>Ga0182738_1001501_pt1 | contig 29182 bp, 23 predicted proteins | sample eDN5th30CBELigMG_FD_128876 | JGI IMG/M metagenome (GOLD analysis project Ga0182738, IMG submission 128876) | Enriched Miracle-Growth compost microbial communities from Emeryville, California, USA - eDNA 5th pass 30_C BE-Lig MG (version 2)... ...
GGCGGCATGGCGCAGTATCTCGATTCCGCCGAAACGATGCTCTACCTCGTCTATCAGCACGCGGATGGCGACGCTCTGATCGGCGATGACGTCGCGAGTACCAAGCTGGACACTCTTCAACAGGTGATCGGTGGCGTGAAGGTGAACTTCTAGCCTGTGCGGGGGGCACGCGCCTTCAATGCACGGAGCCACTGATGGCGGTCATAGGTCGTGCTGCGATGATGACATTTGCGACCTATCCTCGATATGCGATGTAGTCGAGGTGATTGAAATAAACGGCAGATTGATTTTGCCGAAGTCATCGGCGGAGCGATCGGGCTGTACGCTTGGCCCCTATCGGACTCAACCCTTCATCGATCACACGTAACTAGATCGCCCCTTTTGAGTCGTTGCAGTGCGACCGGCTGCGACGGGCAGGTGATCGCCCACCGTTCTCTCAATCGCTATAAGTCCAGTATCGTGCTGCTTATTATCAAGCAGACCAAGGGCTTACCCGTTCCGGCATGAGCGTGGGCGTTCGGTTTTGTAGGGCAATATAGCCACAGGGCTATAACAGAAATCCCTCTGCCATTGCATCGCTAATTGACACACGAAACCGAAATCAAAAAAAGGAACAACGATACAAAAACAAACCAGCCACGGGTGGGGCGGAATAAATGAAGTGGGTCTCGACGGTCGGTCGCCGAACGGTTCTGGGCGCCATTGCCCTTTTATCGGCTACGGCGCTACAGCCGGCTGACGCTGCTGACCTTGGAGGCGATTGCTGTTCGGATCTTGAAGAACGCATTGCGGAACTCGAAGCGACGACAGCCCGCAAAGATAATCGCAAAGTGAGCCTGACGATCACGGGCTGGGTGAACGAGGAGATCGCCTTCTGGGACGACGGAACCCAGAGTGATGTCTACGTCGGGACGAGCCCCGTTCAGCAATCGCGATTCAAATTCCTCGGTCAGGCCAAGATCGATAAAGATTGGTCGGCGGGTTACCTGCTCGAAATCGGCGTCAACGGCAATCCCGGCGGGCAATGGGATCAAACGGGTCCGAGCAGCAAGAGTGCGACCACACCCGATAACGGGCTGACCGTCCGCCGCAGCAGCTGGTATCTGAAAAATAAGAACTACGGACGCATTCTGGTCGGACAGGATGCGCTGACGACTTACCATCTTCTGGCCGAATCCGACACGACGATGACGCGCAAGATCCATCACGATGAAGCCGAGCCGGACTTTCAGGCGAAATTCTTCATCCGCGACAGATCCGGAAATTTCGTCAGCGCGGGCGGCGGCACGCCTCTGCGTTGGAACGACGTTCTTCGTGGTTACAACAACTCGACGCCGGGCAACGGCGGTCGCCGCAATATCGTCCGCTATGACTCTCCGACCATCGGAGGCTTCACGGCATCGGCCGCTTGGGGTGAGGACGATATTTGGGACACCACCCTCGCATACATGGGCGGGTTCGGAGACTTTACGGTCAACGGCCGGGCCGGATACGGGCATTCAACCGACGACTCGTCGACGCCATGCCATACCTTGCCGACAGCAGGAGACAACGGCGACTGTTCCTGGTGGGGTGTTTCGGGCTTTGTTCAACACAAGCCGACCGGCATGTTCGTGCTTGCGAGCTACGGCGAGCAGATCGACCATTCGCGCGCTCAATATGCACTCCAGCCTGATCTCGTCGACAAGACCGACACGACTTGGTTCGTGCAGGCCGGTATCGAGCACAAATGGAATTCCCTCGGGAAGACGAACTTTTTTGGCGAATATCGCCACGACGATCCGGGCTCGAACGTGAACGCAACCGGCGAGTTACGGACGCAGAGCGCCGATATCAATTTCTTGTCTGCAGGAGCGATACAATATCTCGAGGCCGCGGACGCGATGGTTTATCTGCTCTATCAGCACGCGGATGGCGATGTTGAAGCCAATCTCGCGAGTGGTCTGGCAAATGTGCAGGTCGACTCCTTCCAGCAAGTTATCGGAGGCGTGCGGATCGCATTCTAGCGTCGTCCGGGATTAGGCCGCCGCCTTCAATGCACGGAACCACCGCAGGCTGTCGTAGGTCGTGTTGCGAGGATTGTACTCGCAGCCGACCCATCCTTGATATTCGATGCGGTCGAGGTGATCGAAAATAAAAGGAAAATTGATTTCGCCGGTGCCGGGTTCGTTTCGGCCCGGCGTATCGGCAATTTGCACGTGCGCGATATGCGGCAGGTACTTGGAGATCGTTGGCGCAAGATCGCCTTCCATGATCTGCATGTGATAAACGTCGTACTGCAGACGTAAGTTCGAAGCTCCGACACTCTCGATCACATCCGCGGCCTTGGCTGTCGAATTGAGAAAATAGTTCGGTACGTCGCGCGTGTTGATTGGCTCAATCAGCAACGTCATGCCCTCGTCAGCCAGGGCGCGTGCGGCGAACGCCAGATTGTCGACGTACGTTTTTCGCATCGCGCGATGATCGGCCCCGGCAGGCGCCGTTCCAGCCAGGCAATGCATCTGCGTGCATCCGAGAACTTTCGCATAGCGGACCGCGCGTGCCACGCTTTCACGAAATTCTCCCGCGAGATTGGGGTAGATAGCGATGCCGCGTTCCCCCGCCGCCCAGTTGCCGGCAGGAAAATTGAACAGGATCTGCTGCAATCCATTGGCTTTCAGCCGCGCGGCAAGGTCGCCAGCATCGTAGTCGTAAGGAAAAAGGAACTCGACGCCGTTGAAGCCCGCCGATGCCGCAGCTTCGAAACGGTCGAGAAACGGCAGCTCCGTAAACAGCGTCGATAGGTTGGCCGCAAACTTCGGCATGGACCGGCTCTCGCTTCGAGAAGGATCGTCTAGGCACCCAGTCGTGCCATGCGGGCGTTGCGGAGGCGACGAAAATCATCTCCGGCATGGTAGGAAGAGCGTGTCAGGGGTGACGCCGAAACCTGAAGAAACCCTTTGGCATACGCCGCTCGGGAGAGCGCCTCGAATTCGTCGGGCGGCAGGTAGCGATCGATGGCGGCATGTTTGCGTGTCGGCTGGAGATATTGGCCGACTGTCAGGAAATCGACGTCCGCCGAACGCAGATCGTCCATCACCTGCAAGGTCTCGTCGCGCGTTTCACCGAGCCCGACCATGATTCCCGACTTCGTGAACATGCGCGCATCGATCTCCTTCGCACGCTGCAGCAGACGCAGGGAATGGAAGTAGCGGGCGCCGGGACGGATTTTCAGATAGAGGCCCGGGACCGTTTCAAGATTGTGATTGAAGACGTCAGGCCGTGCCGCGATGACCTTTTCAAGCGCACCGTCTTTACGCAGAAAATCCGGTGTCAAAACCTCGATAGTCGTTGCCGGCGACAACCGGCGGATCGCGCCGATGGTCTCGGCAAAGTGATGCGCGCCGCCGTCAGCTAGATCATCGCGGTCGACCGATGTGACGACGACGTGTTCGAGGGCAAGGCGGGAGACGGCATCGGCCACGCGCCGCGGCTCATCAGCGTCAAGCGAGGTCGGTCGCCCGGTCGCGACATTGCAGAAGGCGCAGGCGCGCGTACAAACGTCGCCCATGATCATCATCGTCGCGTGCCGCTTCTCCCAGCACTCCCCGATGTTGGGACACGCCGCTTCTTGGCAAACGGTATGCAGCCGGTGATCGCGCACGATCGCCAGTGTATCGGCAAAGCCGGCTGATCCGGCCGCTCGCACGCGCAGCCAGGCTGGTTTCGGCAAAGACGGACTATCCGGCCGCGACGCCTTTTCTGGATGCCGCAGGCGCGGCTTCGGACCGGTCGTGTCGAGCAGGGTTACCAAGGTCTATTCAACTCAGCTCAGGGGAATTGCGCACATGATAACGCCGATTTCGGCGGCGTCACACCCGTGAGATGGTCCACCTCCGCAGGCCGGACAAGTCTGGACGCTGGTGCCCGCAAACAAACGGGCGGCCCGAAGAGCCGCCCGTGCAGTTCAAAGAAAGCAGAGTTTCGTATTATTATTGTATTTGTTCCGAGGATTTCGGAGCGGCAACGCTATCGTCAGCCGAAGCCGTGGCCAGTTGAGCCGGCGCGTCGTCTTGCTCCAGGATCGCGGCCTTCTGTGTCATCGAACCCGAGAGCAAAGACTCGCTCGGCTTGACCGGATCGGCAACGAAGGATGTGCGCTTCGGCGACTCCGCCGCAGCCGATTTCTTCGGTTCGGAAGCAGCGGGCTTCTTCTTTGCTGCGGATGCCGAAGCGGTCGGCTTCTTCTTTTCCTCGGGCTTCGCCTTTTCCGCGGCTTTCTCCGGTGCCTTTTCATGGGCACGGGCGCCAGCGGAATGTGTCGGAGCAGAATCTTCCCAGAAGAACAAGCTGCTCAGACTCCCGTCCGTTGGGCGGCTTCTGGAAGGTGTGCTCGGCGTGGAGCTATTCGAAGCCTGCTTCGAGTCGTCGTCGCCATAGATCGGATACGACCCGCCCGACGCCAGCGAATGCGTCGTGAAGTGCTGCCACGTCACCGTCACGCGCATACCCACCGGCACGCGCGGATAAAGATCGAGAACGTCCTTGTTCGTCATGCGGATGCAGCCGTGCGAAACGGCCTTGCCGATGGTCCAGGGAGCATCGGTTCCGTGAATGCGATAAGCGCTCGAACCCAGATACATGGCGCGAATGCCGAGTGGATTCATCGGATGGCCGCCGGGCACCCAATGCGGCAAGCGCGGGTTTTCGCGCAGCATGTCCGGCGTCGGGGTCCACGGCGGATTGACCCGCTTGTTGGATACGACCGTCACGCCCTGCCAGCGCGCATCCCCTTTCGGGACGGCGACGGGGTAGGTGATAGCCTCGCCCGGCTTGGTAATCAGATAGAGGCGGCGATCGGAGAACGATACGATGATCTGGTTCGGCTTATACTTCGGATCGAAGGCAACGACGCTGCGTCCGCCGCCGTACTCCGCATCGCCGCCCCAAAGGAAATCGACGAGATCCTCGGCTTTGGCCGAGGTCGCGGACATCATGCCGCCGGCAAGAATAAGTGCAGCAACGGCCATTCCACTGAGACGGTTAGGCAAGGTCATCGGGGGGGATGCTCCAATCACTGACAAAAGAGTAAATGCAGGGTAACGCGGGTTATCCTGGTATTGATTAATGAAGAGTGGGTATAAATCAGTCCCGTTTTTACGGGCAGAGCAGGGAAGTCACAGTTCCATCACGATTGCTGCAGTGCCGCTGAGTTCCTTGGTGTTTTCGAAATTTTCGCCCGTTGTGTTGCTGTTTGATGACGCTATCGGAGCAGTTCGTTCTTTGTCTCGCAGGCCTTGACGAAAACGGATCGAAAGTCTAGAACAAAAAGCGAACGAATGTGCCGGCATTCGTAAACGAGGATTCAGGGCGGGAACATTCCTTTGGGCTCAAGAGCCTCAGCCGATGGTCTGGACGACGCAGCCGCTCCGGGGGCGGCCGAAAATCTCTCTGTTGGGCCGAACCAAGCCTCCGGACAGGCCGCCGTCATTGCCCGCCTGCGCTCGCGCATCCAGAGCTTGGAGCGTCATGCTCTACGTTATGCCCCCTCGGCGCCGCCCTCTGCCGATACGGGGACAGCGCGCCAGCCGCCGCGTTGGGGGCTGGGCTGCGCAGCCGGCGATGCCCTGCTTCCCCGAGGTCTGGAAGTGAATGCGGTTCACGAAATCAAGGGCACGCCATCCGTGACCCGGGGCGCCTCGGCAGCTGACTGGATGGCGGGAATAGGCTTCGCCTTGCGTCTCGCCGTGCGCCGGGTCGAGGAGTTTTCAGGAAAGCACGCAATGAACCCGCCGTGGGTGCTGTGGTGCTGGCCGAAATCGATTGCCGGAGAATTCGGTTCGCCGTCGCTGGCGGGCTTCGCCCATCTGGGCCTCGATCCGTCGCGCCTGATCGTCGTCGAGGCGGCGCGTCCGGGCGATGCCCTGAATGCGATCGAAGAAAGTCTCAAGGCCGCAAGTCTCGCCGTCGTCATCGGCGTTCTCGATGAACTCGATTTGATGCCCGCGCGACGGCTGAGCCTCGCAGCCGGAGAGATGGCGACGCCATGCTTGATCGTTACGCATCCGGCGTCCGAACCAGCCGGAGCCACCGCAACCCGTTGGCGGATCAAGCGGCTGCCGAGTGCCCCTCATCGCTTCGATCCTCGGGCTTCAGGACTTTCACGTTTCGAAGTCGCCCTCGACCGCTGCCGCGCCCGGCCTGAAAGCGCAGCCCGGCGGCCTTTTGTTTTGGAGTGGTCGGATGAAGCGCGTCGTTTCGATTTGGCTCCCGTCGTGGCCGATCTGTCGGCTCAAACGCGCCGAACCGCAAGCAGTACCGGCGCGCCAGCCTTTCGCTCTTGTTGAGAGCCGCACGCACGGAATCAAGATTACGGCTCTCAACGCATATGCGAGGCAATTGGGACTCGAGATCGGCATCGCGCTCAGTGACGCACGCGCCGCGCATCCGGCCCTCGTTTCGCGCGCTGCCGAACCGCAGAAGGACAAGATCGCACTTCTGAAGTTGGCGCGCTGGGCGGGGCGTTACGGTCCCAATCGTCATATCGATGACGAAGACGGCCTTTGGATCGATGTCACCGGCGTCGCCCACTTGTTCGGTGGCGAGGAAAATTTGCTGGATAATATGACCCGGCGTCTCGCGTCATTCGGAGTTTCTGCCCGGGCGGGTCTCGCGGATACCTTAGGCGCGGCCCATGCGCTCGCCCGCTTCGGTTGCCCCGCCGATGCGTGTTGGGCAATGGCGCCCGCCGGACAGACGCGCGAGGCAATCGAAACTTTGCCGGTCGAATCCCTGCGGCTGGACTCTTCGCGCGTGCTCTTGCTGAAGCGGCTGGGCCTCCGGTGCATTGGTCAGCTCTACGATATCCCGCGCGATAGCCTGCAACGCCGCTTCCGATCCTCCGAGATCGCCGACGATGTTTTGCGCCGCCTCGACCAGATATTGGGATCGGCGGATGAGCCGCGCCGCCCGATGCAGCCGCCGCCGGTCCTTTCCGTTTCACGTGCCTTCGCCGAGCCGTTGATCTCGTCGGAGGCTCTGGAATCTTTTGCGGGGGCGCTCGCCGATGAGCTTGTCGAGAAATTAGCAGCTCAAGGTCTCGGCGCCCGTGTGGTGCGTCTCTCTTTCTATCGCGCCGACGGCACGGCAGGAGCGGTCGCCGCACGCATGAGTGTGCCATGCCGCAAAGCCGAACACATGATGATGCTTCTCAAGGAGAAGTTCGAGAGTATCGATGCCGGATTTGGTGTCGATATGCTGCGCCTCGATGCCGTGCGCGTCGGAAACCGCGATGCGGCGCAGAACGGATTTTCGGAGTCCGCGAATGCATCTTTTCGTAATCCGGCGCCCCTCGTCGATCGCCTTGCCAATCGCCTGAATAAGAGCGCCATCACGATTTTGCGCCCGCACGCCAGTCACATTCCCGAACGCGCCGAAGTGCGTTTGCCGGCGCTCGAAGCGTTGGCGGACGCTACTCACTTTGCCGAGGCATCCGACGGGGACTCTTTCAAATGCGCGATGCGGCCGGCCTTCATGCTCGCGCGACCCGAGCCGATCGAGGTGATCGCGGAAGTTCCGGACGGTCCTCCTGCACAGTTCATATGGCGCCGTGTCGAGCGTCGCGTCGCACGCGCCGAAGGCCCCGAGCGTATCGCGCCTGAGTGGTGGCGCACGCTGTATCTCAATGACGGCCAGAAGCAGCCGCGCACCCGCGATTACTACAAGATCGAAGATCAGAACGGCGCGGCCTACTGGGTCTTCCGGCACGGCCTTTACGAAGACGAGGCCGAAAGCGGACGCCCCACTTGGTTCCTGCATGGACTTTTTGCGTAGGAGCCGAAGATGTCGTTGCGTTACGCTGAACTTCAAATCACGACGAACTATTCATTTTTGCGCGGCGCGTCTCATGCGGGAGAACTCGTCGCGCAAGCTAAGGCGCTCGGTCTTTCCGCGATTGCGATAACGGATCGCAATACGCTTGCAGGCGTCGTTCGTGCGCATGTCGCGACGAAGGACGACGAAAACGGCCCACTACTTCGCCTTGTCATCGGCGCCCGCCTCGATCTCGAAGATGCGCCGAGCCTGCTCGTCTATCCGAAGGATCGGGCCGCCTACGGTCGCCTCTGCCGTTTGCTGTCGCTTGGCCAACTCAAGGCGGACAAAGGCAAATGCATCCTGCATCTCACCGACGTCGCCGAATATGCCGAAGGCCAGATCTTTATCGCCCTTCCTCCTGACGATTGGGACTGGCGAGAAGTTGCTCGAACTTCCGAGCCACGAGGCGCGCAGATTATCCGTTTCGATGCGGCACGCGCTTCCTCTCTCCCTCGCGGGGAGGGGTTAGGGGAGAGCACCGTCATTCCTTCTCCCCGTTCTTCGCGGGAAGAGAGGCAGGAACTCCGCGAGCCGCTTGGGCGAACTCTGCACCGAATGAAAGAGGCGCTCGGAACCGCGCCGCTCTATCTCGCTGCGTCCCATGTTTATCGCGGAAATGATCGAGCCCGCATCGCCGCGCTCGCGAAGCTTGGCGAAAGCTGCGGCACACCAATCGTCGCGACCAACGACGTGCTCTATCACCACAAAGACCGTCGTCCGCTCCAGGATGTCGTCACCTGCATTCGCGAGAAGACAACGCTTCGTGAAGCCGGTCTGCGGCTCGAAGCCAATGCCGAACGGCACATCAAAAGCCCTGGGGAAATGGCGCGTCTCTTCAGGGGCTTTGAACAGGCTCTCGCCCGTACGCTCGATATCGTCGAAGCCTGCACCTTCTCTCTTGACGATCTCAAATACGAATATCCTGATGAGCCGGTGCCGCCCGGGAAAACGCCGCAGCAGCACCTGGAAAACCTCACTTGGGAAGGCACTCAAAAGTATTTCCCTGACGGCGTTACGGAAAAAATCAAAGAGACGATAGAAAAGGAATTGAAGCTTATCGCAGAGCGCCAATACGCACCTTATTTCCTCACCGTCCACGACATCGTTGCGTACGCACGTTCGCAGAACATCCTGTGCCAAGGACGGGGCTCTGCGGCGAACTCAGTCGTTTGTTACTGTCTCGGCATCACGGCGGTGAACCCGATCGAAGTCGATCTTCTCTTCGAGCGGTTCATCTCGTCGTCGCGCAAGGAACCTCCCGATATCGACGTCGATTTCGAGCACGAGCGGCGCGAGGAAGTCATCCAGTGGATTTATAAGCGATATGGCCGTGATCGCGCAGGTCTTGCCGCGACGGTCATTTCCTATCGCTCGCGTTCGGCCGTGCGCGATGTCGGCAAGGTGTTCGGATTGTCGGAAGATACGATTTCCGCGCTCGCCGGCATGGTGTGGGGCACATATGGAGGCAGCGTTCCGCCGGACAAGCATATCCGCGAAGCCGGTCTCGATCCCCTTGACCAGACGATGAAGAAAGTCATGGAGCTTGCTCAGGAGCTGATGGGCTTTCCGCGTCATCTCTCGCAGCACGTCGGCGGTTTCGTTCTGACGCGCGGCCCTCTCGTTGATGTCGTCCCCGTCGGCAATGCCGCAATGGAAAAGCGCACGTTCATCGAGTGGGACAAGGATGACATCGCTGCCCTTGGATTGATGAAAGTCGATGTGCTGGCGCTTGGCATGCTGACCTGCATCCGCAAGGCGTTTGATCTGATCGAGAAGCATCACGGAAGGCAGCTTACGCTCGCAAGCATGCCACGCGACGACGAAGATACCTACGACATGCTCTGTCGCGCGGATTCGATCGGTGTCTTCCAGGTCGAGAGCCGGGCGCAGATGAACATGCTGCCGCGCCTCAAGCCACGCAATTTATATGATCTCGTTATCGAGGTCGCGATCGTGCGTCCGGGGCCCATCCAGGGCGACATGGTGCACCCCTATTTACGCCGCCGCGCGGGAAAGGAGAGGCCGGCATATCCTTCTCCAAAATATGGAGAGCCCGACGAGCTTAAGAATATCCTTGGAAAAACGCTCGGCGTGCCACTCTTTCAAGAGCAAGCCATGCGCATTGCGATGGTTGCTGCCAAGTTCGATGACAAGGAAGTCAGCGATTTGCGTAAAGCCATGGCCACGTTCCGGCGCGCCGGAACAATCGGCCAGCTCGAAGACAAGATGATCTCGCGGATGGTCGAGCGTGGCTACGATCGCGATTTCGCGACGCGCTGCTTTGCCCAGATCAAAGGCTTCGGCGAATATGGTTTCCCTGAAAGCCATGCGGCGAGCTTCGCATTGCTCGTCTATGCCTCAGCATGGATCAAATGCAAATATCCTGCGGCTTTTGCGTGTGCATTGCTGAATTCCCAGCCGATGGGCTTCTACGCACCGGCCCAGATCGTGAGCAACGCAATAGGCAATGGAGTCCGTGTGCTCGACGCCGATGTCAATTTTTCCGACTGGGATTCCACATTGGAAAAAACGGCCGAAGGCGACATCGCACTTCGTCTTGGTTTGCGCATGATTGATGGACTTCAGGAACGTGACATCCACGAGGTGCCGGAAAAGGAAACAAAGAAAAAACGTCGCCAGATCAAGGGCAGTACAACACATCTCCTCCCATCAACCCATGCCGGAACGGAGACGCAAACGGACAACAGGTTTCGAGAGATGCAGGACGTTGCAAAGCGCGGCAACGTCCACACGCTCGAGAAGCTCGCCGCCGCCGATGCCTTCCGTTCGATCGGGCTGGATCGCCGTCAGGCGTTATGGGAAGTGAAGGCCGTCGCGGATGCACCGCCACTGCCGCTATTCGCCTGGGGCGATGCGCAGGAAGCTGGCCGTGAAGCCGAGGTTCGTTTGCCGGAGATGCCCCTGTCCGAGCATGTCATCAACGATTATCAGACGCTTCGGCTATCGCTCAAAGCACATCCGATGTCGTTCTTGCGAGACGATTTCCGCAAGGCGCGCGTTCTATCATGCAGCGAGACGCACGCAGCCAAGGACGGGCAGCGCGTTCAAATCGCAGGTGTGGTTCTGGTCAGGCAAAGACCGGGAACGGGCAACGCCATATTCATGACGATCGAGGACGAGACCGGCATCGCCAATGCTGTGATCTGGCCGAAGACGTTCGAGCGCTATCGAAAGGTCGTGATGACGTCGCGGCTGATTGAGATCCACGGGCGTCTACAGAAGCAGTCCGAAAGGTATGCGGATATCATTCATATCGTCTCGGTAAAACTTATTGACCGAAGCGATTGGCTGCTGCGCCTTTCCGAATGGACTGCGAACGTGAAGACCCCACTCGCCAATGCAAATGAAGCGCTGCATCCCGAGCCGGGTTCCGCGTATCAGGCCCGCGACGACAAAAGCCCCCATCCGCGCATTTCGCACCCGAAAGCACGGCATCCGCGCAACGTACGCATTATTCCGAAATCGCGCGATTTTCATTGAACGAAAAACGCCGCCGCACGCAGTGCGTGCGATGGCGTCAAATCACGATACGTGATCGCAAACCTTATTTGCAGGCCAGCTGCGACGAACGGCATTCCGTGAGGAACGACGCGGGCGAGCACTTCGTATGGACCGGACCTTTGCCCTTCAGGCCTTTACTCTCGATGATGTTGGCCAAACCATGCGTCGACATGACGACCGCCAGATCGTGTGTCAAACCATCACCGATCGCACCAACACGCCTGCAGCTTCCGGCTTCTGCCGTCACCGACAACGCACACAGGCCTGCTGCTACCGTCAAACCAAGTTTCAACGAACGCATATTCCCCTCCGACAATTTTAGGATTGAATCCCGGCCGGACCCTAGTCGAGCGCCAAATCTCCGGCAACGGCAGGGCTGGTATTCACACACTGCGAAATACAACGAGTTGGAAACCGTGCCGCAATTGCCACTGGTGACGGCACGAGCCATGCGTATTTACGCATAGTGATCCCTGATGGAGTTCATCTCGACATGGATAAATCTGAGCCACGTGCCACCGGCCGCTTCGATATCAACGAGGTCGCCGCCTCGCTGCCTGAAACGGCAACGACCATGCTCGTCGATTGCTACTTGACCGACAAACCCTCGGCGAGCACCCGTGTTTTTCGCGTCTACAAGCCGACGCCACCGCATTATCACGTCAACTCGGACGAATATCTGTATGTCATTTCAGGGCGCGGCACGTTCTGGATGGAAGACCCGGCGTCCGTCGCCGAATTCAAGCCCGGACAACTCCTCTTTTTCGAACGCGGCACGGTGCACGCGCTGCCCGATATTCTCGCTGAACCGCTGGTTTTCCTTTCGATCGATGCGCCGCGCCGCGATCCCAAGGACATTGTTTTCATCGATCCGAAAGATGGCACGCCGGAAAGTTTCATTCAGCAAAGCACGACGCGTTGATTCATTCGAGATGAAAGACGGCCGCCTACGCTTCCGATGAGTCCGACGGGATGAGTGCTGCCAGAATAAGCGCACTCATTCCTGCCAACTGACAAATGGCGCCGGCCGCGTGCGAATACTCCCAGTTCGTTCGCAGCGACTCCCAGTGCGCGGGAATGATCGTCCAGTTGTCGGTCGCGACATTCGCCGGGTATGTGAATGTCCAGAACAACACTTGCGCCGCGATAAGACAGATAAGCGCCGCTATGCCCAGAACGCGCACGTCGCGGTCATGCTTTGCGAGCATGATCACCGCGATGATCGAAATGCACTGAATTGCCAGCACGAGCGCCAGCTCACTCCAGCCGCGATAGATCCCCTGCACGACGAAATAATCATCCCGCGACAGTTTGATCTTGTTGGGCAGTTCGAAAAGATGTGCAAGCGCGCCCCCCAATGCGATCGCGGTGCTAAGCAACGCAACGGCGAGGGCCAGTTTGTAGTGAGACGTTTGGGGCATGTCCTGCAACGCCGCAGATCGCGCGAAGTTCCGAAGCCCGAAAGATGTGCACTTGTCTCGCGGGTCGGTTACGGTTTCGCCGGGGTCGACGTCGGAAGACCATCGGCACCCATGTAAACGACGAACAGACGCATCACGCCGTTACCCGTATTCTTTCCGTTGTGGGGCACCGACATCGCTTCCGCGACGGACTCCCCTTGTTTGTAGACGCGCTTACCCTTTGCCCCGTAATCGACCGTCAGTTCCCCATCGAGAATGAGTCCGACTAACGGGACGCCATGCGTGTGCCAGCCGGTTTCGGCTCCCGGCTCCATCGCGACGATGGCGGTTGTCACCTTCGCGGGCGCGCTGGTCGGATAGACGATCGGTTCGTCCATCACCGTCTTGCCCGTCGACAGCAGCACAGTGACGCGGGTCGCGGGCTGCAACGCGGTTGCGGCGATTGCTCCGGCACAGAAGACCGCGATTGCGCCGGTGCCGAGCCGAACATGACGATTTTTCAATATGGACATGTCGATCTCCGCGACTATTGCTTTAAGAAGCCCGTAGCACGTTAGCCTTGCATCCTCGCATGCCAGGATAACAATCCGCAGCCGCTTAATCTGGAGCGTTGATGATTTCCCGATTGCTAACTGCTTTGTGCCTGTGTCTGTGCCTCGTGGCCTCGCCAACGGTCGCCCAGGAATCGAGGCCCGCCCCCGAAGCCGCTTCGGGAACGAAGCAAAAGTCTCTTGTCGTCGCGGAACGCCATATGGTGGTGGCAGCCGAGCCGCTTGCCGCCGAAGCCGGACGCGAAATTTTGCGCCAGGGCGGTTCGGCCGCCGACGCGGCAATCGCGACGGAACTTGTCCTCGGGCTCGTCGAGCCGCAATCCTCCGGGCTCGGCGGCGGCGCCTTCCTCGTTTATTGGGACTCGAAGACGCGATCTATTTCCACGGTTGACGGCCGAGAGACGGCGCCCGCCGCGGCAAAACCCGACCGCTTCATGCGCGATGGCAAACCCATGCCATTCGAAAAGGTGGTCCTGTCGGGCCTGAGCGTCGGCACGCCTGGCCTCATGCGGACACTCGAATCCCTGCATCGAAAATTCGGCAAGCTGCCCTGGGCGTCACTGCTTGCTCCGGCGATCAAGCTCGCTGAAAACGGATTCCCGGTTTCGCACCGTCTTGCCGTTCTCCTGGAAGGATCAAGACCCCAGGATTTTTCCGCCGGCGCGCGAGCTTATTTTTTTGATCAGGAAAGCAGGCCCCCGAAGAGGGAAGCCTAGTTAAGAATCAGCAATACGCCGAGACGCTCAAGGTTCTCGCTGAGAAGGGCGCGGATGCGTTCTACGCCGGCCCGATCGCCGACAGCATCGTCAAGGCCGTCAACACGGCGTCGAGCATTCCCGGCGATATGACCTCCTCGGATCTTTCGGGCTACGTCGCGAAAGACCGCGAACCCGTCTGCGTTCGCTATCGTGGCAAGCAGGTCTGCGGTATGGGACCGCCGTCGTCCGGCGCACTTTCCGTCGGAACGGTATTGGAGTTGATCGAGCCCTATCCTCAGGTGCATGGCGCAGCCGCATTGATGAGTCCCGTCGCGATGCACATCATTGCCGAGGCGGAGAAGCTCGCATTTGCGGATCGCAATCGCTACATCGCCGATCCCGATCGCGTTGCCGTGCCCTCCGGGCTCACGGACGCGGCCTATCTCGACAAACGACGTAAGCTCATCACCCTGACCAAGAGCCTGGAGAACGTCCAACCGGGATTGCCGCCGGGTCTGACAAAGAAAACGTTCGGCAAGGACTTCACCAACGAGGTGCCGGGCACGACGCACATCTCGATTGTCGATGACGACGGCAACGCACTGGCGATGACCGCGACGATCGAGAGTGCATTCGGATCGCATCTTTGGGCTTCGGGGTTCCTTCTGAACAATGAGCTGACGGATTTTTCCTTCGTGCCGACCGACGCCGACGGCAACCCTGTCGCCAACGCGGTGGCGGGCGGCAAGCGGCCGCGCAGTTCGATGGCCCCGACAATTGTTCTCGATGCCAACGGCTCTCCCGAAATCGTTACGGGATCGCCCGGCGGCTCGCAAATCATCCTCTATGTCGTCAAAAATCTGGTTGGATTGCTCGATTGGGATCTGAATGCCCAGCAGGCTGCGGCCCTGCCGAACTTCGGCAGCCAGGGCGGACCATTCCTGATCGAGTATTCGCCTTACTATGTTTGGCCGGCGTTCGAGTTAACGTCTTACGGGCACGCCATCGCCAACATGACGATGACGTCCGGCATCCACACGATTGTGCGAAAAGACGGCCATCTCGAAGGCGGGGCCGATCCTCGCCGCGAAGGCGTCGCGCTCGGGGATTGATGCAACAAGAAACGCGGAGCTGAGAAAACCAAGTCGTGAGCAAGCCTTCCATCGCTATAGCCGGCGCGGGCATCCTCGGCCTCTGGCAAGCCTATATGCACGCCCGCGCCGGATACCGCGTCCGCCTCGCCGAGCGAAGCAGCGAACCCTTCGTTCAGAGCGCCAGCCGCTGGGCCGCAGCCATGATCGCGCCGGAGTGCGAGGCCGAAGGCGCACCCGAGCTTGTCCGCGATCTTGGCCGCGAGAGCATCGCGCTCTGGCAAAATGCGTATCCGGGTACTGTTTTGAACGGAACGCTCGTCGTCGCCCCGCCGCGCGATGCCGCGGACTTGTCGCGCTTCGCCCGCATGACGGAAAGGCACGAGTCCGTCACCGCGCAAGCCATTGCGACGCTTGAGCCGGAGCTGCATGGACGCTTTGACCGTGGTCTCTTTTTCCCCGGCGAAGCGCACGTTGCGGCTTCGCAAGCTCTCGGTTGGTTGCTCGATAAGGTGCGCACTCTGGGGGCCGTGACCGAGTTCGGTCATCCCTTCGAACCGCGCGGCGAAGACATCGTCATTGACTGTCGCGGCCTAGGTGCGCAATCCGATCTTCCATCATTGCGCGGTGTTCGCGGCGAGCGCATCGTCGTGCAGTCTCGTGACGTCACGCTCTCGCGGCCTGTACGGCTGTTGCATCCGCGCCAGCCGATCTATGTCGTGCCGCAGGGAGAGGGCCGCTATGTCGTCGGCGCCAGCGTTATCGAGCGTGAGGACGACGCTCCAATGACGCTGAAGTCGGCTCTCGATCTTCTGGGTTCAGCTTATGCGCTGCATCCGGCGTTCGGCGAAGCGTCCGTTATCGATATGGGTGCAGGTGTACGACCGTCATTCGGCGATAACGTCCCGCGCATCATCGTCGAAGACGAAGGCAGTGTGATCCGCGTGAACGGCGCCTATCGGCATGGATTTCTCCTTGCGCCGGTGCTGGCCGAAGCCGTCGGCCGGTTCCTTTCAGACGGCCGACGAGAAGGTCCTTTGTTCGCCGACGCTGTGTGACGAACGGCTTCTGTCGGCAATCGTTTCCTTTGCAAGCGCGAGCGCCGCCACGTAATCCGGCTTGCCTGAGCCGAGCAGGGGAATCTTGCCGACCACGAGAATATCGGCCGGAACCATCAGTTCGGTCGCGCCTTTGCGACGAGCAAACTGCAGGAAGGCCTCGCGCGTGCATTTGGCATCTGTCGTCAGCAGCGCCAATCGCTCACCCTTGCGCGCATCCGGCAGCGCAACGACGACGGTGATGAGCGTCGGCCAAAGCTCCGCCGCCAGTGCTTCGACGGCCGACAGCGATACCATTTCTCCGGCGATCTTGGCGAAGCGTTTGGCACGGCCCTTGATGGTAATGAAGCCTTGTGGATCGATCTCGACGATGTCTCCGGTATCGTGCCAGCCGTCCGCGGGTGGTTCGAGAACGCCGGGATTTTCGGCGCGATAATAACCGAGCATGACGTTGGGGCCGCGCACGAACAATCGGCCTCCGGTTTCGATGCCTGGCACCGGTTCAAGCCGCGCTTCCATCAACGGAGACAGTCGCCCGACCGTACCCGCCTTGTTGGCGAGCGGCGTATTGATGGCGAGCACCGGCGCGGTTTCCGTAACGCCGTAGCCCTCGAGAATGCGCACGCCGAAGCGGTCCATATAGAGCTGTCGCGTGCGGTCCTTGATCGCCTCGGCCCCTGCCAAAACGAGCCGAACACGTGCGAAGTCGTAAGGATGAGCAACGCGCGCGTATCCCGACAGAAACGTGTCGGTGCCGAAAAGTATCGTCGCGTTCGATCCGTAAACGAGTTCGGGAATGATGCGATAATGCAGAGGCGTCGGATAAAGAAAAACCGGCACGCCCGCGACCAGCGGCATCAAGAGGCCTGCAGTTAATCCGAACGAGTGGAACACCGGCAAGGCATTGAACACCTTGTCGCTGCCGTTGCAGGAAACGCGTGTCAGGCTTTGCGCGCAGTTAGCAAGCAGGTTGCGATGAGAGAGGACCACGCCTTTGGGCAGCCCCTCGGAACCAGACGTAAACAACACGGCGGCCGGCGCATTGCAATCGCGCGCGATCTGCGGTTTGCCGCCGCGTGCCAGGCCGCGCAGTTTATCGAAAAGAGTTACGGTGGCACGAACGTCTTCGAGGTAGATGATCTTGGCGACGGCGTTGATTGCTTCGACCAGGGATTCGAAGTGACCTTTTTCGACGAACGTCCGCGACGTCAGAACGATCGAAACGTTCGCCGCTTTGCAAGCTGCGATGACGTTCGCTGCGCCCGCCGTGAAGTTCAGCATCGCGGGCACGCGGCCCATCGTCTGCAGAGCGAAGAACGTTACGGCCACGCCCGCCGAATTCGGCAGAAGCACACCGACGGACGCCCCGACCGGAGGCAGTTGCGGTGCGAGCTTGGCACCGAGCACCTGCGCCCCGACAATCAGCTTCTTATACGTGAGTTTGTTGCCGAGCGGATCTTCGATCGCAGCCTTGCCGGTATCGCGCGTCTGCCGCGCCTGCACGAGCGCTTCGAACAGCGTCTGATCGATCGGCGTCGTCAGCACGGCGGAATCCGTCATCACGTCTTGCAGCGCCGCGCCCGCAGCGAGCCGCCGCTGTTTGCCGCGAAGCTCCGGATCGATCTTCAATTTGACCGGCGGCAGGATCGTAACCGTCGTTTTCGGAAACCACGCTTTTTTCGTCTGGGTTTTGCTGAGGTAACCGAAATGCGAACGTTCGAGTCCGTCGATGCGCACGGGAATAATCGGCGCATCGGCTTTGTCGGCGATCATGGCCGTGCCATCGTAGACTTTCATCAAACCGCCGGTGACGGTCAGACGGCCTTCCGGAAAGATGACGAGCGACGAGCCATCTTTGACCTCTTGGATGAGGTGGCGCATGCCGAGCGGCCGCGTCGGATCGATGGCGTAGGATTTCGCGAGCTTCAAAAATGGCTTTACCCACCACGTATTCGCCATGCCGGTGTCGACCGCGAAGATCGCATGCGAGGGAAGCAGCGCGTGCATCAGCCCGGCATCGAGCAAACTGACGTGATTGGGTGCAATGATTCCTTTCTCGCCAAGCTTCGGCAGATGCTCCAGCCCCTTCACGTCGAGGTTGAAGAATGTCCGGAATAGGAAAACTCCGACGTCCTTGACGCCCTCCGCGCCCCAGGCGCGCAGCACCAGCGCGACGACGAGAAGGTTGGCGAAGCCGAGGCCTGCGTAAAGAATTGAAACGGGGATCTTGTCGTACTGCAGCACGGCAATTCCCAATCCGGCAACGGTCATGAACGCCGCCGACAGCACATTGCAGCCGGCAATGACGCGCGAACGGCGCTCGACCGGCGACCAGGCTTGTACGGCCGCGAATGCCGGAACGATATAAAGGCCGCCTGCGAAGGCCACACCTGCGAGATCGACCAGCAGATGCAGGCCGGTGATCGAGGCAATCGTTTCCGAAATGCCGAGCGGTTGCGCCGCTGGCGTCATCGTCGAGGCAAGCAGCCCCAGATCGATGAGAAATAGGCCCATCAACAAGGCGCCGATTGGAACGAGCGCCAGATTGGGGCGATTTTTACTGGCGCGCGCCGCCGCGATCGAACCAAGCGCGACCGCAATCGCAAATGTGAACAATGCAAGCGTGTACACCGCCGGCGCGCCGTTGAGCGTCTGCGGAATGAGATTTTGTAGGAGCGCCAGGACGACGGCGCCGACAAGCCAGAACCACGACGTGATGAGCGCGCCCTGCCAGATGCGCGTATCGCTGCGAAGATCCCTGAGCAGCGTCGCCGTCGAGGTGACGATGTTCTTGTCGACGGCAAGATCCGGAACGGTCGATGGAGCGGGAGGGATAAGACGCGCGCAAAGCCAGCCGGCGATCGATATGACGACGATGGCGCATGCAACGAGCCAGATTTCACGATCGCCGCCCGATGCGAGATTGCCGCCGATTGTTCCCAGCAGAATGGCGAGAAACGTCGCGCCTTCGATCAGCGCATTCCCTGCCGGAAGCTCGCGCACCTCAAGCTGCGTCGGCAGGAGGCCATACTTCACGGGACCGAAAAACGCGCTGAGCGTGCCGAACAGCACGAGCGCTACGAACAGCAGGGGCACGGACGGCAGCAGGAACCCGGCGGCAGCCAACACCGCGATCGGGATTTCGAAAAGCCGAACCCGAGCCGCAACTCGCGCCTTGTCGAATTTGTCCGCGTATTGGCCCGCCAGAGCAGAAAACAAAAAGAAGGGCACGATCAGCGCCGCGCCGGCCAGTGTTCCGATCGCCGGACCGTTCTCCATGGCCAGCCGATAGACGACGAGCATCGCCAGGGCGTTCTTCAGCAGGTTATCGTTGAGCGCCGCCAGCAGCTGGCTCCAGAACAGTGGAGCAAAGCGCCGGGAGGACATTAATTGCGAGAACATCGAGATCATCCTTGCTGGGCCTGAGGCCGACGCAACTGAGCGAATACGGCGGGATTGGGGGGATTTTGACCACCCGGCGGGGATTGAAGTAAAAAACGCGAAATGCCCTAGTAAATGCCGTGCAATAGCCTACTTCCAACAGAGTAAGGCACGTGCCCAGTCCATGCTGAATGCGATGCAGAAAATCGACTTGATCGTCAATGGCCGCAAATCCGCGACGGCCTCACGCACCCTGGCGGAGCTTCTTGACGAGCACGAACTGTCGGAGGCCAAGGTCGCGACCGCGCTGAACGGTCATTTCGTGCCCGAGGTGAGGCGTGCTACCACGGCACTACAAGCGGGCGATCGCATCGAGATCGTCTCCGCACGCCAAGGCGGCTGAGCGAGTATCCAAGCACCGATGAACATTCGCGCTAAAGGTCTGCATACCGACCAAACGCTATCGATCTATGGCGAAGCGATCCCCTCGCGGCTCCTGCTCGGCACGGCGGGATATCCGTCGCCCGCGATTTTAGCGAGCGCTGTAAAGGCCTCGGAAGCGGCAATCGTGACGGTGTCGCTACGGCGAGAATCCGCCGGTGGCAAGGTCGGCGAGCGGTTCCTCGACATCATCAAGAACCTCAGCCTGCGCGTTTTGCCGAATACGGCAGGCTGTCGTACGGCGCGAGACGCGATCACCACGGCTCAGATGGCGCGTGAGTTGTTCGGCACGGACTGGATCAAGCTCGAAGTCATCGCCAACGACGATACCTTGCAGCCGGACGTCTTCGGCCTCGTCGAAGCAGCGGCGGAACTTGCGGCCGACGGCTTCAAGGTTCTGCCCTATACAACCGAAGACCTGTCGGTCGCCGAACGCCTGCAACGCGCTGGTTGTGAAGTTATCATGCCCTGGGCCGCGCCGATCGGCAGCGGCCGGGGCCTCGCCAATGTCGCCGCGTTGACGAGCTTGCGCGCCTACTTCCCGGATGTGAAACTCATCGTCGATGCCGGAATTGGAGCACCGTCTCACGCAGCGCTGGCGATGGAACTCGGCTACGATGCGGTGCTTTTGAACACGGCTGTTGCCAAGGCGGCGGACCCCGTACGCATGGCCGAGGCCTTCGCTTTGGCAATCAAAGCCGGCCGGCTCGGTTTTGAAGCTGGACTTATGCCGCCGCGCGATATGGCGGTCCCGTCGACGCCCATCGCCGGCACGCCGTTTTTCGATCTCGAATGAACGCCGTGAATCAAGTGCCAGTGAAGCTCGCGCGGTTCTATCCCATTGTGCCGGACATCGATTGGCTCGAGCGCATCGTGCCGCTCGGCGTCAAGCTCGTGCAGTTGCGGATCAAGGATGCGACGCGCGCCGATATCGTTGATCAGACGAAACGTGCGCTCGCCCTGACCCGCGAAAACGGTTGTCAATTGATCCTTAACGACTTCTGGGACGTTGCGCTCGAAACCGGCGCCGATTTCGTCCATCTCGGTCAGGACGACCTGAAGGAAGCCGATCTCGATAGCCTTAAAAAGGCTGGCGTCCGCGTCGGCATCTCTACCCACGACGAGCGAGAGCTTGAGATCGCGCTCACCGCTGACCCCGACTACGTGGCTCTCGGACCCGTTTATGAAACGAAGCTGAAGGCCATGCCGTGGGCCCCGCAAGGCCTTGAGCGGATTGAGCAATGGCGGGCGCGGATTGGCCGGTTGCCGCTTGTCGCCATCGGCGGATTGACACCCGATCGAGCCCCTGCGGTCACAGCCGCCGGTGCCGACATCCTCGCTGTCATTACCGATTTCGTCACCGCCCCGGATCCGGAAGCACGCATTCGCACGTGGCTGAATTGGGCTGGCGCGAATTAGGCATAAACACTCGCCCCCTCGGCTCGCTGCGATTTGACAGCAATGTCGGTTCCGGTGAATTACTTGCACGCTCTGCTTCGAGTTGAATGTTCTGAGGCACTTCGCGCGTATGCCATACAGATTCAAAATCGACGAGCCGGTTGAGAAGGGCTTCCACCGCATCGCGCGTGAGCAGCTCGATGCGGCGCTTCAGGAATTGGCCGCGCCCGAAGTCAATGCCAAGGCCGTTCATGAGTGCAGAAAATCCTTGAAGCGTTTGCGGGCGCTCGTTCGCCTGGTCGCTCCGGCACTCGGAAAAAAGGCGGCGCGGCGCCGGATCAAGGCGCTTGGCGCGGTTGCACAATTGCTTGCCGACCGCCGCGATCAAGCCGTCATCATGGAAACCGCGGCGTCGCTATCGTCGGAAACAGGTACCGACGGATCGCTGACGTTGGCGCCACTCAAAACGCATTTTGCCAAGTCCGTCGGCGACGCGGTGCAGCCACTCGATCCCGTCTGTGCCCTTGAGGCCCGGCAACTTCTGGCGCTGGAATTGAAGAAGTTCGATGGTGCCCGCCTCCGCGAGCGCGGGTTCGCGGCGTTCGATGGCGGTCTGGAAAAAAGCTATCGTCGGGCGCGCAAAGCCTTACGTGAGGCCTATGGCGAACCGTCCGATGAGACGTTCCACGCGTTGCGCAAATCGGTGCAATGGCATTGGCGGCAAATGAGCCTGTTGGCGCGCGCCTGGCCCGAGGAAGCCGCAGTGCGCGTGAATGCGGCACGCGAACTGTCGCAAATGCTGGGCGACGATCACGATCTGGCGATGCTGATCAATACAACAGCCAAAGCCGACGATATTTCGCCGGAACACAAGGAAGCGATCATCGGGCTGTGTATCCGCAAGCAGCAGGCGCTGCGCGCCGCCGCAGAGCACCCAGCCGAGCAGCTTTTTGCCGAGCCCACGGCAGCATTTGTCAAGCGAATGCGGGCCTATTGGAAGCACGGTCGAAAGACACCAGATTTGGGGAAGCGACCGGTCGCACGGCAAGAGGCGCTTCAATTTCAACCAGCCTTGACCGAGAGTTCGGTGCTTGAGGCCATCAAGCGGGCAACTGCGAAGCCGAGGCCCGCGGCAAAGGCCGCGACGGCAAAGTCATCGCAATCACGCACCTGATCCGCTACGTTGGCGTGAACGACTTCAAGAATGGTAAGCGATGAACGAAGTGGCAAAATCGACTGCATTTGCAAATCAACAGGCGGAATTTCCCGCTGACCATCAACCGGTTGCTACCGGTCGCATCGGCGTCCTGCTGCTCAATCTCGGAACGCCCGATGGCACCGGCTATTGGCCGATGCGCCGCTATCTCAAGGAATTCCTCTCCGACGAACGCGTCATCGAGGAACCGAGATGGAAGTGGTGGCCGATTCTGAACTTGATCATCCTGACCGTGCGGCCCGGCCGCAAAGGTCGTGACTATCAGACGATCTGGAATAACGAAAAGAACGAAAGCCCGATAAAGACGATCTCTCGCAATCAGGCGGAACGGCTTGCCGAGCGTCTGAAAAACGAGAAGAGCGTCATCGTCGATTGGGCCATGCGCTACGCCAACCCGACAACCGAGAGCCGCATCCTCGCGCTCAAAGAGCAGGGCTGCGATCGCATTCTTCTCGTTCCGCTTTATCCGCAATACGCGGCGGCAACGACGGCGACGGCTTGCGATCACGCCTTCCGAACGTTGATGAAAATGCGCTGGCAACCGGCTGTGCGCGCCGCCCCCGCATACTACGACGATCCCGCCTACATCGGCGCCTTGGCCCACTCCATGAAAGCGAGCCTCGCGAAACTCGATTTCGAGCCGGAGAAGATCATTGCGACGTTCCACGGCATGCCGCAGAAATACATGGAGAAGGGCGACCCCTACCACTGTCAGTGTCAGAAGACGTCACGGCTATTGCGCGAGAAGCTCGGCATTTCGCCAGAACGTTGGCTGACGACCTTCCAATCGCGTTTCGGCAACGATCCCTGGCTGCAGCCCTATACCGATAAGACGGTTGAAAGCCTCGCCAAGTCCGGGACGAAAAAAATTGCGCTCGTCGCCCCGGGCTTTTCAGCCGACTGTCTAGAAACGCTCGAAGAACTCGATCGCGAGAACCGGCATTACTTTGAGTCGAACGGCGGGGAAAAATTCGCCTATCTGCCTGCGCTCAACGATAGCGACGAGGGCATAGACGTTATCGAGGCCGTTGTTCGCCGCGAACTGATGGGCTGGGTCTGAAACCGGACCCGGCCGGATTGCGCGGCTTAAACCACGCCGAGACGCAGCAGATCGTGGATGTGGATCAGCCCGACCGGCTTCTGCTTTTCAACGACGAACAGCGCCGTAATCGATGATGAGTTGATCAACTCCAAAGCCGCCGATGTCAGCATCGTCGGAACGATGGTCTTCGGCTTCGCGGTCATGATGTCGTCGACCTTGGCTTCAAGCAGGCTGGCGCCCATGTGGCGCCGGAGATCGCCGTCGGTGATGACACCGATCAGCCTGCCGCGTCCGTCGACGACGCCGACGCAGCCGAAGCTCTTTTCCGTCATCGTAACGAGGGCCTCGCCCATCGATGCGCCGCTCTTGATGAGCGGCAGACGGTCGGCGCGATGCATGATGTCGGCCACGTATTTCAGGTTCGCACCGAGCGAACCGCCCGGGTGAAAGATCTTGAAATCGTGGGCGGTGAATCCGCGTGCCTCCAGCAGCGCGATGGCGAGGCTGTCGCCCATCGCCAGCTGCATCGTGGTCGATGTGGTCGGCGCCAACCCATGCGGGCAGGCTTCCTTGGCGCGCGGCAGTTGCAGCACGACGTCGGCCTGTTCGCCGAGCGCCGAGTTGGCTTGCGAGGTGATCGCAATCAGCGGCACGGAAAACCGCCGCGAGTACGTAATGACCGGTTTGAGTTCAACGGTTTCGCCGGACCAGGAGAGCGCCAGGATGAGATCGGAGCGCGTCACCATGCCCAGATCACCGTGCGAGGCTTCGCTCGGATGGACGAAGAAGGCAGGCGTTCCCGTCGATGCAAACGTCGCCGCAATTTTCTGGCCGACGTGGCCGCTCTTGCCGATCCCGGTGACGATCACGCGACCCTTGATCGCCGCGAAGAGCCGCATGGCGTCATCGAACGGTCCCGCCAAGGGGCCATCGAGTTCTTTCGCAAGTTGCGCCAAGCCCTCGGATTCGAGATGCAGTGTGCGCACCGCTGACGCAAGATTGGCCTCGGCGCTCGATTTCGTGCCCGCGCCGACGGGCTTCGCCCCAAGCGGGCGCAAAGGAATTACCTTAGGCATTGGTTAGAGTTGCCTCCCCCGAGGTCGGACCAGCCGATCAACAATGGCAAGACTCGGCCACAAGTCTAGCAAGTCTGAGGCCCGGCCGCCACGTCAACCAGCCGCAATCCCCTTTTTAAAGCCACGTTAACCAAGCGTTTCTAGGGTGAACTCGTCAAGTCGTATGCGTTCACGTGGATGTCTTTTCATGGGGACGCTCGCAAATGGGCGACCGGCGTTATGCCTGGTATTTTTGCAGTTCGGTCGCAGCAGTGCTGGTGTTCCTGTCATCGCAGGCGCGTCTGGCGCTGGCGCAGGACGCGCCGGGACTGCGAACGACGAGCATAGAAGAGACATATTCCTCCAACCCGTCGCAAGCCAGCACCGGCCCCGGAACGCCCCAGGACATTGGCGACGATTATGCCGCGCCGGGCATCCCACCGCCAATTCCCAGCGACGATCCGACCGCCGAGCAGGAAGAACAGGACCCGCTCGATCCCGGACCGCGCGCCGGTCAGCGCGGCATCGTTGAGGACGGCGATCTTGACCAGTCCGAGCAACCGGCCGCGGCGGTGGATGGCATTCTCGATACCCCCGAGGCTCTCCAACCCGTAGACGGGGTCGATACGTCCCTCGTCGACACACGCAGCGCCGACGAAATCGCGCTTTTCTCGAATCCGCCGTCACCGCCCGATCCGCTCCTTTATCAGATCGAGGACATCAACCCGATCACCGACAACCGGAAGACGGCGCGCCTTTTCCGGCAGGAGCCGTACGATCCCGTCGGGATCAAAATCGGCAGTTTCGTGCTTTTTCCCGAATTGGATCTCGGAACGTCGTATTATTCGAACGTCTTCCACGCACCCTCGGCGGAATCGGATTTTACATTCGACGCCATACCCACCGCGCGGTTGGTCTCGAACTGGTCGCGCCACGCGCTGGAGTTCAGTGCGACTGGGGTATTGAGTTTTTACAATCAGTACACGACGGAAGACGATCGCGACTATGAGCTTGAAGCACGTGGCCGCCTCGATATCACGAGCCGCGCCAACATCCAGGCGTTGATCTCGCGCCAGCAGTCATTCGAGGATCGTTCCGCGCTCGATGCGAGTTCGGTCGGTACCCGGGCTAAAATCATCGAGGATCGGGCCGAGGCCGCGTACAATCAGCGTTTCAACCGGCTGTCGCTGCAGTTCCGTGGCAGCGTCAACGACTACTCCTACGGCTCGACCGAATATGACGACGTTGTTACGAACAATAACGATCGCGACTATACGCAATACGAGGAAGCCGCCCGCGTCATGTGGGAGCTGAAGCCGTCTCTGTCGCCATTCGTCGAAGTGGCGATCAATCATCGCGATTATGCGGAAGCGGCGCAGTCGGACGGCATCAACCGCACGTCAAACGGACAGCGCTATCGCGTCGGCATTTCCTTCGGCAACAGCGGCGAAATCATTCGCGGCGAAGTCAGCCTTGGTTACGGCATCCAGACGCCGGAGGATTCGCGCCTGCGTCCCGTTGACGGCCTGCTCATCGACGCCAACGCTACCTGGCGCATCACGCCACTGACGTCGATCCTGTTCAACGCCGTGACGGATGTCTCGGAAACGACGACTACCGACGTCGGCGGCGCTTTCTATCACTATGCCGGCATAGAGGTTCGTCACGAGCTGAGAAGCTATCTCATCGCATCCGCCGGCTTGATCTACTCAAATCAGAATTCGCAGGACGGGGTCATCAACGACAACGAATTCCGCGAAACACTGGGGCTTGAGTACTATGCCGACCGGAACACGGTGCTTTACGCCCGCTATGCGCACGTCAACTTCGACGGAGTCGGCGTGCCGAACGACTATACGGGAGATGAGGTGCACGTCGGGGTCAGGTTCCGGCGCTAGGCGTTTGCATCGAGCAAACGCCGGACCTCGCGCTTGAAATCTGCGGCAAGATCGTCCCGTTCAAGCGCCAGCGCGACGTTGGCCGTCAAAAACCCGAGCTTCGAGCCGCAATCGTAGATCGTGCCGTCGAAACGCACGGCATGGAACGGTTGCTCGCCGCGCATCAGCGCGATCATGGAATCCGTTAGCTGGATTTCACCGCCCGCACCGCGTTCCTGTTTTTCGAGCAGCGAAAAAATTTCCGGCTGCAGAATGTAACGGCCCGTGATGTGAAGATTGGATGGCGCCGTGCCGGGCTTCGGCTTTTCGACCATTCCGGTAATCGGCGAAACCTTGGCTTTCGCATCTTCGACGCCGACAATGCCGTATTGGTGCGTCTGATCTTCCGGAACCGGCGCGACGGCGATGAGATTGCCGCCCGACTTATTGTAGGCCGCGATCATATCGGCAAGGCACGGCGTGGCGCCGTGATGCAGCATGTCGGGTAGAAGCAGCGCAAACGGCTCGTTGCCGACGATCTCGCGCGCACACCACACCGCATGCCCGAGGCCGAGCGGCGCCTGTTGGCGTGTGAAGCTCGTCTGTCCGGCTGTCGGCAGATCACGAATGAGGGCTTCCAGCTCTTTTTTCTTGCCACGCGCTTCCAGTGTCGCTTCGAGCTCGAATTGATTGTCGAAGTGATCCTCGATGACGCCCTTGTTGCGCCCCGTGACGAAAATGAAGTGCTCGATCCCGGCGGCCCGCGCCTCGTCGACAACGTGCTGCAACACAGGACGGTCAACGATCGTCAGCATTTCCTTAGGCACCGCCTTGGTGGCCGGAAGGAAACGGGTCCCGAGTCCGGCAACCGGAAACACAGCTTTTCGGATGGGCCTGATCACAGCGTTCATGACATGCTCCAGAGGAATTTCAATTTGCTGGCAAGACCCATCTGGTATGGATCTCGTGCGGTGCCTGCCGTTAACGCGAGCGCGTGCGGAAAACGCGGCAGTCGCGACAGTTAGCGCTGATTTGTCGCCGGGGGTAGACGGCGAGAGGAAGACTCCGGAATGTGTCTATAAAACTCGAGGGTAATGTTTAACATGAGCGTCTTGGTTACCGGCGGGGCCGGCTACATCGGCAGTCATATGGTGCTGCAACTGCTAGATGCCGGCGAGAAGGTCGTCGTCATCGACAACCTATCGACAGGGTATCGGTGGGCGGTCGCACCGGGTGCGGAGTTGGTCGTCGCCGACATCGCCGATACGGACCTCGTCAAGGAAACGATCCGGACGCACGGCGTAACCGCAATCATTCATTTCGCCGGATCGATTGTCGTGCCGGACTCCGTCGCCGACCCGCTCGGCTACTACCTGAACAATACCGTGAAGTCGCGCGGGCTTATCGCTGCGGCTGTCGAGAGCGGCGTCAAGTGCTTCATTTTTTCTTCGACCGCGGCGGTCTATGGCAACCCCGAGGAAAACCCTGTCTCGGAAACCGCGCGTCTGACGCCGATGTCGCCCTACGGCTCGTCGAAGCTGATGACCGAGATCATGTTGGCCGACACCGCGCGCGCTCATGATTTCCGCTTCGTTGCTCTGCGCTATTTCAACGTCGCCGGTGCCGATCCGCAGGGACGCTCAGGTCAGTCGACGCCGAGAGCGACGCACCTCATCAAGGTCGCGTGCGAGACGGCGATCGGCAAGCGCGCGGAGATGCAAGTTTTCGGCACGGATTATCCCACATCCGATGGCACCTGCGTCCGCGACTATATTCAGGTGAGCGACCTCGCAGCCGCGCATCTCGCTGCCTTACGTTATCTGCAAGGCGGAGGGGCGTCCGAGATTTTCAACTGCGGCTATTCGAAGGGCTATTCCGTGCACGAGGTCATCGCCGCCGTGAAACGCGCTTCGGGCAGCGATTTCAAAGTCGTGCTGTCGCCGCGCCGCGCCGGCGATCCAGCGGCGATCGTTGCGGCATCGGCAAAAATTCGCGATGCGCTCGGCTGGCAGCCGCAGCATGACGATCTCGACAAGATCGTCGCACAGGCCCTCAATTGGGAACGCCGGGTCGATGAGCTGAAAGCGGCGGCACCGACGGGCTAACGTCGCAAAAATGCCCTGAAATCCGAGCATTCGGACGGCACGATAGGTGAACGGGCCGCATGGCCGGAATAGGACGCGGCAAAATGCTGAATAAGATATGGCACGGATTTGCGGTGGCGTTCGGCCTCGCCCTTGCGATCGTATCTTTGAATACGGCGGCAAATGCCCGTTCGGAGGCGGACTTCGGCGCGTTCGTGCAAAGCCTATGGCCGGACGCGAAAGCGGCTGGTGTCAGCCGCAAGACGTTCGATGCGGCATTTGCCGGGCTGAAACCCGATTACTCGATTCCCGACCTTGACCTTCCCGGCCGTCCCAAGGTCGACAACAGAGGCCAAGCCGAGTTCACAAAAACGGCTGCAGATTATCTATCGAAGTCGTACCTCACGAAACTCGCCGTTCAAGGCCGCGTCTTTCTGAAAGACCATGAAGCGGCTCTGAAGCGTATCGAAAAACTCACCGGCGTCGATCGCTA
>Ga0182738_1001504_pt1 | contig 29152 bp, 12 predicted proteins | sample eDN5th30CBELigMG_FD_128876 | JGI IMG/M metagenome (GOLD analysis project Ga0182738, IMG submission 128876) | Enriched Miracle-Growth compost microbial communities from Emeryville, California, USA - eDNA 5th pass 30_C BE-Lig MG (version 2)... ...
AATTTTTTCTAGAAATCGTATTAGAAGGATTTCATGATGAATAGTCAGATCGGTGGAGAAGAGAGAGAGGGAAGAGATAAGTTCCGACTTTAGCTCAGCTGGTAGAGCGTTTGACTGTAGAGTTCGTAGTAATCAAAGGGTCCCTGGTTCAAATTCGGGAAGTCGGATTTTTTTTGACGGATGGACAAGTCTTTTTCCTAGTCAAGCAGCGAGCGACAACGATTTTTCAGAGAGAGGCTTGGCAATTATATTTAGAATAGAACAGATAGAAATTAAAGTATAACACATTGATTTTGAAGAGCTCTATGAAGAATAAGGATATAACTAAAAAATTTTCTAGACTCTGATAATGTTCGGCAAAAATAATATTTCTGCTGAAGACTACAATATGCCGAATTTCATAGAGTTTACAAAAAATACTTCGGCCTATTTCTATAACTTGACTTGCAAAAAGTAATAATAATGTGAATTGAGGCTGTCTCAAGACACCCCATGAGTCTTTTGATTACACAGCAAGATCTCCTGGTTGATTGGTAGGGCTAATATCAAAGGTTTGTTGCTCACCAGTTTTCAAGACTTCATTATCGCCAAGCTCATTTGGATTTCCCTTGGCATATTGATAAGAGAGTACAATTTTCTTTGAAAGCCAGAGATATAAGAGCAATCCAATAACAACTCCGAGAGTGGCCATGGTGATTGTGAGGAGGATTTGAAGTGTGGCTCTGCTAAGTGAATAACCTGCAGCACAAACTTGAAGCCATCTACTGGGAGTGAGATTGCTGGTGACAAGAGGAAGTTCTTCAGTAAACTCTTTGAGACTGCATTCAAGCCCTTTACTATCTCTGCAGAACTTGTATTGTTTACCATTATAAATCATTTTGATGTAGGGTTTCCCTGTATTGTTGTAGAACTCCCAAATCAATTGACTGGCGACTTCTGGCATTTGGCAATCAGGGAAGGGGATGGGTTTGCCAGCCATTTGGCTTTTATAATTTTGAGTGAAGCATGTGTGATTGGTGATGTTATACAAATTGAGGAATGGGAACATGGAAGATTCGTGTCCACCCAATAACACAAGTTTGAGTGGGTTTTCTCCTTGAGCTTTGTCACTGAACCACTCAACCAGACGGTTATACAAGGGGTAAACTTTGATGCCCCTTTCATAATCGTCGCCCAGAAGATTATAGATATTCCACCATTTGAAACCAAAGACTGTGTCGTTATAGATTTTTCCATCGTAAGGGATGCCTTCAAGAGGAGGTTTATTATCACTGTATCTGCTTGCCAAAGCATCTCCAAACTCCTTCATTTCACTCATATCCTTGACATCGTATCCGAGAGCTTGGAGTTGAGTAAATGTGTCTTTGAGAAGACGCTGGATTTTTTTATTTTCTGCGTCTTCGAATCTCTCATCTTGTCTTTTGCCGACATAGTCGCAGTTTTTGGGGGTGATTTGAATCAAATCTTCTTCATCCCTTGGGCGAATATTCTGTTGAAGGAATTGAAGTCTATTTGGGATCATGGACTGCTTTTCAAGGATTTCCTCCGCCACTTGATTTACGGCTGCTTCATCAGCGTAAGGGAAGAGGAAATCTCTCTTATCTTGGGTGGCTAGATGCTTATGCGAGTGCTGCGTAAATATTCCTAGTAACTCTGCTGAAATACTCATTTGAGTTCTTGAAGCGTAAGTGGATTGAAGATAAATTTCCTGGGGAGAGATATCTTGGAGGAGGTCTGAATACTTTTTGGCTAAGAAGGTCCCAAGTGCATAATGCTGTTCAACACCAGCGTTCATTAGGTAAGTGGGATTTCGCCAGGAATCATCGTAAAAAGAGTTAAGAGGTTCACGGGCTCCATGTCTCGTGAGGACTACAATCATATCGGGAGTCTCCTTGGCTTGAGTGCATGCAAGAAGAATAAGAAGAAGTGGCAAGATGGGAGCAGCTAATTTGAACATGGTTTAGAATGAAACTAATTATGGAGAAAACTCACAATTAATATTACTATTTATAAATTGATTTGTAAACGCTTTGATTAAGTAGTTGGATTTTTGTTTAAACTGTGGAAAATGAGACATTTTCAATGATTATCACAGGCAAATTATTGATCAAAAATATAAAAACTCAGTTAAAAACTTTATCTTTGACTTGTTGAGACTTGAGGAGAAGAGTGTCTGTCTGTTGAGTAATGATTTTTGAAAATAAAAATGTGAGTTAAATGGGAAGAAAGTGCTTTCAGATTAGAATATTACGCACTTATTTGATTGGATTCGAATAGTTATAAAATCGCGTCGAGTGAACAGTATCAGGAAATTTTAACTAACAAGCAAAACACCCCAGAAAATTTAATTCTTTATTAAAAATGAAAACCTGAGAGGTTATTTTGATTTATGGTGTCTCTTGCCTTTGAAGAAAGGATTTGCTGTCTCAATCTTTGGCCGAATTTTGTTGTTTTTTCGGAAAATTTGAGGATCACAATTCGGAGAGAAAAAAATCGTGCAAAATAATTGATCAGGATTTTCAACGACCACAAGTTTTCAGTTTTATTTAAATTTTTAAACTGTTGGTTAGGGATGTTGAGATTACAAAGTTTTTTCTTCAGAATTATGTCCTCGAGCTGAAATTGTAAAATGAGACTCAAAAAAGGGAAGAAAGGTTTGAAAAACAAGCCAAAGAAAGGATGATAAAATGGGAGATTTCTTTTTTCATGATCAGCTAAAATGAATGTTTGGATGAAATGAATTCCGAATCAGATTTTCAAAATATGGAAATAATTCGTTCAATTTGGAATTAAAAAAACCCAGCTGAGCCAACCTCACTCGAATAACGAAGGAATAGACGAGTCATTAAATCTTATATTGAAGAATATTCTCATCTTGGATTGCGTTGTAATTTAGAAATTTTATAACTGTCAGAACAGTTGATATTGATATTGATATTTTTTCAATCAAGGAGTTTTTATACCAATCCCAAGAAGTGAAATCCCCTCAATACAAATTGACTTTGAAAAAACGGGATTTCATAAAGAGCCGTGAAAGAGAGTTTTGAAGAGGTCCTCTTGAGAGGGTGTTGAAAAGTCTTTAGCTTTCGTGGTGTTACTCTTTCAATCCGCTATTTATAGATAATTCATGGTGAGTTTCCAATCATGACACAATTATTGGATAGTTATCGAAATAAATCTTTTTCCTTTCTTCTCTTTTCAGATTCATGATTTTAGAAGATTTCGATTAAACGAATAAATGAATAAGTTTAATTCTTTTGTATTGTTTAGTCTTTTAGAAGTACTGAATGACAAAATAAGATGTTTATATATTCCATCCATTCGCAGAGATACCGGATTCCCCTCCCTTTTAGAAGAAAGGACAACTCATTAAGAGAAGTTAATCATCATAATAGCCTTTGATTTATGATGAAAAAACTGATGATATAGTCAGTTTGAATTTTAGAAATATAACGACCAAATTTATTTGAAAAAGCATATAAACTGGACCTCCATGCTGGATATCCGTTAGACTTTTGTGAAAAATCTCCAAGAGTTTTGGATCGTCCTTCTTGAAAGGAATTTGTTGGCAAAATTAAAATTAAGGTTTGATCCAAGTTTTCTTTTGGAAAAGCTCTGGGAAAGGAAATTCGGCATTTGGTTAGTCCTTGAGAATAATATAAGAAATTTGAAATATTCAAATAAAGGCCTTTTAAAAATTCTCGTTACTTGGGCGAATTCGAGAAATGCAAATTTTCAGGAGAATATTTCCAATCGATTGAATCTGACTCCAAGGAAGCAAATTGACAAAGAGCCAATAGAAAAATCACAAGTCAATTGGCTTAAAATTTGATTAGTCAATTTAAATTATGTATTTATAGGATCACCTGAATATTGATAAAATTTTGGAATAGAAGTAAGTTTAAAAGTCTTCAGTTTCACTCCTCTTCAGAGCTGGATTCATAATATCCTCAAGGATTTTATATGAATCAGACTTTCCTCTCATTTTCCTAAAGGAATAATAAAATGAAATTTTTATGAGTCAAAGAAAACTGGAAACAAGAAAAATTTTGATGAAAAATTATGGAATTCAAGATAGTATGTTCCGACCTTAGCTCAGCTGGTAGAGCGTTTGACTGTAGAGTTTGTAGTAATCAAAGGGTCCCTGGTTCAAATCCGGGAGGTCGGATTTTTTTCTCTAATAATTTCTAGAAAATAGGTTCAAGCAAGAAAAAGTTTTATTTATTTGGTTGAGAGAGGGAGAGATTTTTCATTGTTAAAAACGGGAAGAAAAACAGAGGCATTGAATAAAAATATAAAAAATACTTTAAACCAAATTAAACAAAATAAAAATATTTCTCATTACTTCAAAGTTTTACAGCTAAAAATCACTCTAATTTTAAATGTCTTCATGATCATCAATTTGAGGAGCATATCCTTTTGGAGACTGTATTTGGAGACTGTTGGGTGTCTCTAATTCACTTCTGGTTGAATCGTTAATAGCTCCCTTGGCATATTGATGAGCAAACACCATCTTTTTTGTTAAAAACAGATAGACAATTAATCCAACAAGAATTCCAAGGAATCCCATGGAAACGGTTAAAATGGTGTCAACATGAGATTCGTTTATAACTGGTTTTCTTGAACAAACTTCAGAGTATTTTTCTTGAGTCATACCCAAGGTTACTTCAGGAAGTTCTTTGATAAACTCCTCCAAACTGCACTCAAATCCTGAACTGTATCTACAGAACTTGTAGGGTTTTCCATTGTAAAGAAATCTGATGTAGGGGTTTCCTGAATTATGATAGAATTCCCAAATCAACTGGCTGGCAACTTCGGGCATTTTACAGTTAGGATAAGGAAGTGGTTTCTTAGCAAGCTCGTTTTTGTAATTTTCAGTGAAGCATGTGTGGTTCGTAATGTTCAATAAATTCAAGAAAGGAAACATGGAAGATTCATGCCCACCAAGAAGAGCAACTTTTAATGGATTTGTTCCATTGGCTTTTCCACTGAACCATTCAATAAGTCGGCTATACAAAGGGAACACCTTGATGCCCCTTTCCAAGTCATCACCCATGAGGTTATAGATATTCCACCATTTAAAGCCAAAGACGGTGTCATTATAGATTTTTCCGTCGTAAGGTATACCTTTAAGTGGGGGTTTACTGTCGCTATATCTACTTGCCAAAGCATCTCCAAATTCCTTGACTTGGCCTATACTTGTAACATCATGTCCGAGTGCTTGAAGTTTTGAGATTGTATCATTGAGAAAAACTTCCATTTCTTTATTGTTGGCATCATCAACTCTTTCTCTCTGTTTAACTCCAACGTATTCACAGTTATTAGGAGTGATTTGGACGAGATCTTCATCAATGTTGGAGTGAATTTTTTGCATGATGAATTGCAATCTATTAGGGACCATAGCAGAACTGTCAAGGATTTCGTCAACTACTTCATTCAATAAAGATTTATCTGCAAAGGGAAGGAGGAAATCTCTTCTTGTAGTGTTTGGGAGATGCCTATGGGAGCGAGAATGAAACATTCCGAGCAACTCTGCGGAGACACTCATACGAGTACGCGAGGCATAAGTTGATTGGACATAAATTTCTTGTGGAGAAACGTCCTCAAGGAGCTCTGAATATTCCTTGGCTAAAACGTTTCCAAGGGTATAATGTTGTTCTATTCCCGTATTCATGAGGAAAGTGGGGTTTGTCCAAGATTCATCATAAAAAGAGTTGAGAGGCTCTCTAGCTCCATGTCTTGAAAGAACAACAATCATATCAGGTTGATTTTTGGCTTTTGCCAGAAAAACCAACAGGAGGGCGACAAGAAAGCTCAGTAAGGATATTTTGAGCATACACTATTGTATTTAAGCAAAAGACGAAGAAACTTGGGATTTAAATATTTAATTATTACAAGAGTTGGCTTTATAATAACTGTCAACTTGATTATGTCTTGTATTAAAATTGTCTGGTTGACTTTTGAGAGACAAAGGGGGAAAGACTAGCTACAGGGGCTAGGGGACTGGGAAATAATCTTTCTTCTTCTAAGGAGATAAAGAAAGAAATCAAGGTTAGACAGAGGACGGGAAACTCAGAACTTGAGATTAATTTTAGCTCTTTAATCTGTTAGTCTGACTGGGAAATTTGAATTCATTCTAAAGATAGTAGAGTGTGTTAGAAGAGAAAATTGATAAATGATATGGGGAAAAGTTTTTGGAAGATTCTTTATGATTTCATCAAGTCAGAAATTCTGAACAGGAAGAAAATAGGAAAAAATGCAGGCTAAGAAATTAATAATCCAAAATTATGAGGAGGAGGAAGATTTTTTCTTTCTTCTTTCAACTGAGAGAAAAAATTTTTGATGAAAAATTATGGAATTCAAGACGATATGTTCCGACCTTAGCTCAGCTGGTAGAGCGTTTGACTGTAGAGTTTGTAGTAATCAAAGGGTCCCTGGTTCAAATCCGGGAGGTCGGAAATTTTTTCGGCAGAGAGAGAAATGAATTTGTTGAATTTCTTCTCACAAATGACAACACAAACATAAAAAATAGTTTTCAAATATGTTAAGGCATGAATATTAATCATTACTTATTCTTCTTAGATAGAAAAAAGTTACAGTATTGAATTTTATTAATTTTCTAGCCATCGTCTTCAGCATGGGAGACATCATCAACCTGAGGAGCATATTGCCCTTTGGGAGATTGTATTTGAATGCCGCTGGCACTTGGTGTTTCGATATCACCAGTCATATCTTGATGAGCTCCCTTGACATACCTATGAGCAAAAACCATTCGTTTTGTGACAAACAGATATATAATCAGTCCCACAATAGCTCCAAAGAATCCCATTATCATGGTTAAAATACTGTCACCTGCAGAAGATTCACTCAAAGATGCCTTGATGCAAATCTGACCATATTTTTCTTTCGTTAAATTGCTTGCTGCTTCAGGGAGTTCTTTGGTAAAATCATTAAGGCTACATTCTAGGCCTTTATTATTTCGACAGAATTTGAAAGGTTTTCCATTATACAGCAATCTGATATAAGGATTTCCTGAATTGTTATAAAATTCCCAAATCAATTGACTTGCAACTTCAGGGAATTTACAATCAGGGAAGGGCAAAGGTTTTCCAGCAGATTGGCTTTTATAATTTTCAGCGAAGCAAGTATGATTGGTAATGTTGTATAAATGAAGAAAAGGGAACATGGAAGATTCGTGTGCACCCAACAAAACAAGTTTCAATGGATTTGAACCGTTAGCTTTCCCATTGAACCATTCAATTAAACGACTATACAAGGGGAATACTCTGAGTGATCTTTCGAGTCAGAGCCTAAAAGATTATAGATATTCCACCATTGGAAGCCAAAGACAAGATCTTTATAGAGCTGGCTGTCGTAAGAAATTCCCGAAAGAGGAGGTTTATTATCACTATATCTGCTTGCAAGAGTGTCTCCAAACTCCTTAATTTGGCCGATATTTTCAATGTCATATCCGAGTTTTTTCAGTTGTTCGCTTGCACCTTTGAGAGTCTCTTGCATTGCTTTATTCACTTCATCATCGACTCTTTTAATTTGTCCTTGTTTGATATAAGAGCAACTTTCAGGAGTGACTTGAAGTAAATCTTCATCACGGCCAGAAAGAGTTTTCTTCATCAGGAACTGAAGTCGGTTTGGAATCATTTGAGAATTTTTGAGAAGATCATCAACTACTTCATTTAACAAGGTTTTGTCGGCATAAGGAAGGAGAAAATCCCTTTTTGTGGTATTGGGGAGATGTTTGTGAGAACGCTCATGAAACATCCCCAACAACTCGGCTGACACGCTCATTTGAGCTCTTGAAGTATATGTGGATTGAAGATAAATTTCTTGAGGGTAAATATCTTCAAGAAGTTTTTCATATTCTCTTGCTAGGACGTTTCCAAGTGTGTAATGCTGTTCAATACCCGTATTCATAAGGTAGGACGGGTTTTGCCAGGATGGGTCATAATAGTCGTTGAGGGGCTCACGGGCTCCGTGTCTTGCAAGCACCACAATCATATCAGGACTTGGTTTTTCACATTGCAAAATGGGAAGAAGAGTGAATATGAGGAGAAATGAGATGAAAGAGTGTTTGAGCATGTAGGGGCTTGGACTTGAGTTTTTAATTTCTGGATTGATTAATAAATAAGTTTTGAATTATGATAATAAGATAAGGCAGATAAATAACTGTTAAGTGTTAAGTGAAGTTAGGGTGATGTGTTATTAATTCTATAAATAGAGTTTTGAGAGTTAGTGAGACCTTTTTTTCAGCGATTATGCTTGTTGCTTGATAATTACTATTAATTAGATAGATAAGATTATGTATTTATTTATTCTTCAATATATTTAAATGATGATCTTGGATCATAGTTGGTACTCGAAAAAATTTCCCAAAAATGATAAAAGTTTACAAATACGACAGTTGAATTTCTTGAAAAAAAGCCTAGCCTATTGATAAAGACATACTCTTTTATTCAAGAGTGATTTTCCAATTTTTATCAGCCAAAGTGACAAACTCCAACAAGGTGTACCCTGATCCTTTGATTAATTGGATCTTTTGTTTATTTTTGCCTTCCTCTTCCAAATAAGCAGTTTGGTATTTATTATTATGACCCATTAAAACTGCCTTGGTGACTCTATTGCCAACTTTGTATTCAGATGTTTCACCAGACCAGGTCAAAGTGCCGTTGCTAAATTCAATATTCTTTCTTGAGCATGTTCCCTTTTGATAGTCAAATGTTTCTCCATCATCAAAGTAAAGCTTGCCCTTGGCTTTTTCTTCTTCATCAAGACCAATGTAGATCTGAATATTGCTTTCTTTAGCGTCTTTGCTTGATTTAGTGTAGCTCTTGATATCGAAAGTGGGGATAATATGTCCTCCTTTAATGAAGCATCCAATTCTTTCAAGTCCGGTTTCAATTTCTTCATCTCCCAACATTTCTCTCTTGTTGTAGTAATCATACCATCTTCCTTCAAGTCCATCAAGGGCTCCCTTTAATGAGAACTCATCCTTGTGAAGAATAGGAACAACCAAAAGTCCATCTCCAATCAAGAACTTTTTATCTTGGTGCATAGTTTCTCCTTCTTCTACATTGCTTTGATCAAACCAGATAGGTCTGAGAAGAGGAACTGCAGTTCTGCAGTGCTCTTCGAAGGCGGTATAGTAGTAGGGGAGGATTCTGTATCTTTCCTTGATAGATTCCTTTATGAGATCAGCATATTTCTTTTCATAGAGCCATGGTTCTCTTCTTTTGGTGGTAGTCTCACTATGTCCTCTGAAATAAGGCATATAAGTGCCAAGTTGGTACCATCTGACAGCAAGTTCGGGTTCGGGGTTGCCAGCAAAGCCACCGACATCACCTCCGATATTTGAAATACCGCAAAGTGACATGGAGAGCATTTGTGGAACAGTGTTCTTGAGGTAGGCCCAAGTGGCACCGGTATCACCAGTCCAAATAGCAGTGAACTTTTGAGATCCTGCATAGAAGGAGCGACTGAGGACATGAGGTCTGATATTTTGGCATTTATTACGCTTGACCATACCATCATAAGTGGCTTTATGGTGGCAATATCCATAGATGTTATGGACTTCTCTATGCTCAACTTGGAAAGCCTTTTCGGGCTCAGCAATGGTCTTGAATGTTTGGATGTTATCAATTGGCATGTGATTTCCTTCTTGTTCAAAGACTGAAGGCTCATTCATATCATTCCAAGCCCAGACATTAGGAGTGGAATTAATGTATTTGTCGTATCTATATTGTGAGGCCCAGCATTCTCTGGCTTCTTCGTTGATAAAGTCGAGGTAAACACTGTCACCTGGCCAGCACTTTCCAACAAAAGGCTCGCCATCCTTGTCCTTGACGTAAAGCTCTTTGGCGACGGTTTCTCTGTAGACATGGTAGGATTCATCGGTTTTAATGTGAGGATCAGCAATAGTGACGAGGTTACGGCCATCCTTGACAAGAGTATCGATCATACCAGGGATATCGGGGTAGAGATTCTCATTCCAAGTGAAATATCTGCATCCATCGGTATGATCAATATCAAGAGTGATGGTATCGCAAGGAATTTCATGTTCATTGAACTTTTGATTAACGTGAAGAACATCCTTTTGGTCAATATAAGACCATCTGCATTGATGATAACCAAGGGTAAAGAATTGTGGCATAGCACAATGTCCAAAAACATTGGAAGTGGCCTTGAAGTGAGAGGCGTTATCATGGCTCACAAAGACGTAGCATTCAAGGTTACCTCTTTCACTGAGCCAGAAAGCATCAGTTTCAGGTCCCTTTCTGTGAATATCGATGTAAGTATCAGAAGTATTCTGCCAGTACATGGTAACAAGGCTTGGAGAATTCTTCTTTCTACTGACGATGATTGGGACGGTACCGTAAAGGGAGTTTTTGGATCCAACGGGATAAGCAGGGACATCTTGGTTGTAGAATCTGTAGGGGAGATCCTTTTGAGTGTCTTCAAGGAGGAGATCAGTGGCTCTTTCAGGAAGCCCATAGAGGAATTCAGTATTGAAGGTGAAGTCACAGGAGAGATTCTCATCGAATTTGAGAGATTTGTTCCCATTGACCTTGAAGAGGACTTCTTCAGTGTTGTTTCTTGTGGAGTATAAAGTGATGGTGAATGGGTGGAAATGGACAACAACCTTAGCTTGGGCTTCAGCCATGATGACTTCTGCGTGAGTTTCAGTAAGATTGACCTTTCCAGAGATGGGATATTGGGTAAGATTGGCAGGTTTCTCAACAAGTTCAAAGGAGAACTTGGAAGGGTGAGCAGGGTTGATGCAGTTGATCTTAAAGATGCCATCTTCGAAGAAATGAAGCTCTAAGGTTGCATCTTTTCCAGAGGCGTGGATATTCATAGAGAGGACATTGCCATTGGTTTGTACAGATTGAGGTGCCACAGAAGTATGGCAGTCCAAAGTAGCATGGGCTTTGATTTGGTCAAGTTTGTGCATGACCCAATCTCTGGGGATATAGACATAGACTCTATTGAGGAGTTGGCATGTGAGATCGTTTTCAGAGTTTTTGATGGAGCTGTTGTGGTCGCAGATCTTGTCGACTTGGATATCGGGAACGTCAGGGATGAAGGTGTTTACAGCATCAGAGGTGAGGGTGGTCATAGAGGAGGGGTGAGTGTCGTGTTGAGCTTGAAATAATATATATGATTATATGAAAATTGCACGAGAGTTGGCAGAATTAATAGCCTGAGGGGATGCTATTTTTAGGATTCAACTAAAAGCAACAGGAATTAGAAAGATCTTTTGTTCTGCAATTTGACAAGATTTCTAACTGATAATTTAAAAATATTGTTTTAGTCAAAGGGTGGAACAGTAATTTGCTTTAACGGCCCTAATCAGAGAGGCAGAATCTAATCTAGTTTTTATAACTGTTGGTATTATTATGGATATGTAGTGGGTCGATCATTGAGTCTGAAAATCGGTTTTTGACTTGAAAACTCAAAAAGAATTTTCTATCAACATATAAAATACTGACTTTATTCAGTTTGTCAGCTTAGAATAATAGATTTATCCTTGTTAACCTATTTTAAGCAATCTTTTTTATTCTGTCGCCTTTTGAAATTTTGAGAACTTGTTTGTTAGGAATATCGCAGGCTAGTCTATGTGAAAAAATTTCGAAAAAAAACTCCCTTTAAACTCGACATATTTGTGATTTTTTAAAGGTGGTTTAATCTAAATGTAATACGAAGACTCAGCACCATCTTTGAGATTGTTTTGAAGTTTCATTTTGCTTGATCAAAAAATGAAGAAGATGAGATGTTTTGTGTTTGAAGAGTGAAATATGATTATGTGGAAGAATGAAAAAAATATTTCCAAGGAGAATGAAGAAAATGGAGAGGTTTCAAAATAAAAGAGAAGTTAGTTAAACGAGAATTAAAATATTTTGAATAAATGCAACAAAGTTTAAATCTTTTAATTTTTAATTGTTTCAAAGTTTTCCACCTCATTAACTTTCCTATTAAATATACCTTTCGGCTTTTGTTGCTGTAAAGATCGTTATGAAAGGCCCAAAACTTGAAGTTTTGGATTAAGGAGAATTCTTGACCAAATAGAGGAGTTTTTCTTTCAAAGAGAAAATGTTATAAAAGTTTTTTTGGAGTTTGAGTTTTGACTGGATGGCCAAAGTAATAATTTTGTTTTTACTCTCGGATTTTTTGAATTAAAACTGCTGACATAACTCCTGTTGAATTCGGCCAATGTTTAAACTTTATCGAAATACCTTGTAGTTCTGCTGAAATCATGTAGGGAAATTTTTCGAGAAATGGATTTTTGGACAAGAAGAATCTGGCCGATAAAAATAACATAAAAACCAAACTTAATGGAAGTAGAAATGATGTATTCAAGGGTTTTTTTGAAAAAAGCCTGAAGGTATTGATTATTATTTTTGGCTTAAAGTTAGAGCAGGACAAATAAAAAAATTCTTATAAAAATTGGTTGTTTTGATCGATTTGCCTAAATATATTAGATTGTCTTTGGTTTAAACCGGATCTTTCCCGAAATTGTGTGTTGATTGTGGCTTCAAATAAAATTTGTTCAGATCTTTCTTTTTTTCTTTCAGCTTAAATATGTAACTTTGGATGTTGTATTGAGATCTCCTTGTTCCTATTTTTAATATTCAATTATCCTCTGTTCTTATGTCTGGGAAATTCCTCGCTATTATTATGATCTCAATGTCGTGTTGTGAAATACTTGAGAGATTATGAGGAATAGAAACAAGGTCTTGTTTCAAATTATTTAGATATTCCATCATACGTCAGTGGTATTATGATTTACGTAATTATTCAAATGTATAAGTTTATGTAAGAGAAAAAAATTACAAGAATAAGAGGCAGTCGAAGAGAGAGAATAGAAAGAACACGGATTATTTTGAATAATCTTTTGAAATTTTGTGTTGAGAGAGAAAAAGAAAAAAATGTTTTAAGTGGAAGGGTGTGCATTAAGCCTTTTTATTACAAACGGTTGAGACTTTATATTTTAATTAGTTTTGGTTGCATACAAATGCAACTCTAAGGGGAGGGTTTTCTCGAAGTCAGTGTTTCTCTATTGATTCAGTCTCAAGGGAACCAGTGAAATGGATGAATTGAGGTTGGATTATGAATTAAACCATTCAAAGGGATTTTTTCAAGTGGTATTTTCTGGCAAATAGTGGCATGAGCTGAATAAATTTGGCCCTGATTTTTCGAAGCAAAAAAGATCCAAAAGCTAATTTTATGAAAGCAGCCCGGAAAGCTGGGACTCTTTGAATTTGTCTTGGCACTTCTTTTGAGAAAAATCAGGTTATTTGTGAGATGAAAAAAAGATTTTGGATGAAATAATTTTTTCGCAATCTCATCAAGGAGATATTTTGGTCTAAGTCTGGGAGGCATCTATTCTGTCTATGGAAAAGTGATATTATTGGTTAGAGGATAGATTTCAGAAGAGATTGGTTGATTTTTTTGTCAGAGGAAGATAAAAATAATATATTGGTCATTTTAAAATTAAAATTAAGCAAAGTTGATGTTAGAGAGGAGAATTTTGGTTATTATAGATGTCAATGATTTTGTCCAGATCGAGAAAGAAAATGGTGGTGAATCGAATGAAAAATACAATTTAAGTGAGGTCTTTGATTAATAAAGATACCTTTCTTTATTAAAAAAAAAAACATTTCAAAAAAGTTCAAACTTTCCAAAAATTTTCTTTTAGCATCAGGACTTCCCAATCTTTCTCTAAAATTCCAAACTTTGGCGGATATCCGTTCCAAAAAATCCGACGTTTCCCTCCAAGAGTCCGACACAACTGAGTATGGAGACGGTTTTTTCAACCTCAGTGAGAAAAAAATTTTTTTGGTAACAAATTTCTCTCAACCAAAACAATGAAATTTTTTTTTTCTTTCTTTTTCAGGAAAATTGTCAGACCTGACAGATCTGTTGGATAAGTTTGCCAAAAACTCTCCAAAGTCGGACAAAATAGGTACCTTGAGAAGCCTTAGCTTTCTCTTGAGGAAAAGTTTTGAAATTCTTGAATCTTTTTTAGCATAATTTTGGACAATGAACTTTTGAAAATTTTGGTTCAAAGAGTCATTTCTATCATGTACCTCTCCCTCATTCATTTTTGTGTTATCTCATCCAAAAAAGTTTTTTTCTAAAATATTGATTTTGGGAATTCATAAATTTTGAGAGCTCTCTTTAGAATTCACTCGAGCCAAAGTGTAGATGGAATTTGAAAAAATTTCGTTTGAATTGTTTCAAGAGAACGCGAATCGAAGTTATTTTTTTTTTTTTATCAAACTTCTCCCCTTGAATCAGAATAATCCCCGAAAATTCGGTTAAAAAGTTATATCTTGTTTCACTTTGATAAATGTTAGATGATCAGCGAGGAAGGAGTTAGGTCACTCAAAAGAATTAATATTGGAGAATGATGGCTGTCGTTTCATAAAATTTGCATTAAAATTGAAAAGACTTGAAGCTAAAATTTTCTCAGAAGCTTTCAAGCAATCCAAGTCATGATCTGGCGATGAGTTTAAGTTTTCAATAAGAGTTAGAAAATAGAAGTAAATTAATAAATTTATATTATTTTTAGTCAAGACTGACAATCTCTCAGACCAGGCAAGAATTAACTAAAATTGAGAAGACAAGGAAGTGCCATTAATCTGTCATATGTCCTGTTTTTTGAAGCCATTAATATTTTTTTGGCGAGATATGATCAGAAAATTTTTCTTGCCTTGACAATGACGAATTGATTGGGAATGCGAATTTGTGAAAGAAAAACATTGTTAAAAAAAGTGGAAATTTCTTTCGTATTCGCCTGATTTATTTTGATATTCTTTGAATATAAAGCTTTATTGAAATTTGTTGTCAAGAAAATGACCGCATTTTATTCAAAAGCCTATGGGCTTAGGGGACAAAACGTCTCAGTGAAGCGATTCCTTAGACCAAATATTGATTTTTCTAATAGAATACTTTTTATTTTTGGATCAATTATTCGAATACTCAAAATATTCTGAATCGAATCTCTCGAATTGACAAATAGATTTGACAATAGATTCATCTCAGTTCGGTCACATCACTTTTTTGCTTAAAGAATTCATTTATAGAAGGTTTTGTTGAGATTACTAATTTGCCTAAATTCTCCTGAGGCCATATGAATAGATTTAGCTTTATTTAGGCAATTTGTATGTTTGTTTTCAAGGAAAAACATACTTGCGATCCTTGAAAAAAATTCTTGTTAGAACTTCACTTGTAAGAAGATTATCTAAGGATTTGATAGTTTTAGAGATCAGAGAAAGAGTTGTATTGATTTTATCTCAGTATAAATTTTGAGAGATAGAGTCAGACAGTTAAGTATGTTTAAATTTATTTGGAGTTTTCTTTTATTTTGGAAGTTCGAAAAGATACTTGATGGAAAGATAACTAATTTCGGTATTTCTCTAGAAGTCGGAAACAGGATTTATATAATGAAAAACATGACTTTGAGGGTATAGAAACCTAAGTTATTTTCTTCAAGATTTACAGGAGGAAAAAGAAAGGAAATGTGAAGAGCCAAGAAGAATTAGGAGTTGGTTCATGTTCGTTAATACCAGCCTGTTTTGGGCGCAAGTAGTATTTGGTTGAATTTGTGGTTTGGAAGTAAAGAAATTAATTATAGTCATTGAATTGCTCGCCTTTCAGATCTAAATCAAACTCTTTGTCCAAAAAAGAAAATTTCGAATTTGAACAAAATACAAGTTTGAGGCAATAATTGAGCCCTATGTCTTTCAAATGTGTCAATCTCATAGTGAACTTCAACGAGCTCTGAGCAGTGAACTGAAGGAGACAGGCTTGAGATGAATATCAAATATTGTGCAAAGCAGATATTTTGACGATACATTTAATTATAGTGAGCATGAGCACCATCTTTGGTGTTTGCAATTTGAATCCTTTCGAAAAGTTATCCGCTCAGATGAAGGAATAAGATGAGTGGATTGTCTTAAAGAGCCCGAAACGAGGAGGGAAGGGAGAGAAAGCACAGGGGGAAGCGATTGAGAAGGTGTATAAAAAGGCGGTATTTTCAGGCCAGATTAATAATTTGGTCAAGAATTTTTGGTCAAGCCAACCAACAATTATTTTCTAATAACAAATTTCTCTTTCCAAAGATAAGCAATAAGCTAAATTTAGACAATTCTTCTTTTTTCTTCCTTCAAATACCTTTTCATTTTCGAAAAAATATAATTATCATTATTATCTTTTTCTTTAAAAAGATGACTTCTCTTATTGACCAAAGACAGATTGAAATCCCTGTCAATGATGCCCGACAAGGCCAAGAAACAGCCCAGTCAAACTCTAATTCTTCACCAGGCTCCAAGCCCATCGATAAAAACACCTCTCACATTTCCGGAGCCACAGTTTTACCAGGATACCCAGTGGACCCCAAAAATGATGAAAATCACCCAAAATTCAAGTCCAAGATCGATCGCATCAACATCTTTAGCCGTATCTTTTTCATCTTTGTGTTCCCTTTGCTTTGGAGAGGCTGGAAAAGAAACCGAAAGCAAGAGCCAATGAAGGAAGAAGACTTTATCACTTTTCCCTATAAACGAAGAGCTGAGGTTCTTGAGAACCATTTTATGGAGAATATGAGGAACCAAAAGGAGAAGAACCCAAATAAGCCAGCTAGCACTGCATGGGCGGTCGGGTGGACAGTAAAATGGACATTTTTGAGATCCGTATTTGTGCAGACTATTTTTGGGTTTCTAAGAGTGTTTTCTGCGTGGGTCGCCAATAAGATTATTGAAGCCTACCTGGATCCACGTTATGCCAAGACGCATTCTTTCTGGTGGGTGGCTATTTTAGCAGGAGTCTTGCTTTTGGCGTGGGTCTTTGAGCACCATTGGAATCATATTCAGACTTACTTGTGTGCTTATGTGCGTGCTGGAATTATTAGCATGCTTTATTCGAAGATTACGAAGCTTTCCATGTATTCAATCATCAAAATTTCTCCAGGAAAACTGGTGAATATCGCAGCTAACGATGTGAATGTTTTTGAGATGTTTGGTGTGTATTTCCCTGCTATCATCTCTGGTTGGTTGATCATGATTGCTGCTGCAGCTTTGCTGTGGCATTATTTTGGGGTCTGTTGCTTGTTGGGCATTGGATATATGGTAGCAGTTACTCCAATAACTGCTATTATAGCAGGTCTTTCAACCAAGCCTCGTCAAGATAAGAATATGGTGACAGATGAGAGAGTGAGAAAGACAAGTGAAGCCCTGGAAGGGATCAGATTATTGAAGATGTACACGTGGGAGGTTAAGTTTAAAGAGATTATCTCTGAATTGAGAAGAAAGGATGTGAGGTTAATGAGAAAAGTCTTGTACCTTGGAGATGTGCTGGCCCGTGGGCTGGCTTGGAGCTCACATTACATGGGAGCTTTCTTGATGTTTATGCTTTATGACGTGACTGGCGGCACTTTGGAGATTGGTGAAGTGTTTTCTGCTTACTTTATCCTGGGATTCATCAGATTCTACTTTGTTTATTTCATATCCAATGCTTTCAATTTTATTGCTGAAACAAGACTTTTGTTTAAAAGACTGGATGTGATTATGGACACTCCAGAAATGGAGACTGTGGTTTTTGAGGCTCCTAAAGATTCCCAAAACGCCATTGAATTCGATAATTACACTGCTTATTGGGCGATGGAACACCTCGTCAAGGATGCTCCTGGTTTGAAGAGAAGTCTGAGTTCCACTGCCTTTGATCCTAATAAATTTGATACATCAGATTTGAGACCAGTTTTGCAAGACGTGAATCTAAATATAAAGAAAGGAACAATCAATGCAGTCATCGGAAGCGTTGGAGCCAGCAAGACTTCCTTTTTGCTTTCATTCACTGGAGAAATCCCCAAGACAACTGGCGCATTGAGATATCAAGGACGGCTTGCATACGTTGAGCAAGAGCCGACGATTTTTGCGGGCAATTTTAGAGAGAGTATTCTTTTTGGAAACGAATACAATGAGGAGTTTTACCGAAAAGTGATTAAAGCCTGTAATTTGGAAAGCGATCTCAAGCTCTTTCCCAATGGTGATATGTCCATTGTAGGTGAAAGAGGTAATAATTTATCTGGAGGTCAAAAAGCACGTTTAGCGTTAGCAAGAGCTGTCTATGCAAATGCAGACATTTACCTCCTTGATGATCCTTTAAGCGCTGTTGATGCAAAAGTCGCCAAGAGTATTTACATAGAGGCGATAACAGGATTATTGAAGGGCAAGACTGTTATTTTGGTCACACACCAGGTTCATTTTGTGAGAGAATTGGGAAATATCATCGCGATTGAAGATGGGAAAGTTGCTGGTACCGGATCTTTTGATGAGCTGAAGCAGCAAGGTGTGGATGTAGACAAGATTTTCAGCGTTGAAAGAGATGAAAATAAACGCAGTGAGAAGGAGATTGTGAATATGGCAACAAAGCCAGAAGACAAGCCTGCGGAAGCTCCAACAATCCAAGGAGATCAGCAGAAGAGAGATGAAGATCACGGAGAGAGTGGAGAAGGTCCAAGTACAAGCTCAGACGTAGATCCGTATGCTGGAAAGGTGAATTTGAAGACGTACGGGCGTTTGTTTAGACAGGCTGGATTGATTTTTATGTTTGGACTGGTTTGTATTTACATATTGTTGCAGTTCGGAGATGTGGCATTTGGAAGATGCTTGGGAGCATGGACATCAGGAGAATTTAGTTTGGGGACTGCATGGGGAGCTTTGGGAGGAATAGCAGGATATATGATATTGATATATCAGGTGAAGAACATGTCTTTTACATTTGGATTTTTGAATGCCTCAAGAAAATATCACAAGAAAATGCTCAATAAAATCATAAGAAGCCCCGTTGTTTTCTTTGATCTCAATCCTGTCGGTAGAATTTTGAATAGATTCTCTAACGATATTGGTGTCCTCGATAAGTTCGTCCCCCATGTCGGCCTTGACGTCTTTGATATTCTGGCCACTGTTTTGAGTGTTTTTATTACCCTTTCCATCGTTGACCCCGTTTTGATTGCTCCGATTATGGGGTCTCTTGTGATAATCAGCATTCTGATCTTCTTCTACTATCCAACAATCAAACAAACCAAGGGGTATGATCTAGCAACGAGAGGTCCTCTTTACGCTCTATTGTCTTCAAGTATTTCTGGTATCACAATTATTCGAACATACGGACAAGCCGATCATTTGAAGGAGAGATTTACAAAGATGCTTTACACAAATACCAAAGGGAACATCAATTTCATTCTTTCTTCAAGGATTCTCGGCTTCTGTGTCGATCTTACTTATAATCTAACGGCCATTGGTATGCTCTACATCACCACTGCCCGCATTAATCCTAATGATACAACTTCGGCATCTGGAGCTATTGCTGCTTTCACGCTAGCTTTGATTCTCAGTTTGACTGGTATTTTCCAGCACGGCGTGAGACAGTTTTGCCAAACAAATGTCTTGATGTCAGCCGCAGCAAGAGTTCAAGCTTATTGTGACCTTCCTTCTGAAGCTGCGTTAACTTGTGAAGGAGACCAAGCTTTGATAGAAAAGAAATGGCCAAATTCAGGAGATATTGACTTTAATAGGGTTTATATGAAGTATAGACAAGACACTCCTTTTGTGATTCAAGATTTGAATCTTCATGCAAACAGTGGAGAAAAGATCGGGTGTGTTGGAAGAACAGGAGCAGGAAAATCAACGATTATCAACTTGTTGTTTAGATTACAAGAAATTGATCGTAGTGGAGATCATGCTGAAGGGAGCTTTATTAAAGTTGATCATACAGATACACAACCCTTGGGATTACATTTATTAAGAGGAAACATCTCGATTATCCCTCAAAGTCCCTTTATATTTACTGGAACTGTGAGACAAAATGTGGATCCTATCGGAGAATTCACTGACGAACAAATTTGGGACGCTTTGGAACAGGTAAGGCTGAAGAAGCATGTCTCAAGGCTTGCTAATAAGTTGGATACAAATATGAGCAACGTTTCTGCTGTATTTTCAGTTGGACAGAAACAACTGGTGTGTTTAGCGAGAGCATTATTGAAGCCAAGGAGGATTTTGGTGTTGGATGAGGCAACAGCAAACATGGATACAGAGACTGATACATTTATTCAAAATAAGATTATGGAGAAGTTTACAGATTCCACAGTGTTTACAATCGCTCATCGTTTGGCGACAATTGCTCATTATGATAAGGTTTTGGTGTTGGACAAAGGAAAGAAAATGGAGTTTGATGCTCCATATAAGTTGTTGGTTAAGAATGAAGGTGATGACAGTTTAACAAATCCTAGTGGGTATTTCGGTTCTATGGTTATGAATACTGGTCCTAAAACTACTCAACGTATTGTCAATATTTCGAAAAAAGCTTTCGAAAAGAAGCAACGAGGTGAAGGCGGAATGCTTGAGAGATATGAAGAAGAGCAAGAATTAGGGGAAGAACGTTGATTTGCTGAGCGCTTTGTTAAGTAAATTGTATATTTTACGTTATATTAGGGAGATTACATCATATATAAATATGAATTCATTCATCAAAATATAGATTTACATATTGGTAAAAAATATAGATTATGATTCTTGAAAATTTACTTTGAGAAAAAGCTTATATCATGAGAGAATAAAATCACAATTAATGAGATCCGAATTTGTTGACAATACATTTTTGAATAAAAATAGGCCTTGAGGGGCCTGATATCGTGATTTTTGCGGTAAAAGAAAGAAGGACATTCTACTGTCAATATTCAAAAACAAGTAGGAATTTCATCAAAGTCACTAAAGATTCTATCACATTGTATCCACAGAAAAAAAGTCTTGAAATATTTTTTATTCAAAGAAACGTTGAAACACCCCAAGCTAGCTTTTCAAAAATTATTGCATGTTTCTTCTACTCTTTATCTTTCTCACCACCTTCTATTTCTCTTCTTGTTATTACTACTCCCCTGCAATTACCAGCTCTGACAGTAACCAATATTTCTTTCCCGAAAAGTCACATCGTTGAAATTATAGGCAGATACATTTGGGATCTCTGGGATCAAACAGTAGATGTCAATGGCAATGCTCAAGATTGGACCTATTCAGATATCTTATCTTCTGCTACTTCATTAACAACCTCCTCTTGTAATGGAGGGACAGTATTTGGAGGTCCTGATATATTTCCGGGTCAGACAACATTACAAAGAACATATTCCGATCTGCCATCTCACAACTTCGTCTATTATTCTCTCGGTATTCTTGCAATTGACAGCTGGCAGTCTTCAGACAAGTTTTCAATCATTATTGATGGAACCACAGTGTCTACATGGACCCCAGCTTCGTATATGAGTACACATGGAAGCCAATCTGTTTGTGGAGGATCAAGCGATGATCTTGTCATGACAATTGTTGGGAAAAGGTCTCATTCAAAAAGCAGCCTAACTCTGAAGCTCAGCTTCGATATTGAAAGTCAAGAAAAATCAGGTGCAAGTTTTGCAATTTATAATGCCGTATTTTCTTTTCCCACAGCAAATATCACTGATACTGCTACAACCAATATTTGTTTCTCTGATGGTTGTCTAATCCAAAAAACTCTCGTTCCAACAGGTTCTTATATCGATTCGAGCTCTTCAGAGCAAGCATCCTGTGATTCTAGTTGTTCTGAATGCTTTAACAAAGGATCAGATCAATGCTATAAATGTGCCGAAGGCACATATTCTTTTGATGGATCAAATTGCATAAACTGCCCTCAAAACTGCTTCCAATGTTCTAGCTCCACAACATGCACACGTTGCTTAGCTGATTATGTCTTGGATTCCGATGGGAGCTGTAAGGCTAGTTGCTCAGCATCCGATGATATAGAAATGGGAAATAGTCTTGGAACAAAAGTCTGTACCGAATCACCTTGTTCATCTTCAGAATATATTCGCTGGGACTATACTTGCCAAAGCTCATGTGATAGCCCACCGTATACTCAAAGGGCTTCTGACTCTTTGCTTTATTGCGAGTATCCATGTTCTTATCTTCAATATTTGTATGAAAATGGAAGTTGCATTTATTCTTGCTCTTTTCTTTATACGAAAAGGGTTGATTCAGGAACGAAATATTGTGAGATTCCCTGTGAAGGATCAGAATTTGTCTATGAAGATGGGTCATGTGAAGCAACCTGCCCTTATTACATGATTTCTGTTGAATATCCTCAAGATAATATTACAATGTGCTTGACGCCAAGTTTGGATGAAGAAGAAAGGAAAGAAGTTGAAAATTTGGTTCGAATTGGGAATATAGGAAAGAAAATGACGAGTATAATGACAAAAATAGCGAGTATAATTTCCCCTTCAAATCCTACGTATATCACCAGTGGATTATTTTTTCAGATGATGAGTTATATTCGGTTTATGAATATTACTCATTCTGGAAGATTGGAAGTTTATTTAGCTTTCCAGGATTTAAGAGCTGATATTATCTTTCCAAATGCAGGCTTTCTTGATAATCTCTCAAAGCATTTTACAAATAAGCCATTGCCGTATATGTTTACCAAATATGGGCTTCATTTGAGTTTTGTGGTGAACTATGCCAATGGCTTGTTTCTGTTGCTGATTTATTTTGGAGCTGTATTTCTGTTATTGGGCCTGCTTTGGATGGCAAGAGTGCTCAGAAATATCCCTTATATTCGTTCTTTTTTGAGAATAACCAAGATTATTATGCTGAATTATTTTATTGGACAAGTGTACATGAGATATGGAGAGATTGTATTTTATTCTGGAATCTCTTTTCGATTTATTGCTTTAAATGATGGGAATATGACATTGAGTTTCCTTGTGGCTATATGCTGTGTTTTTACTGGAGTTTTCTTTTTCTGTGCTCATGTCTATATAATTCATCGATATAAAAAGAGACCAAAAGGGAGCAGTCTTATGGAATTTACTCAAGAAAATCCAGGAACACAAATATTTTATGGGAGTTTCAAAGAAGATTCAGGGATAACTCAGGCATTTTTGTTATTTGCGATTTTGAGGATAACAATATTCAGTTCAATAGTGGCTTTATTATTCGATTATCCAATGTTTCAAATTTATTTGGTGACTTCTGCAAATGTGATCTTTTTGGGATTTGTGCTTGTCAAAAGATCATTTATCTCGCTTGTTGAATTTATTCAACAGATAATTTTCGAAATGAGTCTTTTGAGTATCAATTTCAGTTACCTTGTCTTGGCTATTTATGATTCTAAAGAAGATCCCTTTTCATCATCAGCTTTTCGAACAAGTGAAGGAGTTCTTTATCTCAGTGTGGCTGGTAGTTTTTTCCCAGTACTCTTTTTGGCATTAAGAGTTGGAGAAGCATGGTGGATTTGGGGAAGAAAATCAAATCAAGAAGTTGCAAAAAGGGTCAAAGTTTATGATGAAGCAACAACAGTGGGAATAAGTCAAAAATCTTCTCTTGCCGAGGAAGAGGTGAAACGTACTGAAGGAGAAAAACAACCAGAAACGTCCCAAGGAATAAATATAAATAGTACAGAAGAAGTCCCAATCCCAATCCCAGTCTCAGTCTCAGAAAAGCTTCAAAAAGTTGAAGAAGAACCAGAGATTATTCAAAACGAGGAGGACTTTAAAAAGAGTGAAGGGATGAGTAAGGCTGAGTTGAGTTTTCTAAGCTCTCTAGATCAATCAGCAATAGGAAAGACAGGAAATGAGACAGAGAGAGAGTTGCTAAGCTCAAGGCCATTAATAGAGAAGGAGGTACCATATTCCCTGCCAAAATCATATCTCCCAGGGAATAATAAAGAAAAGATTGAGAATAGTAATCATTTGAGTGTTGAGAATAGTCCAAGGAGGATAATAATAGAGAATTCAAAGTCATCGTTGAATTTCAACTGGGAATTGACAAAGAGGACTTTGGATAAATCAAAATTAAAGTTTGAATGGATTTTAGAAGACGATAAGAACAATAGTAAAATTACAGAAGTGAAGAAGTTTAAAAAATAATAAATAAGAAAATTTTTCGTAAAAAGAATTTTTGAAAAAGAATTTTTTTTCTTTAAAAACTATGTGAATACAAACAAATATTTTAAGAAATGTTGATTAAGCAGTCCAAAAGAAATCTTTCCTTTCAGGAAAATAAGGTGTGTTTCAAACAAGATAAGGAAAATAATTCGGAGTAATTTCTTGACAATGCAAAACATTAAAGTTCTTATTTTGGAGAAAACTTTTATTCGACAACGTTAAACCTCGCACACCAAAAAATTATGCTTTTCTTCCTTCTGATCACATTTCTCTCCAACAACATCTACTTTTGTTCATCATACGACTATCCCCCAGATATCACCAGCTCTGGAAGTAATTTGATCGAAATATTTTCCATCATCCCTAAAAATTTCTTTAGGCAGATACATTTGGGACCTATGGGGAGGAAATACCAATGACATTAATGCAAATGCCCAAGAATGGACTTACTCAGATATTCTCTCATCTGCAACTTCTCTAACGACGCCATCTTGTAACGGAGGTACCATGTTTGGAGGCCCGAGTGTATTTCCTGGCCAAGTCACTTTACAAAGAACATATTCCAGCCTTCAATCCCACAATTTTGTTTACTATTCAATAAACGTCCTTGCAGTCGATAACTGGCAATCTTCTGACACATTCTCGATTGTTTTTGATGGAACAGTAATATCTACATGGACTCCAGCAACATATATGAGCACATATGGAAGCGCATCTGTCTGCGGAGGATCAAGTAATGACCTAATGATGACTATTGTTGGCAGAAAATCTCACATGAGCGGCAGTCTGACTCTGGGAATAGTTTTTGATATTCAGAGCCAATCAACATCAGGAGCAAGTTTTGTGATTTATAATGCTGTATTTTCATTTCCATCTGGAACAATCACTGACACTGACTCTACTCACGTCTGTTTCATTGCTGGCTGCCTAATCGGAAGCACACTGATTTCCCCAAATCAATACTTGGATAGTTCTTCGACACCTCAGGCTTGTGATCCGAGCTGTTCTCGATGCTTTGGATCCGGATCGGCTAAATGTTATAAATGTTTTATTGGCTCAACGTCTTTTGACGGAACAAGTTGTATATCATGTCCTTCAAACTGTCTCCAATGTTCTAGCTTAACGGTTTGTACTCGTTGCGCAGTTGGATATGTTCTAGATTCCACAGGAACCTGCCAACTATCTTGCTCGACTCCAACCGATATCGAAATGGGGAATAATCTTGGCACGAAAGTGTGCATCGCTCCTCCCTGCTCGTTCCCTCAATATATATTGTGGGATTACACATGTGATAGCTCTTGCGATAACCCACCTTATACTCAAACTCCATCAGGCTCATTATTATATTGTGAATATCCTTGCACTTATTTGCAATACCTGTATGAGGATGGAAGTTGCGCTTACACTTGTGAGTTTCCTTATGTGAAAAGAACGGAACCAGGAACCAAATACTGTGATCTTCCATGTTCAGGAACAGAATACGTTTATGAAGATGGGTCATGCGAAGCTGATTGTCCTTATTATATGATTAGCACAGTCGTTCTTGGAAATATCCGAATGTGTATCTCTCCAACAGTTGAGTTGACAGATCAAGTTTCTAAAATGCTGAAGGCAAGTGAAATAGGAGGAAAAATGACAAGTGTGGTGACAAAAATAACAAGTTTCGTTTCGCCTTCGAATCCGACCGCAGTGACGGGTGGGGCGATGATAAAAATGCTGACTTATTTGAGACATTTGAATATCACGAGATCTTTGAAGCTAGAGTCATATTTTACCAATGTTTATATTGGGTTTGATGATCTCCTTCCACAGCTAAATTTTGCTAATGAACTTGAAACAGAATTTGAGAATAAACGTTTACCGTACATGTTTAGAAAATATGATATCAAATCAGATTTTCTTGCAAATTATTTTGGTGATGCAACTTATTTATTGGGATATTTTTGTGCAGTTTTGGTGATGATGGGATTAAAATGGATGGCAAAGATTTTGAGGAATGTTCCTTATTTGAGATCATTTTTGAAGAATGGGAGAATAATTGTGCAGAATTTTTTTATTGGGCAATTTTACGAGAGCTATGGAGAGATTATCTTTTATTCAGGGCTTGCATTTCGATCAATAAAAGTGAATGGAGGAAATACCACCTTGAGTTTCCTTGCTGCTATTTCCTACACTGTCTTTGGTTGTTTGTTGATTTTTGGACATTTTTATATCTTGTCTCAATATAAAAAAATCCAGAAAAAACAATGCCTCCAAGTTGCTAATTCCGTAGCTGCTGCTGCTGACAAACCCACCATCACAGTGAAGGAGAAATCAGCTCTTGATAAATTTAAAGAGGGATACGAAGCATGGCAGATTTTCTTCGAAGATTTCAAGGATGCTACGACACTTCAGATTGATTATTTATTGATAGTGGTAATTCGCACGGTTCTTTTCAATTTGATTTTGGTCCTTTTATTTGATTACCCGTTTATGCAAATCATAATGATCTTGTGCATAAATCTCCTGATGGTGATTTATATCCTTGTCAAAAGGCCAGTTATTTCACTTGTTGCTTTGTATCAGGAGTTGATTTACGAGCTCATTTTATTAACTGCCAATATAAGTTTTCTTATATTGGCCGTTTTGGACAGAAGACAGGTTGGCTTTTCAAATTCAGTCAATAGAATCAGTGAAGGGGTAATCATCTTGGGGGCTATCTGCCGATTTCTGCCGAGTTTCTTCTTGGGAATGACGGGTATAGAAGCTTCATGGGGGTGGTATAAAGCTGTTCAACGATCAAGAAATAACGTAACGGGAATATTAAAATCGAGCAAAACCCCTTCGATGCCAAATATCATTGTTCATTTAGAAGAAGATGAGAATAATACGCTTCCCCTCCCGGCTGTTATTGAAGAAGAAGATAATGATGATGATATTTCAAAAGGAATAAAGGTAGAAATGACTGCAAGTTCAAGTCAAGCAGGGCTTTTTGATTGGAGTAAATTCGAGACAAGCCTGAATGTGAGCAGTGATCATTTGTTCACAACGAAGAATGATGAAGAAGTTAAATCAGTCAAGAAAGGTTCAAAGATGATGCCAGTCCATCTTCTTATGCCGGAGATTAATGAGAGGGTAAAGAAAAAGACAGTGTTCGATACGCTAAAATCAAGCAAGATGTTTGAGCATTTTGAGTTGGAAACAGAAGGAGCAAAAACAATCTTGGACTCAATAAATGAAACAACTTTGGATGGGGAGAAGGAAGAGGAGAAACAAGATGATGGTGAGGATAAGAAGAAGGAGAAAGTTGATGTTTCTAAAGATGAGAGAACAGTATTAGGGAAAAGTTTTGACGCACCAAGAAGGCAATCAGCAACTACTGAAGGATTGGATGAGGATGAGAGATTAGCAAAAAGAGTCCTTAAGGATTAATCTAAAAAAAGTAAAGAGTTTTTAATGAAAATCTCTATATCTCGAATTTAACTTTCTATATTTTAACTTTACGTGTAATCATATTAAAATATGAATGAAGATAAAAAAATTAGTAATGAATAAAACTGTAACAATATCAATAACTAACTTAACTTATACATTCGAAGTGATTGACTTTAAACATGGCCTTCATAGCTAATGAGCAAAAAAACTGATGCTATCAAATGATTAAAGAAATAATTGAAACAAAGAAGGGTAGCAAGTGAAAAAAAGAGAGGAAAAAACTGTTACGATAATTTTGGTTTCCTTGAAGGCTTGCAAGGCCGAATTAATTGGCGAATAGAAGAGAAGAGAAATGAGCTTCTTTTTTTTTTTAGAATATTTATGAGGGTTTATCGGAGCGGTTTCAAAGAAATAAAATCTCTGGGTAAGAAAATCGATTTTAAGAGGACCGAGATCCGTTGAGAGAGAGCTTTTTAAGAGAGTCATCTCAAGAGAGATTTAAGTTTAATTGATATGATAATGCTGGTTTGATTTTTTAAACTCAACTCAACTCAAAAAAAAAAGAAAATTCGACTTAAGGTCGAAAAGGCACGATAAATGAAACTGAGCAAAACTATTGAGAAAATTAATTTTGAGAATTTAATGGTTCAAATGATAAAAATTACGTTTCATGGTAAACTGAATTAATTACCCAATAAAATTTATCCTTCAGAAGGATTTGCATGAATAAATTTAATCCATAATCTATAGGACTGACAAGTCTCTACAGTCTAATAGCATTCTAAAAAGCTTGGATGCACGTGAATGGCAGCCGACGCTCTCGTAGAGCTGGTCTGGAAAAACTGACATGAGTTATAAAAGGCATACTTTTTTGATAAGGCTCAGAATTTCAAAGATTTAAGTCTATGGTTTTCGGCCAGTTGTAATTTTGAAAATTAAAGTTTCTGATCCAAAGATTTCTTCTTTGAAAACTTTCGGAAAAAATCTGACGTTATGAGAGAGACGGCTGGGGCATTTTAAAAAAGAGCGACTCGAACTGTTTTGAAAACATTTCGACCGATTCTAAAAATCGGCTGGTTTAAATTTCTTCATGATTTTTGACCTTTGAGTGCCATTTTTTGGCTGATCTATTTCAAGGCCATTTCGACTGATATTTTTGCTCAGTTTTAATTGCTTTAAACTTCAACTTAAATTCTCACCACTTGTCAGCCCCTTAATTTTCTTTGGCTCTTTTTCTTTTTGAAAAATTCTTTAAATCAATGCTGAGAGATTTTTCATTTTTGGCGAAACAGCTCAAAACAAGTCTAGAACGGTGATATAGAAAAGGACATTTGAAGTTGGAAGCACTGAAGATCATGAGGAGCAAGGACATTGCAAAATTTTCTTGAGCTTAAAGCTTCATTGATCTTTCGGAGAAAAGACCTTTTAAATTTGTCAAAGGAAAAGAACCAGCAAGCGAGATATAGTAGATTTCATATGAATAGCTATCATGCGAGGATGAAAGGATTATGAAGCTATATTTAGTAGTTTTCGTGCCCCTAACTCATGCTTGATTTAATTAATTCAAAAATTATTTGCAGACAATAGGCCGCTGTGATGATTAATTGATCAGAAAAACCCAGTTTTCCATTACGTAGACAATTTGTGGATCTAATATTTTGTTGAGTGAGGAGAGTGAGGAGTTTGGAGTTTGTGTCGTAGCATTATGAAAGAATTCAATCATTGAAACTCACCTTGGCAAGGATTTTTAAT
>Ga0182738_1001505_pt1 | contig 29149 bp, 23 predicted proteins | sample eDN5th30CBELigMG_FD_128876 | JGI IMG/M metagenome (GOLD analysis project Ga0182738, IMG submission 128876) | Enriched Miracle-Growth compost microbial communities from Emeryville, California, USA - eDNA 5th pass 30_C BE-Lig MG (version 2)... ...
AGCAGCACCCAGGGCATGACGGCGGTGGCGCGGCTGCCCAGCGCGCGCTCGACCTCGCGCATCGACTCGCGCGGCAGGTGCCTGCGCATGCCCGGCAGCATGACCACCTCGAAGAACACCGTGCCGGCGAAGGCGATTGCGGCCAGCAGGTGCAGGACAAGGGGCAGGCCGTAGCTCATCCCCTCCCCCGCCGCTCGACGCGGATGGGCCGGCCGTCGGCCAGCGGCAGGTCGGTGCCGGGCAGCAGGTCGGCCAGGGTATAGCCGTCCAGGTGGGCCATGAAGTCCCGCAGGGCGCCGCCCAGCACGCCGGCCAGGCGGCAGTGGCCGGTCAGCACGCACTGGTCGCCGGTGGCGAAGCATTCGACCAGGTCGAAGTCCGGCTCCATGCTGCGCACCACCGCGCCCAGGTTGACCTGGGCCGGCTGGCGGGCCAGGCGGATGCCGCCGCCCTTGCCGCGCACGGTTTCCAGCCAGCCGCGCTGGCCGAGCTGGTGGGTGACCTTCATCAGGTGCGCTTCGGAAATGCCGTGCGCCTGCGCGACCTCGGCGATGGTGCACAGGCGCTCGGGGCGCTGCGCCACGTACATCAGCAGGCGCAGCGCATAGTCGGTCATCGTGGTCAGTCTCATGACGGCTTGCCCGGGCGTACGGGGATGCCGGCCGGCCTGGCGGGCGGCGCGGCGGGCCGGTCGGCGCGCGGGCGGATCAGCATGGGGAAGAAACGCCACAGGTATAGCGCAAAAGCCAGCACCCAGGCGCCGGCCGAGGCGTGCAGCGCGCCCAGCGACAGGCTGGTGGGCGGCAGGGCCGCCAGGCGCAGCGCGGCGGCGGCGATCACCAGGACGTAGGCGGCGACCATGCTGCGGTCGGTGCGCAGCGGCCGGCCCAGGTGGCCGAGCGCCGTGCGCGTGACCATGCCGATGATGAGGACGGAGAAGCCCGCCACGCCTATGGTGTGCACCGGCCAGGCCGCGCGCGCGACCCAGCCGGCGGCATGCGCGGCCGCCGCGAGCAGGCCAGCGCCCAGCGCGGCGTAGCCTACGTAGAGTATCCACAGGAGCGGCACGCGCCGCACGGCCCATGGCCGCCAGGCCAGCACCTGCCACAGCGCCAGGCCGCCGGCGGCCGCCAGCGCGGCGGCCTGGCCCGGCGCCCAGCCGGCCAGCAGGAAGGCGATGGCCAGCACGCCCGCGGCCAGCTGCCACTGGCCGCTGCCGGTATGCATGGGGATGGCCAGCCCGGCCACCGCGCGCATGGCGAAGAAGGGGATCACCCGCCGCGCCACCAGCAGCGTGATCACGGCCATGCACAGCAGGCCGGCCGTGAAGCGCGGCATCACGCCGGCGTAGTCGCCCGACCAGGCGGCCCACAGGTACAGGCCGTCGGCGGCGCCCAGCCCCAGCACGAGCAGCGGCACGCCGTAGTTGCGGCGGCTGCGCGCGCGGTAGATCGCCCGGCCCAGCGCCGCGGCCGCCCAGGCGAAGAAGAGCAGCTCGCACAGCGCCGCGATGCCGAAGGCAAGCTGCCCCGGCACCAGGAAGCCCGCGCGCGCCGTCGCCCACAGCAGCGCCAGCGCGCCCAGCGCACGACCGCGCAAGGGATTGATGCCCGTCCAGTTGGCGCCGGCGGTCAGCAGGAAGCCGACCGCGATGGTGGCGACGAAACCCCACAGCGTCTCGTGCGCATGCCAGAACACGCCGGGCAGCAGGCCGGCCAGCCATTGCGGCGCGAACACCCACAGGGCGACCGACACCGCCGCCCACAGGCAGCCGGCCAGGTAGAGCGGCCGGAAGCCCAGTTCCAGGAAGGCGTCCCACTGCGGCGCGGACCGCCCGGCGGGCGCGGGCTCGTGGATGCGCAGCAGCTCAGCCATGGGGCAGCGCCGTGGGGACGGCGTCCGGGCAACGGAAGATCTGGTAGCCCATCCACAGGCTTTGCGCGATGCGCCCGGCCATTTCGCAGGCGCGCTCGGCCATGAGGCGGTTGGGCTGCTCGTCGGCGGTCTGGCGAAACAGCGCCAGCCAGCGCTGGAACAGTTCGGCCTGCAGCCCCGGCAGCGCGGCATGCCTGGGCATGGGCGTGCCGCTGTAGCGGCCGGTGCGCAGCAGGATGGACGACCAGAAGTCGACCAGCTTGGCCAGGTGGTGGTCCCAGTCGTCGATGTGGGCGTCGAAGATGGGGCCGAGCACGGCGTCCTGCCGCACCCGGGCGTAGAAGGCGTGCACCAGGCGGGAGATTTCCTCCTCGCTGCACAGCGGCTCGGCGGACAGGATGCGGCCTTGCGGCGTCATGCCGCCTGCGGGGCTCGTCCGTTGCGTGCGGGACTCATTCATTGCGTATCGATCTCGTCATGCGAAGTAAGGAGCCAGCCAGCCCCATATGGGCGTGCTTGATCTGCGGGTAAAACTCGATCATGCCGCCCCCGCTTCGCCGGCCGCCGCCGCGCGCCTCGCGCCCGGACGCACCCACAGGCGCAGAACGAACCAGGCCAGCGCCAGCGCGCCGACGCTGAATATCGTATCGCCCGGCACCCGCATCCAGACCAGCAGGTCGACGATGGGCTTCTGCATGAACTCGGCCGAGCGCGCGTACCAATAGCCATGCTCGATCGCCGCCAGCAGCTGCAGCGTGCCCAGCGGCAGCAGCGTCAGCACCGCCATCAGCGCCAGGCCGATGTTCAGCGACCAGAAGCTCACGCGCAGCAGCTTTTCGTTCCAGACCTCCTGCGGCCGCAGCCCGCGCAGGCAGAACAGCACCAGGGCGATGCCCAGCATGCCGTAGACGCCGAACAGCGCGGTATGGCCGTGCAGCGGCGTCAGGTTCAGCCCCTGCATGTAGAACAGCGACAGCGGCGGGTTGATCAGGAAGCCGAACAGGCCCGCGCCGACCAGGTTCCAGAACGACACGGCCAGGAAGAAGCGGATCGGCCAGCGGTAGCGCTGCATCCAGCCGGTCGCGTGGCCCAGCCTGTAGGTGTGATAGGCCTCGAAGCCCAGGTAGGCGAGCGGCACCACTTCCAGCGCGCTGAAGCTCGCGCCCAGGGCGATCACCGCGGTCGGACTGCCGACGAAATACAGGTGGTGCAGCGTGCCGATCACCCCGCCGGTCATGAAGACGATGGTGGCGAACAGCACCGCCACCGCCGCCGTGGACGCGCGCAGCAGCCCCAGCTTGGTGAAGATCAGCGCGATCACGGCGGTGGCGAAGACCTCGAAGAAGCCCTCCACCCACAGGTGCACGAGCCACCAGCGCCAGTATTCGACGATGGAGATGTGGCTGTGCTCGCGCCACATCAGCCCCGCGGCGTAGAACACGCCGATGGCCACGGTGGACAGGAAGAGCAGGCCGACGATGGCCTTGGATTCGCTGGCCGGCCCGCGCAGCACCGGCCACAGCGAGCGGCCCACCAGGGTCAGCCACAGCAGCAGGCCGACGAACAGGAAGATCTGCCAGAAGCGGCCGATGTCCGCATATTCCCAGCCCTGGTGGCCGAACCAGAAGTTGTAGTCCAGGCCCAGCCGCTGCATCACGGCCAGCCACTGGCCGGCGAAGGCGCCGACCACGATGACCAGCAGACAGGCGAACAGGAAATTGACGCCCAGGCGCTGGAAGCGCGGCTCGTGGCCCGATATGGCCGGCGCGATGTACAGCCCCGTGCCCAGCCAGGCGGTGGCGATCCACAACACCGCCAGCTGCGTGTGCCAGGTGCGCGTGATCGAATAGGGCAGCACATCGGCCAGTGCCACGCCGTAGGCCACCTGGCCCTCGACCTGGTAGTGGGCGGTCATCGCGCCCAGCAGGATCTGCACCAGGAACAGCGCCAGCACCAGCCAGAAATACTTGGCCGTGGCGCGCATGGACGGCGTGACCTTCAGCGCGGCCAGCGGGTCCTGCCGCGGCACGGCGTGGCCGCCGTCCTCGTCGCGCGTGACGGCGTGGTGCCAGCCCAGCAGCGCGATGCCGGCGATCAGGAACATGACGCTGAAGGCCGACCACACCCAGGTGCTGGGCGGCGGCGTATTGCCCACCAGCGGCTCGGCCGGCCAGTTGTTGGTGTAGGTGACCTGCTTGGGCCGGATCACCGCCTGGTCGGGCGGCGCCACGCCGGCCGGCACGGCGGCCTCGACCAAAGGCCGCTCGGTCGTCGCGGCCCAGGCCGTCCACCAGAAGAAGGCGGCCAGGGCGCGCCGGTGCTGCGCATCGGGCACCGTGTCGTTCTTCATCGCGTAGGCTTCGCGCAGGCCCTGCGTGGCGGGGTCGCTGCCGAACAGGCTTTCGTAGTGCCGCGAGACCTGCGCGACGGCGGCGGCGCGGTCGGCGTCCAGCGTGATGGTGCCGGTGCCGGCGTCGTAGGTGTTGCGCCTCATCATGCGCTGCAGCCGGCCTTGCAGGGCCGACTGCGCATCCGGGGGCAGCGCCGCGTAGCCGGCGCCGCCCTGGGCCGCGGCCCACCGGTCGAGCACGGCCACCGCTTCGCGGTGCAGCCAGTCGGCGCTCCAGTCGGGCGCGACGTAGGCGCCGTGGCCCCAGATCGAGCCCAGCTGCATGCCGCCCATGGATTGCCAGACCTGGCGCCCGCGCTCGATGTCGGCGCGCGAGTAGACGGGCCGGCCGCCGTCGGCGACCACCTGCTCCGGCATGGGCGCGGCGTTGCGCTGGATCTGCGCGCCGGACCACAACAGCACCGAGAACGACACGCACAGCAGTGCGGCCAGCACCAGCCACAACCTTCGGGTATTGCCCATGATCCCTCCTCTCCTTTCGGCAAACAGCGGGGCAGACTAGGCCGCGCGCAGCACCGTCACCAGCAGCCTGGTGGGCGCGTGCGCATGGACGCAATGGGACTCGCCGGCCGGCAGGACGACCAGGCTCCCGGCCGCCAGCCGGCACTTCGCCTGCGGCGTGGCGACGTCCGCCTCGCCGGCCAGGCACTGGATGGTGATTTCGCCGGGAACGTGGTGTCGGGGCAGTTGCTGGCCCGCGGACAACAGCAGCACCATCAATTGCAGGCGATCGGTCTTGATGAGGCTGCTGCTCGCCGGCGCATCCGCCGGCCCGCCAAAGGCCTGGAGATCGATCACGTCCAGCGGCTGCGCATGCTTGAGTGCCATACGGGTCACCCGTCTCGGAAAGGGTCGGGCCGGCGCGAGCCCGGTCGGGCTGAGACGCTGGCATATAAGATTTATTTTATAGTTATCTTTATAGGCATGGGCGCCCGGAAGTTTGATACAGATCAAGGAGATGCGATTCTTTCGGCTACCTGCAAGCAGGTGCAGCCAGACCCGCGGGACGCCTTCTGGCGCCCCGTCCGGATACGCGCAGCGGCGTCAGAATTCGTACCGCACGCCCGCGAAGAAGGTGCGCGGCGCACCCACATTCACCCGATAGGCTCCTCCCGACGCAGTGTAGTAGCGCTCGTCGGTCAGGTTCTTCACGCCCACGTCGAAGCGCACGCGCGAGCCGCCGCTGGTCTTCAGGTAATACCAGGCGCCCAGATCGACGACGGTGTAGTCGCCCAGCGAGAAACTGTGGGCAAGGTCGCCGTAGCGCTTGCCCACATAGGTCACGCCGGCGCCCACCCCCAGCCCTCTCAGCGGGTGGGCGGCGCCCTGGAACTCGTAGCTGGCCCACAAGCTGGCAGTAGTGGCGGGAATATTGGTCGGACGATTGCCGTCCTGCAGCGGATTGCTGCTGCTGGCCTCGGCATCGACATAGCCCAGCGCGGCGCGCAGGTTGAAGCCCTGGGCCGGATTGGCCACCACGGACAATTCGGCGCCGCGCGATTTCACGCCGTCGACGAGCTCCGGCACGCCGTTGACGAACTCGGCCACATCATGCTGGCGGATGTCGAACAGCGCCAGGTTGACGTAATAGCGGTCGTCCGGCGAGGTCCAGCGGGTGCCGATCTCGTACTGGCGGCCATTCTCGGGCGGCAGGCTGGCCAGCTGATCCTGGCCCGTGTAGATGTACTGCGGGTTGTACGTCTTGGCGTAATTGCCGTAGAAGGCCACCGACGAGGTCGCCTTCCACAGCACGCCCGCGCCCGTGGTGAACTTGGATTGCGTGCCGGTCCCGAAGTGCTTGCTTGCTCCGGTAACAAGGTTGTCGTTGGCCACGCTCGTGCGCGTGCGCTGGTAGCGCAGGCCCAGGTCCAGGAACACGGTATCGGTCAAGGCCAGGCTGGCCGATCCGAAGGCGGAGTACGAATCGCGGTCGCCATCATTGAACTGGCGACCGGAAGCGGGATTCAGCACCGTGTAGCCGGTGTTGTCCACGATCTGGTGCACCTGGGGATCGTAAACCGTGCCGACCCTCTGGATCGCGCCGTTGAAATTGGTCCAGTCGGTGTGGTTGGCGTAGAACTCGAAGCCGCCGACCAGGCTGATGGGAATGCCCCACTGCACGTCGCCTGCCATCTGCGTGCGCACGAATTTGGTGGTAGTGTGGCGGTCGTCATTGCCGCTGACCACGTGCGACAACGCCCCTGCGGCATCGGCCGCGCGCACCTCGGAGCGCAGATCGGACGACAACTGGCGGAAGTACAGCAGCTTGTTCTCCCAGCGCCAGTCGGCGCCGACCGGCATGGAGGCATCCAGTTCGACCAGGTTGTACTCGACGTCGTAGCGGTTGATATCGGGGTTGTCGTAGCGGAGTTTGCGCGACACGTCGACGATCGTGCGGTCGGTGCCGCTGCCGGTGGGCACTGTGATCAGGCCGCGGTCCATCTGCCGCTTGTCCCTGGAATACTCGTAGTTGAAGGTGACCGTCGCGCCGTTGTCGCCGCGCCAGGCAATCGAGGGCGAAAAGAACCGGCGCTCGGTCGGCACGTCGCGGAAGTTCTCGCTGTCCTCGACCGAGCCGACCAGACGGTATGCCCAGTTCCTGCCTGCACCCAGGGGGCCGGCCAGGTCCAGATCGTACTTGCGCTGGCCGTGTTCGTCGAACGAAGCCGAGATCGCGCGCCGCGGGCTGAACAGCGGCTTCTTGGTTTCGATGTTGATCAGGCCGCCCGGCGGCATCTGCCCGATGTCGGCCACCGGCCCCTTGATGATCTGGATGCTTTCTACCGCCGACGGATTGACGCGGCCGTTGAAGCCCTCGATGCGCACGCCGTTGCGATATTGCGCGTCGGCGCGGCGAAAGCCTCGTATGGTGAAATCTTCCACGGTGCCGCCATAGCCGTCGCCGCTGACCACGTTGGGCGACAGGCGGAACACTTCGTCCAGTTCGCGCGCCTGCTGGTCCTGGATTAGCTGGCTGGGCAGCACATCGATGGCGCGAGGCACCTCGGCAGTATCCATCGGAATGCGCAGCAGCGAATCGGCATTGCGGCTGTCGTAGCGCGATTGCGGCGTGCCCGTGATCGTAACCGCCTCCAGCTCCCGTACCGCCGCCCCGGCTCCGGCCGTGCCGCCCTCCTCCTGGGCGCGGACCGAATTCGGGAAGGCGGACGAGCCGCACAGGCCGGCGATGGCGAGGGCAAGGACGTGTTTGCGAGGATGGCGGACAAACATGGAGGAACTCCCGTGATGCGGGTTTGCAGGAAAAGGGGCGATGGGGTGGCCGCGCGGCGCCGGACTTCGACTCAAGCCGCCGAAGCCATCCGGCGGGCGCGGCGCTTGCGCAGCCAGATGACGACGCCGGTCACGGACACCACCGCACAGGCCAGGCCGGATACGGCCACGACGGCCTGCACCAGGCCCTGGGCCGGCTGCACTTCGGCCTTGTGCAGGCTCTTGATCCAGATGTCCACGGTGTCGCCGATGGCCTCGCCCGTCGGCAGCCATGCGCGCCGCAGCGCGCCGGAGCGGGCATCGAAAGTGACGCTGCTCAGGCCCCGCGGGCGAATGTCGCGGTCCGAGCGCACGGCGTAGCGGTATTGCCCGAGCGCAGGCTGGTAGGCCAGCAGTTCCTCCCGCTGCACGGCCAGCCCGCGCGCCCGGGCGAACTGCCGCATCAGGCGCCGCCCGGTATCGCGGGCGTCGTGCCAGGACATCGCCGGGCCCTGGGCAGCGGCGGCGGCGTGCGGCGCAAGGCCCTCGGGCTGCGTCGGCAGGACGGCCCTCATGACCGGGTCGTAATAGGGATGCAGATTGAACGCGACGCTGCTCCAGGCCAGCACGAGGAACACCGGCCACATCCACAGGCTGCCCGCGCGGTGCAGATCGAAGTTGAGCTTGTAGGAGCCGCCCGTCCAGCGCACCAGCCAGGCCGGGCGCCAGCGCCTCCACCACGAGGGCTGCGGCCGTGCCGGCGGCGGGCCCCGGCGGCGCGCGGGCAGCGTCAGATACAGCCCGGCGAAGGAGTCGACGGTCCACAGCAGCGCGACGATGCCGAACAGCAGGCGGCCGGGCTCGCCCAGCGCGAGGGCGTAGTGCAGGCGGTAGACGAAGGGCATGATGCTCCTGCGTCCCTGGTCGAGCGCATCGAGCCGGCGCGTGCCCAGCACGCTGCCCGAGTACGGGTCGACGAAAGCCTGGTCGTCGCGGGCGGTCGCCCCGGCCGGCCCGGCAGCCTGGGCCGGACGGTAGAGCAGCCGGAACGCCACCGAACGGCCGGGCTCGACCTGCAAGGGCACGTAGGGGATGAATGCCTGCGGGAACTGGGCCGCGACGCGCTCGCGCAACACCAGCGGGTCCAGCGGCTCGGCGCCCGGCGAAGGCGGATGCGCGTCGAACAGATCCGGGTTGAGCCAGGCGTCCAGCGGCTCGTGCCAGACCAGCGCGGTGCCGGTCAGGCCGGCGATGACCAGGAAGCCGGCCATGGCCAGGCCGACATAGCGATGGACGACGACGACCAGGGCCCTCATGCCTCTACCATCGATAGCTGGCGGTGAGGACGGCACGCCGGGGCTCGCCCCAGGCGACCAGGCCGGCGCCGTTCTCCACGTAGCGCCTGTCGCCGACGTTGGCCACGTTCAGGGCGTAGCGCCACGGGCCGCGTTCGAGCGCCAGGCCCAGATCGACGACGGTGTAGGCCGGCACATCGACTCGCCGCACGGCGCCGTCCACGGGAAGGCTCGCAGGCGTGCCGCCGACATGGCGGATGCCCACGCCCGCGGTCAGGCCCGGCACGCCCAGATGATCGAGGCGGTAGTCCAGCCACAACGCCGCCTGGTTGCGCGGGATGGCGGGCACCCGCCGGCCCTGGGCTGCCGCATCGCTGCTGCGGCGCACGCGCGCATCGGTGTAGGTATAGGCGAACAGCACGCTGAGCGCGTCGGTGAGCCGGCCTCGCACTTCCAGCTCGAATCCGTGCGAACGCACCTGGCCCACCTGGAGACTGTAGCCGGGGCTGGCCGGATCCGGTGTGAGCACGTTGTCCTGCGTCAACCGGTACACCGCCCCGGACAGCAGCAGCTCCCTGCCTGGCGGCTGATAGCGCAAGCCGATCTCGTACTGCTCGCCGGTGGCCGGCCGGAACGTATTGCCGGCGCGGTCGGTGCCGCCGGCGGGATGGAAGGACTGGCTGAAGCCGGCGAACGGCGCCAGGCCGGAATCCGCCAGATAGACCAGGCCGATCCGCCCGGTGAAGGCGCTGTCGCGCGTGTCGCTGCCCAGGATCGCCCCTGAACTGGTGCTGCCCGCCTCATCCGAGTCCACCCAGTCCTGGCGGGCGCCTATCGTCGCCACCCAGCGCTCGTGCAGCTTCATCTGGTCCTGCATGTACAGCCCGGTCTTGCGCGAATGCTGCAGCCAGCCGCTGCGCGCCAGCCGCGGCCCAGGTTCGGCGCCGTAGACGGGTGCATAGAGATCCAGCGGCGCGATCCGGTAGTAGTCCCGGGCCATCCTCCATTTCTGGTAGGCATGGTCCGCGCCGAGCAGGACGACATGCGCCACCGGCCCAGTCTGGACGCGGTACTCCAACGATGCATCGGCCGTGACGGCGCTCGCCTCGTCACGGCGATCCAGGCGCTGGCGCGCCAGCAGCCGGTAGTCTGCCGGCGCGACATACCGGCTGCTGAAGGCGCTGCTATCGGCGAAGTCCTGGTCGAAGGCGTGATAGCGCAGGCTGTTGCGCACGGTCACGCGACCGTTGAAGGCGTGCTCGAACAGGTAGCCGAGCGATCGGGTCCGCGGCCGGTAATAGTCGCCCGGTTCGCCCGGGAAACGGCTGCGCGCCAACCGGCCATTGGGATTGGCGAGCACCGTTCCCCGCGCCGGCAGCGCGATGGTGCCGGCGCTGGAACTGCGCTGGTACTGCGCCAGCAGGGTCAGCGACGTGGCGGCACCCGGCCGCCACGTCAGCGCCGGGGCGAGGAACAGGCGGTCGTCCGGCACGTGCTCGCGGAAGGTGCCGCTCTCGCGGGCGAGGCCGGTCAGGCGCCAGCCCCAGGCCCCGTAGTCATCCAGCGAGCCGCCGATGTCGAACGACAGTTGGCGGCGGTCGTGGCTGCCGTAGCTCAGGTTGAGTTCGCGCACCGCGTCGGGCGAGGGCCGCTTGCTTACCAGGTTGAGAATGCCGCCCGGCTCGCTCGCGCCGTACAGCACCGAAGCGGCTCCCTTCAGCACCTCCGCGCGCTCGTAGGCGTACATGTCGAAGCGGTCGGAGAACCCCTCCATCGAAATGCGCGTGCCGTCCAGATAGAAGGAGCCGTTGACACGGCTGGCCGCGAAGCCGCGGATCGACGGCGCATCGTTGGTAGCGCTGGCCACGCTCGTCACGCCGGCCGTATAGGCAAGCGCCTCGGCGAGCGACTGGGCGCCGGTCGTCCGGATCTGGCTGGCGGTCACGACGGACAGCGACTGCGGGGTCTCGATCAGCGGCGTGTCAGTCCTGGTCCCTGCGGCGCTGCGCGCGGCCACGTAGCCGGCGACCGGGCCGGTCGAGGCCTGCGGCGCGCCGACGACCTGGATGGGCGGCAATTGCCCGAGCGGGCCTGTGCGGCTGAGCGTGACATTCCTGCCGACGCGCCGAAAGAGGAAGGGAGTGTCGCGCAGCAGCGCCTGGAGCGCCTCGTCGGCGGTGAACCGCCCGTACAGCGGCGCCACGCGGTAGCCTGCGACATCTTCGGGCGAATAAAAGATCTGCAGCGACGTCTGTTCGGCCAGCAGGATCAGGGCATCGGCCAACGGCTGTGCCGAAATACGGATGGGCACGGCTGCCGGTTGAGCCGGCACGTTCGCCGCGAACAGCCCCGTGCAGAACAGCAGCAGCAAGACGATACCGCCGCGTACGCGCGGCAGCGGCGCAATACCGGCTACCCGCGTTGCTCCGGCGGGGCCGGGCCTCTTCGGCATTGCGTTCAACCGCTCTCCCACGAATCTCGTCATGATGCCCCGCTGGCAAGGCCGGCTCTTGCCGGTCCACCGTAAGGACGAGCGAGCGAACGGAAAACCAGAATGGTTCTCCCTCCGAATTTGTATCTTTATGTATCAACCATGGGCAGCAGATCCTATCCGGGTCGGCGATGCCCGGTCCGGCCCGCAGGGACTAGCGTGCGTAGATCAGGAGGGAGCCGTCGGGCTCGCGGCCGAGGGAAACAGGCGCGATGGCGGGCAACGCCTCGATCATCGACTGTGGATCGTCGATGCTGAAGGTGCCTCCCACTCTCAAGGAGGCCAGGCGCGGCTCGGCCAGGCGTAGCGGGCGGTCCAGATAGCGGTTCAGTTCCGCGACGACCGTGCCCATGGCTGTATCGCGGAAGATCAGGCGGCCGCTGCGCCAGGCGGTGAGGTCCGCGACGTTGGCAAGCCCAGGCGAGACCATGCTGCCGCCCCGGGCCTGGGCCACGTGCCCGGCGTCCAGGCGGACCGTCTGCCGGTCCCACCAGGCCCCCGTCGAGAAACTGACGGTCCCGCTTTCGACGCCCACCCATACCCGGTCGTCGTCGCGCCTGACGTCGAAAACCGTTCCCAGCACCCTGACCTCGGCCGGTCCGGCATCGACCGAGAAGGGACGGGCTGCGTCGTGCGCCACGGAGAACAACGCCTCGCCTGCCGCGAGGGTCGCGAGCCGGCGGTCGTCAAAGTACCGGACCGAGACGCGGCTGCCGGTATTGAGTGTCAGCACGGTGCCGTCCGGCAGTGAGAATGTCCGCCTCTCTCCCTTGACGGTCGCCAGTTCCATGGCGAAGGCGGGCGTCCGATCGCGCCAGCGCGGCCATCCGATAACGGCTGCTGCCGCCAGGGCGGCGCAACCTGCCCCCAGCCCCCATATCATGGCCCTGCGCGCAGCCGGCGGCGCAGGATCCGCCGCTCGCCGAAGCAGAATGGCCTGCAGGCGTTCGCGCGGCAACGCGTCGCTGGCGGCCCAAAGGGCCTCCAGGGCGCGGAAATGCCTGTCGTTTTCCGGGGATGCCGCCCGCCACGCATCGCAGGCCGCCCGCTCCTGGGGCGTCAACGCATCCAGGCGCAGCCGCGCATACCATTCTATGGCCTGCTTGCGTGCAGTTTCATCGGCCTCGGAGTCGTGCGAGCCTGTCATGGAGGAAGACGATCCGGCGTCGGGACGAAGCGGGATTGCGCGCCCATTATCCGATAGACGTCCGGAAGGGCGGAAAACCGGAATCAATCCGCATCATGATCTTGCAACCGATCGTACAAATGGGCCAGTGCCCGGCTCATGTACTTTTCCACCATGCTCTTGGACAGGCCCATTCTTCGTGCGATGTCCTGCTGCGTGCACCCTTCGATCTTGTTCCAGATGAATACCTGCTGGCATTTCAGCGGCAATTCCAGCAAGGCGGCCTCGAGCGCCTTGCCCAGCTCAAGCGCCGCGACGGCTGTCTCGGGTCCATCCTGGACAGGGTGCTGGTGATCGGCCAATTCATCGAAGGACACCGCGGGCAAGAGGCGGGCGCGCCGGTGCGCATCGACTAACTTGTGATACGAGGATCGGCCCAGATAGGCGCGGGGATCGCGGATGACGCCGACCGAGCCTTCGAGCAGGCTGAGCGCCGCATCCTGGATGGCGTCTTCGCTATCGGCCTGGCGATGGCCGCGCCGGGCCCAACGGCCGAACAGCTCGCCATAGTAGGCGAGCCAGCGAGTCGGGCTGGGAGGTCGGTCAGGCATGGACGGAAAGCGGTCGGCGGAACGGCTTCGGCATTATTGCCAACGATTCTCATTCCTGCAAATATCCGGCGCAGTCCGACCGCGGCAGCTCGATGCGCACCGCCAGCCCCGGGCCGTCGCTGCGGTTGTCGGCGCGGATGGAGCCGCCATGGCGCGCCGCCACGCCGGCGGCGATGGCCAGGCCCAGGCCGGTGCCGCCGCTGCGCCGGTCGCGCGCAGACTCGACGCGGTGGAAGGGCTCGAAGATGCGCGCCAGGTGCTCGGGCGGCACGCCGGGCCCGCGGTCGGAGACCTCGACCACCCAGTAGCCGCCCGCCGCGCTCGCGTGCACGTCCACCGACGTGTCCGGCGCGGTGAAGCGCACGGCGTTGCGCACGACGTTCTCGAACGCGCTGCGCAGCGCGGCCGGGTCGCCGCGCACGACCATCGCCGCCGGCGGCTGGCGCCAGCACACCTGCTTGCCGTGGTCGCGCGCCTCGAAACAGGCATCGCGCACGATCTCGCCCAGCAGGCGGTCCAGCGCCACGTCGTGGTCCGCGTGGTCCGGCAAGGCGCCGGCGTCGCGCTGGCGGGCCAGCTGCAGCAGCTGGCCGATGAGCGCGTCGAGGTTTTCGCCCTCGCGCTCGATGCGGTCCAGCTGCAGGGGCAGGCGGTCGTCGCGGCGGCGCGCCAGGTCCAGCGCCACGCGCAGGCGCGCCAGCGGCGAGCGCAGCTCGTGCGATACGTCGCGCAGCAGCAGGTCGCGCGAGCCCAGCAGCGATTGCAGGCGGCAGGCCATGGCGTCGAAGTCCCGGGCCAGCCCGCCCAGCTCGTCGCGCCGCCGCCGCACGGACGCGGGCGCGCGCGCGTCCAGCCGCCCGGCCGCCAGCTCGCGCGCATGGCCGCGCAAGGCCTCGACCGGACGGCTGATGCTGCGCGCCAGCACCCAGCACACCGGGGCGCTGACGGCGAAGGCCAGCAACAGCAGCATCAGGATGGGCACGTGGCCGGGCATGAACATTTCCAGCCGGATGACGCCGTCCGGATGGGTCGCCGCGACGGTGGCCAGCGTCATGGCGCCGGCCACGATCAGCCCCATCGCCAGCCAGAACGACAGGAAGATGCGCAGGAAGAGCGAGGTCATGGCGCCGGCCGCGGCCTCACGCCGACGGCGCGGCCGAGCCTATGGTCAGGATGTAGCCGACGCCGCGCGCGCTGCGCAGCTCCGGCCATCCCGCGACGCGGCCGTTCAGGCCGAGCTTGCGGCGCAGGCTGCTGGCGTGGGTGTCGAGGCTGCGGTCGTAGGGCGACATGATGCGCCCGAGCACCGTCTGCGTCAGCACGTCGCGCGGCACGACCCGGCCGGCCGAGCGCATCAGCACTTCCAGCAGGCGCAGCTCGGTGGCGGTCAGGCGCACCGGCTCGCCGTCCAGCTCGACCTCCTGGTTGGCGCCGTGCAGCTGCAGGGGGCCGACGGTCAGCACCGCCGGCAGCGCCACGGCGGCCGGCCCCGGCGCGCGGTAGCGGCGCAGCACGGCGTTCATGCGCGCGGCCAGCTCGCGCGGGTTGAAGGGCTTGGTCACGTAGTCGTCGGCGCCCAGCTCCAGGCCGACCACCCGGTCGACGTCGGTGGACCTGGCGGTCAGCATGATGACCGGCACGTCGCCGCCCTGGCGGCGCAGCGCGCGCAGCAGGTCCAGGCCGCCCAGCCCCGGCAGCATCACGTCCAGCACGGCCAGGTCGAAGCGCCGCCGGGCCAGCAGCGGCTGCACTTCGCCGCCGTCGTGCACCGCGGTCACGGCGAAGGCCTCGCCTTCCAGGTATTCGGCCAGCATGGCGGTCAGCTCGACGTCGTCGTCGACCAGCAGGACCTCGGCCGGGCCGCCGGCCGGCGGATCGAGCAGCCGCGAGGCGTTCTGGGAATCGGCAGCGCAAAGCGGGAAGGCGGGTAGCAACGGCATGGGCAAGGGGCTCCGTTGCGCACTGGCAACGTGCATGACCGGCGGGGCGCCAGTTGTGCAAAGAAGTGCGAAGAAATCAAAAGAAGGGTCCCGGCATGGCGGGCGGCCGGGCCATCGGGATTTTAATACCAATCGTTCTCATTTGTGATTGGTTGAGAGGAACCCCGCATGACATCCCATCCGCACGGGGCGCGCCCCGCGCCGCACCGCCTTTATACTGCCCTGGCCGCCGCGCTGGCCGGCGCCGCCTCTTGCGCGGCCGCCGCCCAGCAGGCCGAGGCGCCGGTGGCCACCATGGATTCCGTCGTGGTCACCGCCTCGGGCTTCGAGCAGCAGCTGCAGGACGCGCCGGCGTCGATCAGCGTCATCACGCGCGAGCAGCTGGAGAAGAAGTTCTACCGCGACGTGATCGACGCCCTGGCCGAGGTGCCGGGCGTGACCGTCACCGGCGGCGGCGACCGGCAGGACATCAGCCTGCGCGGCATGGGCGCCAAGTACACGCTGATCCTGATCGACGGCAAGCGCCAGAACTCGCGCGAGACGCGCACCAACTCCGACAGCTCGGGCGTGGAAGGCGGCTGGACGCCGCCGGTGTCGGCCATCGAGCGCATCGAGGTGGTGCGCGGCCCGATGTCTTCGCTGTACGGCTCGGACGCCATGGGCGGCGTCATCAACATCATCACCCGCAAGGTCGCCCGGGAATGGGGCGGCGAGGTCCGCGTCGACAGCACGCTGCAGCAGCATTCCGATTCGGGCAACATCTACCAGGGCAACTTCTTCCTGAACGGCCCGATCCGCGCCGACAAGCTGGGCCTGCAGCTGTACGGCCAGTACAGCCACCGCGGCGAGGACGACATCGTCGACGGCTTCCGCGAGCGCGACTCCAGCAACATCACCGCCAAGCTGGCGCTGACCCCCAACCGCGACCACGACATCGTGCTGGAAGCCGGCGCGGCGCGGCAGAAGATCGCCAGCACGCTGGGCAAGACGGTCGAGCCGCTGCCGCCCGGCGAGGCGTGCGGCCGCCTGGGCTGCCCGGAATCGTCCGAGACCGACTACCGCTCCACCAAGCTGGCCCTGTCGCACAGCGGCCGCTGGCGCTTCGGCACGTCCGACAGCTATGTGCAGCGCGAGAAGTTCGACAACCGCTCGCGCGACATGCAGATCACCAACACCGACCTCAACACCACGTGGTCGCTGCCGCTGCTGTCCAGCCACATCCTGACGGTGGGCGGCCAGTACCTGTACCAGGACCTGCACGACGGCACCGGCAACCAGCTCGATACCGGCGTCGATACGGTCGACCGCTACCAGTGGGCCCTGTTCGCCGAGGACGAATGGAGCCTGACCGACAGCTTCGCGCTGACCGGCGGGCTGCGCATGGACCGCGACGAGAACTACGGCACGCACTGGAGCCCGCGCCTGTACGGCGTGTGGCGCGCAACCTCCGCGCTGACGGTCAAGGGCGGCGTGTCCAGCGGCTTTCGCGCGCCCGACCTGCGCCAGACCGTGGCCGGCTGGGGCCAGGTCAGCCGCGGCGGCAATATGTACGGCAACCCCGACCTGAAGCCCGAGAAGTCGCTCAACCAGGAAATCGGCGTGCTGTTCGACGACGGCAGCGGCTGGAGCGCCGGGCTGACCGTGTTCAACAACGACTTCAAGGACAAGATCACCCGCGTGGCGTGCCCGGCCACCCAGTGCACCGACGGCCCCAACCAGTTCGGCAGCGACCCCACCACCTACGTCAACGTCGACGAGGCCGTGACCCGCGGCGTGGAAGCGTCGCTGGACGTGCCGCTGGCCGAGACGCTGTCGCTGACCACCGGCTACACCTACACCTACTCCAAGCAGAAGACCGGCGAGAACGAAGGCCAGCCGCTCAACCAGCTGCCCCGGCACCTGGTCACCGCCACGCTGAACTGGACGCCCACGGAAGCCGCCAGCGGCTGGCTGCGCGTGAACTACCGCGGCAAGGAAAGCCAGCCGGTGACGGGGCCCTCGTCCGGCACCCTGGTGGCGCCGTCCTACACCTTCGTCGACCTGGGCGGCTCGTACCGCTACAACAAGAACCTGACCCTGTACGCGGGCCTGTACAACCTGTTCGACAAGCAGGTCGGCTACGACGAGTACGGCTACGTCGAGGACGGCCGCCGGTTGTGGCTGGGGATGAGCGTCAAGTTCTGATGCTGCCGGGGCGGGAAGGCGCTCTCGCCCTACCCCGCCGCGGCCCGCTCCTCGCCAGGCTCCGCCTCTTTCTCCATCCACTCGGCGGCCAGCCAGTCGCCGCGGTCCACCGCCCGCCGCATGCAGCCGACCAGGGCGGCGGCCACGCAGCGCACCGCCTTGGTGGTCTGGCGGTTGGCCGGCAGGGCCATGGCCAGGGTGCGCACCAAGGCCGGCGAGACCAGCGGCGCGGCCACCAGCAGGCCCAGGGCGATCTCGTCCACCACGGCGATGCGCGGCAGGATGGCCCAGCCGTGGCCGCCGCGCACCAGGCTCTTCTGCACCAGCAGGTCGTTGGTCTCGGCGACGATGTCCAATTGCATGCCCATCAGCACGGCGGCATGCTCGACCAGCCCGCGCAGCCCGTGCTTGGAGCCGGGCAGCACCAGCGGCCGGCCGGCCAGCTCGGCCAGCGCGATGGGCCGGTCGGGATGGATGCCGGTGCCCGGCGGGCCGACCACCCACAGGCCTTCGCTGAGCAGCTTCCTGACCTGCATGGAAGGCGAGCGCTTGGGATCGTAGAGCAGCGCGATGTCCAGCTCGCCCGACTCCAGCCAGCGCGGCAGGCGGCCGCCGTGGCCGACGGCGATGTGTATCTTGATGCCCGGGTAGGCCGCCGACACGGCGGTCAGCAGCGGGCTGGACAGCAGGTTGCCCATGCTGGGCAGCAGGCCGACGGTGACCACCCCGCCGACCGGGCCGTGCGAGGGGCTGACCTCGGAACGCGCGCGCTCGACCTCGTAGAGCACCCGGCGCGCGCATTCGACGAAGGTGCGGCCGGCGTCGGTCAGCTCCATGCCGTGCCGGCTGCGCTCGAACAGGGTCACGCCCACGTCTTCTTCGAGCAGGCGCAGCTGGCGCGAGACGGCCGGCTGCACGGTGTTGAGCAGCGCCGACGCGCGGGTCACGTTGCCCGTTTCCGCGACCGTGACCAGCGCGCGCAATTGCTTGAGATCCATCGACCGTGACCCAGGAGAAGGCGACATACGACCTCGCAGCAGTTTACGCCAGGGGCGGCGCGCGGCCCGCGCCGGCAAGCCGGCCCGGGGGGCCCTCAGCCGGCCCCTTCCCGCACCGGCGACAGCGGCGGCTCGCCGCGCAGCACGCGGGCTATGTTGTCGTAGGCGAAGCGGCCGCGCCGCACCCAGGTGTCGGCCGTGGTCCCGCCGCTGTGCGGCGAGAGCATGACGTTGGGCAGCGCCAGCAGCGGGTTGGCGGGATCGACGGGCTCGGACTCGAAGGCATCCAGGCCCGCGGCGGCGATGCGGCCTTCGCGCAGGGCATCGGCCAGCGCCGCTTCGTCGACCAGCGCGCCGCGGCTGGTGTTGATGAGGACGGCGCCGCGTTTCATGGCCGCCAGCCGGTCGCGGCCTATCAGGTGGCGCGTGTCGTCGGTCAGCGGCGCGTGCAGGGACAGGATGTCGGACGCCGCGATCAGCTCGTCCAGCGGTGCGTAGGCCACGCCCAGCTCGCGCTCGCGCGCGGCCGGCAGGCGCGTGCGGTTGTGGTACAGGACCTGGGCATCGAAGGCCTGCACGCGGCGCGCCACCTTCTGACCGATATTGCCCAGGCCCAGTATGCCCACGGTCTTGCCCGCCAGCTCGAAGGTGTTGGCGCCGTCCACGCCGGCGTTCCACTTGCCCTGCCTGACCTCGCTGTCGGCCTGGATGCCGCGCCGGTAGATGCACAGCATCATCATCACCGCCTGGTCGGCCACCGCCCAGGAGTTGGCGCCGCCGTTGTTGGCGCAGGCGATGCCCAGCCGCGCCAGCAGGCCGACGTTCAGGTTGTCGTAGCCGGCGGCCAGCAGCTGCACCAGCTTCAGCCGCCCCGCCGCGCGCATCAGGCCGTCGTCCAGCCGGGCGCGGTACATGATGAGGAAATCGGCATCGGCCAGCGCCCGGCGCTTTTCCTGTTCGGGCGCCTGGTCGTGGATGGCGGTGGTGGCCAGCCCGGGCGGGCAGGCGGACAACACCTTGTCCGCCAGGTCCTGCCTGAGCTTGTGCAGGAAGACGATGTTCGGGCTTGCCATGGCTGTCTCCTTTTCTGGTATGGAAATACGCGCGGGGCGCGGCGGGCCTTGCCGCCCGCCCGCGTCCCCGTTGCGCGCATGCTAGCGCAGCCGCTGCCGGGTCGCGTAGTGCAGGATGCCGCCATGCCGGTAGTAGTCCACCTCGCGCTGCGTATCCAGGCGCGCGGTCAGCCGGACCGACACGCTGCGGCCGTCGGCGTAGGCGATCGTGCAGTCCAGCGCGGCGCGCGGCGCCAGGCCGCCGGCCAGCCCGGCGATGGTGAAGCGCTCCGAGCCGTCCAGGCCCAGCGTCCTGCGCGTCACCCCGGGCGGGAACTGCGCCGGCAGCACGCCCATGCCCACCAGGTTGGAGCGGTGGATGCGCTCGAACGATTCGGCGATCACCGCGCGCACGCCCAGCAGGCTGGTGCCCTTGGCCGCCCAGTCGCGCGACGAGCCGGCGCCGTAGTCGGCGCCGCCCACCACCACCACGGGCACGCCCTCGCCGCGATAGCGCTCGGCCGCCTCGTGGATGGACAGCAGCTCGCCGCCGGGCAGGTGGCGTGTGTAGCCGCCTTCGCGCCCGCCGGCCATTTCGTTGCGGATGCGGATGTTGGCGAAGGTGCCGCGCACCATGACGTCGTGGTTCAGGCGGCGCGCGCCGTAGTTGATGAAATCGGCCGGCGCGACGCCCTGCGATGCCAGGTACTGCGCCGCCGGCGTGCCCGCCGAGATCGCGCCGATGGGCGAGATGTGGTCGGTGGTCAGCATGTCGCCGAACACCGCCAGCGCGCGGGCGCCGACGATGTCGCCGCGCGGCGCGGGCTCGGCCGCCATGCCCTCGAAGAAGGGCGGCCGGCGGATGAAGGTGCTGGGCTGCCAGCCGAAGGTCACGCCGGTGGGCGTGGCGATGGCGCGCCATTGCTCGGTTCCCGCCTCCACGTCCGCATAGCGTTCGGTGTAGAGCGCCGGCGACAGGGTGGCGGCGAGGATGGCCTGGATCTCGCCGGGCTCGGGCCAGATGTCGCGCAGGAGGACGGGGTGCCCCTGCGGGTCGCGGCCCAGCGGCTCGGCCTCCAGGTCCACCAGCACCGATCCGGCCAGGGCATAGGCCACCACCAGCGGCGGCGAGGCCAGGAAGCTCGCCCGTATCAGGGGGTGGACCCGGCCCTCGAAATTGCGGTTGCCCGACAGCACGGCCACGGCCTTGCTGTCGTTCTCTTCTATCGCGCCGGCGACGTCGGCGGCCAGCGGGCCGGAATTGCCGATGCAGGTCATGCAGCCGTAGCCCGCGACGTGAAAGCCCAGGCGGCCCAGCGGCTCCAGCAGGCCGCCGCGCTCCAGGTAGTCCCGGACGATGCGCGAGCCGGGCGAGAGCGAGGCCTTGACCCAGGGCGCCGCCGCCAGGCCGCGCCGCACGGCGTTGCGGGCGAGCAGGCCGGCCGCGATCATGACCGCGGGGTTGGCGGTGTTGGTGCAGCTGGTGATGGCGGCGATGGCCACGTCGCCGTCGCGGATCACCGCACGCCGCGTGCCGGCATGGGCGGCCGCACCGTCGGCAGCGGCGACCGCGGCCGAACCGGCATCGCCATTGCCATCGGCACCGGCACCGGCATCGCCGCTGCCGCCCCGCGGCGGGAAGGCGGACAGGAAGGCCCGCGGCACCTGCGACAGGCCGTTGCGCTCGTGCGGCCGGCGCGGCCCGGCCACCGAGGGCTCGATGGCCGCCAGGTCGATTTCTATCACCCTGCTGTAGTCGGGCTCGGGCGTGCCGGCGTCGCGCCACAGCCCCTGCGCCCTGGCGTAGGCCTCGACCAGCGCGATCTGCTCGCGGCTGCGCCCGGTCATGGCCAGGAAGCGCAGGGTCTCGGCGTCGACGGGGAAATAGCCCATGGTCGCGCCGATCTCCGGCGTCATGTTGGACACGGTGGCGCGGTCCAGGGCCGAGAGCGCGTCCACGCCCGGGCCGACGTATTCGACGAAGGCCCCCACCAGGCTGTGCCGGCGCAGGACCTGGGTGATGCTCAGGACGATGTCGGTGGCGGTAATGCCGGGCCGCGGCGCGCCCGCCAGGCGGCAGCCCACCACTTCGGGGATGAGCATGGACACCGGCTCGCCCAGCGCGGCGGTGCCGCCTTCGAGCCCGCCCACGCCCCAGCCCACGACGCCCAGGCTGTTGATCATCGGCGTGTGGCTGTCCATGCCCAGCACCGAATCGGGATAGGCCAGCGCCTGCCCGCCGTCCTGGCCGGTCCACACCACGCGCGCCAGGTATTCCAGGTTGATCTGGTGGCAGATGCCGCTGCCGGGCGGCACCACCCGGAAATTGTCGAAGGCCTTGGCGCCCCACTTCAGGAAGGCATAGCGCTCGCCGTTGCGGCGGAACTCCAGCTGCATGTTGCGGGCCAGCGCGTCGGCCGTGCCGGTGTGGTCGACGATGACCGAATGGTCGACGATGAAGTCGATGGGCACGGTCGGGTTGATGTTGGCCGGGTCGCCGCCCAGGCCGGCCACGGCGTCGCGCATGGCGGCCATGTCGCCCAGCAAAGGGATGCCCGAGGAATCGACCATCATCACGCGCGCCGGCTTGAAGCCGATCTCGTGCGTGGAGCTGCGCGTGTCCAGCCAGCCGGCCACGGCCCGGACGTCGGCCGCGTCCGCCGTGCCCTGGGCATGCTGGCGCAGCTGGTTTTCCAGCATGACCTTGAGCGTGTAGGGCAGGCGGCCGATGCCCGCCAGGCCGGCCGCCTCGGCGGCGGCCAGGCTGTAGTAGCCGTAGCGCCTGCCGCCGGCCTCCAGTTCGCTGGGCTGCTGCGGGCCGTTGTAGGTTTTCATGGTCTAAGACATCCGAAGGAGTTGGGCTGCCCCATGCTGCGCAAGCGCCCGGCGAAGACCGCGGCGCGGCTGCGCGAAAGGGACAGGGTTCCGAAAAAAAAAGGACGCACGCGCCCCGCCTCCCCTGTCGGGGAGGCTGGAGAAAAGGCCTGCAGAAGATGCGGGGCGGCCGCGGGCGCGCGCGCAGCCGGGCCGCAGGCGGCCTACGGGCCGCCGGGTTGACGCCTATCCATCGCCCATCCGCGCCGCCTCATCCATGGGCGTACAGCAGCCACGCCGCGCCCGCGGCCAGGACGGCCAGGCCCGCGCCCCACCACCATCGTCCAGGCGCGGCCCGGCCGGCATCCGGACGGTCGGGAACGACGCCCGCGCCGCCCTGCGGGCCCGGCGCACGCGCCTGCCCGCCGGCCGCGCCCGGATCGCCGGATGCCCCGGCCGGCTCGCCGCCGGCTTCGCCGTCCGGCTCGATCGCCTGCCTGAAGCGCGTGAAGAATTCCCCCGCCATCCTGGCCGCCACGCCGTCTATCAGCCGCGCGCCCACCTGGGCCAGCTTGCCGCCGACCTGGGCCTGCGCCGAATAGGCCAGCTCGGTGCCGTCGCCGGCGGGCGACAGGCCGACGCGCGCCGTGCCCTTGCCGAAGCCCGCCGCGCCGCCGGAGCCCTCGAAGGTCATCGCATAGCTGTCCGGCGCCTGCACGTCGGACAGCAGCAGCCGGCCCTTGAACTTCGCCTTGACCGGGCCGACCACGATGGCCATGACCACCCGGTAGCTCTGCCCGCCTTCGTCCTCGGCCTCGAACGATTCGCAGCCCGGGATGCAGCGCTGCAGCACCGCGGGGTCGTTCAGGGCGGCCCAGACGTCCGCCTGCGCCCGCCGTATGCGCTGGGAGCCGGTCAGTTCCATGCCTCGCCCCCTCAGCCCTGGGCCAGGAAATGCCGCGCCACGTCCATGCGCGTGCCGACCCAGACATCGGGATGCGCAAGCGCCGCCTCGATGACTTTCTCGTGGAAATAGGCGCCGCGCGGATGGCCGAAGATGTGGGCGTGGGTGGTCACGTCCAGCATGGCCGCGCCCTCGTCGAGCTGCGCCGCCTCCAGGTTCTGCCGGAAGGATTCGAGCATGCCCGCGGGCTCGGTGCCGTGCTTCATGAAGGGCATGTCGTTGACGTCGGTGTTGAACGGGATGCAGACGATGCGCTTGCCGCCGAACTCGGCCAGGTAGGGCAGGTCGTCGTCGAACACGTCGCCGAAGTGCACGTAGCCGGCCTCGGCCAGCAGCCGCGCGGTCTGCGGGCTGGGCGTGCCGCGCGGGCTGAGCCAGCCTTCCACGGGACGGCCGGACGCCTCGGCCAGCAGCCGGGTGCAGCGGGCGATGCTGTCGCGCTCGGCGTCCTCTTCCAGCAGCAGGGGGATGACGTCCATCGCGTAGGAATGGGCGACGATCTCGTGGCCGCCCTCGGCGCAGGCGCGCACGGCCTCGGGCGCGCGCTCGGCGATCACGCCGTTGATCATGACGCTGGCCTTGACGCCGAACTTGTCGAACGAGCGCAGCAGCCGGTAGATGCCGCGCCGCGCCCCGTAGGCCGCCCAGGAATTGGCCATGGTGTCTACCAGCCCGGGCTTGGGCGGCAGCGGGTTGCCCATGGGGCTGATGCCCGGCGCCTTGCCGTCGGACCAGCCTTCCAGGCAGACGTCGAACACCACCGCAATCTTCTTGTTGCCGGGCCACAGCCCTTTCATTTCGTTCATTTACCGCCTCCTTCCTGTCTGTTTCCGGGCCTCACTCGGCGGTAAGGCCGGCCTGCTTGATGAGCCTGGACGTCTTGTCCGCGTCGGCGCGCAGCATCTCGCCGAACTTGCCCGCCGGCTCGCCCACGGGCTCGTAGCCCAGCGTCTGGATGACTTCCCGGGCCTTGTCCGATTTCAGGATGGCCGAGATCTCGCGGTTGAGCTTGTCGACCACCTCGGCCGGCATGCCCTTGGGCCCGACGATGCCCAGCCAGGTATCGTAGGTGCAATCGCCGTAGCCGCTTTCGGCCAGCGTCGGGATGTCCGGCAGCGTGCCCGAGCGCTGCGCGCTGGACACCGACAGCCCGCGCAGCTTGCCCGCGCGCACGTAGACGCCGGCCGAGGCCAGGGTGGTGAAGACCGCCGGCACGTGCCCGCCCACCGCGTCGGCCACGGCCGGCGCGCCGCCCTTGTAGGGGATGTGGTCCAGCTGGGCGCCGGTGGTGGCCTTCAGGCATTCGGCCACCAGGTGGGCGCCGCTGCCCACGCCGATCGAGCCGTAGCTGATGGGCGTGCCCTTGGCCTCGTCGATGAACTGGGCCACGGTCTTGAACTTGGATTCCGGGTGGACCACGATCACGCTGGGGCCGCGCGCGATCTGCACCACCGGCACGAAGTCGTCGGTCGAGTAGCCGGGCTTGCTGTAGAGCGAGGTATTGATGGTGTGGTTGTTGGACGTCACCAGCAGGGTGTCGCCGTCGGGCTGGGCGCGCGCCACGAACTGCGAGGCGATGTTGCCGCCCGCCCCCGGCTTGTTCTCCACCAGCACCGGGCGGCCCAGCGCCGGCCCGAGCTGTTCCCCCACCAGGCGGGCTGTCTGGTCCGCCGCCCCGCCCGCCGCCGTGATGACGATCAGGTGCAGCGGCTTGCCGGACTGCGCGTGCGCGGGTGCGCCGGCGAGGCAGGCGGCGGCGGCCAGGGCCAGCAGGCCGGCACGGCCCTTGCTATGGTTCTTCATGATGTCTGTCTTCCTCTCGTTTGTCTTGATTGTCTCGAATGGCCCGGATGCGCGGTCCGGTCGTGTGCGCCCGTCATTCCCCCCGGGGCTGCGCGTGGTCTTCCTTCTGCCGGGACGCGGCGCACTGCACGGCCTGGACGATCTGCGGGTAGGCCGCGCAGCGGCACAGGTTGCCGGACAGGTAGTCGCGGATGTCGTGCTCGTCGGGGTCCGGGTTGCGCGCCAGCAGCTGGGTGGACATCATCACGAAGCCCGGCGTGCAGAAGCCGCACTGGAAGGCGCCGCAATCCACGAAGGCCTGCTGCACGCCGCTCAGCGCATCGCCGTCTGCCAGGCCCTCCACGGTCGATACCTGGGCGCCGTCGACCAGCGCGGCCAGGTACAGGCAGGCGGACACGGCCTGGCCGTCGACCAGCACCGTGCAGCAGCCGCACAGGCCCTGGCCGCAGCTTTCCCGCGCGCCGAACAGGCCGAACTCATTGCGCAGCATCTCGACCAGCGTATGGTGCGGCGCCACCCGGGCGCTCGCCGGCTTGCCGTTCAGCGTGAAGGCGATCGAATCCCCGTCGGGTCCCATGTCATTGCTCCGCAAGTGGCCGGCCTTCGCGCTCGCGCAGGGCGCGCAGCACGGTTTCCGGGGTGATGGGCAAGGCGGTCAGGCGCACGCCTGTCGCGTCCTCGATGGCATTGGCGATGGCCGGCGACACGCCGAAGCTGGCCGACTCGCCCACGCCCTTGGCGCCGAAGGGCCCGCTGTGCTGGCGCGACTCGACCAGCCCGCTTTCGATGGCGGGCGGGATGTCGTGCATGCCGGGTATCTTGTAGTAGGCCAGCGCGCCGTTGGTCAGCTCGCCCTGCGCGAACTGCATGTGCTCGTACAACGTCGCGCCCAGCTGCATGATGGCCGCGCCCGACAGCTGGGTGTCGACGATGCGCGGGTTGATGGCCTTGCCCGCATCGGCCACGCTGACCAGGCGCAGCACGCGCACGTGGCCGGTCTCGGTATCGATCTCGACCTCGGCGCCGGTCGCGCCGGTCATCCAGTAGGGCGTGATGTCCGGCGACAGGCCGGTCTGCGGGTCCACCGGCGCGTAGCCCGGCGTGTAGGTGCCCACGCCGGTCACGTTGCCCGCGCCGCGCATGCCGAACTTGCGGAAGAACAGGTCGCCGATGCCGATGGCCTCGTCCGCCGGCAGCCCCAGCCCGGCCTTCATGGCGTCCAGCTGGCGCCGCGCGTCGGCCGCCGCCGCCTGCAGGGCATGGCCCATGTGGAAGGTCGAGCGCGAGCCCAGCGTGCCCATGTCGTAGGGCACCACGTCGGTATCGGGCCGCACCGTGCGGATCATCGACAGCGGGACGCCCAGCGTCTCGGCCACGATCTGCGCCATGGCCGTGTCGCTGCCCTGGCCCATGTCCACCGTATTGGAGAAGATCGTGGCGCTGCCGTCGGCGGCCACCGTGACCATGGCCATGGAAGTGGTCGGCGAGATCGACGCCTTGATCCCCACCGCGATGCCGCGGCCGCGCCGCAGCGCCCCCTGGGCGGGAGGCGGCGCGCCATGCCAGCCCATGCGTTCGGCCAGCTGCTCCAGCACGCGGTCTATCGGCGTGTCGCGCATGACCGTGCCGGTGGCGTGCTCGCGCCCGTCGCGCAGCACGTTCTTCATGCGGAAGGCCAGCGGGTCCATGCCCAGCGCGCGGGCGATCATGTCCGTGTGGCTCTCGTAGGCCCACACCAGCTGCGGCACGCCGAAGCCGCGCATGGCGCCGGCCGGAGGCAGGTTGGTGTACATCGCGTAGGAGTCGATGTGCACGTGCTCGATGTCGTAGGGGCCGGCGGCGGTGAAGCCCGACTTCTGCGTGATGCGCGGCCCGATGTCGGCGTAGGCCCCGCCGTTCCACCAGACCTGGCAATGGCGCCCGACGATGCGGCCGTCCGCGTCGATGCCGCTCTTGATGCGCACCGTGGCCGCGTGGTTGGTGATGGTGTAGAACTGCTCTTCCATGCGCAGCGAGACCTTCACCGGCCGGCGCACGATCAGCGCCAGCGCCGCCACCAGGGCTTCCAGCTTGATGTAGACCTTGGCGCCGAAGCCCCCGCCCAGCAGCGAGGACTTCACGCGCACCTGGCTGTCCGACCAGCCCAGCAGCCGCGCGATCTCGATGCGCACGAAGGACGGCATCTGCGTCGCCGAATGGATGGTCAGCGAGCGCTCGCCCGGCTCGGCCGCCGACACGAAGGGCTCCAGCGGCACGTGCATGACGGGCTGGATCCGGAACTCGTGCTCGAACACGTGCGCGGCGCGCGCGAAGGCGCCCTCCACGTCGCCGCGGCGCAGGCGGAAGTCCAGGCCGACGTTGGTGTCGCGCCGCCCCTTCAGGTGCTTCAGGTCGGGAAAGGTGCCGGCCGGGCGCAGCTCCTCGTGCACGATGGCCTGCGAGGTGGCCGCCTCGACCTCGTCGAACACCGCCGGCAATTCCTCGTAGTCGGCCTCGATCAGCGCCGCGGCTTCCTCGGCCACGTGCGGGTCGGCGGCCAGCACCACCGCCACCGGCTCGCCGATGTAGCGCACCTTGCCCAGCGCCAGGATGGGCTGGTCGTGGAAGGCCGGCCCGTAGTACGGGTCGGGGATCACGCGCAGCACGTCCTCGCCCGTGACCACGGCGTGCACGCCCGGCAGCGCCGCCGCGGCGCGGGTGTCGATGGCGCGGATGCGTCCGTGCGCCACGCTGCTGCGGAAGATCTTGCCGTGCAGCATGCCGGGCAACTGCAGGTTGTGGATGTACGGCGCCGCGCCCGTCACCTTGGCGTGGCTTTCCAGGCGCGGCACGGAGCTGCCCACCGGGCGCTCGGCCGCATCGATGTCTTGTTGCCTCATGGACGGTTCCTCATCGGGCCTCGGCCAGCGGGGCGATCGCCCGGGCCAGGTTGACCCGCAGCAGCTCTTTCTTGTAGGCCGCCGAGCCCTGGTCGTCGCCGATGCATTCGACCTCCTCGGCGGCGGCCTCGGCCGCGCGCCGCAGCACGGCTTCTTCCAGCGGCTGGCCGGCCAGCACGGCCTCGGCCTGCGCCAGCCGGGTCGGGCGGTCGGTGGCGGCGCCGACGAACAGCCGGGATTCGCGCACCCGCCCGCCGTCCAGCCGCAGGTTGACGGCCACGCCCAGGGCCGGCCAGTCGTCGGCCGAGCGGGTGGTGATCTTCAGGTAGTTGCTCCGCCAGCCCGCCTGCGCCGGCACCGCCAGCTCGACGATCAGCTCGTCCTTGTCGAGCACGGTCTCGTAATAGCCGGCGATCAGCTCGGCCACCGGGATGGTGCGCGTACAGGACGCGCCGGCGGCGACCACGCGGGCGTCCAGCGCGGCCAGCAGCGGCGGCAGGTCCATGTGGGGATCGGCGTGCGCCAGGTTGCCGCCCACCGTGGCGACGTTCCTGACCCGCACGTTGGACAGGCGCCGCATGGCCCGGCAGATCGCCGGCGCGGCCCGGCGCACGTCGCCGGAATGCTCCAGCGAGGACAGCGTGGCCAGCGCGCCGATGCGCAGCTCGCCGTCGGGCCGCAGGGCGATGGCGCGGTAGTCCGGGCCCAGGCCGCGCAGGCTGACCAGCCGGCGCGGCCGCAGGATGGCCGCCTTCATCATCAGCATGAGGGCGGTGCCGCCGCCCATGGGACGCACGTCCGTGTCGTCGCGGTCCAGCAAAGCCAGGGCTTCTTCCAAGGAAGCCGGCTGCGCAAGCTCGAAAGGACTCACTCCCCCTCCATATCCATCGCGAAAACCGCCGCATAGCAAGGCGTGGCGCGGCTTTCCGTCGAAAGCATTGTTATCGGGGGCAATAATACTTGTGTATCGACAGGCCTTAAAAATAGAATTTTTTGATGGATGTGATCGCGGAAAGGCATGCTTGCCGGCATGGCCGTGGGCCTGGGCAAGGCTCTCGCCCGCGGCGGACCGCAGGGGCGGCCGGCGGGTGCGGGAACCCATCGCCGCGTATGGCAGGACGTCTACCGGCCCTGCACTGCTGGACGAAATCAGGATGGCGTAGCGGCGGCGCGGCCGCCTATTTCACCGTCGCCTGGCTGGCCTTCAGTTCCTGCGCCGCCTGCTGGGCCAGCGCGCCCATGCGCGCCATGATCGGCACCATGCGCGACTGCACCGCGGCCATGGTCTTCTGCGTGATCATCGGCATTTTCTCGATGACGATGCGGCCGGTGGGGCTTTCGTAGAAAGCGATCAGGTCGTCCACTTCCTTCTGCGAAAGCGACTCCTTGTAGACGCTTATGGTGGCCTCTTTCATGCTGGGCCCGGCCAGCTCTTCCTGCATGAGCTGGGCCACCTTGTCGGTGAACTCGCCCATGATGCGCTCGGCATCCTTGCGC
>Ga0182738_1001508_pt1 | contig 29077 bp, 21 predicted proteins | sample eDN5th30CBELigMG_FD_128876 | JGI IMG/M metagenome (GOLD analysis project Ga0182738, IMG submission 128876) | Enriched Miracle-Growth compost microbial communities from Emeryville, California, USA - eDNA 5th pass 30_C BE-Lig MG (version 2)... ...
AACAAAAATAGCATTTGCTTCGCGTGCCATGGCTTTGTGAGCCGTGCCTATCAGTGCGCATGCCACGTGACCCAATCGGAGTCGCCGACGATGCGAGTTGCCACCTTGGGGCTGATCCTCTCCCTCTGCTGGCCAGTGGTCGCGGCGGCGGAGCAGGGCGGGGCTGCTGCGCCAGATCAGGCGGTCGCACGCGCGGTCGCCTTCCTGGCCCGCGAGGTACCTGCTTGGCCGGGCGAGAATCGTTGCTTCTCCTGCCACAACAACGGCGATGCGTTCCGCGCCCTCCATCGTGCGGCGACAGGTAAGAACCAGCCCGCCAATGCGCCTCCCGTCCCGGAGAAAGCCTTAGTGGCGACGGCCGCTTGGCTAGGTAAGCCAGAGGGCTGGGAAGATAACGGCGGCGAGGTCGAGTTCAGCGATAAGCGGCTGGCCACGGTGCAGTTCGCCGTTGCGCTGGCTCAAATCGATCGTACCAGCAAACGCCAGGACGATGCCGCTCGGCCGCTGCTGGTTGCCGGGCAACTACTCGTTGAGCAGCAGGCCGAGGACGGTTCGTGGTCGATTGATGCGGCCGGCTCGGTCGGCTCCCCGGCGACCTACGGGACTCCGCTAGCCACGGTTATGGCCCGGGCGGTGCTTCATCAGGCCGACCCGCAGAGGTTTGGCGGTGCCATCGCGAAGGCCGATGATTGGCTCGCCAAGTTTCAACCCCAGCGCGTGTTTGATGCCGCGGCGCTACTGCTATGGCTCACCGATGGCAACGTAACGGCCCTAGCCAAGTCCCAGCGCGATCAGCGGATTGCCGATTGTGTTGACCTCATCCGGCAAGGCCAGGGGGACAATGGTGGCTGGGGGCCGTTTGCGACCTCGGCGGCCGAACCATTCGATACGGCCGTGGTGCTCCTGGCGCTGCATCAGCTAGGCCCCAATGGCTACCGGGCCGCTATTGCACGCCTTGCCGCAAGCGACGCTGATTCTGCTGCACACCCTACTGCTGTGGATGACTGGGCCAGCATGATCGAGCGTGGGCGAGCGTACCTGGCTGCCAGCCAGTACGAGGATGGCAGTTGGCCGGAAACCACACGGCCAGCAGGTGGAGAAAGTTACGCCCAGCGGATGTCGACCACCGCCTGGGCAACGATTGCGCTGATCGAAACGCAATCACGCGCGGCTAAGCCATAATCACCTGGCGCGTCGCCCAGCAGATCTGTGGTAATGGCCGTCATACCGCCCGCTAGCCTTACAGCCGCCGCTCGCCGACGCGGACGGTGACTTCCAGTTCTTCGCCATCACGCCACAGCGTCACGGCGACCGTGGTGCCGGTCTCAGTGGCGCCCACTTTCCAGCTCAACTCGGCCGACGTGTTGACCTCCTGGCCGTTCCAGGTGAGGACGATGTCGCCAGCGTTCAAGCCGGCACGCCTGGCAGGCTCGCCGACCACATCCGTAACCAGCACGCCCCGGCGGGGTACGCCCAACTCGGTCGCACGCTGGGGCGTGATGTCTTCCAGCGCCACGCCCAACCAGCCACGGACAAACTGGCCTTGGCTGCGAAGCCTCGTGTAAACCTCGCGGGCAATTTCGCTGGGAATGGCAAAGCTCACGCCCTGGAACGAGGCACCGACAATGGCCGTGTTAATGCCGACGACTTCGCCCTGCAGGTTAATGAGCGGGCCACCACTATTGCCGGGGTTCACCGCAGCATCGGTCTGCAAAAAGTTCTGGTAGGGCATATTATGGACGACGTTGCGGCGACCCTTGGCGCTGACGATGCCGGCGGTCACGCTGCGGTCCAGGCCAAAGGGGTTGCCTACGGCCACCACCCAGTCGCCTACTTCCAGGCTTTCGCTGCTGCCCCAGGGGGCCGCTTGCAGACCGGAGGCCTCGATCTTGATCACGGCCAGGTCGGTTTGCGGGTCGGCGCCGATCACCTCGGCGCCGCGGATCGTGCGGCCGTCGCTCAAGCGGACGATGATTTCCGAGGCGTCTTTGATGACGTGGTGGTTGGTGATGATGTAGCCCTGTGACTCGACGATCATGCCTGAGCCTTGGCCGCTGGCTTCCAGACGCCGGGACCAGCCGTTGTCGCCGTCGCGGCCGGCGGTCTGGTCTACCCGCAGCGTGTCGATGTGGACGACGCAGGGCCCGATGCTCTTGGCAATCAGCCGGAAAGCGGTGGACGTGTCTTGCAACTGGGCCAACTGCACGCGGGCGTTTTCTAGCTGGGCCCGCTGTTTGCCCCGTTCCAGGCCGTAGCAGATTTCCTCGACAATGGCCCCGATGTTCAGCCGCAGCAGGGCCAACAGCAGCACCACCATCATGGCCATCCAGGCGATCCGCAGGCCGCGGCCACCACTGGCCGGTTCGGTACGCTCGCGCTTCTTGGAAGGCCGGGTCCGCCGCCGGGCACGCTGGGCAGCCTCCTCTTCGAGGGTGGTCACCCGTTCGAAGGTTTCGTCGTCGGCCTGATCAGCAGCGTCGTCACGCAGCCACGAATCATCTTCGGCAGTCGGTTCGTCAGCAGGACGCTGCACGGGGCGCGCAGGCGAAACTGAGATTGGCGCAGCGGGCGTTTGATGCGAAAAAGCATCCGCTCCACTGCCCTCCCCTTGAGCCTTAACAGGCTCCGCCTGTCCGTCGGACTGAACCGGCGGCGTTTGCCCAGCCGCCTCCTCGTTCGCCTGGGGCGGCACGCCAACTCGGCTACGATAGCCCGAGGCCGCAGAAGCGGCCGGTTGGCCCCAGCGGCCGGAAGCATTGCCGGCGCCGCTTGCGCCTGCGCTTTGACCGATCAGGCGGTCCCAAGTTGGCTCTTGCATAACCGGGCCTCAGACATCGAGGTTGAGAGGCGATTGGCATCCATTATAGCGCGGGGTCCAAGAGCAAGCCAGTTTTTGGGCCCCGGACCCCGGCCGGATCTGCCGCCCACCTGGCAAGCTGGTGCGGTCACAACGGCGGTGCCGAACGATCCCCCCGGGCTGGTCGCCAAGAGATAGGGCTGGCCGCAAATTGAACATGGCGATCGGACGGGCAGCAACTGCCCGCTGGCATCTGGCGAGGATGCTTGTGCTGGCTGCCGGCAGTGCAATGGCTGAGACCCAAATCGCGAAAACCGTGCGAATTCCTGCATAACTGTGCATCGCCTGAGCGACCTAAACGGTATACAATCATGTAGCACGCCTGCCGCTTCTTGGGGCCGTCCCGCCTGTGCCAAGTCTCCCCGATTCACCCACCACTACCGCTGTGCATTCTCGATACCGTATTGTTGCCCTGATCGTCGCCTGCGCTCTGTTTATGCAGAACTTGGAGACGACCATTCTGGCGACGGCGTTGCCGCAGATTGCGCGGTCATTTGGGGAGTCGCCGGTGCATTTGCACCTGGTGCTGACCAGCTACCTGATGAGTCTGGCGATTTTTATGCCGATCAGCGGGTGGATGGCCGACCGCTTCGGCACCCGGACGGTCTTTCGCCTGGCGATCTTGATCTTTACCGGGGCATCGGTGGCGTGCGCCGCGGCCGATTCGTTGGGCACGATGATTGTCGCCCGGATCATCCAAGGCGTGGGCGGTGCGATGATGGTGCCGGTGGCACGCCTGGCGCTGCTGCGCGCCGTGCCCAAGGAGAACCTGGTTTCCGCCATGACCTGGGTGGCTGTGCCGGCGCTGCTAGGGCCGGTGGTCGGGCCGCCGCTGGGCGGAGCGATTGTTACCTACGCCTCGTGGCCGTGGGTGTTCTTGATCAACGTGCCGATCGGGGCGCTGGGCTTCGTGTTGGCGACCCGCTACATCGACGACTACCGCGAGCCTGATGTCCCGCGATTCGACGCCATCGGCTTTGTTCTTTGCTCGGTGGCGATTGCCGGGATTGTGTTCGGGTTTGAAGGCGTAGGCGATGGCTTGCTGCCGCTGTGGATGAACGTGGTCTTGGTATCCGTGGGGCTGGTCGGTGCGGTGCTGTACCTGGTGCATGCCCGGCGTCGGCGCGATCCGCTCCTCGATCTGTCGCTGCTTGAGATTCCTACGCTGCGGGCCAGCGTGCTGGGCGGAGCCTTATTTCGCTTTGGCATTGGGGCCTTGCCGTTTTTGATGCCGCTGATGTTGCAAACGGTGTTCGGCCGTTCGCCGCTGGCATCGGGCCTGATTACGTTCGCTGCCGCTGCCGGCGCTCTGCTAATGAAGTTTGCCGCGCAGCCGATTCTAAACCGGTTGGGCTTCCGCAACGTGCTGGTATGGAACGCCCTGTTGTCGGCGGCCTCGATCGCGCTGTGCCTGACGTTCAAGTCGACCACGCCGGCCATGGTGATGTTCGGCGTGCTGCTGGTGGGCGGCTTCTTCCGTTCGCTGGAGTTCACGGCCATTAACATCATCGGTTATGCCGACCTGACGCCGCAGCAGATGGGCCGCGCGACCAGCCTGGTGTCGATGGCCCAGCAGCTTTCGCTCTCTGTGGGCGTGGGCATTGGGGCGGTGACGCTGATGGTGTCATCGCTGGTCCGTGGGGTGGCCCGGCCCGAACTGGCCGACTTTTCGGCCGCGTTCCTGGTAGTGGCTGGGCTGGCTGCCCTGTCGGCCGCAATGTTCGCGCGGCTGCCGCGTAATGCGGGCGACGAGGTCGCTCGGCGGAAAGCCATCAAAGCGGCCGAGGAAGACTCGCAAGAGATCTTGCTGCCTGAGGCCAAGCCTGCGGGGCACGGTGCCATTCCGGCTCCGATTTCGGTGTCGGCAACGGCAACCGTTGGCCGCAATACGCTGCAACCCGCCGTTCAGCCGGTGCATAAGGCCGACTAGCGCCGCCGGCAGCCTCGGGCCGGCAATCTTTCCTGGTGCAAGTCACGCGCAGTAACGCTGCTGGCATCACCTCTAATGCTGGTGGTGCCAGCAGTGATTTCGCCGCTTTCGGCCCATTTAGCTACTCAACGCCAGCTTGCGCCATCTGCGGCTTATCCTTCTTGGGCTCAAAGGCGATACAATAGCCTTAAGCGCGTAGGATGGCGGCGAACGTTCGAACGCCGCCTGGGTCAACTCTGCTCTCGTCCCTCGTTTCCTGTAACCGATGGACCAGCCTCGTTATTTTCCGCCGGCCGAGTGTGCCAACCCCCTGGGCCTGGTTCATTTGGGTGGCGAGTTGTCGGTGCCTTGGCTGCGCGACGCGTACCGCCACGGCATCTTTCCATGGCCGCACGGACGGCGCCACTTGATGTGGTTCTCGCCCGATCCGCGCGCAATCCTGGAGCTTAACCATCTGCACGTCAGCCGTCGCTTGGCTCGCACCATTCGCAGCGGGCGTTTTACGGTGACGTGCGACCAGGAGTTCGCGGCGGTCATGGCGGGGTGCGGTACCGCGGGCGACCGTTGCGACAATACCTGGATCACGCCCGAGATGCTGACGGCTTACACGCGGCTGCATCGCCACGGAATGGCTCACAGCATCGAGGTGTGGCACGATGGCAAATTGGTGGGCGGCACCTACGGTGTGGCAGTGGGGGCCGTGTTTTGTGCCGAGTCGATGTTCCACCTGATGACCGATGCCTCGAAGGTGGCGCTAGTGGCCCTGGTACAGCACCTGCGAGCGCGGCGGTTCCGCACGCTCGATATTCAGCAACTCACCCCGCACACGGCCCGCATGGGAGGTACCGAGATTTCGCGGCAACGCTACCTGGCGCGCGTCCGCGCCCAACGCGACTTGCCGGTGACTTTCGGGGAGGAACTCGAGTTTGACCCGGCGGCCGCCAAGGCGACGCACGCCCAAGTATGAGTCGCGCTTTAAACGCGCCTCGCGAGCAGACCGACCGTAGCCTGGTTCCAAGCGCACACACGCCATGACAGAAACCGGCCAGCCACTGGAAACGCTTTCGGACGGGCCGGCCGATGCGGCCGTGGTGCTGATCTTGGCGCACGGCGCCGGGGCCGCCATGGACACGCCGTTCATAGATACGTTTGCCAAGGGCGTGGCCGAGGCCGGCATACGCTGCGTGCGGTTTGAATTCCCGTACATGGCCTCCCGGCGGACCGATGGCCGCCGCCGTCCACCAGATCGCGAGCCTGTGCTCCGCGCCACCTGGCAGCAGGCAATCGTGCAAGTGAGCCAAGACTTGCGACCAGGACAGCTAGTGGTCATCGGCGGCAAGTCGATGGGCGGCCGCATCGCTAGCCTGATCGCTGCCGAGCAGGACACGGAACTGCCCATCGCCGGGCTGGTATGCCTGGGCTACCCGTTTCATCCGCCCGGCAAACCGGAAAAGCCGCGGATCGCGCAATTGGAAGAGATCACCACGCCGACGCTGATCGTGCAAGGCGAGCGAGACACCTTCGGCAAACGTGACGAGGTTGCCGGGTATCGCCTCTCGCCGCAGGTGCAACTGCGTTGGCTCATCGACGGCGATCACAGTTTCAAGCCGCGCAAGGCATCGGGCGCCACGGAAGAAGGCAACCTTCGCCAAGGCGTGGAGGCAGTTGTCGCGTTCTGCCAGTCGCTGCTGGCCAAGAAATCGGGCCGCCGCGGGCGGTAACGCTTCGTCGCAGGCGTGCCGCTGGCAGGCGGTTGGCCGTACAATGCGGCACTGAGTCTTGCTTTCCCTTGCTTGCGAGGCAGGTTCGCCATGACGGATTCGGTGCGCTGCTTGTTGGTTGAGAAGAACGACGCTGGCCAGGTTACCGCCGGCATCGCTCAATGTAGCCTGGATGATTTGCCGCCGGGCGAGGTGTTGATCGACGTGGCCTATTCGTCGCTCAACTACAAGGACGCCATGGCGATTCAAGGGCATCCCGGCGTGGCCCGGCGATTCCCGCACGTGCCCGGCATCGATGCGGCCGGCACCGTGGCCCAAAGCAGCGACCCCCGGTTTGTACCGGGCCAGGAAGTCATTGTCACCAGCTACGAACTCGGGGCAGGGCAGTGGGGCGGTTACGCCACGGCGGTGCGCGTGCCGGCCGATTGGGTTGTACCGTTGCCGCCGGGGCTCAGTCTGCGGGAAAGCATGATCCTGGGCACTGCTGGCTTTACCGCGGCACTAGGCGTGTGGCTGCTCAAGCGGCACGACATTGAACCGGACTCCGGCGAAGTGCTCGTCACGGGTGCCACCGGCGGCGTGGGTTCGCTAGCCGTGGCCATTCTGGCCAAGTTGGGCTACTGCGTAGTCGCCGTCAGTGGCAAACGAGATCTGCATTCGCAATTAAAAGAATGGGGCGCCGCAGAAGTGCTGGACCGCAATGCCCTGGCTGATCCTTCGGGGCGTCCGCTGCTTTCAGGCCGCTGGGCCGGAGCCATTGATACCGTGGGCGGCCAACCGCTGGCGAATCTGCTCAAGGCGGTCAAACCTTGGGGATGCGTGGCGGCGTGCGGACTGGTGGCCGGTGTCGAGTTGCCTACGACGGTTTACCCGTTCATCTTGCGTGGGGTGACGCTGACGGGCATCGACTCGGCTACGTGCCCCATGCCGCTGCGTCAATCGCTCTGGCAGCAATTGGCCACCGATTGGAAGCCTGACCATCTGGAAAAGTTGGCACGCGAGGTCACGTTCGAAGAGTTGCCTGCTGTGGCTGCGGAGATTCTGCAGGGCAAGATCGTGGGCCGCACGCTGGTAGTTCCTCGGCCCGTCTGATGGCGCACAAGCCGGTGGAGCCAGAAATCCGCAGACACCACGGCGCATTCCTCGCATGCGGCCTCGCTGTCATCCAGCGCCCTGGATTCCGCCGCATGGAAGATGTCCCCAAGGCGAACCGGGAAAATGGCTGTATACATCCGGCTACGATGCCGGAGTTAGAATACCATTTGGGCCATTGCCGACACGGTAGCCACCTTTCTGAGCCCGGTTGGGGCCTCCCGCCGCTGAGATTGGGCCGAGGCTAAAGTCGCCTCTGCTTTGCTCGCCCCCTGCCCCCAAAATGGTTATCTTGGAGTTCGGCAATTGGTTTGCATGTAGAAGCGCTGCCCCGGTACCTGCAGGGCGTGAGGGGTGACCAGCCTGCGGGCTGCCAACAGGGCCAGTGTGCGGGCGAGCGACCGCGGCGGCTAGCCGCGTACTCGTTTTGTGGGAGGCGCTTTGGCGGGTGAAAAGTGCCAAGCAACTGAGATTCCCACCGGCAGGATCCTACCAGTAGCCGTTTGTAATGCGATTTGCTCAAGCGACGCCCTATGTGGTTGCGGTCGCCGTGTTCTTGTTCATCTTGGGGTTGAAGCGGCTGCTTGACCCAGTAGTCGAACAGGAGGGCGCGCCGTTACTGTTTCTCAACGCTGCCGTGATGGTCAGCGCCTGGTTTGGCAATTGGAAGTCGGGCCTGCTCACGTTGGCGTTGGCGGCGGCGGCGACTTTCTTTATTGGTCCGCACGATGAGCCCCAGTGGCGGGTGGAAGCCGCCGTCCGCGCCACACTCTATACCCTAGAAGGCGGGCTAATTCTTGTCTTTGTGGCCGCGCTGCACCGAGCCCGTGACAAAGCAGAGCGCAGTCGCCGCGAGACGGCCGCCACGATCGCCCAGCGCGAAGAGGCCGACCGCTCGCTGCAAAGCTCGCGGGCCCGCTTCCGCCGTCTGGTGGAAGCCAACATCATTGGCGTCTTTTTCTGCGAAGAAGATGGCCGGGTGTTTGAAGCCAACCAGTCGTTCCTCTCGCTGCTGGGTTACAGCGAGGAAGACGTGCGCGAGGGCCGGCTCAACGTCGCTGAGATCACGCCGCGCGAGTTCATCGACGTGACCATTGCCGCCTCGGTGGAGTTGGCTAGCGAGGGCCGCTGCCAGCCTTATGAAAAAGAATTGATCCGCAAGGACGGTGCACGACTGCCGGTGCTAATCGGCACGGCGCTGCTTTCAGAGACGGAAGGCCAAACGGTTTCGTTCGCCATCGACCTGTCGGAGCAGAAGGCCACGGAGTCGGAACTGCAACAGGCCAAGGAAGAAGCCGAACGCGCGAACCGCCTCAAGAGCGACTTCCTGGCAAATATCAGCCATGAACTGCGCACGCCCATGAACGCCATGCTGGGCATGACGCAGTTAGCCCTCGACGAGCAATTGCCGCCGACCGTGCGTGAATACCTGGAAACGGCGTTCGATTCGGGCCGGTCGCTGCTATCGTTGGTGAACGAGATTCTGGACTTCTCCAAGATGGAGGCCGGTCGGTTCGAACTGGAGATGGCACCGTTCCGCCTGAGGGAACTGCTCGACGACAGTTTTCGCCCGCTGGTGCTGCATGCGGCCGAGAAGAACCTGGAACTCTCGGCCGACGTCGCCTGGGACGTGCCCGACGAACTGATCGGCGACGCGCAGCGCCTGCGGCAGGTAGTCGTGAACCTGGTAGGCAACGGCATCAAGTTCACCACCGAGGGCAAGGTGGCGCTCGATGTGGCGGTGTCGTCGCAGACATCCGACGAGATCGTGCTGCACTTTACGGTGACTGACACGGGCATTGGCATTTCCGAAGAGGACCAGGAGCGGATTTTCGCCCCGTTCACCCAGGTCGATACCTCGACCACCAGGCGCTATGGCGGCACCGGGCTGGGACTGGCCATCGCTTCGGAACTGATCCGCATGCACGGCGGCAATCTCAGTTTGCACAGCAAACCGGGTGAAGGCAGCCGATTTGAGTTCGACGCCCGCTTTGGTCTACCGGCCCCCGGCCCTGGCGACGCGCTGCCGGCCGTTACCGTTGAAGAATTAACCGGGATGCGGGCGTTGGTGATCGACGATCAAGCGTCGCACCGGCACCACCTGGCCGAATTGCTGGCCCAGTGGGGTATGCAACCTGCCCTGGCCACCAGCGGCGAGCAAGGCTGGGACACGCTGCACGATGCGGCCGCTTCGATGAACGGGCGCGCGGCAACCGCGGATGGCCAGCCCACGGCCGCCGGCGAGCCCACGAGCAAGTTCCACCTGGTGTTGATCAGCACGCAGCTAGACGGCGGGGACGGCTTTGAACTGGCCGAGCGCATTCGCCGCGACCCGCTGTTAGCCGACACGCCGATGGTGATGCTGGCCCCGGCATTGCAGCCCTCCGATTTGCAACGGTGCGAGCTGTTGCACATCGCCGGCTATGTGCCTGAGCCGCTCGACGAAGCGTTGCTGCTGGATTCCATCATCAACGCGATGAATATCCCGCCGCCCAAGCATTCGCTAGACGGTCGACTTTCGGCCAAGACCCGTACCTGCCCGCCGCTGCGCGTGCTGCTGGCCGAAGACACGCCAGCCAACTGCCACGTGGTGCGGGCCATTCTGGAGAAACGTGGGCACGAAGTCACCGTGGCCGCCGACGGGCGGCAGGCTGTGGAAGCCGTGCGTCAGCATCCGTTCGACCTGGTACTAATGGACGTGCAGATGCCGGAGATGGACGGCCTGGAAGCGGCCGCGGCTATCCGGGCACTGGAACATCGTACGGGCAGCCCGCCGCTACCGATCATCGCTATGACGGCCCATGCCATGAAAGGTGACCGGCACCGCTGCCTGGCCGCCGGCATGAACGCCTACCTGGCCAAACCGATCGATGCGCATAAGCTCATCGAACTGGTCGAAAGCGTGGCCCAGCGGCCTGAGCGTTCCGCCAGCGAACAATCAGAGGACTCGCCCGCGGTTGAACATGCGGCCGGCCGCAATGACGATTCGGCTGGCTCCGACGCCGAATCTGGTCCACAATCAGGATCCAGTGGTCGGGCCGCGCACACGCAGCGGGGGCTAGGCAACACGGATGGGAACGTTCACGCATCGCCGCAAGAGGCGGAAACGGCTGTCACGGTGGCAGCACGGCCAGCACCAACGGTTGAGGAGCAAACGGTGACCGCAAAATCAGCAGCAACCAGGCCCGAGGACGGACCGCTGGACATCCCTGACCGCGTCAGCTGCAACCTGGAAGCGGCCCTCAAGCGGCTTGGTAACAACCGCGGGCTGCTGAAGGATATGTTCGCCTTCTTCAAGGAAGACGCCCCACAGCTTGTCGAGGACATTCGGCAGGGCGTGCAGCGGCAGGATCGCGAAGCCACGGCCCGCGCCGCTCACAGCCTCAAGGGATTGTCCTCAAGCTTCGATGCCGATCACAACGTCGAGGCGGCAATCCACATCCAGCGACTGGCCGAGGCCGATCGCTTTGATGCGATTGAGCCACTGCTGGACGGCCTGTCGGCCCTGACCCAGAAGCTGATCGATCAGATCGAGGCCGAGCTAGACGAGTAGGAACTGCCGGCGAGCCAACACAGCGAAACGCGGTGGCTCGCCGCCAGTTTGCCAACATTGCCTGCCACAGTTGATTACGACTCGTCGTCGTCGTTCTCGTTGTCGTCTTCGTCGCTGACGTTGACAACCGAGTCGATCGAGATGCCCAGCGTGCGGATCTTGTTGCGCAGGCTGCCCCGCGTGATCCCCAGGATACGGGCCGTCTTGGACTGGTTACCGCCGGCGTGACGCAGGCAGCGGGTGATCACGTACCGCTCCATCATCAACAGCGCGTCCGCGTAGGTGTCGGTGCTGTTGGAACGCAGGCACGCGTCGACCAGCTTCTTGAGGTCGCTGGGCGGAAGGCCGTCGGCGTCTTCTGACTGCGATGCGCTGGCGTCGTAGTTGCGGATTTCTGCCGGCAGAAACTCGGGGATGAGCGTGGGCCCGGTCGATTGCAAAATGGCCTGCTTGAGCACGCTCTGGAACTGCCGCACATTGCCCGGCCAAGGGTAACGGTACAGCACATCGATCACGCCCGGGGCCACGCTCTGCAAGTCCTTGCCGAACTGGCGAGCGAAGCGGGGGAAGAAGTGTTCCAGCAGCAGGCGGATATCTTCGCCGCGTTCGCGCAGCGGCGGCAAATTGATGGTGAAACCGTTGAGCCGATAGAACAGGTCGGAGCGGAATTCTTCTTCGTCGACCATCCGTTCCAGGTCGCGGTTGGTGGCGGCGATGATGCGGACGTCGGCCTTGATGGTTTCGGTGCCGCCGACGCGCTCAAACTCCTGCTCTTGCAGCACGCGGAGCACTTTGCTCTGCACCAGCGGCGACATGTCGCCCACTTCGTCGAGGAAGATCGTGCCGCCGTCGCACCGCTCAAACTTACCGATGTGCCGCTGATCGGCGCCGGTGAACGCGCCCTTTTCGTGGCCGAAAAGTTCGCTTTCCAGCAGGGTGTCGGTCAGGGCCGCGCAGTTGACGGCCAGGAACGGGCCCTTGGCCCGTTTGCTGTGCTGATAGATGGCTCGCGCGATGAGTTCCTTGCCCGTGCCGCTCTCGCCGCGGATCAGCACGGTTACGTCCTGGGCAGCGATGCGGCCAACGGATTTGTAAACGCGGAGCATCTGACCGCTGCAGCCGACCAGGGCGTCCGAGGTATCGCCTGGCGACGGCTTCGATTGGGCATCGTCAATCACCGTCACCGGCACGCTCATGAATCGCCGCGATTCAAGCGCTTGTTCCACCAGGTCTTGCAACTGCGGCAGGTCGAGCGGCTTGAGCAGGTAGTCGAAGGCGCCCCGCTTCATCGCCTCGATGGCCACTTCGCTATCGTCGCCCGCGGTGATAAAGATCACCGGCAACCGGCTATCAATCTCATGGATGCGGTCCACGGCATCCAGGCCCGACATGCCGGGCATCATCACGTCCAATAGGACAACATCGGGCCGGTGTTCGCGGATGAGCGTCAGGCCGGTTTCAGCGCGGTCGGCGGTCAGAATTTCCACTTGGGTCGACAGATCCGCCAGACCGGACTTGAGCATGTGCAAGACGGAGCGGTCATCGTCGACGACCAGGACTTTCTGCTTGGGTGAAGGCATACAGGTACTACTTGGCCTTAGATTGGGTGAATGGCGAATGTCGCACGGCGAGTGCCCGGAATGGGACAAACGACCGGCCGAAGAATCCTTCGGTTCTGCCCTCTGGGCGGCATACCCCGCGCAAGACGGTGGTTTCCGCAATGCCATGGATGGGGAGGATGCCTCACGTGCGACAACGCGCAACCGCGCAGCGATCAGTAAGGGATTCTCAGACTAAGCTTCATTTTCGCGGTTGGTCTTGCAAACGCAAGATGCGCGCGTGGTCCACCATACAGAACACGTCGCTTTTATTATGCCGCTAAGCGATCGAACTCACCCATTTTCAGGGACTCGTCCGTGGCTGCCCCATAGGCGGCTGGGGCTTTTTCTCAGATGATGGGTAGTTTGGGCCACGCGGGGACACTTCAAACCGTGCCCACATCAGGCTTGTGCTGCGAATGGTTCAAACCGTTTTCAGTCTTTGAAACCATCTGCTGCCTTGGGACACCTTGCCAGGGGCGTGACGCGGCGGCAGTTTGAAGACGAACAATGTTGGTGGCGGAACAGCTGCCCGATATGCGGAGATGAACAATTTTGAACCCTTCACCTGCTGACGCTGATTATCTTCCCACGGCATCGTGGGAGCGGCTGTGCCAGCGTGGCGATTTGCTCCGGCGGTTGCGGCGGTTCTTCGACGACCAAGGCTTTGTGGAAGTGCACACGCCCATCCTCTCAGCCGATACCGTCGTCGACCGGCATCTGGACCCGGTGCCGGTAACGTTGGGCACTGATCCACGGCAACCGGAGGTAGGCCCGCGGTACTGGCTGCAGACTTCGCCCGAGTTTGGCATGAAACGCCTGTTGGCCGCCGGGGCCCAGGCGATCTACCAGGTGACCAAGGCGTTCCGCCTGGCGGAGCGGGGGCCGCTGCACAATCCCGAGTTCACCATGGTGGAGTGGTATCGGGTGGGCGATGACTACCAGGCCGGGATGCAGCTATTGGCCGACCTGGCGGAGATGATGTTCGAGCGCGGCCCAACGCTGCGACTGAGCTTCGCCGAGGCGTTTGAAACGGCGCTCAGCGTTGATCCACACCGGGCCGAAGTCACCGAATTGGCGGCCATGGCGGCCCGCCTTGGCATTGACACGGCCGCGTTCGAATCGGCCGACCGCGACGCCTGGCTCGACTTGCTGTTGGTCGAATCGATCCAGCCAACCTTGGGCACCGCACAGCCCGTGATTCTGTACGACTTTCCGGCCAGCCAATCGGCGCTGGCCCAGGTGCGGCCCGGTCCGCCCGCAGTGGCCGAGCGGTTCGAGCTTTATGTCGATGGGCTCGAACTGGCCAACGGCTACCACGAACTGCTCGACGCGGCGGAATTGCGCCACCGTAATCACCTGGCCAACGAGCAGCGGATGGCCGACGGCAAACCGCCGCTGCCAGTAGAAAGCCGTCTGCTAGCGGCCATGGACGCAGGGCTGCCTTCCTGCTCTGGCACGGCGCTGGGCTTTGATCGGCTGGTGATGGCCGCCACAGGCGCCACGACCATCGACGAGGTGATCCCGTTCCCGATCGAACGGGCGTGAGTGCGCGGCCGCCGTTAGTCGACGGGCAGTTGGTGGCCCAGCTTTTCGCGCTTGGCCGCCATGTACCGCGAGCGGTGCTCATTGTGGGGCGCCAGGATCGGCACCTGGTCGACCACTTCCAACTCGTAGCCGCCGTAGATGAAGGCGTCGGTCTTTTTGGGGTTGTTGGTCAGTAGCCGCACGCGGCTGAGGCCCAGGTCTTTCAGAATCTGGATGCCCACGCCGTAATCACGCATGTCGGCCTGATAGCCCAGAGCCAGGTTGGCCTCGACGGTGTCCATGCCCTGGTCCTGCAGACCGTAGGCTTTGATCTTTTCAATCAGCCCAATACCGCGCCCTTCCTGCGGCAGGTATACCAGCACGCCGCAGCCTTCCCCAGCGATCTGCTCCAGGGCCAGGTGCAACTGGTCGCCGCAATCGCAGCGCAGCGATTGGATCAAGTCGCCCGTAAAGCAACTGGAGTGCAACCGCACCAGCGGCGTTTCCACCGATTGCGGGTCGCCAAACACGATTGCCATCGGCTCCTGCTGCTCGTGCTTGACGCGGTAGGCAATGATCCGCCCGAGGCCGTAGCGGGTGGGCAGGTTGGCTTCGGCCTGGCGTTCCACCAGTTTTTCGTGCCGGCGGCGGTAGCGGATCAACTCCTCGATGGAAATGATCTCAAGCTGATACTGCTCGGCCAGGGCGAACAACTCGTCGCGCGTGGCCCGGTCGCCTTGCTCATTGAGGATTTCCGACAGCACGCCCGCCGGACGCAGTCCGGCCAGGCGGGCAAGGTCGACCGTGGCCTCGGTATGGCCAGCGCGGCGGAGCACGCCGCCTTCCTTGGCGATGATGCAGTGCAAATGCCCGGGCCGCACGAAGTCCTCGGGCCGGCTATTGGGATCGACGATCGCCTGCACCGTCGTAGCCCGCTCCTGGGCGGTGATGCCGGTCTTGCTGGTGCGGTGATCGACAGGCACGGTGAACGCCGTTTTGAGTGGCGCGGTGTTCACGTCGACCATCGGGTGCAGGTTGAGCCGCTCGGCCGTTTCCGGCAGGATCGGCATGCAGAACTCGCCCCGGCCCCGCAGGATGAAGTTGACGATCTCCGGGGTTACCTTCTCGGCCGCGCAGATGTAATCGCCCTCGTTCTCGCGGTCTTCGGCGTCGACGACGATCACCACTTTACCCTGCGCGATGGCTTCAATGGCGGCGTCGACGCTGGAGAACGTCCCCGAAGGCTTCTTGGTCACGGTTCACCTGCTGGCAATGCGGAAAAGGGGCGTGAGGGATGCGGCGTGGGCGGGGGGACGGCAGCCTGAGAGCCCTCGCGGGGCTGCCGCGTTGGCTACCGGTCATGGATATTATTACCGCGCAAAGGCCGCTTGAACACCGGACGCGCTGCCGACATGGATCACGCTGCAACGGCTGGGCCGATTACTCCGGGGGGCAGGCAACCGGCGGCGCGTGTTGAGCCGGGGCGCCGTTACAGCAGGCCCTCGATCCCGCGGCCGCGGTAGATCACCAAGTGGTCTTGAAGCTGAACCAGCGGTTGGCCTCGGCTCCACAGGTTCTCGTAGACCCACTCGATCACTTCGCGCTGCTGGCTGGGCGAATAGAGGTGGACCGTCGGATGCAGCAGGATCATCCACACCACCGCCATGAATTGCTCGAAGTCGTCGACGAAAAACTCCACGCGGCTGGTATGGGTGAGCACCTGGGCGGTGTCGAACCGCCGGTCGCCGCGCAACTGCTCGCCGCAGGCCAGCAGGTCCTGCTCGTTCCGGCAGCCGAAAAATTTCTCGGCATAGTGGTTATACAGCCACGTGGTGGTCGTGGGATTGTCGCTACGGCTGGCCATCAGCACGGCGTGGATGGCGGCGACCGGCCCCGTTGCTTGCTCGCTTCCGCCAGTAGCAACAGGCAGTGGCCGCAAGAGCCGCTCGTAAAGGTTGGCCAGCAGGTCGGGCCAGAACGAGGCTTCGCTGTAGTACAGGGAATGGTGCAACGTGATCAGCGAAAGCCGCTGGCCGTCTAGCTCCCGCTCGCGAAAACGGTCGACCGCCGCGGCATCGTGCAGCACTTCGCGGTAATCGTCGTGCAGCGTGCGCACATGGTCGGTGCCCTGCCGGGCGGTCCGCTCGGCAATGACTTCCAGCGCGGCCGCTTCTATATCCAAGAGGAACAGGCCAGCTCGGCAGGCGGCTTCCAGGATGCGAAACTGCGGTTCGTTACTGGAACCGATCGAGAGCCCCGCCAGCGGCTCATCCAGGGGCAGGGCCTTGTGCAGCGTGCGCAAGACCGAAGTGAGAACGTGAGCGATATCGATCTTGTCGTTGCTGTACCGCGACCAGACCTTGTCCTGGCGGTACATGGCGCCTTCGGCCGCACGGTGCCCCAGTTCCAGACGCTGCTCACGCGAGAGCGGAGGGGGAACCGGACGCATGGCGACTCCTTGCCCAAGATTGGAGGGGGGGGCGGCCTGCCGCAAGAATCCTCAGGTTAGCGCGGCCAGGGCATCAGCCACGTTGGCGGCGACTTCGTCGGTTTCGCTGGTGCCGTCCACCCGCACCAGCAAGCCGCGGGCCTCGTAGAACGGCAAGATGGCTTCCGTCTCGCTGTGGTACTTTTCCAGTCGGCGGCGGCAGACGGGCTCGGTATCGTCGGGCCGCTGGATGACGCGGCCGGCAACTTCCGGAGGCGGAGGATTGTACTTGATGTGGTAGATCTCGCCGGTGAACGGGTCGACACGCCGGCCGCTGATCCGTTCCACAATCAGATCGTCGGGTACTTCCAGCAGGATCACGGCATCGAGCCGTTTATTACGGGCAGCCAGCGCTTCTTCCAACGCCTCGGCCTGAGGCAAGGTGCGGGGGAAGCCGTCCAGCAGAAAGCCGCGACAACAGTCCGGTTGATGAATCCTCGCCACAACCATGTCGACGGTGATGTCGTCGGGCACCAGCGAGCCGCGGGCAATCAGCTTGGCGACCTTCTTGCCTAACTCGCTGCCTTCCTCGATGATCGCCCGGAACATATCCCCGGTCGAGATATGCGGAATCCCGTGCCGCTCGACGACTTTGGCGGCCTGCGTACCTTTGCCGGCTCCTGGCGGGCCTACGAAGATCAAACGCACCCCCGGTCCCCTTTGTTGGCATCGTTCTGCAAACCGCAACCTATGGCGGGGGCAGATCAGACGCATTCATTCGACGCCTAGCAGGCCAAGCTTCGGCAACACTCCCCGCCCTGGCCGCGGCCCTGGCGGGGGGGACTGCCGGAGGCAGCGGCCCCCCTTGCAAACGCCGTCAATTGGTTAATGGTTCAAAACGTGTAATCCGCCAACTCATTGCCCCCATCCCCCCAAGCGACAGGCGCTGGTAGCGACTGGGATAACCATACTCGCTATCGAACTCGGCTCGCAACACTGCGGCCGAGGTTTCGCTGTCAAAGCCCTGGGGGGTATTGCGGGCATGGGCCAGATCGGTTTCCAAAACGCCCAGTTGGTTGGGCACGGTCCAGTAAACCCAAGTCCGCTTTTGCGAGGGGGTACGGCCGTCGCGGGTCATGGAGACCACTTCGCCGTCGCGCACCCGCAACGTGATCTTACCGCCCACCTCGCCTTCAACATCCACTTCTAATTCGTAACTTGCCGGGCCCTGCTGGCGCCATCGCTGCCAGGCTTCGTCCAGCCGCTGTTGTGTCAATGGCGGCGGTGGTGCCTGGGCCGGGCGATTCAACCAGTACAGTCCTGCCACGCACGACCCCATCAGGCCGACACAACTCCCCAGCACGATCCACCGGGCCGATATTCGCGGGCGCAGGCGCAAGCCGCCAACGGCACTTCCTGAATCGGGAGATTGGCCGGGAGCAGGCGATGTCGGCTCGGGCGTTCCGTTTCGCGACGCGGCAGGTGTCGACATGATCGGGCGGGCGGGACAAACAACATCAGGGGGCAAGGCTGTCTTCCAGGTGACTCTGGGGCACGCCGGGGGCTCGCGGAATTGCGGCCCTTGCGTTACCCTGAGGATTCGCTCGCCCCCAGTACGTGCGCCATTCTCAACTGTGCCCAGCGGCCCCGTCAATGGAATGCCTTCACCTTCTGGCATTTGGCCCAGATGAACCTGGGGCGGGCAACGCTGGCAACCGGCACAAGCGCAACATCCGGTGAGAACCAGCAAAGGTTGTGCCGCGCATCGCCGCCCGCCGCGTGCCTGGCTGCACCCTGCTAGCCGGCTGTTTTTACCCCCACCAGCAACCGCGATCGAATAATGAGTTTTGTCGCCCCTGCCTTACATTGCCGTACCAAAATTGTTGCCACCCTGGGGCCTGCCTCGTCGGCTCCGGAAATGCTGGTCAAGCTGATTCATGCCGGCGTCGACGTGTTCCGCCTGAACATGGCCCACGGCACGCGCGAGCAGCACGAGCAGCAGTATCGCGGCATTCGCGATGCTTCTCGCCAGGCCGGTCGGCCCGTGGGCATTTTGGTCGATTTGGCGGGGCCTAAGATCCGGCTCAAGGAGCTGCCGGGCGGTGAATACCACTGCCAGGAAGGCGGCCAGGTGCGCTTCGTCCGCGGCGAGCCACAAGCGCCGGGCGACTTTGCCACCACCTATGAATTATTGATCGACGACCTCGAGGTGGGCGACCGCGTGATGCTGGCCGACGGTACCGTCAGCCTCTCGGTCGTCGAGCGCACCAACGATTACGCGTTGTGCAACGTGGTTCAGGAAGGCGTCGTCCGCAGTCGCCAGGGCGTGAACCTGCCGGGCGTCAAACTCCGCACCCCGGCCATGACCGACCGCGATCGTGACAACGCCGCCTGGGCTGCCCAGGTCGGAGCCGACTTCATCGGCCTGAGCTTTGTGCGTCGGGCTGAAGACGTGCATCAACTGCGGCGGGTGCTGCTGGAACACCGCTCGCGGGCCAAGATTATTGCCAAGATTGAAAAGCCTGAGGCACTGGACTGCTTGGAGGACATTGTGGCCGCGGCCGACGGCGCAATGGTTGCCCGCGGCGACTTGGGCGTGGAGATCGACGTCGCTCGGATCGGCGTGGTGCAGAAGCAGATCATCGGTATCTGCAACCGGATGCAAAAGCCGGTGATCGTGGCCACGCAGATGCTGGAAAGCATGCACCACAACCTGCGTCCGACTCGGGCTGAAGCCACCGACGTTGCCAACGCCGTGCTCGATGGCGCCGATGCCTGCATGCTCTCCGGCGAAACGGCCGTAGGCGAGCACCCGGTGGAAGCGGTGGCGATGATGCAGCGCATCGCTCTGGAAACCGAACAACTGTTTCAGCAGCGGTCCCCGCGAGGCGGGAACCACTCGCGAATCATGGGCTTGCATCCGATCACGCAAGCGGTGGTGCAGGGAGCGTCTCAAATTGCCCGGCACCTAGAGGCCGCCCTGATTGTGGTTGGCAGCCACAGCGGGGCGACGGCCCTGGCCATGTCCAACCAGCGGAACTACGTCCCGGTGGTGGGGATCAGCGACAATCCGCAAACGCTCCGGCACATGTGCCTGTTCTGGGGCGTGACGCCCGTCGAGAACGCCCCGGTGCAGGACAGTGCCCTGGTGGCCAAGTTCATCGAGGAGTGGGGCCGGCAATTCAACCTGCTGGAAGCCGGCCAGCGGATCCTGCTGGTCCGCGGAACGATGCAGGGGGCCTCGGTGCATAATCTGCTCGTGGTCCACGAAGTCGGCGGGCAAAAAAACGACTAGCGAGCCACGGAGTCTGCCGTCGCGTCAGACCGGGCCTTGGGATACGATCTACCGCGGTTGATTGGTCAATCGTATTCCACCCAGGCGGTTCGCTCCCGATGCTGCAGGCCACAAGCGCGCTAGGTTTATTGGGCATGGTGGTCCTGGCATGGCTGCTCAGCGCCAACCGGCGGCGGTTCAATTTCCGCGTAGTCATCGGCGGCATCCTGCTTCAATTCCTGTTCGCGTACATCGTACTGCGCACCGGGCCGGGGCGGGCGGTCTTTGAAGTCATCCGCGATCTGTTCCTGGCCCTGGTCGCCTGCGCCTCGGCCGGCACGCAGTTTGTCTTTGGCCAGCCGCTGATGAGCCAGGATTTCATGCTGGCCTCGTTCGCCTTCAATGCGCTGCCGACGATCATCTTCTTTTCGGCCCTGATGTCGGTGCTGTATTACTTCGGCGTGATGCAGGCCGTGATCCGGGCCATGGCCGTGGTGATGCAGAAAACCTTGCGGACGTCGGGAGCCGAAACACTTTCGACCGCGGCCAATATCTTTGTGGGTCAGACCGAAGCGCCGCTGGTCATTCGCCCTTACCTGCCGACGATGACCAACTCCGAGTTGATGGCCGTGATGGTCGGCGGCTTTGCCACGGTTGCCGGAGGCGTGCTGGCGGCCTACGTGGGCATGGGCGTCGATCCCGTGCACCTGCTCACCGCATCGGTGATTTCGGCACCGGCGGCGCTGGCCATTGCCAAGGTGATGCAGCCCGAGGTGGATCAACCGCTCACGCTGGGCCATGTCCGCATGGAAGCCAAGAGCGAAGCTGTGAACGTAATCCACGCCGCGGCCCTGGGCGCCACCGACGGCCTCAAATTGGCCCTGAACGTGGCCGCCATGATCATCGCCTTCCTGGGGCTGCTCTACATGATCGACCAGGGCCTGGGCTGGCTCGGCTCGTTCTTCGGGCAGAAATGGAGTCTGCAAGCGGTGATGGGCTACGGCTTCGCCCCCATTGCCTGGCTGATGGGCGTGGAACCAGGCGACCGCCTGGAAGTGGGCCAACTGCTGGGCATCAAGATGGTGGCCAATGAGTTCCTGGCCTACGACCAGTTGGTACGCCTGCGGATGCAAGAACTGCCGGGCATCGGGGCACTGACCAGCGTGCCGCCAGAATTGCTGCCGAAGGTTTCGGCCATCTCGCCGCGTTCCGACATCATTGCCACGTACGCCCTGTGCGGGTTTGCCAACTTCGGCTCAATCGGCATCCAGCTGGGCGGTATCGGTCCCCTGGCACCTGAGCGGCGCGGCGACCTGGCGCGGCTCAGCTTTCGGGCCATGCTCGGCGGTACCCTGGCCGCCTGTATGACGGCATGCGTGGCCGGGGTGATGCTTTAAAGCGGAAATGCTTCAAACGTAGGGCAGGGCAGTGGGGCTGCCGCCGCTTACACCACCACGTCAATCGACAACGCCTGCTGCTGGTACCGCAGCATCGTTTCCAGGGCTTGTTCCAACCGTTCGGCCGCTTCGCGGTCGTGTCGCCACCGGGCACCTTCGATGCCGTCGCGCAGACGCTGGGTGAAATCGTAGCGCTGGGTATCCGTGGCCATATCCACTTGCTTGTTGGTGGCCGGATCAAGCTTCAACGTCATCGCCAGAAACGGCGCGCTCTCTTGGACGGTCATCCGGCCAGCGCGGATCTCGCCGTTCATCCAGTCGAACAGTTCTTGCCGGGTCGCGCTGGTGAAGTCGATTGGCGCGGCGCTTGGGGAGTCCTTCGACGTTGGCACGCCGCTAGCCTCGGCGGTGCCTGCCGCGGCACTGCTTGCGGTGTTGGCCCCGTCCGCTAGCGGCCCCCGCGAGTAACCTGCTGACGGAAAATACGTGTGCTGGCCAATGCTGCCGATTTGCATAACGCCCCCCTCGTACCTGAGATACATAGGGCCTTATCGGCTGCGCCGCGGTTTCTGCTGAAAGGTCGCTGCGAATCACCTCGCTACTAGCGATTGCTGCGCAAGCATTGTAGGCGCCGCTTATCGATCTGCCTTCTTTGAGAACGGTTTGCCCTTGCGCTGGCGCAGCATCTGGGTCAATTCCTTCACGATCTCGGCGTTCTCGGGGCGTTCCGAGACGTTCACGTCCTCAATCGGATCGGTCTCGTGGTCGTATAGCATCCGTGGCCGCGGTTCCTGTATGCCACCATACTCGGAGAACCGATAGCGATCGGTCCGGATGGTGTCGCCTTGGCCGAACCGGCTGATTGCGGCGTCTTTCCAAGGCATTTCGGGGTTCTTCATGAGCGGGGCGAAACTGCGGCCTTCCAGATGGTCAGGGGCTGGCAGCCCACACAACTCGCACAGCGACGGATAGATGTCGATGAACTCGACCAGTCCGTTGGTTTGCCGACCGCCTTCAATGCCGGGAGCCACCACGATCAGTGGAGCATGCACCGAGCTTTCAAAGCACGAGTGCTTGCACCACATGGTATGGTCGCCGAGGTTCCAGCCGTGATCGCCCCACAGCACCACGATGGTGTTGTCGGCCAGGCCAAGCCGATCAAGCTCGTCCAGCACCTTGCCGATCTGGGCATCGACAAAGCTCACACAGGCGTAGTAGCCATGGATCAAGTTGCGGGCAGTTTCCTCTTCGAGCACACGCTTGCTGGGAATGTTTGAGTAAGCCCGCAACTCGCCCGAACCGTGAACCGCCACCGCGGGAGCATCCTGGGGTACGTGGTACGTTTCAGGCAGTTGAATCTTGTCGTGATCGTAAAGGTCCCAGTACTTCTTGGGCGCAACGAACGGCAGGTGCGGCCGGTAGAAACCAACGGCCAGGAAGAACGGCTGATCGCTCTTCGCTAGCCGCCGTAGGTCGGCTACCGCCCGGGCAGCGTTGTTGGCGTCGGCATAATTTTCTTCCGGCGCATCGGCCGCTTCCCAGGCAGGACCGCGTTTCCTGCTGCCGGGTAGCTTCTGCCGCTCGGCATGCAACTTCTGATTTTCCGGCGTGTGGTAGTCGAGGTATCCATCAGCCCGCCACGGCTTTTCTGACCAACCATGGACGTTGTCATCCGGGACGTGCAGCACCTTTCCCAGCGAAACCGTGTGATAGCCGTTCTCGCGGAAGTGCGTATTTAAGGTTTTGATGCCCGGTGCTTCACGGTCGGCCCGGGCCTGGTAACTCGTGAATCGGTTGGAAGCCGGGCGGATTCCCGTAAACAGGCTCGCGCGTGAAGCCCCGCAGGTAGGCACCATGCAGTACGCTCGTTGGAACACCATGCCCCGCGAGGCCAAACGATCCAGATGCGGCGTGTGCATGTGCGATCGGCCGTAGCAGCCCAGTTCCGGCCGCAAGTCGTCGACGGCGATAAACAGCACATTGGGCTTACGGTTGCCCGCGGCTTCGGCAGTCGCGCTGCATAGTCCCAGTAGAACGAGCGCGGCCGTGACCAAGGTCTTGAGGGGGAGCATCATGGAGGGCTTCTCCATCGCGGATACGAGTCGCCTATCGTTCGTTCACGCAGCGCAGCAGGCTACGCAACCAGCGACTATGCGCGCATCGGCACGCGATGTCCACTCTGTTGGGTGGGAGGTTTGCCGGGACGATGCAACGTCTCGACGAAAAGCTTCGCAGAAATGTTCTATTGCCACCGCCGTTGGGCAGAGGCTCGCTCAGTCGCCCTCGGCGGCGATCATTTGCAGGCACAGGTCTTTCACCTGCACCGGATCGACGTTGGGGTTCTTCTTCTTGGCCGCGCCGATGAAGGCCCCGGCGGCTTTCATCTTGCCGGCCTTGATGTCGGCGACCAGCTTGGGGTTCTCGTCGATCAATTGCCGGCAAAGCGATTCAAGCTCGGACTGATCGACCTTGGTAATCCCCAGGGCCGCCACGGCCTCGGCAGCCGATTCGTCGGTGGTGAGCAGCCGCTCGAACACTTCGCGGCCGCGGTTGCCAGGCAGGTCTCCCGCAAGAATCAGCGCCAGCAGATCGGCGAGCCGCGCCGCGGAGATGGGGAACTCGTCGATGGAGACGCTGCGCTCATTGAGGGTCCGCATCACGTCTTGCTGCATCCAGTTGGCGGCCAGCTTGCCGTCGCCGCAGCGGTTGGCCACGTCGATGTAGTAATCGACCACGGCCCGCCCCTGGTTCACCAGCACGTCGGCATCGTACGAGGTAATACCGTAGCTGGACTGGAGACGTTCGCGGAGCGCGGCCGGCAACTCGCCCAGTTGCTCGTGCACCTGCTGCATTTTGGCTTCGCTGACGGTGACGGGCACCAGGTCGGGATCGGGGAAGTAGCGGTAATCGCTCGATTCTTCCTTCTCGCGCTGGGCCCGGGTGACGCCGGCGGCTTCATCCCAGCCGCGGGTTTGCTTGGGCACGTCCCCCAGCCGCTGCCCGGTTTCCTGAAACACCCGGTATTGCCGCTCGGCTTCGTAGGCGATTCCCCGTTCAACCGCCCGGAAGCTGTTCATGTTTTTGACTTCGACGATAGGCGTCGCCACCACGCCGTCGGCCGTTTGCACGTGCAGGTTGACATTGGCATCTACCCTCAGGCTGCCTTCCTGCATATTGCAGTCAGAAACGCCCAGGTAGGTGAGCAGCAGCTTTAGCTCGGTGAGGTACGCCTTGGCCTCGGCCGGCGAACGCATGTCGGGCTGGCTGACGATCTCCAGCAGCGGCGTGCCGGCGCGGTTGAGGTCGATGCGGCTGTCGGCCCGGCCAGCTTGCTCGTCGTGCATGCTCTTGCCGGCATCTTCTTCCAGGTGAACCCGCTGGACGCGAATCGGACGCGGTTCAAATCGGCCCTTGGGGTCGAAGATCGTCAGGTGACCGTCCGACGAGAACGGCAAGTCGAACTGGCTGATCTGATAGCCCTTGGGCAGGTCAGGATAGTAGTACTGCTTGCGATCCCACTTGGTGAACGGAGCCAGGCGGCAGTTGAGGGCCGCCGCCGTGCGCAGCGCCAACTCGAACGCGTCGCGGTTCATCACCGGCAGCGCGCCGGGCAGGCCCAGGCAGACTGGGCACGTCTGCGTGTTGGGCGGAGCGCCAAACGCCGTGCTGCATCCGCAAAACAGCTTGGTCTTGGTGAGCAGTTGGACGTGGACTTCCAGCCCGATCACGATGTCGTAGGGAACTTCGGCAGACACGTCGCTTGCCATTGCGTTGGCCATTTCGGTTGATCGGTGCGTTGTTCTGATTTCTCGTTGTCGTCGCCGATGGTAGGGCAGGGCGGCGGGGCGCTTTACTGAGGCGGTTACTTCAGTTCGACCTCGGCCGGAGCGACCACGCGGGAGGCCGCCTCGCTGCCCGACCACTCAGGCAACTGCACGTGGCTGGCTTCCCAGCCGTGATGCACCAGCGTGCCGCGGAACGGCGGATCGCCGGTCACGTTGCCGGTGAGGCGGATGCGGCCGGCATCAAACCCGGCGGGCACGTCGATGCTGCTGCCTTCGGCCTCGGTGGCCACCGGCTTGAGATCGAACATCCGCTGCACCACCTTGTGGCAGTCGCGCAACACGTCGCGGGCGGCGGCGCCAACCTGGGCGTCGGAGTAGCCGTCCAGCGGTTCCTGCACCAGGTCGACAAAGCGGGCTTCACGCTGCAAGGCCGCCAGCAAGGTCAGAGCCTCGCTGCGGGCCGGCTTGGGCGGGGCGGCCGGTTTCGGCGGCGCAGGTTTGACCTCGGGCTGGGGGGCCGGTTGCTGGGGCGGTGCGGACTGTGGGGCCGGCAGCGCGCCCTCCACCGTGTCGACAGCCGCCTTCACCCGCTCGGCAACTTCTCGATTGAACCAGACCAGGAAAAGCACCTTAAACCCGTAGAAAAACCGCATCGCTGTCCCGTTTGGGCCGTGAGTTTATGCACTGTTTGGAAGGTGCCGCGGAGCCGCCGCCAGGCGCGGTGGCAGCCCCCACAGGCGGAAAACAAGTGGCAAGCGTACCATAGGGCCGCTCAAGGGGGCAACGGGGGGAAGTAGCCGCGAAGCGGGAGCTATTACGGCGACGTTTCTGGCTGACGTGGCGAGTCGGCGGCATGCGGCGTAAGCCCGGCGTGTGGGTATGATTCTCTAACGCCGGGCGTCGCGGATCAGTTCTGCGGCGCCGGCGGCGATCAGTTCATCGGCGGCGTCCTTGCCCAGGGCGGCTGCGTCGGCCGGCGAGCCTTGCCGAGTGGCTGCCAATCGCTGGCGGCCATCGATGCTCAGCACGGCCGCTTCAAGCACCAGTTGGCCATCGATCATGCGGGCCCAGGCACCCACCGGGGCCAGACAGCCCGCCCGCAGTCCGGCCAGCAGCGCCCGTTCGGCCACCACGGCGGCATGCGTTTCGGCGTGATCGAGCACGGCAACGGCAGCCCGCGTGGTCTCGTCATCCTCGCGGGTTTCGATTCCCAGCGCGCCCTGTCCCACCGCCGGCAGGTACCACTCGAGCGGCAGAATCTCGGTGATGTGGGAGTCCAATTCGAGTCGCTTCAGCCCTGCTTCGGCCAGGATGATCGCGTCGAACTCGCCGTCGTGCAGCTTGCGGATACGGGTATCGACGTTGCCCCGCAGGTCGCGTAGTGCAAGATCGGGGCGCCGGTGCCATAGTTGGGCCCGGCGGCGGCTGCTCCCGGTGCCGACCACGGCCCCCTGCGGCAGTTGCTCAAACGTGTGGCCTTCGCGGCTCAGTAGGGCATCGCCCACGGCAGCCCGCTCGGGTACGGCAGCCAGGCACAGCCCGGGCGTCGGCTCGGTAGGCAGATCCTTGAGGCTGTGAACGGCCAAGTCCACCTGGTCGTCGAGCAAAGCCCGCTGGATTTCCTTGGTGAACACGCCCTGGCCCACGTCGGCGATGGGTTCCTGCTGGCGCTGGTCGCCGGTGGTGGAGATCAGGACCACTTCGACAGCGCAGCCGGCCTGCTGAAGCTGCTGAGCCACCCAATTGGCTTGCCACTGGGCCAGTTTGCTGCCTCGGGTTCCTAACCTGAGCGGTCCGGTCACAACGAATCTCGCGGTTGAAAGCTGAAAACGGAAGTACGGCCAATCCTGCCACAAAGCTTCGGCGCCAATCAACCCATCTTATGGCACAAAGCGGCCCCTGGCGATTACCACCGCCAGGGGCTGGTTTTAGGACGCCCTCAGATTGATCGGTGTAAGCACAATTGCAGCCGCTGCGGCTGTGATCGCTCTACTTGCTCTTGGCGGATTCGCCCGTGCCGCAGTGGTCGCAAGGCACGACTTCAACGGTCCATTTGCACTTGCAGCGTGGGCACTCGTATTCCATTTCCTTGAGGATGTTTACCCAGCGCACCCGGGCACACTTGGGCTCAGTGCACTTTTGCCAGGGAAACGTGATCTTGGGGATGCAGATCGCCTTGCGCTCGATGCACCAGCACGACTTGCTTTCCTTGGCGTTTTCCCACTCGAACTTGCAATACGCCTTGCAGTTGGGGCAGCGGGGCGGACAGCAAGGCCGCTTGGTGGGCGTTTCGCTTTCTTCGGCAAACATGCTGCTCTGGTGGCCGCACATGGCAGCCAGCACCACCGCACACAGCAGAATTCGCAGCATCTTCAAATTCCTCGTTGATATCCGTTGGCCATTCGGCAATTGGCGCGTTTGAGAACCCCAGGCCGCTGCACCGGCGGGGCCCGTTCCTAAAAGTCGGCCATGAACCGCACGCCCACGATGTGGTAATCGCCTTCGGTGGGCCCGATCGTGCCGCCGGGCAAGCCAGTGGCGGAACTGATGTTCTGGTCATAGCGGTCGTGGATCCGCCCGTAGATGTAGTTGAACATCAAGCGGCTATGCGAGGTCCACCACCAGTTGAGGCCGAAGGTGACGCTGCTGCCGATGCCGCCCAGAATCTCTTCGTCGGAGAAATTTCCAAAGGAGTACCGGCAGAGAACTTGCCACGCGCCCCAACCGCCGCCAACGCCACCATCGCACGTGGGGACCAGGAAAAAGTTTTCAAATGGATGCACGCGGTCCAGCACGCCGATTTCGCGGTCCCAGGGCACGTGTTCGCCAGTCAGGAAATACGACACGTAGCTGTACACGCCGCCGAACTGGAGGTCGGGACCGCCAAAGTCACGCTGCACAAATACGTGCTGATACTCCGTCACCCATTGCACAGGGCCGAGGTTGATCACGCCCTCCAGGCCGATCAGTTGGTACGAATCGGCGCCGACAATTTGGCCCGTATCGATCCAGCGGCGGCTGGTTCGGGCCTCGGGCCGGGTGCTGAAGCGACCCTGGTTACGAGGGCCGGCTTCGCCGTCGGGGTAGGCCAGCGCGCCGGAAATGGCCCAGTGGGCATAACCCCGGCCGTCGGAGCACTCGTCGTACCAGATGGTGTTGGCAAACCGGCCGGCGATCTCCATCTGATAGTGATGGACGCCCGGATCGTCGGTCACCAAGTATTCTCCGGTATTCTGAATGTCCTCCAGGAGGAACGCGCCATATTGCCAGTTGTAGCGCAGGTCTTCCGAGAAGCTGTACGCGCAGACGCCCATCCGCCGGTAGTTGGGATTGAAAGCGTCAATCACCAATGGCCGTTCCATGAACATGCTATTGATGCTGCTGTTGAGTTGATCCAGACCGTAGGGCCGCTTCTGATTGCCCAGGCGAATCGTTTGAAAGATCGGTAACTCGGTCCAGCCGATGTAGGCATCTTTGAAAGCCGGTTCGTCAGGGCTGCCAAAGTCGACGTCGAACTTGTATTCCATGGTTTGGAATATTTCGCCCCGCGCGGTGATCCGCAGGCGGCGGACTAGTATCCGGTCCTGCACGTCCAAGTCGGGATTGCCACGTTCCCAGAAGTTGGCGCCGGGGCTGGTCTCGGGAAAGGCCCAATAGTCGGTTTGGATACGGGCCGACCAGTTCAACGTGGGCTCACTGGCCGCTTTAACCTCAGCCTCCTTGGCGGCCTTCTCCGACTTTTCGATGGCTTCTTCGAGCGCTTTAACCCGTGCTTCCAGGTCTTTGTCCTTGTCCGACTTTTCTTGCTCGTCTTCTTCCTTTTGGTCTTCGTCGTTGTCCTGCTGGCTGTCCTTTTGCTCAGAGCTTTGCCGCTGGCCGTTTTGCGGTGCTGGCTGCTGCTGTTGTTGCGGCGGG
>Ga0182738_1001510_pt1 | contig 29072 bp, 12 predicted proteins | sample eDN5th30CBELigMG_FD_128876 | JGI IMG/M metagenome (GOLD analysis project Ga0182738, IMG submission 128876) | Enriched Miracle-Growth compost microbial communities from Emeryville, California, USA - eDNA 5th pass 30_C BE-Lig MG (version 2)... ...
CATTTTTCGTTCTTTCACTCTTGTCTTAACTTTTGCCCAATGAGTTTTATTTTCATTCAACTTTCAATGAGGTCTCTTTCTTTCCCTCAGAAAGTGAAGTTTTCTCTTTGATTTGTGCCTAAAACCTCTATCAGATGAGGTCTCGAGGTTCTCATGTCATAGATATGAAATATGTTTCTGTGATGATTTGAGGTCCTTTGGTTTTTAATTAAAAATTTTAAATGGGAAGGGACAGTTGGGGTCAAATATGCAAAAGTGACATTTGAACGGTTGAAATCTTGGGCATCCTGGAAGATTCGAGAAGAATGTGTTTAGATTAATGGATAAGGAGGGCAATTGTAAGAGATAAATGAATTTTGAATATGGGCCAGTGGAGAATGGGTTGTGTGGATTTGAGTGAAAGGTAAGAGAAAGGTTTAGAAAGAGAGAATAAGAAAGAGACCAGGAACATTTTTTGAAAAAGTGTTCGCTTTTGTTGAACTAATTTTTATTTGAAATAAATCCTTGGTTAGTTTCTTAATGCACGTTTCTGATCTCATCAAAGAATTGTAAAAAAGCTCTCTTGAATATAATATCAAGAATTATTTGTCGACAAATGAGAAAGGATCTCGTTGATTTCTTGAAGGCTAGTATTTGAAAGCTGGTCTGACTTGAACTTAACTGAAATCAAATATTCTATATTTTACGATAGATAACTTTCAAATTTGAAAATCAAGCTTTCTTTAGATTAAGCAAGGAGAGGGATGGAAATGAGAATAAAAGAAGAATATTGATTTAAGTGTATGGTTGATTTTTGATTCTTTATATGAGAGACTTAAAATGAAGAATGGGTCTAAATCTATGAGGAGATGATTTTTATCCCGTTGATTCAGAGATCTTGTTTGATTGAGGGATTGTATGATGCCATACGAGAAGAGAAATAATAAAGCCTGTCGTGAATAAAATTTGAGTGCGACGAGGGTTGATTAAATTTTTCTTGAGATATTAACTTGTTGAGTCTGATTATAAAACCGGAAGCAATTGAAAATTTTTGCTTCTCTGATAGTCTTCAAACTCTTATCCATCCGGTTCGAATCTTCAAAAAGCTCTTATTGTCTCAATCTTTCCGACGTAAAAAAGTTCATGTGATGAATAACAAATATTTGACGGAATTTTTTTTTTGCTTCTCAAAAGACACCTCTGTCGCTAATGAAGATTAGCTCTGTGAAAACTCACTTTTTTCAATATGGACTAAGTTTAAAACCATTTTGGGATGATTCAACAAAAATTGAGAAAAAATTAACTTTATTTTGAGATTAATGAGAGGCAGCCCGAGGTTTTGAGGATTGAAATTTCAAATAAAGTTTGTATGTGATTATTTGCTAGGATAAAATCTTTGTCCATTCCTTTTCTCTTTCTACATGGTTGTTTCTAAGCTACTTAAAATGAGCTCCGTATGAATATGCGAATTATTCTCAATATGTGTATATCATCAGAATTCTAAACCACGATTCGTATTCAAACTGTCGAAATTTTGAGTGCGATTTTTTCTTTACTCGCTTACTAAGAAGGGGCATTGGTCTATGTGTAAAATTTGGATTGCACTTGTTTCGAAAGCCAAGAAACCTTCCTTCTTTGACTGATTTTAAGCAAAGGAATGCAATTTTCATGACTTGCATCTTTTATTGAAAATTTTGTAAATTAAATTGGCTCTTGAAAATTATTCGTACTGATGAATCATCATAATGATGAGATGTGATAATCTTTTGCTGAGATTCGCTATCACTTTTAATGTTGTAAAAATCTCAAAAGAACTTTTCGAAATGAAAAAAAAAAAACCTTTCACAAAAAATTTCAAAAAAATTTGTTCAAAATTCTAAAATTATTTTTTTTTAATTAAGTCCTTTTGCATGAAAAAAATTGTTGAAGCCAATTCAAAAGGAGATAAAAAGGGCAATGATTCTTTCTTTTATGAAACTGGAGACCCGGTTGATTTTTTCAATTGATGAAAAAATTTTTTCTGGGTTTTTGCAATTTCAAGCAAATTAAACTTTTCTCAAAAAATTCTTCTAAAAAAATTGCTAAAAAAAATCTAAAGCCTCAGAAATAAGCAATTTTGTTCACCTCGAGAGGATTTTGAGTTTTTTTCAAGGAAAACGAATTAAAAATTTTTGGAATTTTTTTTCCTCATAAATTAAAAAAAAAAGGTTTAACAAAAATTCATTAGAAAAAATTTTCGAGATAATAGCTTTAATTCGGGTGACCAAGGGATTATTATTATTATCTCAAGTTTACATTCAAGTTCAATTTCATATACATAACTCAACTTAAATAATATATCAAAATTTTTTTATAAAACAAATAAAAAAGCAAGAAAGAACGAAAAATCAGTGGAATATAAAAACAAAGGTTCTATCGGATTAAGTATCAAAATATTAATTTGGCAGCAATTTGGTATAATATTTTTTGGTATCTACTGAACTAGCATTGAAATGCTTTTTCGTAATCTCAAACAAACAGTCAAGTATCGTATTTGCCCAAGCAATAACTTTTGCGTACCTATTCCAATAATCAATAAATAAATCATCATTTAATGTTACAAAGCAGGTCTATCTTTAATGAAAGCTCGCAAAGCCTCTTTATTATAAAATCCTTGAATTATCCCTTCATATTCATCTTCATCAGTTCCTGGATATTTCCCTGATTCTATTCAATATTAAGAACAAGAGGAATTCAATTAAAAAGAAACCCATAGCTTTGGTTCGAACTCGAACGGATGGAACCTTTTCCTGTTTAAGTAAATGTTGCTGATTATCAGGAATAATTGGATTTTGGTTGAAAAAGACATCCATAAAAGCTTGATATATGATTGAAGCGATGTTAAATGAATTCCTGTGAAGGGTAATTAAGCTAAAAATTGTCAAAATACAATTTTTTACATCAAATCAAAATCATCATGTTTTGTTTGATTCCATGTTAACCATGGTTTCGTCATCACTCTACAAAGCATAACTCGAACGATAGCATAAGCGCCAATAAGCATTTTAATGTTCTCAGGTTTCATATTTCTTTCAGAGATTGAGAGATAAAAAGGAAGAGAAATTTACTCAAGAGCTGAATAACGACTGATATGAAGACGATCAATTTCGAAATTAGTGTAATAATCATGAGGAAGATGACTTCTATCTTGGACAAAGGATCCTGAAATTTTGTTAGGGAAATGTGGATTGGTTAGATTATACCCAAAAATACGAAGAAAGAAGAAGGTAGCCATTCCTTTTTGAGGTTCTTGAGAAGCTGAGTAAAGATATTGTTGATATGCTCCTGGTCAAATTGATAAGTTTTTGTCAAATTTAAAGGTCAATACGGAAATAAGTTTGCATTTTTGATCAAGTTCTTTGACAGTTCCTTGAGATCCAGCAATTTGCAAATTCTTTTTTTCTTTTAGAATATTCATAAATGGCGTTGGAAGATGTTTGGCCAAAAATGCTTGGAACATCTAAAAGGAGAGCTTAATGAAATAATTTAAAAAAAAAAGGACTCCAGCATTGTTGAAACTTGTTCTTGGGAACCAGTCTTGGAATATTTTGTTCTTCTTTCGGAAATAATCACGAACGGCATTTGATAAAAGCCTGGTGTATGTCATACCCCATAAAACTATTCTCAATTCTTTTCTTCTCCTTGCTATCTCAGCCTCATCGACACCAAAGCGTCTATTTTGTTTCAATACGCTTTTCTTAATTTGAGCATTCCTACAAGAGATAAGCATTGTTTTCATTAAAGAAAAATACTTTTCTTCTTCGTCCTCTTCCTTTTCCTTTAAGAAAGAGTCGTGGATAGTTTTACCAATTTCGAGACTTTGAGGATGATTTCCATCATCACCATTAAAATGAGAATTATGAGTTGGTTGATCAGTTATAGGAGGGAATTCACGATCACGACCTCGAGCAAAATAGTCTTGCAACAAAGAATTGAGCGGTCTTTTGGAGCCTTTTGACTCTTCATGATAGGAGTTTTTATGGTAATAATCATCATTTTGAGCATCATATGATCTGTCATTTATCTGATTGTATTGGCGACGATTATAATACATATCCTGCTGATATGGACTGTAGAGTTCATTTCTTGACTCCTCATCAATCGCTTCTGTTTTACTGCCGAAAGTTTATTTTAAAATATGATTTAGGAGGATTACATTGGAACGCCAAGACGATCTCTTGGATCATAATTTCGACTATAGTTTGGATATTCATCTGCAAAAGTAAGATGTTTGCCATGTGATCTTGCCTCAGCGTTCACTGAAGTCTCATAACTATTCACTTTAAAGCCTCTATGATTGAACTTTAGTTTTGAAATATCCACAAAAAGGAGGAACCTGAGTCTTGCTTCAAGCCTGCTGGATGGTTTGAATGTCGTCTCATATCTTGGTCTATTTCTGTCAAAGAATTCAGCAAGGCCGCTGGCTGGTGGCTGTTGTTGTGGGGTAAATAGCTCTCTTTCTCGATTGTGAAGGAGAAGGTTTGGATTTGCTCGGACTTCATTTGCAAAAGAATCACTTGAAATGTTTAGCAAGGGAGATAAATCATAGACTTACTATTCGAATTTTCGAGGATTGAGAGGAGATCTTAATCTTTCATCATGAGGATGTGGGCCATATTTTTGAATCCTTATGGAAATTGAGAATTATCTATTCCTGGAAAAAGGTTTTTTACTCTCGTTCCAATTTTTCTAATCTTTGCTCGTTTAATCTCGTTCCAAGAAGTGCAGTTTGTATGACAGTTTCCAACATGTTCTTGTCCACTCTAACGTGACTAATCATCAGTTGAAAAATATTCTCAAAACAAATATTTTACTGTTGACTTTCATCTAAAGTGGCAGCTCTTTTAGATCTTCTTTTTTTCTCTTTAGGACTTTTGCTTTTCTTTTTATGACTTCTTTTAGTTGTTTGCTTGTCGTCTTTATTATCGTCCGAATCATTTCCAGTTTTTTTAGGGCTTCCAAGGCCATCTCCATTCACAAAAACATCCAATGAATCCCTATTGGGATTTGTTGGAAGTCTCTTTGAGCTTTTGGAACCAGCAATGCTACCCAAATCATAATAATGATCGGACCCATTAAAGCCAGGCAATAAGCCTTCTGGAACAAAGACCTTTTTATCTAAAGTTGCAAGGCCAAAGGGAATATCAACAGGTCGGTCTGGAGAAGTTTTTCGTGGTAAAACGGGCGAATCTGAGTAAGTAAAAAACTGGCTCGTTTTCTTGCCATTGCTGGGAGGACTTTGGATGGTTCGAGTTCTTTGTTTGGAGTCGATGATAAATGGAAGTTTAATGTCTGATGAGCGCTTTTGAAAATCTCTTCGAGTACTATCACTTTGTGCGACTGTTCCGATATTAAATGTTGGTTTGGTTGGAGTTAAGTAGGCTACTAGAAGCGATTAATAGGCTAATAGCCAAATGAAGCTTACCTCTTCGAGCGTCGAATTGTGAATTTGGAGGGATGAGAAGTTTAAGATACGGTGAATTTTGGTTTTTCTATAAGGGAAGATTGATGAAACGGAGAGATAGGAGAGATACTTGAGGATGTAATGATTGGGTGGAAAGACTTGCAGGGAGAAAAGGGTTCATAGTCGCGAAAAAATCAGCGAAATTAGGGTCTGGGAATAATATTAAATTGGTTTTAATGAATTCAACCTTGGAAAGTTTTTGTTGGAATTTTTAAAGTCCAATAGGAGATTACGACATCCTCCTGTCACTAAACGAAAATTTTGGGACTAGTTGAGTTGGTAAAGAGGGCAAAAGGGTCTGGGCTTTCTAAATCCTCAGGAACTAGCAGGCTCCAAATTTTTTTCCCAACTCTAATGAACCAGACCTCTCGATAACCGAGGTTAAATTTGCGGCATTAAATTCGCATTAAAGTTGTTTTTGATTCTAAATACATGCCAGAAATTCTTTTTAATGAAAAATTTAATCAGTCAACGCTGAGCTCCAACAAAGTATACGAATTAAATACATTTGTAGTAGCTTTTTATGGAGAGAAAAAGACTTTGTAAGGAATCCAAAAACAGTTTTTATTTAAGAGGGCTTGGGGATCTTCTCATTATTTTCACGTTTCTTTGCCTTTTGATGGTTCTAAGTTCTTCGAAAGAAAAAATTGACTTACTTGAAAGGATTATAGTACCCTTCTGTCATTGAATAGCTTTCCCTTCCTCTTGTTGGTGAAAATCGTTGCTCTTGTGGCTCGTGTAGAGAATGTGCATAAGTTTTTCTATTTACTGGAGATGGTGAGAATAAACTAGGGGAAAATTTTAGAGAGTTCGAAAGAAGTCTGTCTCACCTTTTCTTTTCCTTTTCATAAGAAGGACGAGATCTTTTCTCTTGGGGTTTATGCTCAGAAAGAGATCTAAAATGATTGGTTGGATATTCTCTATAATTCCAAGCAGGCAATTCACGTTGTTCACGTGGTGGAGATAAGAATGATTGATCTCCAAGCGGCCCTCTAAAATTGTGTTCAAGGCTGTCTTGCCGAAAAAATTACCTTGTTGGAGAAGCATTATTGGATTTTTGTAAATTCGAAATTTTTCTTTCAAATCCTGCAAGTGTTTCAGCAATGTGAGGGTTTGTTGATGATAGTTTTGGGAGTCTCTCTTGATTAAATGTTATCCATGGTTTCCTTGTTATCAATGAATCACTAAGAAAGAGATTCTTCAAAAGGAATTTTATCAAATACAAACCTTTCAAGATAGTCAGTTTCTGTAAGGAGATTAAGATCTGAACTCAAGCCCCATATTTCAATATACTCAATCTATTACCAGTGAATAATTTTCTCAATTATCTTTACATTGATAAAATTGCTTCCTTCATTGATTAAGGATCCAGGACAAAAAGTTTCATCTTGAGCTTCGACATAAGAGTTTTCTGGTTCAAGTCCATCAATCCAAATTCTAAATTTCTCATCCTTTGTTTTTCCAAATCCAAGTCCTGGTCTTTCACCACCATGATGATCAGCATTATTCAAATAAGTATATTTTTTCGCATCAGAGGAATTTGAAAACTGAGGAAGATATAAATGGAATTTCGGAGTCACACTAAAGATATAACATCCACTATTGCCATGATATTTTCCATCATTTTTCCATGAAGAAAGATTAAATCCGCCAAGGATTCCTGAGAAATTTTGGTGTGTCTCCTTTTTGTTTGAGCTAAATTTGCACAAGATTATCGTTGGGGCATCATAATTTGCTAAAGAAAATTCAATAAAGAATTATTCTCAAAGGAGGGAGTTACTGAGAATATTGGAAAAATCTTTGAAAGCTTGTGGACCATACCTTGAAGAATGGATGCGTTCAAGTTTATTGGCTGAGTGAAAGTAGACATTGCTGAGGTACAAAAGAGATAAAAGATCTTGGTTTAAGAGGAAAGAGTTTTGTGAGAGATCTGGGAGTTTGAGGGTAGTTGGATTTTTTTGAAGGAATTTGCAAGCAAAATATGATTGTATTGACTTGTTTATATATGGCAGATTGTTCTTTAAATAGCTCAGAAATGACAACCAGCCAATTTGTTCTTGGAATTTCTTTCCTTTCGAAATCAATAAGAAGGAGAATTTCAAGAAAAATATACCAAATGCAGTGTTGATAATAGTATAAACAGCTTCTTGGTTAATTTGAGGAGGCGGAGAGGTTGTGGTCTGTTGGAACATCAGGAGGATCGTCTTTGTGAGGTTTTTAAAAAATTCGAGAAATTTGTAGGGGTTTACTTCGATATATTTATATGCTTGAGAAGTAGAAATTTTTAAAGATTTCATGTCTTGCCGAGTCATTGAAGCCTTGTCAAGTATGATCAAAGCCAATATATCAATTTTGTCAAGCTCTGCATAATGTTTGAGCTGATATTCTGGGCTTTCTTTCGTCAACACTTCCACTATAAATCGGAATTAGAAGAAAGAATATTACAAAAGAGAGTTACAGGAAGCCTGGAAAGATTCAAACGTGACAGACCTCCTGCCACTGTTGGCTTTAATGAAAACGCAAATGTTATCAGCTAGTTGAGGGTTTTCTGGGAAGAGAGGGCGAAGGTAAGTGGTATTTAAATGATTACTATACCATATTTAGCCATCGAAAAGAAAGAAAAGTATACTCTGGATCGTTTAAATTAAAGGAATTAAAGAGATTTTGGAGAGTGTTGAGATCTTTTGAAGTGAAAGTTTCGTGAGAGCTTTTCTTTCTGTTGGAACAACATTCATTGCCCATTTAGTCTAAACAGGGAGAAATTGAAATTTAACAGCTTAAGACTTTATTGAGGTTTTACTTGAGAGATTAATTAAAAAAAAGATATAATCTAATTAACAATAATAAGAATAACTTCAGTTTCAACCAAGCCCTAAAAAACCCATGATGAACTCTGGAGACCAATTGATGGTAAAACCACTGCAAATAAAAGCTCGTTCTCACATTGTTTTATTAGGAAAAAAGCATTAATGATTTCAGAACCACATACAACAAGTTTGGTGAAGAGCAAAGCTCAACCAATGTGAATAATCATTTACAACTCGTCCAGGTATTTATTTTTTGAGTTTTGAAGTGGAAATTAATGTGTCACAGAGGCTTTTTGAATCTATCAGTCAACAAATTTTCGAATATAAAAGTCAAGTGAGTCAGCTTAGACAAGAAATCGAGAATATGAGAAACAAAGTAAACTATGCAAATGAAGAAACTGAGAAAACATTAAATCCTTTTGTTCAAACCTTGTTCAACAACCTTACCTTGGCCATTAACAACCAAATGGAAGAAAACTCCAAGCTTCAGAATCAAGTTTCTGAACTTAAAAAGGAAAAGAGTCAACTTCAAAGCTTAATCTTGGCCGCTGTTCAAAAATCCGCTGCTCTCGAAGAAGAAGTCGGCTCTTACACTTAACGTTTTTTTTCATTGTATTCTTTTGAATACTTCATACTAATTCATGTATGTGTTGTGTGTTTGCTTTTTTTTTTACATACCCTATCTATTAATAATGTATGGGGTAAGTTTCGTTCACCCTCTGATGTATGGGGGAAAAAATAAATCATTCTTCAAGCAGGAAAAAAGTCATAGAGGAAAGGAGTCCTTAGGGACCCTATGATTGTGATTGTGATTTAAACTTGTATTTCGTCTTCATCTTGAAAATCTTGAGGTTTAATTAATTATTTTTTTGAAAAAAGAATTAGGCTCTGTGGAAATTAATTCAAAGGGAATTAAATAATGACTTGAGGTGTGGAGCTAAGGAGCTGAGGAGGTGAAATGCATTTTTTTTTTTTGTCACAAAAGAATTTTTTCCTTCTCTCAGTCAACGATCCATGAGGAAGACCCTGGATTTTTCAAAATTGAAGAGTGAGAAAATATTTTTCTCTTTCAAAATTTTTGTAAATTTTCTGAGCTGTAAAAAAGCAGAAAGAACTCTCAAAAAACTTTGGTCGAACTAGGAGAACAAAGGACTGAGATTTTTTTTGTTGTTGAAAATATCCTCAAATCAAATCAAAAGTTTTTTTTTGTAAGAAAACGGCTCTTGAAAAATCAACTTATGGTGGAGAATAGATACTTTATCAACTCTGCAAGCCGTTATTGTGAAAGAAAAAGACTGTTGTTTGAGTATGATAAATCAATTAAATTGAAGCGGCTATTCTTTGTTCGCCATTTTCCTGGAGTTGCAACTTTTAGGCGGGCAATTTCAAGTTGCTGCCTTCGAATAGGAATCCAAATGAAATACCAGTTCTAATATTTTGCAAGCAATTATCCGCCTAACCGCCTTCAAAATACGCTTTCAAGCCCAACAAGATACAAATTTTTACTAATCTTTCTTTTTGAAAATTTACTTGTAATTGAATCAGGGGACACTTTTTTCCTTGAAAGGCTGGTTGATAAGTCAAAGATCTCCTGAAATTCTAATGAATTTGTTCTACTTCTTTAGAGACAACCCATTTTATCAGTTTTGTTTCTTATTCAAAAACTAAATTTTCCTCCTCCTCCTAAAACTCTAAATCTAATAATTTTTACCTAAAAAAACTTCCAAGAACTGATAAAAAAATCATACGCTTAGTTTTCTTTCCGTGAGATTATTTTTGTTTATTTTCTTCTCAAAAATCTTGTTGCCACACACAACTCCCTTTCTCAAGGAAAATCCTCAATTGATTTATTGAAATTCTGGCGATATGACTAAAATTAAAAAAAGAGAATTTCGCGGTATTATTGATGTAAAAACTTGATTAAATTTGGATATAGCTTATTTCTTGCATAAATACCACCTCTTGCGCTCGAAAATTAATATCTATTTCTTTTTTCAAATAATGAAATTCGCAGCGACCCTTTTTACCTTATTGATCCTTTCCCAAGCTTACGCCACTCTTGAACAACAAGACTTCCACTTTACTGTTGAGCAAGACTACGATGATATCGAAAAGTTCTTTTTGGGCCATGTGGTTCCACTTTACAAACACATAAAAGCCAGCAATAACCTCAATCTTACCATCAAGGCTGTTCTTGGTTCCTTTTTCGTTGCATTCTGCATTAGAGTATGCTTAAATATCATCAGTGGAAAGGATCAAGATAAGGATCTTATCAAAGAAATCAGAGATTTGAAGAAACAATTCAAAGCTTTGAAGGAAGAAAAGTCCAATAATAACAACAAGGAATCTCTTGATGAAATCAAGAATGAATTTAAATCTCTTCACGAAACTCTCAAGGAGAACGAGACCAACACAAGTGATCTTTTGAAGCAAAAGGAGAAGCTTGATGGTTTTGTGATGGATTTCCAAACTGAAGTTGTCGATTCTCATAAAGCTATCTGGACTGAACTCCGTGCTCTTAAGAGAATCGTTTCTCACAAGAAGCCAGCTGGCATCAAAATCCCTCCCAAAGAAAAGCCAATTGAATATTGTCAATCTGCTGATTTGGAGGGCGCTGTCAAGCCTGAGCCCCAGACTTCCCTTCCTGCTATTATGAAGACTGATAGAAAGAAATCCGCTACTATAGCCCCCACACAAACCAAGCAATCAATTTTCGCAAAGAATTCTAGAAAGTTTAGTGAACCTGAAAGCAGCGGAAGACAAATTAATTCTGCTGAAACAAAGGCTGAACCTGATTCTGGATTCTCAAGAGAAAAGGAAAATGAAAGTCCTTCAGCTCCTGAAGCTCAAACTCCTTTGACTCAACTTATTAAACAAGCAACTAATACTTTGTCTGCAAGTATGTTTGAGGATTCTCCTTTAAAGGGTGATGTGTTTTTGACTCCTAAACCTTTGGGAAGTAAAAGAATGACGATTTTGAGCTCAAGAAAAATCATTGCTAACTCTCCTAGACCTCTCGTCCCTCAATCCCTTTTTTAATTAAGAATTAATGCTGAATGAATAACTTGTTGTTGTTGTTGTTGTATTTTTTTTTGTATCCATCTTTAAAAGAAGAATTTTTTGCGTTCTTTTATTGACATTATTTACTGTAAAAGTCGAAATGTTTTTTATTTTTCAAACAAAAAAAATTTCTCAATAATGATGCTCAATTCAATATATAATTATAACTCAATAATTTCATCACAATTTATACAAATAAACAGACAAAAAGCATAGCAAGAATTAAAAGCCCGTTAACTAATAACCTAGCAGCTCCAAGGACTCTAATTTCGATGCTTTCGATGGCATCAGAGAACACCGGTTCGATTGGATATTCATTAGCAACAGTGTAATAAACGATATAAACCGTATTTGATTTCAAGTTCTTCAAAAGAAGTTGGACATTATCACTGTTTGCAATGACAGCCTTAGCGCAAGCGTCAACAGCTTCACCATTCCAATCGACACAATTATTAATTTGGCTATGTGTAGGAGTTCTATAAGCTCTAACGGGCGTATCAATTGTTTCAAATTCATCTTGAGGGTCAGTTGTAATTGTAGCAATTTCTCTTGCAATCGCATAAACAGATCCTTTTGCTGTCATGACGAAGTTTGTCATTTCGATCGTTGCAATTCCATCTTCGAAATCGTATCCACTGGTAAAGCTTTGCAAAACTGGCATGACAACTGGGCCAGTAGATTTCAGAGCTTGAGTATTTGTGAAGGAATAAGAGTAACTTAAATCTGAAACGAAATCAATTGTCGAAGCACTCAAAGCAGTGTAGAATGCTGTTTTAGTTGTCTTGGCGGAGACATCAAAGTAGGTTGGAAGCAAAGCCATGGCTGGATCAGTTTCGACGGTTGAGTCAGGGAGGATATAGAAACTGAATGTATTGTCGAAATTAGCATAATTTGAACCTTTGAATGTAATAAATTCATTGGTTGGTTCAATGTATCCTGAACATGATAAACCTTCAGCATCAACAACACTAAGAGAGGGAGTTAATAAGGGTTTATGAGAAATTTGTATGTTACTTGACAATTCTAGTCTGGAAGAGTCTCAGTAAGAAGCAAATGAAAGAATTGAGCTGATCGATGTAGACTTTTTCAGAGAAGGTAGCAACCAACTTGACAATAGGATCCAAAGCTAAAATAAGGGATTAGATTATGATCTGGAAATATAGAAATCATACCAAGGGTGGTGAAAGTGAAGGTGAGGACATTAGCTTCATTGGTATTTTTAGCTCTATCTTCAAAGTAAACATAGAGATTATATTTGGTTTCTGGGGTTAAGCCAGTGAGGGAAAGAGTGTATGGGACTCCGGGAGTATCCATGGGGATAGCAAGATATCTTTGTTCACAGCTAGAATCACTTTCAACAGCATTGAAAGTGCTGTTTCTCAGTATTTTCTTGATAGTACTCAAGCTTTGTTTTGAAGCGCAGGTTCCAGAAAGTTGAATAATCATCATACCTTGAGAAGCAGGGGTGATTGAGAAAGAAGCTTGAACCTTTCCAACGCTAGTCTGAGTACCTGTAACGGTAGCTGAACCGCTGACTGCAGATCCAATATTGATTGTAATTTGGTTAGTACTGAGGGAATAAGACTCGGCATCATCACCATCAAGATAGAGATCAACAGTAAATGAAGTTGGGAATGATGAGATATCAGTGGTGGTCAAGAAAGCAATATAATTCAAAGCTGATGTGCGAGTGAAATTCAATGAAGGAGAGCTGTAGTCTTCATCAATAGCAAAGGCTCCATTAAAATAGCCTTCATCGAATGAAATGAGGATTTGCACACTAGAGAAAGGAGGGCTTGCTAAGCTGACTGCGATAGGGAGAGAGGAGCCACCAGTGGGGACGGTAATACTTGAAGGAATGGTGATCACAACAGGAGTATCGACAACTTGGATTCTCAAATCGAACAATTGTCCATAAGCATTGACAAGGGCAGTGTTTTGAGTTTGAGTGAAGTTGAGAGAATAGGTTCTAAGCTTAACATTTTGATCACAAGAAACTCTGAATGAAGTAGTGAGATCACCAACATATAAATTCATGGTTGAAGGCAAAAATGTGAAGCCTTCAGTATTTGCAGTAATGGTGATATCTTGGACAATTCTGGTTCCATCGATGGTTTCAATGACAATATCAGGGGACCAGGTACCTCTGGTAAGGACGATATCTGAACCTCCATTGGCTTGGATTGAGTAAGTGGCATCGATATATTCGATTTCAGTGACAGAATTGAGGGTTGTTTTACTGATAGCCAAGACATCATTATCATCATCTGAAGCGAAGGTAGCAATGACAAATTTATTGGGATCGATAATGCCGACTTCAAGGGGAGTTGGGACATTTTCAATGGTGAGTTCAAGGCTATAACTAGACAGGATTTGTTGAGTAGTGACAAATTCCACAGTTTGTCCAGTGATCTCACAAGTTGTGCCTGCATAAGTTGAAGATCTCACTCCAGCAATAAACACATCCAAATTACAAGTCAAACTTTGGAGATATCTCAAGTTGATATATTCATCGGTAAACGTTACAGTGACACGAGACGTTGTAGGAATATCAACAGTAATGTTCACTCTCAAAACATGAGTGGCTCTATCACGGACAGTCAAGCTGCTGACCTCCAAATCATAGAAGAACATGGCTCCAAACACGCTCTTGATGGCAGAGAGTGTAGGTAAAGCGAGGAAACTTTGTTCGGAATAGGTTCCATTATGAAGAGAGTCGATAGCAAAGAAGACGTCTTCAAGAGAGCTTGTCACAGTTCCGCTATCAGGGACAACAAAGCCGTAAAGAGTCAAAGCAAAGGAGTCTCCTGAACTGAAATAGAAAGATGTGGTGGTAATTTCAACTCTGTAAGGATAGTCGGAATCCGTAGCACAAGTGGCAGGATCATTGTTGATTCTGCAGGTAAGCTGGTCAGCTTCATTGGTGATCTCTGGGAGGAAATAAGAGGGGAGATGGACGAACATGGTGGAATTGGGATCGATTTCCGAGTTGGTGATGGTGACCTGGAAGGTCAATTCTCCAAGGCAGCCCACACAAAGGAATCTACTGCCTGTGAGAGAGATACTAGCACTTCCTGTTTGTAATAAAACCGGATATGAAGTGAACGAAGATTGGAGACTTTGTAAGACAAGCACGTCATCACTTGCACGTTTCAAATTGACAGCAATAACATCTGAAGAGTGGGTGGAGGGAGTTTTGAGGTTGTCAATAGTTAGAATGTAATAGCCTTGAGCAAGAGTGACCCCTTCGACGAATTGGATGGTAATTTTTTGGTTCTTGAGGGCACCATAAATATTGATACGAGATCCAGAAGAGACGCTTTCAAGGAAAAGAGCAAGTCTGTCTGTGTTTTTATTGTTACCTTGAATGTCTGCGCCGACATCAATTTGAAGATTTTCATTAGGGTAAATATCTCTTGGAAGATAGAATTCAATGTTGAGGTTTGAAATAGCATCAAGATTCAAATAATCATAAGTCATACTGTTGATAGTGATGTAATCTGAGCTGGTAAGTTCCAAGAAGTAATACACCGTGGTCGATTCGAGAACGAAGCCGTAACTTGAATCCCAAATGGAGAAATCAAACGATTGGGAGCTTGTGGAGCCTTGGTCTAAGCCATAGAATGAGAAAGTGTAAGATGTGACGGGATATTTTTCAGGAAGATCAAAGCCAAGTTGGATTTCTCCCAAGGTAGATTCACATGTGAAATATGAAGAATCAAGCTCGACTTGTGTTCCTCCGTCATCATAAGAAACAGAGCATCCATAAATACTGACGGTGGCATCAGAGAACTCCACTTTAATATTTGATTGCTTATCGATTTGGGCATTAGGAGTAAAGGTGATACTGCACTTGGTATTGAGATAATTCTGGATCATATAGTCACAATCAAAAGAGATAATAGTGATATCGTTGGCACTGAGGGCATCTCTTCCTGTATTGATCAAGGAATTATAATAAAAGATATCTCCATTATTCCCTGTGACATACATGACATAATTAGGAGTATCAAGTGAATAAGGCATGTCTACATTCTCAGCTTGGAACAAAATTGATGGGTCTGCTGAGCCAATCATAGGCCAAAGAACAGCATTCATTGTAGTGCCTGAAGTTGTTGTATATTCAAAGAATACAGTAGCATCGGTGTCAGTTGAACTTAAGGGAGTAGCCACAGAAGTCAAAGCACTGTCTGAAGTCCAGAATTGCCATTCAGTGATGAGGATAGTAGCAGCGCCATATAAACTTCCGGTGTTGTAAGTGTAAGTGGTAGGAGAATTGGGAGCACTGAAAGAGATTGATAAAGGCGAAGTGACGGTAATTCCAGCCTTTTGATTGATCATATTAATGTAAAGGTCAGCATTATTGCTTGCAGTAGCTCCGGTGGCGAATGTGGTTGTTTGCCAAGGACTTGCGGTGTATCGAGTTTCAAGATAGAGATTCTCATAAACTCTGGTGTCTGTGTGATATTTGCCGATCATAAATTCGTAAACTTGAGAAGAAGTACTATCAAAGAACTGGGGAATATAAAGGTTGAATGCAGTGCTGAGAGCGCTTGAGGGCATAGTGATGATAACTCTGTCCCAATCAATAGGGTTAGTCGAAAGAGCATTCGAGTTTCCTGCGACGTATTTGCATGTGATTTCGAGGCTGCTACCGCAAGGGAAGTCTCCTTCATTTGTGACATCGAGATTATTGGAAGTAGAATCTGAGCCAAAGATGGTAATAACGAGGTTTTCATTGGTGGAAAGTGTGATGGCCGATAAAGCAGCGCTTGTACCAAAGACTCTGACAAAACTAGGATAATTATCAAGAGTGTTTGAAATGACATTTCCGAGATGGAATTCATTAAGATTGGTGAGGACATTTCTAACAGGTCTGACAAAAGCGTAAACCATAGCGTCAGTAACAGAAACTCCAGTTCCGTCCTTATCCAATCTCAAATAAAATTCATAGATCCCCAGATCATGATCGGAGACTCTATTGATGTTAATATTCCCAATGGTGATTAAAAGACTAGTTGTTGAGCTTGGAAAAGCGTTAGCACCTGAAGTACTTGTGAGAGTAATCACAGTATAAGTTCCTGAAGTTGTCAGAGAGCAGGTTGAGAAAGTGATTCCTGAGCTTGAAGTACACGTGATTGTGCCAGAAGCAGTGATGTATTGATTGGTATAAATGGTTAATTTTGAGTTTGTGGTAGAAACCTTGCTTGGTGTGGTGAAACTAAAAACAATTTGAGAGGCACCAGCGTTATTTATGTTGATAACACCGCTTTCTCCACTTGATCCTTGGATGTAATTGATCATTCCATTTCCATTAGTGACAATAGGCGAATTATCAGATTGGCCAAATTGGACAACAGTGCCATCGATAAGGATAGAAACTGTTGTGTAAAATTTGGGTTGGACCTTTGAGAAAAGAACTTTGGTTTGAATATAAAGAGTGGAGCCAGCTGTTAGAGCGCCCAAATTTGTCAAGGTAATAGTGCTTGTGCCATAGGTGTATTGAACTCCATCAGTTGATCCTGCTGTAATAGTGTCAGCGATGTAGAGAGTTCCGGGTACAGGAGTGTTATCTGTAGCAAAAGTGTAGAGCAAAGTGGCTCCAGCTGCAACATCAACATCAAGAGGGAAGGAGATGGTGACGTATTGTTCAGTATTTTTGTAGAGTTGGACTGGTCCGCCAAAGTCAGCGCCGAAACTCAAGCTATTTGTGATATCTATACTATTCTCTGCGGTATAAAGAATGGTGTTTTCGTTGGCTTCAATGACATAATTACTGGTGTAATCAGTTGAATAGAACCTGATATTCCCTGAGCTAATAGCAAGGGGATTGATGATCTTTGTAATTGTCAAGACAAATTCTCTTCCTGCTGGGAACATTTCGTCAAAATAAATCTCGAGAACTTGGCTATTCACAATTTCATAGCTTTTGATGGTGGCTGAGCTATATAAAGCAGTTGAAAGGCCCAATCCTTCGGCAACAGTATACAAAGGACTTCTTGCTGTTGAAAGTGTTGTGGCGCCAAATTTCCAAGGCATATCAAGCGTGACAACAACTCTGGAGGTCTCGGAGCTGAGAGCTTCATTAAATCTGATATAAACAATGAGATCATTTGAAGCTCCTTGAAGATGGACGGTAGAAGCACTTCCATAATTCTGGACTTCCAGGAAAAGCTTTCCAACGAGTGAGTTTGGACCCCAGAGAAGATTCCCGTAGCCAGGGTTTGTGTCAAAAATGATTGCTGTTGTGGTATCAGTAGATGAAACAGTTGAGACTTTGAAGTTTTCAGTGTAGCCTCCTGCACTTGGGATAGTTTCTGACAGGAAGATGGACGCACGGATTTCGTCAGTGGTGGCAAGAGTTTGTGCAGGAGTAATATAAACTGAGTCATCGATCGCTTCACAATCAATTAAGGTGGTGGCTCTATTCGTATTTAAATCAAATAAGCAGGTTGGAGTCCCAAGGGTTGTGTAATTGGGCATTTGGACTCGAATCAGACCGTCACTTCTGAGGCCGGAAGTGAGGCTGAAGTGAAAATTATAGATTGAGGGCAATTTGGTATTGACAAATGTTGGTTCAAATGGAGTAAGCGGCTGAACAAAACCAATTTGGTGGGTGGTGTGAGGGAATAAAAGGAGAACAAGAGCTAAAATCAAAGAAGTTTTGAAGTAGTTGGCAAGTTGAACGTTGTATGACATTGCTGAATAGTAACTCAACGCTTTAAATTAGAATTATATAGTAGGCCTTTTTGGAAAATGAAAGCAATAAATTCAGAAAGGTTGTTAGAGCTAAAATTGGAAATAAATAAGTTTTACTTTGTTTTGTTATTTGGATTCTCGATGTTTAATTAATAGGATCTCGTATATGAATGGAAAATTTCGTTGGGGTAATTAATCCTGAAGGTTTTTTTTTTCTTGGAATGAATCGTTAATTTGGATTTAACAATTTGACGACAATTTTTCTGGACTAATTTATTGAAAGAATTTTGGTATTGTTTTCAATCAGCTCCTTTGAAAACGGGAAGAGGAGTTGCGTTGTTATTTGTCAGTTTTTAGAGTAATGTTCAGTTAATTTCTCACCAACTATCTATTGGAGTCTGTGTAATTTGAGTCTTATGACTTGGCAATCATAACAACTTGGAAAAATATGAATTTTATTTGTTGGAGCAAGTTTTTCCTGAAGGAAATCAACGTTGATACCAAAATAATTCGGACCACAGCATATGCTATAATAATTCCAGATATGATGAGATAACGTCAGTTTTTTTTTTCCTGATAAAATTTGGTAAAATTCTCCTGAGGATCAACTTTGATGGGATAATTTTTTCAATGAATTGTAAGAAGTTGAAAAAAACAGTACAAAATTTTTTTAGAAGAAAAACTGTTCATAAAAATTTTTTGTTTCAAAAATCTTATTTTGTCTGCCAAGAGGACCCACAACTCTTATTTGCATTCCTTTTGTTATTAATGAAACAGAGGATTGAAATTTTATCAGAAAGGATTCCAATCGAGAAATTTTATATCTTGTAAAAAAAAAAATTTTCTTTGGTCTCAATTTCAGCAAAACAAGTTTCGAGCTTTCCAATTCCGTACTCTTTGTTTTTTCCTTGAATTTGTTTGTTGTGGTAGTGCTTTCAGTAAATCAAAAAATTTTTGCTCAATTAATAAATTTAAATCCATTTCGGAAATGAAACTTCTTGCATTAATAATATAAGCGAGAGACGGAATTCACAGAATCTAATCCAATTCAAAAATTTTTTATCTTCAAATACTTAGGCTCCAAAGATTAGTAAATCCTCTTTTCAACTTTCAAAGAGGGCGAGCTTTTTCTTGAATCAAACATGATCTGGCCAAATTGACCTTAAAAAGTAGAAGGTTCTGGAACAAAGATATGTTGAAATTTGAAATGAAATAAGAGATCATTTGAGATTACTCTTGAGAATACAAAAAGTATTTCGGATTTGAAATTTTTTAGAAAAGATATTTTGGGGGCGGCAAAAGTTACATCAAGAAATTTATATTATTAAATCAGTCACGTTGAAATTTGAAATTTTTTTCTCCACTCCTCTTGAACTAGAAAATGCAAACTCCAGTAAAATAGAGAAAAGAAGGGAAAAACTAAGTTTTCCCAGGTCCTTCATCTTCATCAAGGATTGAAATCTGCAATATTTATAAAATAAAGACGAAATTTATATTTGACAGATTTTAGACGTTTTAAAAAATCTAGATAGTTCTAAAAAAAAGCTCATTAGTTTAGAGAATTATGAGAACACATATTTTACTTGAAAAATCTTTTGAAACGTATTATTTAAATTTTTTTATATCTCAGATCTCTCAAATATCTCGAAAATGCGAGAAAATTCTTCATATAGCTTCACTATAATTAGGACCATTGATTTATGCCATTACACTCTTCGTTTTCGTTTCAAAATGCACAGCGAAAAAATTCATAAAAGATGGAAATGATAGTAAGTTGATTGGCTCCTTTTCTTCATTTGAATATTTAATTTAAATTAGTTTGCCTTAATTATTCAAAACTTTTTTTTAAAAATCAAAAATCACTTTTTGAGAGCTTTCAACAATGCCACTTAACTCTGGTGTTTCTATCCTCGGTGAAAGAGAACAAGGTCAAGACGTTAGAACCAACAACGGTATTCCCCAATTTTCGCCACCTTTTCTCAATTCTCCTTAGTTACTGCCGTCCAAGCTGTTGCTAATATTGTCAGATCTTCCCTTGGCCCCCAAGGTCTCGATAAGATGCTTGTCGATGATATCGGCGACATTACTATCACTAACGATGGTAACCAATTTGCATAACTGTTCTAAATAATTAGGTGCTACTATCCTTAAGCAACTTGAAGTTGAACACCCTGCTGCTAAAGTTATTATCGAACTTTCTCAACTCCAAGACAAGGAAGTCGGTGATGGTACCACTTCCGTCGTTATCTTGGCTGCTGAACTCCTTAAAGTATTGTCATCGCGCGAAAATTCGACTAAATGTTTTTATTTAGAGAGCCAATGACATGATCAAGGACAAGCTCCACCCCACCAACATTATCACTGGTTATAAAATCGCCGTCAGAGAAGCTTGCAAGTACATTGAGGTAAGGCATTTTTGGCAAGCAGAATTTGAATTGTTTTAGAAAAACTTGGCTGTTAAAGTCGATATTGTCGGCAGAGAATCCCTCATCAATGCTGCCAAGACCTCCATGTCTTCCAAGATCATTGGACCGTAAGCATAAAAATTTGAGACATTTTTCTGAGATGTAAATAGTGAAAGCGGTTTGTTCAGTGAATTGGTCGTTGACGCCATGAACTGGGTTAGACAAATCGGTTCCACCGGTGAATACAAATACCCCCTTAAGGCCGTCAAGATCCAAAAGTGCCACGGTCAAAGCTCTTTGGAAAGTAAATTGATCAAGGGTTACGCTTTGCAAATGGCCAGAGTCTCTCAACAAATGCCTTTGAGAATTAAGAACGCCAAAATTGCTTGCCTCGACATGAACTTGAACAAATTCAAAATGCAAATGGGTATCCAATTCGTCGTCAATGACCCCAAGAACCTCGAAAAGATCAGACAAAGGTGAGATAAAAAATATCTATTCATTAAAATTAACCATTTCAAATAGAGAATGCGACGTCTTGAAGGAAAGATGTGAAAAGCTCATCAAGGCTGGTGCCAATGTCGTCATCACCACCAAGGCCGTCGATGATATCGCCGCCAAGTATTTCGTTGAAGCTGGTGTCTTTGCCATGAGAAGAGTCGACAAGGCTGATCTCAGAAGAATCGCCAAGTCCACTGGTGCCACCGTCATCACCACTTTCGCCAACGCTGAAGGTGAAGAAAACTTCGACCCCAATTGGCTCGGTAGCGCTGAAACCGTCTACGAAGAACCCGTCGGTGATTGGGACTACTGCTTCATTGAAGGTTTCACCAAGGCTGCTGCCTGCACTATCCTTGTCAGAGGTGCTAACGATTTGATGACTGATGAAGTCGAAAGATCTATTCACGATTCCCTCTGTGTAGTCAAGAGATGCCTCGAATCCGGCTACGTCGTTGCCGGTGGTGGTTCCGTTGAAGCTGCCCTCAGCATCTATCTCGAAGATTTCGCTAGAAGCCTCGTAAAAATTTCTTTGGTGAGTCAAAATTAACTTTTCGATTTAGGGAAACAAGGAACAAATTGCTGTTGCTCAATTTGCTGAATCTTTGACTATTATCCCCAAGGTTTTGGCTATGAACGCTGCTCAAGATGCTTCTGAACTCGTTTCTAAGCTCAGAGTCGCTCACAGCACTGCCCAAACCTCCAACGACCCCAAGTACCAAAACCTCAAGCACTGCGGTCTCGATTTGATGAACGGAAAAGTCAGAAACAACTTACAAGCCGGTGTTCTTGAACCCATGCACAGCAAGATTAAGGCATTCAAGTATATCTTGAGATAGAAGAAGGAGATCTAATATTCTTTTAAATAGGTTTGCCACTGAAGCTGCTGTCACTATCTTGAGAATCGACGATATGATTAAATTGATGCCCAAGCAAGAAGATATGCAAGGACAAGGACATCATTAAAATGCTAATTAGACAGAGAAGTTGGCGGAAACATTTTTATATGTGATGTGTATCATGATTTTATAAGAAAAAACATTCATTCATTCATTTCATAAAAATCCTCGTGTAGCATTTAATTTGGTAAATCTTATTTGGTAACCTAGTAGGATAAATAAAAAACTTTTCATTACAAAAAATATACAATCTCTCTCTCTCTCTTGAAGTGATTTGAATTTCTCAACATGGGGAAATTTTTGCCAATGGATAAATTCATAACATGGACATGGAAGAATTTTTCTTTTGAAAATGGGATGGAAAGATAGGTGATGTGTTTTTGAAATTTTTTAATATACAAAAGTTGAGAAAAATTTAAAAATATTTATACAATACAAAAATGTCCAAAGGGTTTGACCTCAGTAATTTGAACCAAAACATTCAAAGCTTCCGTCAAGAAAATGAATCTCTTGCTGGTGACAACATTACAGTAACACCATTTCTCCCGAATTTGAATGAATAAGACTTTCTAGTTAAACTTTGAATTGCCTGATGGAGGAAAATTATCTGGAACTGTAAGTGGCTTTCATAAGGAATTCTCCTTATAATCATTGTAGTTTAAAGCTGGTCAAGATGTTGAGTGGGCTAAAGATTTTATCTCCAAACAAATCAGCTGCAATATTAATGATATAGTACATTATTGTTTAAGCAAAAATATTGATTTGGTCTAGACTCTTTTTTTCAACGGCAAATCAGTTCCTGAAATCCTTTCTTTTGTTGATGTTGCTGGTCTCGAAAACGGATCTACTGTACAAGTACAAATTAAGCAGTAAATGCATAACCGATATTCATCTCATACTTTGACTATATTTGATTTCATTTCTGCATAATAAAGTTGACATTTACACAGTCTTGGATCTCGTAAAAAGTTCCTATTCAAAAAACCTCTGCCTCTAAAATAATCCTCTCTCTCTCAGAAACATTTTTTTGGACTTATTTTTTTTGAATTTTGCTGAATTAGAGAATATGAAGAATTTTTCACTCTCTTATATTCATCTTCATATGAAAACAAAATTTCCTTCATTTCTCAATGCTCTGGTGAACAAAAATGAATGTAATGAGAAAAAATTTTTCTGAAATTTTTTTTCATTGAAATTTCCAAAGCTCAGAAAAATTTGTTTGAAAATTTATAAAAATAAATAGAAAAACTTTTTCCTCCATAAACCTTTTATTTTTGTTCGAACCCTCACAATTTTGGTCAATCAATTGAGAGTTTAATTTATTGTAATTTTGTCTTGGTACAAAATCGTCCTGCTTTCATTTTAACAAGCAAAGTTTCCCCTGCACGCTTCGGACCGAAAAGAAGGTCTTGGGATTGTGATTGAAGAAATTACAAAGAGGAATTTTTCCTTGAGGACTTGTTATATTCCACAAAATTTACGCGGGTTTCAGTCGCAATAATAAATATTTTTGTGGAAAAAAATCCCATTTGACATTTCTCTCTTTCCTTTCGACTACTTCTTTCATAAACAATTGAATCTTGTTGGCTCAGTGATGAACCATATCCTCTTTTTTCAAGAACCCTTTTATTTTTTCGAAGTTCCTTGAATTTTTATTTTTCTACTGCCATGATGATGATGTGAATCTTTTTTCTTGGTTTGTCTGTCCAGGTCAGATTTTAAGAGGATGAATAATTTTTTGTTTTATTTTTAGTCATCTCAATGAGTTGATGAAAAAATCCATTTATTGAAAAAAATCAATAAGTTGTTCTGAAAACCCGCCTAATTGATCTGACGGTTCAATTTATTTCTCTACTTCAATTTAATAAATTGATTCGATAAATTTTTTTCCAACTCTAACTCTAAATAAAATGAGCAGCTCATCATACCTTATCCTCATTATCTTTGCCAGTTTTGCTTTCCAGACATTCCAACTTGGCTTTATTCAGCCTTTATCTCCTCTGGAACCCACTTTTGTCAATACTGAGCTTCCATCTATTTATAGCTTCCATTTTAACCTTTCATCTGGACTTCGAAGTGACGCTTATCTTCGTGTAAAATTCCCAAATTACACTACTCTTGGAACTCCAACATGCCTTTTTGACGTGAATGCAACATCGACGACAACAAATGTAGATTGTATAGCAATCTCGAACTCTGTGTATATTGAGCCAAAAATGGCGCTGACCGCATATGATGATATAAAAGCGACCATCTTTTTAACACAAGATATTCCTGATTCCTCTGGATATACTGACCTTTTTGAACTCTCTACCGTTTCTTCGACTGATTCCACAACTGCAATCATCTTTGACATCAATCCAGGTTTTGGGAATATGTTTTGGCAGCCTTATTCCGCAATTGGAAGGCTGTTTGTCCAAACATTAAGCATCGGAACTCCCTCCACTGCTAACCTCCAAGGTGCTGAAAACAGCGTTTCAATTCATATTCGTTTCAATCAGGCATCCCACGCTGAACATTCAAGACTTGTAGTGACCATAGATCAACCTTGGACCTTTGGAGATGTGACAATAACCTCAGATAAAAGTCCTTTATATAGCATAGCAGTGGCTCAGAATCAGCCTACTAACTTGTACCTTGCAACTTCAATTTACAATTTTACAGTTCAGAATCCTCAGATTTTGGAAATCTACTTCAATGAGACAATTGTTATTGGAAGAGAATTTACTTTAAATATCGGAGGGATTAATAATCCTTTGTCTATCAGCTCTGGAAAAGTTCGCTTCTATTCCACTGATTTCTTGAGTAATTACGTCCTTGAAAGTTATGATGGAATTACCTTGTCCACTGCTAAGAACAATCTCGACATCACTGTTGGATTGGCCTCAGGAATCCCTTTCCAAGGCCCTGTTCAGCTTTACAAAAACACTGAACAATACGTGAAAATCTCATTCCTCACTGAAACTGAGATCTCAGAAAATTCCACAATCACTTATTCCTTTGCTTATGATACCGCTCCAGTTAACGGAACCTTATATATTGCACCTTCATTGCAAGACCTTAACGGTGGATTGATCAATTACACGATTGATGATGAGAATGTCATTACCCTTTCAAATCTTGCTACAATTGCTGCAGGCTCTACAATCACTATTCAAGTGAAATTACTCATCACCAAAATCTGGCCCAAATTCTACACTGTCATTTCAATCAGTTTGGATGATACTGTGATTAGATATGGTCAATCTACTCCTATTGCTTTGGTGACGAATGCTGAATCCCTTGTGACATTTTTGGGAGACTCCAATAATGAGGCTTTTGTTTTGGAAGCCAACTCCAATTCTGATATCACACTGAATTTGACCACAACGTTCAAGGAAGTCACAAATAATGCCACACTATATATCTATTCAACTAGATTTATCGATGGCCCTAAAAACCTTGACTGTACTTCTTCAAACTCAGGCGTTGCATTTTCTGCTTGTAACTTCACAAACGATGGCACATTCTCCAAGATTCTTATTAAAACTATCCCAGTCGCCACCACATTAAACATTAATCTCCCCTCTCTTGCTATTACTGAGGCTTCCAGCCATGAAGAAGCAATTTATGAGTTCTACATGAGACTTGATAAAGATGGTTCAGGAGAAGAGGTTGAGGATTTGATGGTCTTTGTTTTTGTAAGACCTGCCCGTAATGTTCTTTCAAATTTCCATCAATACCACATCAACAACATTGGCGCCAACACAGAAGATGATTATCCCAGTTTTATCAGAATGTTTGGCTCTCAGTCAGCTTTAAGCAGTGTCCGTACTTCCTCTGACTACAGCTTAGTTTTGACGATCTATGGCTTCTCTGGACTATCTAATTATTTGGATGTGGCAAATGGTGAGTCTTTCCCTTGCGGAGGAAGCTTGCCAATTGAATGTATGTATATTGAAGGAAGTTCCAGCGCAAGCTCCAGCTATCCTCTGGATTGGTCCAGAGTAGTGATCACCCTTCCTGATGGAATCGTAAACACTCCATTCAACCTTTACATTCCTCAATTCTTTGGAAGCAATGAAGCCCAGACTTATGAGTTTATCCTTGGTACTTACAACAAGAACACAAGAATTTACGAGAATCTTTATATTCAGAACCAATATGTTGCTAATCCAAATCAAGATAACAGTATTTTTGATAAGCTTAATGTCACTACTGATCTCTATATTGACATTTCAGGCCATCAAGCCGGTGTTCTTGTCAAATCCTCCATTCCTATTTCTTTCAGCTCAAATATGACCTTTACGACAGGAACTACTAATTATGGCGCTGCCACTGTGCTTGTTACTGCTTGGGAATTCTGGAATGACCAGTCAGTTTTATCACAGCCTGCAGTTCCTCTCAGTATTGTTGCTTATGATGCGACAGTTCACTTGAAATACAAGACAACAAGCTCTGATACTGCGATGAATGCTGTGATTTGGCCAATGACTGGCAATGGAGTTCAGAGCTCAGTTTTCCAAGCTCTTTATGTTGAAATGCCTTATTCTTTGGATATTCCTGACTATGTGATGTATGTGACGGATACTGTAGGAGATGTCTATGCTTATAATTCAGTGATCAACACTGGTAGAAATGCTCTGAGTACTTCGACAATAACTGACTTTGATTTTGAGTGCAATTATATGGTGCAGAATAGTCTCAATAATTACTGCACAATCACTTTTGAGCCAAATGCCAAGATTGAAGTCGGAACAAAGGTGAAGATCGACTTTACAAATGCCTTTATCACTATTTCCCAGTGCTCTTTGTCTTACACAGCTAGTAATGGAACGGTTATACAACTCACTTCTGATGACTTTACATGCAGCTCATCATTGAAGGAGATCCAACTTGCCTTTACTCACGATGAAAGACTTCCTGTGGCAAGTTATAACTTCTCTTTCTTGGGCCTGGATCACCAAAGTGGAACTGATAATAGCTTGACTTTCAACATCTACGATGATGATTTTGGCTATTTGATTGAAACTTCTACATTCAGCTATTTCCTTGAATTGGTTTTGGGAGAGACAATGACCCTTGATAATCTATTTTACGATTTCAGTAACCTTGATGCCATCTCCAATCTTCGTATTAAATTCACCCTTCCAAGAGCCATGTACTCCAATGAATTGCTCGAATTTGATATTGGCGCTGATCTTCAAGGAAATAATAAGAATACTGATAGACTTGCTGTTTTCCTCACAAGCACAGAAAATACTAACCAAAGAATCAACATTTTTGGGGCTCTTAAAAACCAAATTTTGAGAATCCAATTTGATGAAGGAGTTTTATTAAACGCTGGCTCATATCTCTTAAACATCGATAACCTACGAACTCCATCCACCCATTCCACTGACAAAATCAAGCTTAGACTTCGTCGAGAAACTGATGATGTCTTTACTCTTGAGAGCAATTCCACTTTATTCACAGCATATCCTGTCCTACAGCTCGGAGGAAGCGCCCAATTAAAGATCCTCAGCAGCAAATTCTTATGCACTGGCTGTCCTGGTGAATTCATTTTCAATGTTATTCTCACTGAGACCTATCTTGACCAATACACTGAGCTATATCTCCATTTGCCTTCATTTTTCCTTCCAGCTTTAGCTAACAATGAGGATGAACCTACATGCTGGTTCAACAAGGATCCTATCACTTGCATTACAGAGACTGATTATCCTTACAGACTTGCAATGACAAACCCACCTCTTGCGTTGAAGCCAGGCGATACTTTTAACTTGACAATTTATGGCTTTATCGTGCCTAATGCAGGAATTTCTGATGAAGATCAAGAAGATATTTTCTTTGCTATCTACTCTCCATTCAAAGCAGGAGTTTATTCCGAACAAACTTTCTTGTCTTTGCCATCTTTGTCTCTGATCCAGAGTGGCCTTACTCCTATGTTCTTATATGAACTCAATGCAAGCAATGTTACAATAAAGCAAAACAGCGATTACAGCATGAGAGTCAACACCTCTGCTGCGGTGGTGAGAGGATCCCAAATAACCTTTACTTTTACTGATGATTACGTAAACCTCAGATATCTCTCGAGTGTTCCTTGCCAACTTAATGTGATCACTTCCACCTCTAATACAACTAACTACACTAACATCGCATGTCAAGTGACAGGAAACACTGTCCAATTCAATATTATCAAGGATATTCCCAGCAGTTCCAGCCTCCAATTAGTTATTCAAGGTATCCCTAATCCTATCACCCCAATGGTCGTTGATGCAAATGAGTTTATCGTGGCAGCTTTCAAGTCTGACCAAACCACCATGATCGCTGTCAGCAAAGATAGCTTGAACTCAGTTAATCTTCTCAACATCACCAATCCCATCAACAATCTCCTTGCGAATTCCGGCTCCGACATCGTCCTTACAAGAGGTACATACTCAAAAGACGTTGTCCTCGGAACGGGTGATGGCCAGAGATTCGTCCAAGATATCAGCATTAACGCTACTTATCCTGGCTTCGTTTTCTTGCCTTCTCTTATGAACTTTTATGTCGGAGATATTAGCTCAACCTTCCGAGTTGGCTGTGAACAAAATGTTAAAGTCAGAACTTATCCTTTGAATTTCAGCCTCAATCAAGATGTTGCCATCTCCAATGCTTATGGTGATGCCTTCAATTTCAGAGTTAGAGTCACTGATGAACCTATCTTGATCGAAATTCCTGAAACTATTACTGTTCCTCTTGGTGGATCTTCAGTTCCTTATGAAATTAGTCTTGATCAAGTTCCTTTTAGAAACATGCAAATTCTTGTTCAAATTGCTAATCAGTATGGTGGAGCGTTTGGTATTGATCAGGATTACAGTTCTCCTGCTATAAATTTCACTTTGAGTAGAAGTATTGGATATCTGTGTTTCTTTGCTACTTCTGCGATGGCTAATCATCCTCAGACTTTATACGTGGATCTTACGCTTGATGGTGATAATTATGAAGCGTACACTTTGAGCAGAACCCAAGTCAAGGTCGTGATTGATTCCTCCTCAATAAATTCAGCAAGCATCTCTGGCACAAAGAAGAGTATTGGAAAGACAGAAGCCTCGTTTAAGTTCACTTACTCAACTCCAGGAATGGCCTTTTTCCAATTGTCAGAATCCTGCAAGTCCGTCCAGACATTGCAATTGATCAAAAATATGCTGAGAAATAACAGCTTTAGCGATCTTGAAGTGACTACTGATGATTGTTATCAAAG
>Ga0182738_1001511_pt1 | contig 29057 bp, 20 predicted proteins | sample eDN5th30CBELigMG_FD_128876 | JGI IMG/M metagenome (GOLD analysis project Ga0182738, IMG submission 128876) | Enriched Miracle-Growth compost microbial communities from Emeryville, California, USA - eDNA 5th pass 30_C BE-Lig MG (version 2)... ...
CATCATCTCCGAGCGGGTGCTCGGCCTGCCCCGCGAGCAGGGTCCCGCCAAGGACACTCCGTTCTCCGAGCTTCCCAAGAACGGCTGAACCCTCCGGCGTCCGTCCCGACCCCAGGCGGGACCGGAAAGGGCAAGGGCACGCGGCGTCGGGTCAGGCCCGTCGTCAGGCTGCGAGCGCGAAGCCGATCTGGACCGCGTCGTGGTCCGGAACGAAGCCCAGTCGTGCATACAGCGCGTTGGACGTCGGATTCGACAGGTCCGTGTACAGCATGACGGAGGTCGCTCCTGCTGCGAGCGCGCCGGCCGCCGCTGCTGCCGTGGTGCCACCGGCGTACCCGCGGCCCCGCAGATCCGGCGGGGTGTAGACGGGCCCGACCCGCGATACACCGCAGGTGGGTCGGCGGCAACCGACCAGCGAGACGGCGCGACCGTCGTGTTCCCAGAGCCACAGCTCGGCTCGTTCGATCATCCGAGCGGCGCCTGCCGCCGTGTCTTCCGGTGGGTCGTGAGGCATGGCTTCCTCACGGAACGCGTGGAGCCAGGCGGCGATCGTCGTCGTGTCGCCGGGGGCGGCGAGTCGGGCTGCACCGGGAACGTCCGCTGGTGGGGTCAGGGTTCTGAGCCGATGGGCACGCTCGTCGACGAGCGTGGTCACGGTCATGCCGTGGCAGGCGGCCCAGCGCGCGGCGAAGGCTTCGGTGGCCGCGCGTTCGCCGGTCACGCCCGGCAGGACGATCGCGTCGTCGCTCAACCGGTCGGCGATGGCGATCGCCGCATCGGTCGGCATCCGCGAGACGAAGAGGTTCCAGGGATCGTTCAACATCGCTGCGCCGACCACGCGGTCCTCCGAATCGACCACCGTGGCCCACAAATCGTCGCTGACGGGCGTATCGGTCGCCAGACGCTCGGTCACCGAACCGATCACGTTCGTGCTGATCGGATCAGCAGCCAACAACGGTGTCGCCGCGTCGAGAAACGCATGCGCATCGCGGAAGATCACCACGGTCACCGGCGCAGCATCGCGCACGTTCGCCGGTCGGTCCGCACGGGTTTCACCTCGCCATGGCGCGTGGCGAGCCGGGCCCCGGGTCCCCTCTGCCCGGACAGTCGCCATGGTCCGGGGCCGGGGTGGGGTCAGGAACGGGGGACGTCGACCCAGGGGACCTGCTTGTCGACCCGGGGCTCGCCGGGCAGGCCGAGCACCCGCTCACCGATGATGTTGCGCTGGATCTCCGACGTGCCGCCCTCGATCGAATTGGCGCGCGAGCGCAGGAACATCTTGCGACTCGATCCGGGTGGCCCGAGCAGCCCGAGCATCTCCGAGCGGCGCATCGTGAAGTCGTAGCCGGCCAGCGCGGCCGCGCCCAACAGGTCGATGCAGAACTCGTAGATGGCCATGTTGTTCTCGGCGAATGCGAGCTTCGCGATCGACCCTTCCGGCCCGGGGTTGCCGGCCTTGCGGTTCTGCGCGGCCCGGATGTTCGTCATCCGCAACGCCTCGGAGGTGCACCACAGTCGCATGAGCCGGTCACGGTTCACCGCGGAGCGCTCCACGCCGGCTTCTTCCTTCCAGATTCGCACCGCTTCGGCGATCGACCCTGACCCGGGCCGGGGGACGCCACCGCCGCCACCACCGATCGTGGTGCGCTCGTTCGACAGCGTGGTCATCGCCACGCGCCAGCCCTCGCCGACGTCGCCGATCCGGTCGGCATCGGGCACCCGCACGTCGGTCAGGTAGACCTCGTTGAACTCCGCCTCACCGGTGATCTGGCGCAGCGGGCGCACCTCCACGCCGGGGGCGTGCATGTCGAGCGCGAAGTACGTCATGCCCTTGTGTTTGGGAACGTTCGGGTCGGTGCGGGTCACGAGCATGCCCCGGTCGGCGAGATGCGCGCCGGTGTTCCACACCTTCTGACCGTTGATGACCCATTCGTCGCCGTCGCGCACCGCCCGGCACGCCAGGCTGGCGAGGTCCGATCCCGAACCCGGTTCGGAGAACAACTGACACCAGACGTCCTCACCGGTGAACGCTCGACGCAGCAGACGCTCGCGCACCGCGTCGTCGCCGTTGGTGACGATGGTGGGCCCGGCCATGGTCAGTCCGAAGAACTGGCCCAGCCCGGGTGGTGCGGCTCCGGCCTTGGCGAGCGCGGTATCGACGGTCCGCTGATGCCGCGGTGGCAGACCCAGACCGCCCGAACCTTCGGGGAAGTGCACCCAGGCGAGCCCTGCGTCGAACTGTGCGCCGCGGAACTCTTCGTTCGGCATCGACGCGGGATCGTGGTGCTCCAGTAGGCCCGCGATCCGCTCCTGGACCAGGGTCTCCTCGTCGCTCATCTGTGTACTCCTCGGCGCTGTGGGACGATCGTCAAACCGTAGACCTTCTGCGACCCCCGCACGCACAACACGAGCCCCGGCAAGGGGCGGGGCGTCACGTAGCCTTGAGCCACCATGTCGGAGTCGGACGACCAGTCGCGGTCCGCGGCCTTCACCGTCGATCCCAAATCCGACGAAGAGACGCGCGCAGCCCCACCCGAGCGGCTCGGTCCCGATGCCCTGCCGCGTGACCCCGTGGTCGACACCGCACTGGGCAGCGGTGTCGGCGACGAGCCTCGGCGCGCGTCGCTGGGGCGTGCGGCGACGCTGATCACCGTCGGCAATCTGGTTTCGCGCATCTCCGGCTTCGTCCGGGTCGTGGCCGTGGCGGGCGCGTTGGGCATCGCGTTCCTGGGAGATTCCTACCAGCGGGCCAACGAGGTCTCGAACGTGCTGTTCGAGCTGTTGGCCGGCGGGGTGTTGTTCTCGGTGCTGGTCCCCGGATTCGTCGAGCTGCTCGGCGGCGCGACCAGGGGTCGACGTGACCGATCGACGACGGCCGCCCCCGACAATTCGGCGGCGCGACAGCTGGGTTCGGTGTTGGCGACACGGGGCGCCGTGTACGTCGGGGCCATCGCGCTCATCGGCATGTTCGGTGGCACCTGGATCATGCAGGTGCTCACGATCGGAACACCCGAGGCGGTGCGGGCCGACCAGGTCCGGATCGGCGCGTTCCTGTTGTGGTTCATCATGCCCCAGCTCGTGTTCTACGCGGCCGGGGCGGTGGCGAGCGCCCTGTTGCAGGCCGACCACCGCTTTCTGGCCACGTCGATCGCGCCGCTGTTCAACAACATCGTCGTCACGATCACGATGGTCGTCTTCGCCCAGCAGCACGACCCGGCGGCAGGGCTCAGTCTCACGGTGGGCGAGAAGGTGCTGCTCGGTGGCGGGACCCTCGCCGGCACGGTGGCAATGACCATCGTGCCGTTCGTGGCGCTGTGGAACGCCGGGTTGGGTCTGCGTCCGCGCTGGCGGACGACCGGCCTGGCGCTGGGTCGGCTGGTACGCCAAGGCGCCTGGGCGGCCGGTCACGTGGGGCTCAACGAGGTGCTCATCGGCGCGACGATCATCCTCGCCGGACGGGTCGACGGCGGCGTGATCGCCTACCAGACCGCGTTCATGTTCTTCCTTCTTCCCCATGCGCTCATCGCCTATCCGATCTTCACGGCGTTGTTTCCGCGTCTGTCGCGGCTGGCGACCGCCGACGACCGCGACGGCTTCGCGAGCGAGCTCACCCGGGGTATGCGACTCAACCTGCTGTTGCTTCCGATGGCCAGTGGTTTGCTGGCCGTTGCCGCCGGTCCGGCGTTGTCGGTGGTGCGGATCGGCCGCCTCGACAGCGACGGCGTCCATCTGGTCGCGGCGACGCTAGCCGGGTTCCTTTCGGGGCTGTGTGCGTTCAGCGTGTTCTTCCTGTTGACCCGGGCCTCCTATGCGCTGGGTGACGCGCGCAGTCCCACGTTGGTGAATCTGGGCTCGACCGCCGTGGCGGTGCTCGGGATGGTCGTGGTGACCGGCTTCGCCCACGGGACCGCGCTGCTCGTGAGCTTCGGCGTGATCCAGGCGGTCACCTTGACCGCCGGTTGCGTGGTGCTCTTCGGGATCGTGCGTCGCCACGTCGGCTGCCCGCTGCCGGTCGGCGGGGCCCTGTGGCGGACGGTGGCCTTCGCGCTTCCCGCGATCGCCGCGGCGGCCTGGGTGGCGCTCGCCATCGGCTGGGCGACCCGGTCCCACGCGATCGCCGCGGGGGTCGCGGCGTCGGTCACCGGGGTCCTCGTCGCCCTGGTGGGTGCGAGCGTGGTGCGCACCCCCGAACTGGGCGCCGCCACTGCGGTGGTCGCTCGCCGGATCGGCCGTCGCCGGTGAGGAATTCGACGCGGCACCGTGCCTGGTGGTTCCGAATCGTGACGGTGGCGGTGTTGGTCGCGTGGTTCTGCGGTTCGTTGCTGTTCGCCCACTTCCGTGTCGAGAAGTCCGACGCGTTGCCGACGACCGCAGATCGGGTCGTGATCGTCGGCGTCCCGGGACTCACGCTCGACGATCTGCACGAAGGCCCCATGCCCCGCCTCGCCGAGTTGGCGTCGACCGGCGCGGTCGCCGCGACGAACGTGCGCGGCGGCGGCACCTCACCCGAGATCACCGAGGCGTACGCGACGGTGGGTGCGGGCTACCGGATCGAATCGGGAACCACCGGTTCCCGGGCCGTCGACGTGGCCGCCGGCCATGAGCCACCGGCGGTCCGGGTGCTCGACATGCCCCCGGGCCCCGATCCCGATGCCGAAGACGAGACCGGCCGACCCGGTTCGCTCGCGGTGGCGCTGCAGGCCGCGGGCAGGCGAACCGCGGTGGTCGCCAACGCCGACGTGATGATCCGCGGACGGCGGAGCGTGTCCGCGCCGGCCGCGGTGGCGGCGGCGACGCCCGCGGGCGCGGTCGCCGAAGGTACCGTGGGCCGATCGCTCACCACGGTCGACCCCGACGCGCCGGGCGGCATCGCCACGTCGCCGGACGCGTTCGTCGCCGCCACGCGACGTGCGCTGACCCGCGCCGACCTCGTCGTGGTCGACCCGGGTATCACCACCCGGCTGGATCGGGCCGACCGGCTCGGCCTCGTCGACGCATCGCCGGGGCGCTACCGCCAGGCGCTCTACGCCAGCGACGCCATCATCGGCGATCTGGCCGAACGCCTCGACCCGCGGACCGCCCTGATCGTGGTCGGCGTCACCCCGCCGACGAGCACCTGGCAGCTCACGCCGATGATCATCGCCGGGGCGGGAGTGCAGACCGGCCATCTCAAGTCGCCGTCGACGCATCGACCCGATCTGGTCACGATCACCGATGTCGCGCCGACGGCCCTTGCGCTGCTGGGGATCGCCGAGCCGGTGTCGATGAGCGGTCATGTGCTGCGGGTCCGTCCCGGGGGCACGGACCTGTCGCGCATGCGCGCCTTCGACGAGATGCTCGTCTCACGGCGCAGCACCGATCAGCCGATGACCCTCGTGTTCATCCTCGTCCAGTCGGCGTTGTACGCGGCCGGGGTGGTGCTGTTGATGGCCGGCCGGCTGTCGACGCGCCGGGGGAGCGCGTTGTTGTTCTCGGTGTTGACCTGTGCCGCCTGGCCGCTGGCCACGTTCTGGATCCGGGGTTCGCTCACGGCCTCGTCGCTGGGGCTCGGCACGGCCGTGGCGACGTGGCTCATCGCCGCGGCGGTTGCGGGAGTGGCCTGCGTCTTCCGACGACACCCGTTGGATCCGCTGCTGGCGATCTGCGCGGCGACGGTGGCCACGATCGTGTTGGATCTGTCGACCGGTGCCCACCTGCAGTACGGCAGCTTCTTCGGGTATGCCCCGAACAAGGGCACGCGTTTCACGGGGATCGGCAATGCGGCCTTTGCGCTTCTGGCCGCGGCGACGGTGGTCGTGTGCACGGCGCTCGTGTCACGCGCCCGGGACCGGTCGCGGGGTTGGTGGGGCGCGGCGGTCGTGGCGGCTGCGGTGGTGGCCGCCGACGGGGCGCCCTGGATGGGCTCCGACGTGGGCGGCATCCTGTCGCTCGTGCCGGTGCTCGGATTGCTGATGTGGACGCTGTCGGGCCGTAGTGTCCGCTGGCGCACGGTCGGCTACGCCGCGCTGGGCGCGCTCGCTGCGCTGGCGGTGGCCGTGGGGCTCGACGCGCTGCGCGCACCGGATCAGCGCACGCATGTGAGTCGGTTCTTCCTGAACCTCGGCGACTGGTCGATGGTGCGCGGGGTGATCGCTGAGAAGTGGTCGATGAACATGCGCCTGTTGCGCCAGTCGGCGTGGGCGTGGCTGGTGCCGATCACGGTCGCACTGAGTCTCGTGGCCCTGACCGTCGGTCGGCTCTGGCAGCATGCCCTGCCGCCGCGGTCGCCCCAGCGCGCCGGGGTGATCGCGACGCTCGTGTTGGCGCTGGTCGGTTGGTTGTTGAACGACTCGGGGATCGTGGTCGTGGCGCTCGCGTCGGTGTACGTGGGGCCGTACGTGCTGCTGTTGGCCAGAGAGAACGAACCCGATCCGTCGCCCCCGCATGTCGCCGAAGTCCGCCTGTCCGAGCCGCAGGACGCATAGCATGACGACTCCGATGCCAGCGATGGAACCTGACGACGCGGAACACATCGTCGCGCTCGTTCCGGCGTTGGATCGCGGCCGCGAGATCGGCGATACGGTCCGCGCGCTGGCCGCCGTGCGGGCGATCGACCGGGTTCTCGTCATCGACGACGGATCCACCGACGACACCGCGGCCGCAGCCCGCGAAGCCGGCGCAGACGTGTTGGCTCTACCGACGAATCGGGGCAAGGGCGGTGCGATCGCGGCCGGGGTCGCCGCCACACCCGACGCCACGATCTACGTGCTCATCGACGCCGACCTGGCGCGGACCGCGGGCGCAGCCGAGGCGCTGATCGACCCGGTGCTCCGCGGCGACGCGGACCTCACGGTGGGCGTGCTCCCTCCCGCGGCGGGCAGAGGCGGCTTCGGCGCGGTCAAGAACCTCGCCGCACGCGGCGTACGCCTGGCCTGCGGGACGTCCATGCGGGCGCCACTGTCGGGCCAACGGGCCGTGCGTGCCGAACTGCTCCGTGGCGGCCTCCCGTCGTCGGCGCGCTTCGGACTCGAAGTGGCCATGACGATCGACGTGGTCCGAGCCGGTGGCCGGGTGCTCGAGGTCGATGTGCCGATGGACCACCGCCACACGGGGCGTTCGGTGCGCGGGTTTCTCCACCGCGGACGTCAGGGTCTGGACATCGTGGCTTCGCTGTGGCCCCGGCTGGTGTCGCAGCGTCGACGGATCGCCGCGTTGGTCGTGTTGACGATCCTGGTGCTGGCGGGTGCCACGGTGCTGGGAACACGCAACGTGCCGACCACGCAGCCATTGGGCGCCCACGCTTCGAAGGTGGTCGTGTTCGGGATGGAACCGTTCGGTTTCGACGACCTCGCCAGCGGGAACACCCCGAACCTGCAGCGCCTGGCCGATCGAGGTGCGACGGCGGCGATGTCGGTGCGCACGGTCTCGCGCTATCCGTCCTCGACCGAGGGTTTTCTCGCGATCTCGGCCGGCGCCCGCCTCGCCGCAGGGTCCGGTGCCGGCAACGTGCTGGATGCGGACACTTCGGTGGGTGGGATGACCGCCGCGCAGTACGTGGGCAGTCTCAGCGGCGGGAAACCGCGGGGCGAGCTGGTCGTGATCGACGGGCCGTCGCTCGTCCAGAAGAACGACAACGACGAGGCGGACGGTGCACCGGGCACGCTCGCCGAGGTTCTCGCTCGGCACGGGCACGCCTCCGCGGTGGTGGCCAACAGTGACCGGCCGGCGCTGTTGAAGTCGACGGCGGCGACCGACCGGTCGGCCGCACTGGCCGTGATGAACACGACCTTCGGCGTCGACCATGGCACCGTCGACGCCAAGAAGCTGTTGACCGACGATCCCGAGGCCCCTTTCGGGGTGCGGGCGAATCCCGCGGCGTTTGCGTCGTCGACCAAGGCCGCCCTGGCCACCAGCGATCTGGTGGTCGTGGATCCGGGTGATCTGAGCCGGGCCCAGTCGTTCGCGTCGCGCGCGACGCCCGATGCCCGTGACGCGATCTGGGCCGAATCGTTGCGTCGCAGCGACGAGATCCTCGGCCGGATCATGGACGAAGTTCCCCACGACACGCTGATCCTGGTCGTGTCGGTGCGGCCGCCACATTCGGCGTTCCGTCTCACCCCGATGGTGGCGGCAGGACCGGGAGTCCCCCGTGGGGTGGTGACCTCGCCGTCGACACAACGTACGGGACTGGTGGCGATCACCGATCTGGCGCCGACGATCATGGCGGCGCTCGGGGTGCCGGTCCCCGCTGATCTGCCCGGCAACGCGCTGCGCTACGAACCGGGCTCGCACCGGATGGACCTGCTCGAGAGCTACGACTCCGACACGTTGGTCAGGGAACGGACCTACGCGCCGACGACCTGGGTCTACATCTGGGTCCAGGCGATCGTGTACGCGCTGTTGTTGTTCACCGTCGCCCGACGACCGAGGTTCGCCTGGCTCCGCCCGGTGCTGCGTGTCGCGTTGCTGTGTCTGGGATCGTTGCCGGTCGCCAGCTTCCTCGTGCGGCTGATTCCCGGGTTGACGGGTTGGTTCCTCGCCGCGCAGGGCATCGTGACCGCGTTGTTGTCGGTGGGGATCGGTCTGTTGGTGTCGACACGACGACGCCATGCGCTGTCACCGTTGGCGTGGCTGTGCGCGGTGACCGTGGCGGTGATCACGGTCGACATCTGGACGGGCACGCACCTGGAGTCGTCGAGCTGGCTCGGCTATTCGTTCCATTCGGCCGGCCGCTTCTACGGGGTACCGAACACCACTTTCGCGGTGCTCGGGGCGTGCACGATCATCTGGGCCGGTATCGTCATGCACACCACCGATCGGCGGATCGACTCGCTGTGGGCTGTGGGGTGCGTGATGCTGGTGGTGCTCGTGTCGTCCGGGGCGCCGATGCTCGGTGCCGATGTCGGCACGCTCATCACCCTGGGGCCGATCTTCGCGCTGTACCTGTGGGTGCTGAGCGGCCGGCGTATCCGCTTGCGGGGCGTGGCGCTCGCCGTCGCGGGGATGGTGGCGCTGGTCGTCGGCGCGGCTGCGCTGGACCTGACCCGCGCGCCGGCCGATCGCAGCCATCTGGGCCGGTTCGCGTCCGATCTGCTCACCAACGGACCGTCGGTGCTGAACGACACGTTCCTGCGCAAGCAGAGCGCGAATTTCCGGATCCTTCAAGGGTCGTTGTGGTCGCGGATGGTGCCGATCGTGGCGCTGTTCTGGTTCGTTCCGTTGGTGTGGGAGCGTCGCAGTGCCGAGGTCTTCGGCCGTCGTCGGGTGCTGGTGGTGGCGACGTGGTTCGTAGTGGCGGGAGCGTTGCTCGGGTTCGCGTCGAACGATTCGGGTCCGGTGGTCGTCGGGTTGTTCGTGGCGTGGCTGTTGCCGCTGCTGGCCCTGCTGTTGATCGACGCGACCCACGGACCGGCGGAGGTGACCTTCGCCGACGGGTCGCCGGCGCAGGTCCTGGCTGCCGACCCGACGCTGGATCCACTGCCGGACGCCGAGGATGCGCCCGATGACGCGTCGCCCGCGTCCGAGCGGGAGCTCGTGTCGACGTGATCGACGGGTCGTCGATCGTTCCCTGGATCGTCGCGTTCGTCGCCGGGGGGGTGGTGTCGGCGGGGCTGTGGGTCGCGTTGCAGGGAACGTTCGCCCAGCCGTTGTTCCTGCGTCGCAACTTCCGGGGCGTCGACGTGCCCGTCGGGGTCGGGGTGGTGCTGTGCTTCGCGCTGATCAGCGTGTGGGGTGTCTGGCGGTTCGCGACCGTCGCACAGCGGTCGAGCGACGTGTCGCTGGGGTCGTTTCCGGCGATCGGCGCCCTGGTCGCAGGTTTCGCGCTGCTCGGCCTGTTCGACGACCTGGCCGCTCAGGGCGACGATCGGGGTTTTCGCGGGCATCTCGGGGCGTTGGCGCACGGTCGTCTCACCACGGGCGGCGCCAAGCTGCTCGGCGGCGGGCTGCTCGCGTTGGCCGTGACGGCGGCGAGTCCGGCGATCGGCGGGGTCGTGGACTGGTGGCGGATCGTGCTCGGCGCCGCGGTGGTCTCCCTGGCCGCGAACACCGGCAACCTGCTCGATCGGGCCCCGGCGCGCTGTTCGAAGGTCGCGCTGGCCTGCGGCGTCGTGTTGCTGGCCACGTGCGGTGCGCCAGAACGGTGGACGCTCGTCAGCGTCGTCGTCGTGTTGGGCGCGTCGGCCGGCCTGATCGTCTTCGATGCCCGTGAGCAGTTGATGCTGGGCGACGCCGGGTCGAACGTGCTGGGGGCCGTACTGGGGTGGGGGTTGGTCGTGTCGACCGACTGGGTCGCGCAACTCATCGTGCTGGCGGTGCTGGTGGCGTTGAATGTCGCGAGCGAAAAGGTGTCCTTCTCGAAGGTGATCGACGACGTGGCGGTCCTCCGGGCGATCGATCGCTTCGGGCGTTCCTGAGGGGACCGCGCTCGAGGTTCGTCGCGCCGCCGATCGAATGAGGCGCGACCGTCACTTTCCATTGTCCTCCGACACGACGTCGGCGTGTCTAGGATCGCCGCCGATGGCAAACCACGGCATTTCCCGTCGCCGGATGCTGCAGGGCCTGGGGGCCTCCGCCGCGTTCGCTGCGGCCGCAGCGCGGATGGGTCCGGCCTGGTCGACCCAGGCCGGCCGCCGCATGGCTCAGGTTCTCGGCCCCGGGTCGCGGCCCGATCCGTCCAAACCGATCGGCGCCGACCTGATTCCACAGGTCGAACACATCGTGATCTACATGCAGGAGAACCGCTCCTACGACCACTACTTCGGCATGTCGGGGATCGATGACGGGTTCACGATCGGGCCCGACGGCAAGCCGACCAATGCGAATCCCGATGCGAACGGCGACCCCTACGCCGTGACCCGGGCGACCCTGTTCTGCGACACCGCGCGGTGCACGAGCCAGTCGTGGAACGCCACGCATCTGTCCTACGACGACGGCGCGATGGACGGGTTCATCCGTGCTGCAGGTGGCGCGGTCGGTTCGATGACCTACTGGCTGCCCGAGGATCTGCCCTTCTACGACTCGCTCGCGCGCACCTTTCCGATCTGTGACCGCTGGTTCTGCTCGGCGATGGCGCAGACCTTCCCGAATCGTCGTTTCCTGCAGGCGGCCACGTCGGTTGGGATCGTGTCGACCGACGCGAACGAGGTGCTGGCCACGCCCGATGCTCCCAACGGCGTCATCTGGGACCGATTGAACGATGCCGGGATCACCTGGAAGGACTACGCGTTCGATCTGCCCGACATCTTGTTGTTCCCGAACTTCTACCAGGCGAACCAGGACCACGTGTTCTCCTTCGACGACTTTCTCGCCGACTGTGCGAACGGCACGCTGCCCCAGGTGAGCATCGTCTCGCCGGGCAACACCGCGTACTCCGAGGAGCGCCCCAACGACATCCAGTTGGGCGAGGCCTACTCGGCATCGATCGTCGACGCGGTCCTGCAGTCGCCGCAGTGGGCGTCGACCGCGTTGTTCTTCACCTACGACGAACACGGCGGCTACTACGACCACGTGCCGCCACCGCCGGCGCCGATTCCCGACGACATTCCGCCACGGATCACCTCGCCGCCCGACCAGCCCGGCGCGTTCGACCGGTATGGCATGCGGGTGCCCTGCTTCGTGATCTCCCCGTTCGCCCGTGCCGACTATGTCTCGCACGTGGTGCACGACCACACGTCGATCCTCAAGTTCATCGAGACGAAGTGGAACCTCGAGGCGATGACCTACCGCGATGCCAACGCGGACGATCTTCTCGACTGTTTCGACCTCGACGGCGTGCCCTTCGCGGAGCCGCCGGTGCTGGCCGCGGCCGGGTTGCCCACGTCGGGGAGTACCTGTTCGGCCGTGGCGCCGCCGCCTCAGCCGATTCCGACGACCACCACCTCGACGACGACCACCACGTCGACGACCACCACGTCGACGACCACCACGTCGACGACGGTGCCACCGTCCACCACGACCTCGACGACCCGAGTCCCCGACACGACGCAGCCGGGGGCGGCCTCCACGACCACCATGCCCGGGCCGACCTCCACGGCACCGGCGCCGACGACGAACGCATCGCCAGGCACCCCGACGGTGCCGTCGACGTCCGTGGCCGGGTCACCCACCACGAGGCGACCGTCGACGAGCAGCGGATCGTCGTCGACGCTGGCCGAGTTGGCGGCCGCACTCCCGGCGGCGACCGATCCGGGACCGCGCTGGGGCACCGACACAGGCGATGGCGTCCCCAGCGGGGCACTCCCGAAGACCGGTTCGTCGCTCGACAAGTTGGCCACGGCCGGGGGCCTCGCCGCGCTGGGCGGTATCGCAGTGGTGGTGGCCGCCCGTGAACGCGACCAGCGCCGGGCCGCCGAGGGCGTCGACCCGGACGGTCCGGCTCAGTAACCGAGATCGGGGTCGACGAGGCCGATCAGCTCGTCGCCGACCGCGAACCGGCGCACGTTTTTGGTGACCCGAGCGCCGAGTAGTGGCACCGCCATGGCGGGGGTGTTCCCCACGTGCGGGGTGACGATCACATTCGGCAACGACCAGAGCGGGTGGCCGTCGGGCAGCGGTTCGGGGTCGGTCACATCGAGCCCGGCGCCGCCGATGCGGTGGTCGACCAGCGCGTCGACCAGGTCGTCGGTGACGACGTGGGGCCCGCGGGCGACGTTGACGAGCCAGGCGTGGTCGCCCATCGCGTCGAGGGCCGCGGCGTCGATGATGCCGCGGGTCTCCGGCGTCATCGCCAGCGCCAAGACGACCGCGTCGGCGTCGGCGAGGGCGCCGTGGAGCCGGTCGAGGCCGAGGGTCCGGTCTGCGCCCGGTACGGCGTCGTCGGCGCGGCGGCGTAGTGCGGTGGTGGTGACCCCGAAGCCGCTCAGCAGCCTGATCAGTGACCGGGCGATGCCGCCGCCACCCAGGATCGTGACCCGCGCGCCGATCAGGTTGTGGCCGAGCTCGTTGGCGTCCGCCTTCTCCCAGCTCACCCGGCGGGCGTACGTGCCCACGCCTCGCATGCCGGCGAGCAACAACGTGAGCGCCAGTTCGGCGACCGGGTCGGCGTAGACCCCTTTGCCGCACGTCCAGGTCCTTCCGTCGTCCATCAGGTAGGTGAACGTCTCGATCCCGGCGAAGGGCAACTGGACCCATTCGATGTCGGGGTGCTCGGCCAGCAGCGTCTCGAGGCGTTCGGGGTGCTTCGGGATCGCCCAGACCAGTCCGGTGGCATCCGCGGGGTCGACGACGGTGCCGCCGCCGGCTTCGACCGCGTCGGCGAGCCATGAGTTCCGGGCCGGTTCGGGCGCGATGGCGATCGAGGGGTGATCGGTCATGGCGTCGCCTGCGTGCGACCCCGCAGCATCGGGGTGGAGTGGTCCCAGTCCGCGAGCAGCGCCCTGATCGCGGTGATGAGCAGGAGGGGTTGGTCGAGCATCGCGTGGTGGCCGGTTTCGGGTACGGCGATCACCGGGGTGACCCGGCCCATCCGGTCGTACATGAACTGGCTGATGTCCTCGGTGACGAGCCCTTTTTCGAAACGGAGCAGGGCGAGGCGGCAGCGGATGTCGCCGAGGTAGGGCAGGGCGACGCCGCGGGGGTCGCCGGCGACGGCCGAGAACAGGTTCGGGTCGAACTTCCATCGCCAGCCGTCGTCGGTCTGGCGCAGCGAGTGCCGGGCGACGTGGTCGACGACGTAGTCGAGGTAGTGCTGTTGGGTGGGTACGGTGCGAAAGTGGGGGAGCGCGGCTTCGATGGTGGGGTAGACCTTGGCCTGGCGGAACACGCCGAGACGCGACGACGCGACTTCGGGGTCGGGTTCGGTGACGGGTGAGTCGCCGACGATCGCTCCGGCGAGGCGGCCGTCTTCGGCGACCGCCGCGGTGACGATGGCGACCATGCCGCCCATGGAGTGACCGACCACCACGGGCGGGCCGGCGAAGTCCGAGGCGTCGGCGACGGCCATCACCTCGCGGGTCCACTGTTCGACCGAGTAGGTGGGGCGGTGGTCCGAATCGCCGTGCCCGGTCAGGTCGAGGGCGGCGACCCGGTGGTCGTGGGCGAACAACGCAGCGATGTGGGTCCACCAGTAGTTGTGTGCGCCACCGCCGTGGATGAACACCAGACCGGGCATGCCGGGTCGACCCCAGGTGCGGTAGGCGATCGTGGCGCCTTCGACATCGACCGTGTGCGACTCCGCGGGCACCGCCAGTGCGTCGGTGAACCACACCGGTGCGCGGGAGGGGTCCGGTGACCAGGGGTGGATCGTGTCGGTGGCGGTCGTCGCGGTAGCGGAGTCGGAAGCATCGGCCATCGTCGAAAACCTACAGGCCGTGCTCGCCACGGACCGCTGTGGCCTCCCGCAACGACCGAGTTGGGTCTATGCTCATGGTCACCTCGTGAGAGGATAGGAGGGTCTGGTGCGTGGACGGATCGGGTTGTTGGCGGCGTTGGCGATCGTGGTCGGCGTGTGTGTGGGCTGTGATCCGGGCTGGGTGAACCCGGTGTTGGGGACCGGTGACGGTTCGGGCAGCGTGCCCGGTGGCCCACCCGGAGTTGCCGCAGCCGACGTCGATGCCGGAACCCCTTGGGCACTGGTCGATCTGGGCGCCCGCGGCTTCCTCGTGTACGACGCCGACACTTGCACGATCATGTCGGTTGCTCAGAACCGTGCGACCCGCTACGCAGGCAACGGCACCTGCGGATACAGCGGCGATGGCGGCCCAGCGACCTCGGCGGCCATCGACGTGGTTCCAACCCCGTTCGGTGCTGGCCTGCAGGTCGATCCTGACGGGAACGTGTCGTTCGTGAATGCATCCGAAGGCGACATCCGTCGGATCGACGCCGCCACCGGCACCATCTCGACGGTTGCGCCGGGCGGCTCGGTTTTCGGGATCTGCGCCGAGGCCGACGGCGTGATCACCTATCTCACCCAACGCACGACGGAGTCCGGAGGTGCTTCCGGTGACACGAACACGGAACTCCGCCGGATCGACGCGACCGGCGATCACGTGCTGGCGGACCTGACCGACCTGATCGGCAACGTGCCGATGGGTCTGGTACGCGTCGGTCCTGAGCACTACGTGACCTTCACCGATCTCGATGACGGGACGCTCGATCGAGTCGATCTCGACCATGGAGTGGCCGCCGCGACGCCTCTCGGCTCCGATGGCCCGCTGCTGGTCCCCGAGGCCGCTGGCGCAGACGGAAGCATCTACGGCATCACGATCGACCCGTCTACGACCTCGTTCGCCGGGAACCACGTGTTCCGGATAAACCCCGACGGCTCGGTCGTCTTCATCGCCGGATCGGGCGAGCCCGATTCGGGTACGGGACGCCAGTCGGCGACCGGAGGCGACCTGGATCTGACGGCGCACGCGGTCGCCATGACTCAGAACGGCAACCTCCTCGTCGCTTCGGGTCACGTGGTCTACGACCTGGTCGATCCCGCGGACGCGCGCGCGATCTCGTCGACGTCGTAGCCGCCTTGGAGACGGTTCCGTAGGAGGGACAACGGAAGCCTGACCGGTACTGTGGATCGCCATGGCCGGCCTTGCTCTGCTCGGGATGCTCGCGGCCGAGGTCTCCCCGGAACGGCTCCAGAAGGTCTGCGGCGACGATCCCGCGACCGGGTGTCGTCTGGTTCTCGAGTGGACCGACAACGAGTTCCTGGCCCACGTCGCCGACACGGTCGTCGCGCCGATCATCCAGATCGTCATCATCTGGGTCGTGGCGGTCGCGGTCAACCGGGTCGTCCGCCTGGTCATCAAACGGATCGGGCACCGCCTCGAAGGTGCTGCGCAGTCCGGCCGCTACGCCCGGATGAAAGCGCGCACGCCCAAGGTGCTCATGGAGACGGGCAGCGTGTCGATCCGTGCCGCGGCACGGGCCAAGACCACCACCGCGGTTCTGCGCAGCATCTCGTCGTTCGTGGTGTACTCGGTCGCGGCGCTGTACACGGTCAGCGTCCTGGGGTTGCGGGTCGGCCCGCTGATCGCCGGCGCGGGCATCGCGGGCGTCGCGCTCGGGTTCGGCGCCCAGTCGATGGTGAAGGACTTCCTCGGTGGCATGTTCATGCTCATCGAAGACCAGTTCGGGGTCGGCGACGTGATCGATGTGTCGGCGACCGTGGACGGCACCACGGGGGTGACGGGCACGGTCGAGGAGGTGACCTTGCGGATCACCAGCGTGCGCGACGTGAACGGGACGATCTGGCACATCCCCAACGGGGAGATTCGTCGCGTGGGCAACATGTCGCAAGGCTGGGCCCGGGCCCTGCTCGACGTGCCCGTGCCCTATGGCACCGACCTCGAGGTCGCGCAGTCCATCGTCACGCAAGTGGCCCACGACGTGACCCATGCGCCCGCGTACCGCCCCGAGGTGCTCGGCGAACCAGAGGTGTGGGGCGTCGAGGATCTCGGCCCCGACGCGGTGCTGATCCGTCTCGTGATCAAGACCCGCCCGGGCGAACAGTGGCCGATCATGCGCGCACTGCGAGCGGAGTTGCACAATGCGTTCGTGGCGGCGGGCATCGAGCGCCCCTTCGCCCAGCACGACGTGTACCTCCACGAGGGCGGCCATCCGATCGGGCCGCAACGAGAGCCGTCGCCGCCCGCGGATGGTGGCAACGACTCGTCCCCGGGCCCCGACACCGATCGCAATCGTGTGATCACATCACTGGACGATCTTGGACCCTGACCGTCGACGCCGTGTCGGTCGGCAGAGCTGCACCCCGACGCTTGACAGCCCACCGAGGGGATAGTAGATCTATCTCGGTCCCGGAGGGGTGCGAGGGTAGACGGCGATCTGTCCCGGTGCACTCCCTGCCGGGACAGATGGCCGTCCTGGCCGGCCGATGGCGGTGGTGCGCCCGATTCGTGAAAGTGGTCCGGGTCAGCGCCGGGGCCGGGTGTACGCGTCGAAGATCGCCTTCACGCCGATGGCGAACGGGGTCCAGTCCTGGACGGCTCCACGGTCGCCGGTGGGGAGCGGCAGCGACTCGGGCACGAGTTCGGGTGTGGCCCGCTGTCGGATCGTGAGACCCTCCACCAGCGCCGAGAGCGTCACCCCGAGTATCGCCGCGTCGAAGGGCTCGACGAACTCCAGGTCGTAGGCGTCGACGACCGCGGTGAACAGCGCGACGAGGGCGTCGAGCCAGGCATCCTCGGCCTCGGCGAACGTCGCGGCCAGCTCGGCGTCGGTGCGCTGGGCGAGCCACACGACCAGATAGGTCGGATAGATCGTCCGGTTCAGTGCGGCATTGTCGGCAGCGACGACCCGGATGAGTTCGTCCAACGGTGGGATGCGTTCGCCGCCGAACACGCCGTCGACCTGGTCCTTGGTGGCGAACGACGCGGAGGAGCCAACCACCAGTTCGTGGAGCAACTCGGCCCGGTACGCATCCTGGTTCGGCCAGATCTTGTAGCCGCTGCCGGCGGTCTTCAGCCCCGCCCGGCGGCACACGTCGATCAGGCTGATCCGGTCGAGGGTCACCGACACCCCGCGTTCGGCGAGCAGCGCGGCACCCGCCTCGAGGAGCAACGAGCGGGTCTCCTCCAACGATCGACGCTTCGCCACGGCTCAGCCCCCGCCCGCGTCGTGGCCGCCGTCGCGTTCGCCCGGAGCGCCCGCCCCGCGGGGGCGCGAAAAGGCCCGGGCCAGGGCGTACACGCCACACGCGAGCAGCGACCACTCGGCCTCCTCGGAGCCGTCATCGACCCGACGCACCAGCGTGCGCTCGACGAGGTCGCCGTGCGCACCCATGCGCACGGTCAGGCCGTCGGTCATCGCGGCCACCATCGTGGCGAAGAACCGGGCGTCGAAGGGCGGTTTCCATTCGAGGCCGTACGCCTCGGCGACGGCGTCGTACAACCCGGCATAGGCGTCGATGACGGTGACATCGGAATCGTGCAGCTCCCGGGCCAGGGCCGCGTCGTCGACCGACGCCAACCACAGCCCAACGTAGATCGAGAAGTGCCGGGCGCCGTCGTCGCCGTCGGCGATCGCCGTGCCGGTCGCGGTGCGGATGAGTTCGGGCAGCGGAGGCAGGGCGTCGGGGTCGTCGGCGATGGCCGCGGTGACCAGGTCGATGGCGTCCCGGCCGGGGATGAACTCGCCCAGCACGTGGTGCAGCAGCTCGAGACGGTAGTCGTCCTGGGTGTCCCAGATCTTGTAGGCGCTCCCGACCGTGCTGAGCCCGGCACGACGGCACACGTCGAGGAGATCGACACGACCGATGGTCACGGCCGACTCGGTGGCGACCATCTCCGCGCCGGTGGCGAGCAGCAACGCGCGGGTGTCGTCGATCGATCGGCGGCCGATTGGAGGCGAGCGCCGCGCCGGCCGGTCAGACGTGGGTGTGCTCACGGTCGTCGTCGCTGCGTGGGCGGGTGAAGGCGCCGACCAGCGCCTCGACCCCACAGGCGAACAGGTGCCACTCCTGGTCGGTGCCGTCGGGGCCGGTGGCACGGACGAGCGGATCGCCGACGATCGCCGGGGTGGCTCGTGATCGCAGGTCGAGGCCCTCGATCAGCGCGGAGAGCGACACGGCCAGGTGCCGGCCGTCGAACGGGGGCACCCATTCGAGCCCGTAACGAACGGCGAGTGCTTCGTACATGGCACCGTAGGCGTCGATGAGTTCGCGGTCGGCGGTGTGGAGCTCGTCGGCGAGGACCGGGTCGTGCAGTGCGGCCAGCCAGAGCGCCAGGTACACCGGAGCGGCCTTGTTCGCGATGTTGTCGCGGGCGTTGGCCGCGGCGACGGTCCGGATCAGTTCGGTGAAGTCGGGCAGGTCGACGTCGGGCGCCTCGAGCGTGGCGGTCAGCAGCTCGATCGCCTCGGTGCCGGGGACGGCGGTGCGCAGCAGATGCCGCATCAGCGCGATCCGGTAGTCCTCCTGGGTCGCCCAGATCTTGTAGGCGCTGCCCGCGGTGGTGAGCCCGGCGGCACGGCAGACATCCATGAGGTTGATCGCCCCGAGGGTCACGTTCACGCCGGAGTCGATCAGGATGTCCGCGCCCGTGTCGAGCAGGAGTTCCCGGGTCTCATCGAGACTGCGTCGGCGGCTCATGGGCAGGCTCAGTCGGTCTGGTCGAGGGTCACCTCGATCGCTGTCGGAGCGTCGGCGTCGCCGGTCGACTCGACGACGAGGGTGGTGACGACACCGGCGTCGACCACGTCGACCCGGGCGGCGTCCAGCGCCGCGCCGCGCTCGGCCGAGTCGGTGAAGGTCACCGTGGCGACCGGCGCCTTCATCGAGACCTTCGCGTCGGACTTGGCGTGTCGGATCGCCCCGAGCACGTCCGCGGCGACGGCCAGCACGATGTCGTCGGTGGCGGTCGGCCAGTCCGTTGGCTCTCCGGCCGGCCAGGCCGCGGCGTGCACCGATCCGGGGCGCCACCACGACCAGACCTCTTCGGTGACGAAGGGCAGGAACGGCGCAAACAGGCGCAGCACGGTGTCGAGCGCGACGGCGAGGGTCGCCCGGGCCGACCGGGTCGCGTCGGCTGGCTCTTCATCGTCGCTGTCGCCATACGCGCGGCCCTTGACCAGCTCGAGGTAGTCGTTGCAGAAGTCCCAGAAGAACGCCTCGGTCACCTCCAGCGCCCGGGCGTAGTCGAAGGCCTCGAACGCGGCGGTGGCCGTGGCCACGACGCCTGCGAGACGGGTCATCAGGGCGCGGTCGAGTGGTTCGGTGATCCGTGCCGGGTCGGGCTCGGTGGCGCCCGAGTTGAGCGCGAACCGCGACGCGTTCAGCAGCTTGATCGCGAGACGGCGGCCGATCTTGATCTGGCCCTCGTCGAAGGCGGTGTCGGTCCCGGGTCGGGCAGAGGTCGACCAGTAGCGCACGGCGTCGGTGCCGTAGTTCTCCAGCAACGCGAGCGGCGTGACGACGTTGCCCATCGATTTGGACATCTTCTTGCGATCCGGGTCGAGGATCCAGCCGTTGATCGTCGCCCGCTGCCAGGGCAGCGTGCCGTGTTCGAAATGCGCGCGCACCACCGTGTCGAACAGCCAGGTGCGGATGATCTCGGGCCCCTGGGGGCGCAGGTCCATCGGGAAGGTACGGGCGAACAGGTCGTCGTCGCGCCCCCAGCCGCAGGCGATCTGCGGGGTGAGCGACGAGGTCGCCCAGGTGTCGAGCACGTCGGCCTCGCCGACGAAGCCGCCGGGCGCGCCCCGCTGGGATGCGTCGTAGCCGGGCGGGGTGTCGCTGGACGGGTCGACGGGAAGGGCCGACTCGTCGGGGGTGAGCACGGTGTCGTGGTCGGGCTCGCCGTCGGCACCCACCGCGTACCAGACCGGGATCGGCACCCCGAAGAAGCGTTGCCGGCTGACCAGCCAGTCGCCGTTGAGCCCGTCCACCCAGTGTTGGTAGCGGTGGCGCATGTGGTCGGGTACCCAGTCGAGTTCGGTGCCGCGCTTGGCGAACATCCCACGCAACTCGGGGTCGCGGCCGCCGTTGCGGAAGTACCACTGGCGGCTGGTGACGATCTCGAGGGGTTTGTCGCCTTTTTCGTAGAACTTGACCGGGTGGCTGATCGGCTTCGGGGCGCCGATCAGCTCACCGGATTCGCCGAGCAGGCTGACCATCTGTTCCTTCGCGGAGTACACCGTCTTGCCGGCGAGCGTTTCGTACGCGGCGACCGCACCCGCCCCGGCAGCGGTGATCCACTCGGGCGTCTCGGTGCGGATCCGGCCGTTGCGCCCGATGATCGCCCGGGTGGGCAGTTCGAGCTCGCGCCACCAGGTGACGTCGGTGGTGTCACCGAACGTGCAGATCATGGCGATGCCCGAGCCCTTGTCGGCTTCGGCGAGTTCGTGGGCGAGCACGGGCACCCGCACGCCGAACACCGGCGTGGCGACGGTCGTGCCGAACAGGGGTGCGTACCGTGCGTCGTCGGGGTGGGCGACCAGCGCGACACAGGCGGCGAGCAGTTCGGGCCGGGTCGTCTCGATGAACACGTCGGCGCCGGTGGCGGTGCCGGCGTCGTCGAGGCGGTGGAAGGCGAGTCGGTGGTACGCGCCGGGGCGTTCACGGTCTTCGAGTTCGGCCTGGGCCACGGCGGTCGAGAAGCTGACATCCCACAAGGTGGGGGCCTCGGCCTGGTAGGCCTCACCACGGGAGTAGTTGTGCAGGAACGCCCGTTGGGAGGTGGCCCGTGCCTCGTCGGAGATCGTCTGGTACAACAGACTCCAGTCGACGCTGAGCCCGATGCGGCGCCAGGTCGCCTCGAACACGACCTCGTCGGCGGTGATCAGCTCGATGCACAGTTCCACGAAGTTGCGCCTCGAACACGGCACGGTGCGCTTGACCTTCTTCCCGTCGGCGTCGCGGCCTTCGCTCGCCGGCGGGGTGAAGTCGGGGTCATAGGGCAGGCTCGGGTCGCAGTGCACCCCGAAGTAGTTCTGGGCGCGGCGTTCGGTGGGCAGGCCGTTGTCGTCCCACCCCATCGGGTAGAACACGTCACGCCCCGCCATGCGCTGGTAGCGGGCGACGGCGTCGGTCTGGACGTAGCCGAACACCGATCCCATGTGCAGGTTGCCCGACACCGTCGGCGGCGGCGTGTCGATGCTGAACACCTGCTCGCGGGAGGCCGAACGGTCGAACGCGTACACCCTGCTCGCCGACCAGGCGGCGTCCCATTTCGTCTCCAGCCCGTCCAGGCTCGGCTTGTCGGGGACCTGGACGGCCTCGGCTCGGTCCGCATGCATGATCGCACCAGGGTACCGGCGAGCGGTCCTGCGCCCCGAACCGGTTCGCCCGTCGAGTCGTCGGATATGGCCGCGGCAGGACCGGACGCGCGACCGCGCTGCGGGCGCAGCGGGTGAGTAGGTCGCATCCCCGGCCCGTCAGGTGTCGACGAGGTACCCGTTGGGGTCGAGGGTCCAGCCGGGCGGGAAGATCCGGGGGACACCGACGATCGGGCCGTAGGCGACGCCCGGTGTGAGGACGGCGCTCATCAGTGATGCGTCGGTGAGGTCGGTGTTTGCGAGCGATGCACCGAACAGGATGGTCGCGGCGAGGTCGGCCGCTTGCAGGCTGGCACCGTCGAAGGTCGTGTCGGTGAGGTCGGCGCCACCCAGGTTGATCCCGTCGAGGAGGGCGCCGGTGAAGTCCGCCCCCATGAGCTTCGCCGCGAACAGGTCGGCATCGGTGAGGTCGGCGCCGCTGAAGTCTGCGCCGGGGAACCGGGCGGCGAAGAAGGACGCGCCACGCAGGTCGGCGCCGCGGACATCGGCTTCTGGGCCGACGAGGTAGCCGTTCGACAGCGTCCAATCACTTGTGGGAAAGCGGTTCGGCCAGCCGGTGACGCCACCGGAGCGGACGCCCTTGGCCGACGCACCCCACAGTGTCGCGTTGTTCAGGTCGGTGGACGCGAAGTCGGCGCCTTCGAGGTCGGCCGATTCGAGTCGGATCCCTGCGAGGTAGCGGTTGCTGAAGTCGAATCCGGCGAGGTTCGCACCGTCGAGGTCGGCTCCGGGACCGATGAGATAGCCCCTGGCGACATCCCAGTGCTCGGGAAGTGACGCCGGGTTCCCGACGACGCCTGACGATCGCACCCCGCTCATGTCGGCCCAGGCGAGGCGTGCGCGGTCGATGTGGGTCCCGGTCAGGTCCGCGCCACCGAGGTTCGCGCCGATCAGGTCGGCACCGGTGAGGTCGGCGCCCGGCCCCACGAGGTGGCCTTCGGCGAGACGCCAGTTCGTCGGCAGCGCGCTCGGGCGACCGATGATGCCGCCAGAGGTGACCCCGGTGAGCGCGGCGTCGCGTAGGTTCGTCGCGCTGAGGTTGGTCTCGGCGAGGTCTGCGCCTGCCAGGTCGACGCCTGCCAGATCAGCGCCGGTGAGGTTGGCACCGGGCCCGATGAGGTGACCGGCGGTGACCTGCCACTTCGCGGGTAGCGATGCGGCCGTGCCGGTGAGGCGTCCCGAGCGCACATCGTGCAATGCCACGTCGGTGAAGTCGCTGCCGGCGATAGTCGCGGCATAGAACACGGCGCCGTACGCCTCGGTGCCGCTCAGGTCGGCCCGGGTGAGATCCGCCCGGGTGAGGTTGGCCCCGGAGACGCGGGCGCCGGTCACCACGGCGTCGCTCAGGTCGGTGCCGACGAGGTTGGCGAATGCGAGGTCGGCGCCGGTCAGGTCGGCCCCCTGCAATGACGCACCCGAAAGGTCCGCACCGGCCAGGTCGCACGCGTTCAGATCGAGACCGGCGACGTCGCCATCGGTGAGAGCGGCGACGCCGTCGTGTCCTTCGCGGCAGTCCGCGCCGGGGATGACCGCCGAGCCGATCGACAGCGAGGCTCCCTCCGGCGGGGTGAAGACCGTGCCTTCATCGACGTCGATCGTGCCCGCGGGGGCGCCCAGCGTCCTCGGCGCGTGGTGTCCGGTGGGGTCCATGAGGCCGATGCGCACACCGGTGGAGCCGAGGTTGCCGAGGCGGAAGCTGCCATCGGCGCCCGAAGCCGCCGACGAACGCACCGCGCCGGTCGACGCGTCGAAGGCCGCGACCCAGACCCCCTCGACCGTGCCGTGTCCGTTGCGCACGGTTCCCGAGAGGGCCGATTCGGGCGCCAAGGAGATGTCGTGCCCGGTGCTCGCCTCGCCGGCCGAGATCTCGACGACGGTCGCTTCGGCCAGCACGTCGGTGCCGGAAGGGTCGGCGGCGACGAAGCGGGTGGTCAATCCGGGACCGGTGGCGAGGAGGCGGTAGCGGCCCTCGGGAAGATCCGACGACGTGAAGTGTCCCGCGGTGTCGGTGCTGATCGTGGCGACCGTTCGCCCTTCGGCTGTGGTGTCGCCCGCCTGGACCGCGATCGTGGCGCCGGCAACGGGGCCGCCGCCCGATTGGGCCGTGACCGTGCCCGACACGGTTCCCGAGGCGAGCAGTTGCGACAGATGTGGCGGGGCGTCGGCGTCGGCGTGGACGGTGGTGGCGTCGGTCCAGCCGTTGGCGTCGTCCCACCAGGTGGCGGTGGCGACCTGTCCGAACGCGACGCGGTAGTCCCCGGCGCGCAACTCTTCGGGCGCGAACGCGAACCTTCCCTCGCTGTCGGTCGTCGTGGTGGCGACCAGGGTCTCGGCGGTGTCGCGGTAGACGCGCACGTCGACGTCGGCCGCCGGGTCGCCACCCGCGAAGCTCAGCGTGCCTCCCAGCGTGCGTTCGTCGGAGTCGCACCCGGCCAGCAGGAGCCCGGCGATCAGCATCGCCAGGATCGCGGGCACGGCCGTGGCGACGCGGCGAAACGATCTGATGTGCATTCCCGACTCCTGCGGCTCGTCGTGGTCGGCGGCGGCGTGCTGCAGCGACCTGGCGGTCGAGCGTACCCGCTGGCGCTCGGAGGCCCGCGCGTCCCCTCGGAGGGCGATGGTCGCGCCGCCATGATGGGGCGCGACCTGGTCGTTTGCGGCGAACTTGACGTGCACGGAAGGTTTTTGTGATTCTGACGTGAACGTAAAGAACGTGCATCGGATGGCCGGAATCCGGCCGTCACGCAAGGAGCCGCATGACCTCGACGATCGCGCCCAGCCCGAACGGCGCCGCGCCCCAGAGCTCGAAACCCGACCGTTACAAGTGGACCGCCCTGTCGAACACCACCCTCGGCATCTTCATGGCGGCGCTGGATTCGTCGATCGTGCTGATCGCCCTGCCGGCGATCTTCCGGGGGATCGACCTCGACCCGTTGCAGCCCTCGAACGTGGCGTATCTGCTCTGGATGCTGATGGGCTACATGGTCGTGACCGCGGCGCTGGTGGTCACCTTCGGCCGTCTGGGCGACATCTTCGGCCGGGTCAAGATGTACAACGCCGGGTTCCTGGTGTTCTCGCTCGCTTCGCTGGCACTGTCGCTGTGTCCGTGGACCGGATCGCACGGGGCGATGTGGCTGATCGTGTGGCGGGTCGTCCAGGGTGTCGGCGGTGCACTGCTGATGGCGAACTCCACGGCGATCCTCACCGACGCGTTCCCGGTGAAAGAACGCGGTATGGCGATGGGCATCAACATGGTCGCCGCGATCGCCGGGTCGTTCATCGGCCTGATCGCCGGCGGTCTGCTCGCCGACATCGACTGGCGGGCGGTGTTCTGGATCAACGTGCCCATCGGCCTGTTCGGCACGGCGTGGGCCTATGCGAAGCTCCGCGAACTGGGCACGGTCACCAAGTCGAAGATCGACTGGTGGGGCAATCTCACCTTCGGGGTGGGCCTGGTGATGGTGCTGCTGGGCATCACCTATGGGCTGATGCCCCACGGTGGCTCGAACATGGGGTGGACCGGCCCGTGGGTGCTGTTCGAACTGATCGGCGGCGTGGCGATCCTCGTCGGGTTCCTCTACATCGAGACCAGGGTCGAGGACCCGCTGTTCCACGTCGACCTGTTCAAGATCAAGGCGTTCAGCTTCGGCAACGCCTCGGGCTTTCTCGCCTCGATCGGCCGCGGGGGCCTGCAGTTCATGTTGATCATCTGGTTGCAGGGCATCTGGCTGCCGCTGCACGGCTACAGCTTCGAGTCCACCCCGTTGTGGGCGGGGATCTACATGATCCCGCTCACCGTCGGTTTCCTGGTGGCCGGCCCGGTGTCGGGGTGGTTGTCGGACCACTACGGCGCCCGGCCCTTCGCCACCGGCGGCATGTTGGGCGCGGCGGTGTCGTTCGCGCTGTTGATGCTGCTTCCGGCGGACTTCACCTTCTGGGTGTTCGCGGCGTTGCTGTTGATGAACGGTCTGTCGATGGGGCTGTTCGCGGCGCCGAACACCACCGGCATCATGAACAGTGTCCCGCCCGCCAAGCGGGGCGCCGCCAACGGCATGCGCATGACCTTCCAGAACTCGGGCATGTTGTTGTCGATCGGGCTGTTCTTCTCGCTGATGATCGTGGGGCTGGCGTCGTCGCTGCCTACGACGATGGACTCGGGGTTGCGTTCGGCGGGCGTGACGCCCAAGGTCGCCGAGACGATCTCGCACGAGCCGCCGGTGGCGGTGCTGTTCTCGGCGTTCCTCGGCTACAACCCCATGGAGGGCCAGCTCTCGCGCATCAGCGCCGGCGGCGAGCCGATCCCCCCGGGTCGCGAGCACCTCACCGATGCGCGGGGATGCGCGCCGGCGGGCTCGCAGTTGTGCGCACTCCCCGAGCCCCAGCGCGACCATCTGACCTCCAAGACGTTCTTCCCACATCTGATCTCGCAGCCCTTCAAGGACGGTCTGGTGATTGCGTTCTCCGCCTCATTGATCATGTGCCTGCTCGCGGCCGCGTTCTCGTGGCTCCGAGGCGGCTACTACGTGAATCCCGAGGAGGCCGCCGCGTTCGCGGGGGAGCGCGACGTCGACGACGAGTCCCGGGCGGATACGGTCGTGGAGGTGGCGATCGGCGAAGGAGGCTGAGGTGAGTACCGAGGATGTCGCGCCGTACCGGATCGGCGAGGTCGCCGACCGGCTCGGCGTGTCGACCCGTACCCTGCGCTACTACCAGGAACTCGGGTTGTTGGACCCGGCGGGGCAGTCCGAAGGTGGCAACCGCCGCTACTCCGAAGGCGACGTGACCCGGGCGATGCGGATTCTGGAGTTGCGCAACGTGATGGGTTTCGAGTTGGAGCGGATCGGTGAGATTCTCTCGGCGGAGGACCGCCTGGCCGAGATGCGCGCCGAGGCGCACCGGGGCGTGTCGCCGGGGCGCAAGCGGGAGATCGTGGCCGAGGCGATCGAGATCAACGAGACCCTGCGGGTACAGGTCGCCGACAAGATGGCCGTGCTGGCCGAGTTCGACGCTGATCTGGTGGCGCGCCTCGATCGGCTGCACGCCTTCGTCGCCGGCGCCGAACTGGCGTCGGCCGAATAGCGCGGTCGGCGCCGGCGGCCCGGCCCGGGCGGCCGGTCGGTCGGGGCGGTCAGGCGCCGGGTCGGGGCGGCCGCGGCGGTCAGGTCGGGCTGTCTCAGAGGGTGCCGGTCACGGCCTGCAGGCCGAGGCTTCCCAACCCGACCCCGGCCCAGAGGATGCCGCCCAGCAGAATCGGCCGGAATCCCGCGGCACGGATCTTCCCGATGCGGGTCGACAGCCCGATCGCGGCGAGCGCCGCGGTGATCATCCAGGTTGCGACATCGGCGAGGTCGTGATGCCAGGCGTCGGGCACGATCCCGATCGAGTTGACCACCACGGCGGCGACGAACACGAGGATGAACACCGGAAAGATCCGGCGCAGGGGGACCCGGCTCGACTGGTCGGCGCACACCTCGCCTTGGGGTGGCGTGCCCGCCGAGGCGTCGGTGGCCGGCGTCGGGTGCCGGTTCCACCACCATGCCACGGCGACACAGATCGGCACGATCGCCAAGGTGCGGGTCAGCTTCACGACCACGGCGAAGGTGACCGCGGCGTGGCCGTAGATGTCGGACGCGGCGACGACCGACGACGTGTCGTTGATGGCGGTGCCCGCCCACAGTCCGAAGGCATGCTGCGACAGCCCGAGCGCGTGACCGATCGACGGGTAGCTCAGCACCGCGATCACGTTGAACAGGAAGATCGTGGCGATCGCGTACGAGACGTCGGCGTCGTCGGCATCGATGACGGCATTGGTGGCGGCGATCGCCGATGCGCCGCAGATCGCGGTGCCCACGCCGATCAGCAGGTTCGCATTCCGGCGGATGCCGAGCCAGCGGCCGACGAGCCAGGCGAGCACGCCGACGATGGCGAGTGAGCCGAGCAGGACGGGCAACGACTCGACGCCGGTGTGGATCACCTGGCTGAGCGACAGACCGAAGCCCAGCATGATGATGGAACCCTGCAGGACCTTCTTCGACGTGAACGCGATGCCCGGCGCGAATGCTTCACCGGGCGGGCGCAGCACGGCGACGACGATCCCGATGGCGATCGCGAAGACCGGGGCCCCCACGACGGGGGCGAGGTGACCGAGCCAGGTGGCGACCACGGTGATCGCGACGGCGGCGGCAAGCCCCGGGGCCACGCGTCGGATCCACACGAGCGCGTGCCGGGCACCGTCGGGGGCGATCGTCCGGTCCCGCGCAGCGGGGCGGTGGTCGTCGATCGTTGGCACCAGGTGTCGATTATGGCGGAGCCCGGTGCGGTCGGGGGAAGTCGACGAACGAGGGACTTCGGCGCTGAGGAGTGCTTGTTTCGGCGTACCGCTCGTTCTAAAGTCAAGACCAATACCTTTTACAGGCCGACGAGACACCCCGGAGGTGGTCGCCGACCACCGACCGCCGAAGGAGTGGCACCATGCGGCATTTCTCGTTCCGACCGACCTTGACCATGCAGGGTCGCAAGTTCAAAGGCCTGCGGGGGTACGCGGGCAAACCGACGCACCCTCCGCTCACCGACGTGCCGATCGGCGCGGTGGTGCTGGTCGCCGTGCTCGACGTGATCTCGTTCATCGGTGGCGACGACGCGGCCTGGGCCCACGGTTTCTACGCAGCCGGCACGATCGTGCTGGCGGTGGGTGCCCTGGTGGCGGTGTTGGCCGCGCTGACCGGCTGGTTCGACGCCTGGAAATCCTCGGAGGCCGGCACCCAGGCGCGCCGCACCATCAACGCCCACGCATTGTTGATGATCGTCACCGTGGTGGTGGTGTTGGCGAACCTGATCCTGCGGTTCTTCGCGTTCGGTGACGACGCGTCGACGCCGGTGATCGTGCTGATCCTGTCGCTGCTGGGCGTGGTCATCGGCGCGTTGGGCGCGACCTTCGGAGGCGCGATGGTCTTCGAGTACGGCTTCAACGTGGAGACCGCCGGTGATCACCCGGTGTGGTCGAAGTCCGAAGAAGACGTCTTCCACGGCCGGCACTGATCCGGCGGACCGGACACGTCGCGGCGCTGGCCGCGACGGGCCATCAACGAGAAGCCGGGAATCCCCGACGTCGCCGGTTCGCCTGACCCAGCGCGGCTCCGACGACGACCAGTACCGCACCGATCGTGGCGAGCAGCCAGATCGCCGCACCGGTCGCGGGCAATCCGCCCGACGAAGGCGGCGTCGCCGTGGTGCCCGGTCCTCCGGGCGGCGGTGCGGTGGTGTCGGCGCCGAGGTTCACCGCAAAGGTCGATGAGGTCGGTCCGCTCGACGTCGCGGGCACGTTGGTCGAGCCCGGTCCGGTGGTCGTC
>Ga0182738_1001512_pt1 | contig 29055 bp, 19 predicted proteins | sample eDN5th30CBELigMG_FD_128876 | JGI IMG/M metagenome (GOLD analysis project Ga0182738, IMG submission 128876) | Enriched Miracle-Growth compost microbial communities from Emeryville, California, USA - eDNA 5th pass 30_C BE-Lig MG (version 2)... ...
CCTGACGATGATGCTGCCGCACGGCTACGAAGGCCAGGGCCCGGAGCACTCCTCGGCCCGCATCGAGCGCTTCCTGCAGCTGTGCGCCGACAACAACATCCAGGCCGTCCAGCCGACCACGGCCGCGCAGATCTTCCACCTGCTGCGCCGGCAGATGATCCGGCCCTTCCGCAAGCCGCTGGTGATCTTCACGCCCAAGTCGCTGCTGCGCAACAAGGACGCCGGCTCGCCCCTGACCGAGCTGTCCAGCGGGCGCTTCCGCACGGTGATCGGCGAGGTCGACGAGGCCATCGACCCGGCCGGCGTCAAGCGCGTGCTGGCGTGCTCGGGCAAGGTCTACTACGACCTGGTCAACGCCCGCCGCGAGCGCAAGGCCGGCCACGTCGCCATCGTCCGCGTCGAGCAGCTCTACCCCTTCGCGCACAAGGCCTTCGAGACCGAGCTGCGCAAGTACGGCAACGCCACCGAGGTCATCTGGGTGCAGGACGAGCCGCAGAACCAGGGCCCCTGGTTCTACGTGCAGCACCACCTGTACGAGAACATGAAGGAAGGCCAGAAGCTCGCCTACGCCGGCCGCCCGGCCTCGGCCTCGCCGGCCGTGGGCTACCTGGCCAAGCACCAGGAGCAGCAGAAGGCGCTCATCGAGCAGGCCTTCGCCGCCAAGTACAAGGGCTTCATGCTGACCAAGTAAGCGCGCCCGCCGAACCGAACATTCATCAAGAAGGAACACGCAGATCATGGCCATTACCGACGTCGTCGTCCCGCAGCTTTCCGAATCCGTTTCGGAAGCCACGCTGCTCACCTGGAAGAAGCAGCCTGGCGCAGCCGTGGAGGCCGACGAGATCCTGATCGAGATCGAAACCGACAAGGTCGTGCTGGAAGTGCCGGCGCCGGCCTCCGGCGTGCTGGCCGAAATCGTCAAGGGCGACGGCAGCACCGTCACCTCGGGCGAGCCCATCGCCCGCATCGACACCGCCGCCAAGGCGGCCGCCCAGCCCGCCACGGCGCCCGCCGCTGAACCTCCCAAGGCGGCCCAGGCCGCCGCCCAGGCGCCGGCCGCCGAGGCCGCCGCCCCGGCCAAGGCCAGCAGCGCCGCCTCGCCCGCGGCCGCCAAGATCATGGCCGACAACAACGTCTCGCCCGAATCGGTGGAAGGCACCGGCCGGGGCGGGCGCATCACCAAGGGCGACGCGCTGGCCGCCTCGGCCGGCGGCGCCAAGGCGCCCGCCGCGCCCGCGCCGGTGGCCGCGCCCAGCCTGTCGCTGGACGGCCGTCCCGAGCAGCGCGTGCCCATGAGCCGCCTGCGCGCCCGCGTGGCCGAGCGCCTGCTGCAGTCGCAGCAGGAGAACGCCATCCTGACGACCTTCAACGAGGTCAACATGCAGGCCGTGATGGACCTGCGCAACAAGTACAAGGAAAAATTCGAGAAGGAGCACGGCGTCAAGCTGGGCTTCATGTCCTTCTTCGTGAAGGCGGCGGTCGCGGCGCTCAAGAAGTACCCCGTGGTCAACGCCTCGGTCGACGGCAAGGACATCATCTACCACGGCTACTTCGACATCGGCATCGCCGTGGGCAGCCCGCGCGGCCTGGTGGTGCCCATCCTGCGCAACGCCGACCAGCTCACCATCGCCGAGATCGAAAAGCAGATCGGCGACTTCGGCAAGCGCGCGGCCGACGGCAAGCTCGGGCTCGAAGAGCTCACCGGCGGCACGTTCTCGATCTCCAACGGCGGCGTGTTCGGCTCCATGCTGTCCACCCCCATCATCAACCCGCCGCAGTCGGCCATCCTGGGCGTGCACGCCACCAAGGAGCGCCCCGTCGTCGAGAACGGCCAGATCGTCATCCGGCCCATGAACTACCTGGCCATGTCCTACGACCACCGCATCATCGACGGCCGCGAGGCCGTGCTGGCGCTGGTGGCCATGAAGGAAGCCCTGGAAGACCCGCAGCGCCTGCTGCTGGACCTGTAAGGGGCGCGCCATCATGTCCAAGCAATTCGACGTCGTCGTCATCGGTGCCGGCCCCGGCGGCTACATCGCCGCCATCCGCGCCGCCCAGCTAGGCATGTCGGTCGCATGCATCGACGCCTGGCAGAACGGGCAGGGCGGGCCGGCCCCCGGCGGCACCTGCACCAACGTGGGCTGCATCCCGTCCAAGGCGCTGCTGCAGTCCTCCGAGCACTTCGAGCAGGCCCAGCACCACTTCGCCGACCACGGCATCGAGGTCAAGGGCCTGGGCATCAAGGTCGAGACGATGCTGGGCCGCAAGAACGCGGTGGTCAAGCAGAACAACGACGGCATCCTGTACCTGTTCAAGAAGAACAAGGTCTCCTTCTTCCACGGCAAGGGCGCCTTCGCCGGCCAGGTGGAAGGCGGCTGGGCCCTAAAGGTCAGCGGCACCGCCGAGGAAGACCTGGTGGCCCGGCACGTGATCGTGGCCACCGGCTCGTCGGCGCGCCCGTTGCCGGGCCTGCCCTTCGACGAGAAGAACGTGCTGTCCAACGACGGCGCGCTGAACATCGCCGCCGTGCCCAAGAAGCTGGGCGTGATCGGCGCCGGCGTGATCGGCCTGGAGATGGGCAGCGTCTGGCGCCGCCTGGGCGCCGAGGTCACCATCCTGGAAGCCCTGCCGGACTTCCTGTCCGCGGCCGACCAGCAGGTGGCCAAGGAAGCGCTCAAGGCCTTCGCCAAGCAGGGCCTGGACATCAAGACCGGCGTGAAGATCGGCGAGATCAAGCCGGCCGCCAAGTCGGTCACCGTGCCCTACACGGACGCGGCCGGCGCCGAGCAGAAGCTGGTGGTGGACAAGCTGATCGTCTCCATCGGCCGCGTGCCCTACACGGGCGGGCTCAACGCCGAAGGCGTGGGCCTGAAGCTGGACGAGCGCGGCTTCATCGCCGTGGACGAGGACTGCCGCACCAACCTGCCCAACGTCTGGGCGGTGGGCGACGTGGTGCGCGGCCCCATGCTGGCGCACAAGGCCGAGGAAGAAGGCGTGGCGGTGGCCGAGCGCATCGCCGGCCAGCACGGCCACGTCAACTTCGCCACCGTGCCGTGGGTGATCTACACCTCTCCCGAGATCGCCTGGGTGGGCCGCACCGAGCAGCAGCTCAAGCAGGACGGCCGCGAGTACAAGGCCGGCAGCTTCCCCTTCATGGCCAACGGCCGGGCGCGCGCCATGGGCGACACCACCGGCTTCGTGAAGGTGCTGGCCGACGCCAAGACCGACGAGGTCCTGGGCGTGCACATCGTCGGGCCCATGGCCTCGGAGCTGATTTCCGAAGCCGTGACCATCATGGAGTTCCGCGGCGCGGCCGAGGACATCGCCCGCATCTGCCACGCCCACCCGACGTTGTCCGAGTCGGTCAAGGAAGCGGCGCTGGCGGTCGACAAGCGCACGCTGAATTTTTGATCCCGTAGCCGGCAGGCCGGCTGGCAAGGGGGCGGACCGCGCTGCGGTCCGCCCTTTTCGCTGGCCGGCCTCGCGCCGGCCCGCGGCGTCCGTTTCGCCGTCCTGCCTTTTCGCCCGCTTCGCCACTGCCCCATGAACGTCATCGAGTACTACCAGCACGAACTGGCCCAGCGCGGCTACCAGGCCGACGCCGCGCAGCGCGCGGCCGTCGAGCGGCTGCAGCGCTACTACGACGACTGGGTGCGCTTCCGCGCCCAGCGCTCCAATGGGCTCAAGAAGCTGATCAACCGCCCGGCCGTGCCGCGCGGCGTCTACATGTGGGGCGGGGTGGGGCGCGGCAAGAGCTTCCTGATGGACGCCTTCTACGCCACCGTGCCGGTGGTGCGCAAGACGCGCCTGCATTTCCACGAGTTCATGCGAGGCGTGCACCGCCAGCTGGAGGAAGTGCGCGGCATGGCCGACCCGCTCGACGAAGTGGCGCGCCGGGTGGCCAAGCGCTACCGGCTGATCTGCTTCGACGAGTTCCACGTCTCGGACGTGGCCGACGCCATGATCCTGCACCGGCTGCTGCTGGGGCTGTTCCAGCACGGCACGTCCTTCGTCATGACGTCCAACTACGAGCCTTCCACGCTCTACCCGGAAGGCCTGCACCGCGACCGCATCCTGCCGGCCATCGCGCTGATCCGCGAGCGCATGGACGTGCTCAACGTGGACGCCGGCGTGGACTACCGGCGCCGCGCGCTGGAGCAGGTGCAGGTCTACCACGAGCCGCTCGACGAGCGCGCCGCCCAGGCGCTCGAAGACGCCTTCGAGCGCCTGGCCGACACGCCGCCGCAGGATCCTGTGCTGCACATCGAGCACCGCGAGATCCGCGCCCTGAAGCTGGCCGGCAGCGTGGTGTGGTTCGACTTCGCCACGCTGTGCGGCGGGCCGCGCTCGCAGAACGACTACCTGGAGCTGGCCAGCCGCTTCCACGCGGTGATCCTGTCCGGGGTGCCGCGCATGGGGCCCAGGCAGGCGTCCGAGGCGCGCCGCTTCACCTGGCTGGTGGACGTGTTCTACGACCACAAGGTCAAGCTCATCATGTCGGCCGAATGCCCGCCCGAGCAGCTCTACACCGAGGGCGCGCTGGCCGGGGAGTTCCACCGCACGGTCTCGCGCATCCTGGAAATGCAGTCGCGCGAATACCTGGACAGCGAGCGGCGGGCGACGGTGGATCTGTAGCGAGGCGGCCGGGGGCGGGCTGCCCCCGGCGGCGGCAGGCGGGGCCGGGGCGACCCGCCGGCAAGCCCAGGCGGGGCGGCTCCCCTTGGTCGGAAAAGCTAAGTACAATTGCGAATAATTCCGATTACCGAATTACGCCACCCGTGACTACCCGTACCCTGGACAGCGGCGCCATGCTGCGCTACCGGCTGGCCGTCGCCTCGCGCGCGGCCGCGGCCATCTTCGGCGGCTATGCGTTCGCCTCGGCGCTGGCCGCCTGCCTGGCGGTCTGGCTGCCGGGGCCGCGCACCGAGGCCGTGCTGGCGGCCACCATGCTGGCCTTTCTCGCCCACGCCTGCGCGGCGCTGTGGGTGTTCGCCACACGCAGCGCCGTGCGCGCCTGGGCCGGCGTGGCCGGCGTCACGGCCGTGCTGGCCGGCCTCTACATGCTGGCGCGGCTGACCGGTTCGGCATGAAACCGGGCAACGCCCAGGAAGGCCTGCGCCAGGCCATGTCCTGGCTGCATACCTGGACCGGCCTGGTGCTCGGCTGGGTGCTGTTCGCCATGTTCCTGACCGGCACGCTGGCCTTCTTCCGGCCCGAGATCACCGCCTGGATGCAGCCCGAGGCGCGCCCGGCCATGGTGGAGCCGGCGCGTGCGCTGGACACCGCCGTGGACTACCTGCAGCGGCACGGGCCCGATTCGCCGCGCTGGTTCGTCAGCCTGCCCGGCGAGCGCGAGCCGGCCATGCGGCTGGCCTGGCAGGCGGCCAGGCCGCAGCCCGGCCAGCGCCGCTTCAGCATCGTCTACCTGGACCCGGCCAGCGGCCGGGAGATCGCCGCGCGCGAGACCCGCGGCGGCGATTTCCTGTACCGCTTCCATTTCGAGCTGGGCATCGGCTACCCCTGGGGGCGCTGGCTGGCCGGCGTGGCCGCCATGTTCATGCTGGTGGCCATCGTCAGCGGCGTGATCACGCACAAGAAGATCTTCACGGACTTCTTCACCTTCCGGCCCGGCAAGGGCCAGCGTTCCTGGCTGGACGGGCACAACGCGCTGTCGGTGCTGGGGCTGCCCTTCCATTTCATGATCACCTTCAGCGGCCTGCTGCTGCTGATGGCCATGCTGCTGCCGGCCGGCATCCTGGCCGCCTACGACAGCGAGCGCGCCTTCTTCGACGAGGCCTTCCCGGCCTTCCGCATGCCGGAGGCGTCCGGCCGCTCGGCGCCGCTCGCGCCGCTGGCGCCCATGCTGGCCGACGCGCGCATGCACTGGCAGGGCGGCTCGGTGGGGCGGGTGACGGTCAGCCGCCCCAACGACGCCAACGCCCTGGTCTCCTTCACGCGCGACGAGGGGGACAGGATTTCCTACGGCCGCGGCTCGCCGGTGCGCGTCTACGACGGCGCCACCGGCCGCGCGCGCAGCCAGAGCCAGGACCCGGGCGGCGCCACGCTGGTGGCCGGCACGGTGGTGGGCCTGCACCTGGGCTATTTCGCGCATCCGCTGCTGCGCTGGCTGTATTTCCTGGTCGGGCTGGCGGGCACGGCCATGGTGGGCAGCGGGCTGCTGCTGTGGGTGGCCAAGCGCCGCCAGAAGCACGCCAAGGCGGCGCAGCCGCCGTTCTCGCTGCGGCTGGTCGAGTCGCTGAACGTGGGTTCCATCGCCGGGCTGTGCGTGGCGGTGGGGGCGTATTTCTGGGCCAACCGGCTGTTGCCTGCCGGGCTGGCCGGGCGCGCCGACTGGGAGGTGCGGGCCTTCTTCGCCGCCTGGGCACTGGCCTTCGCGCACGCCGGCTTCGCCGGGCGGCGCGGCTGGGGCGCGCAGTGGGCCGCGGCGGCTGTGCTGCTGGGAGGCGTGCCCTTGCTGAACGCCGCCACGTCCGACCGCCACCTGGGCCACAGCCTGGCGCAGGGCGACTGGGTGATGGCCGGCTTCGACCTGGCGGCGCTGGCCTGCGGGCTGTTGTTCGCCTGGCTGGCCGTCAAGGCGCTGCGCGCGCGGCGCCAGGCTGCCCATGCCGCTCAGGCCGCTCAGGCCGTTCAGGCTGCCGCCCAGGCCGCCCGCGCAGCCCGGGCCACGCAGGCCGGCCTGCCGGAAGGCGCGACCGAGGCGGGACGGCCGTGACCGCGGCCGCCTTCTGCCTGACCTACGCGGCGCTGGCCGCGCTGTGCCTGGCCATGGACAGGCACCATGCCGACGTGTTCGGCGACGACCCGCCGCCCCGGCGCCGGCTGGCGCTGCGCGTGGCCGGCTGGGCGCTGCTCGGGCTGTCGCTGTGGGCCGCCGCCGCGCCGCGCGGCTGGGCCTACGGCAGCACGCAGTGGACCGGCATGCTGGCGCTGGACGGGCTGCTGCTGATCGTGCTGCTGCCCTACGCGCCGCGCGCGGCCGTCGGCCTGGGCGTGCTGTGCCTGGCCGCGGCGCCGCTGCTGGCGGCGCTGTAGCGAGCCGGCACGGTAAACTTCCGCCTTCTCCACCTCCTTATCGGCCGCACGCCGCGCGCCGCCGCTCCCGCGCATGAACACCCGCGTCCTCACCGGCATCACCACCACGGGCACGCCCCACCTGGGCAACTACGTGGGCGCCATCCGGCCGGCCATCGCCGCCAGCACCCAGCCCGGCGTCGACGCCTTCTTCTTCCTGGCCGACTACCACGCGCTGATCAAGTGCGACGACCCGGCGCGCATCGCCCGCTCGCGCCTGGAGCTGGCCGCCACCTGGCTGGCCGCCGGCCTGGACCCCGAGCGCGTCACCTTCTACCGCCAGTCCGACGTCCCGGAAATCCCCGAGCTGTGCTGGATGCTGACCTGCGTCACGTCCAAGGGACTGATGAACCGGGCGCACGCCTACAAGGCCTCGGTGGACCAGAACGAGGCCAAGGGCGTGGACCCGGACGACGGCGTCACCATGGGGCTGTTCTCCTACCCGGTGCTGATGGCCGCCGACATCCTGATGTTCAACGCGCACAAGGTGCCGGTGGGCCGCGACCAGGTCCAGCACCTGGAGATGGCGCGCGACATCGCCCAGCGCTTCAACCACCTGTACGGCGGCGGGCGCGAGTTCTTCGTGCTGCCCGAGGCGGTGGTGGAAGAGGACGTGGCCACGCTGCCCGGGCTGGACGGGCGCAAGATGTCCAAGAGCTACAACAACACCATCCCGCTGTTCGAGGGCGGCGCCAAGGCGCTGCGCGCGGCGGTCATGCGCATCGTCACCGACTCGCGCGAGCCGGGCGAGCCCAAGGACGCGGAAGGCTCGCACCTGTACACGCTGTACCGCGCCTTCGCCGCGCCGGACGAGACCGCTGCGTTTCGCCGCGAGCTGGAAGCCGGCATGGGCTGGGGCGACGCCAAGGAGGCGCTGTGCGCGCGCATCGAGCGCGACCTGGCGCCCATGCGCGGGCGCTACGCCGAACTGATGGCCGACCCGGACCGCATCGAAGATATCCTGCAGGCCGGCGCCGCCAAGGCGCGCAAGCTGGCCTCGCCGCTGATGGCCGAGCTGCGCGCGGCCGTGGGCCTGCGCAACCGCCCCGCGGCCGCCGCCGGCGGCGGCGCGGGCAAGGGCAGGAAGCAGGCGCGCGCGCGCTTCGTCAGCTTCCGCGACGAGGACGGGCGCTTCCGCTTCCGCCTGCTGGCGGCCGAGGGCGACGAACTGCTGGTGTCCGTGCCCTACGCCGATCCCAAGGAGGCCGGGGCGATGACGCGCCGCCTGCAGTCCGGGCCGGCGGCCGGCCTGGCGGGCCAGGACGACGGCCGCTGCGCCGTGCTGCTGGACGGCAGGGCCGTGGCGCACGGGCCCGCCGCGGCCGGCGAGGCGGCGCAGGCCGCCTGGGCCGGCAGGCTGGCGCAGGCGCTGGAATCGCTGGGCAAGGAATAGCGTTCGCTCATCCTTGCGCTTCGGCAGCGTCCGCGGCGTCGCCGGCGTCCGCCAGCCGGCCGTTGTCGACTTCCAGGCGCCCGCCGCCCATGTGCTCCAGCATGTCCGGGCCGGGGCTGCCGGCGATGCGCGGGCTGCCGCGCCATAGCGGGTTGGCGAAGGGCAGGTAGCGCAGCCGCGCCGTGGCGTGGACGAAGACGATGGTGGTGTGGGACACGGCCTCGGGCTCGGACAGGTTGGCGTCGAACTCCAGGGTGCAGCGCGCGCCGATGCGGTACAGCACGCCCGCGCCCAGGCTGGCGAAGGCCAGCGCGCCCAGGCGCAGGCAGGCGCCGTTGATCAGCTCCACCGTGCGCGAGCCGATGCGCTCCAGCGTGATGGCGCCGAAGGACAGTTCGACCGCGTCGATCAGCAGGCGCGACTGGTAGCCGAGCAGCACTTCCCCGAACTCGCCTTCCGGCGGCGCGTTGCCGCGGCCGATGATCTCCGTCTGATGCGCCGCAAGTTTCAGGGTGGCCATGTCGGAAGCGCCGGGGTGGATGTCGGGCGGGCGGCGCGCTCGGGCGCCGGCGCGGCCCGGGGCAGGCGGCCCGTCCCGCCGGGCCGAGCGGCATTGTCCCCGATCGGCACGGCCTCGGCCACAAGACACTCTTAGGGCCTGCGCCGGATGCGCGCGCATGGGCGCGGCCTGTGCCGCATCCCCTGAGCGCGGGCCGGCGATGCGTGGGAGCACCAAGTTCTTGATGCTCGTCAAGGGGCGGGAAGCCGTCCGGCCGGATGATGGATACCAACGCGCCCGACGGGGCAGCCGGCCGGCGCCCCGGGCGCAAGCCGCGGCGCGCCCGGGGCGCCGGCGCGGCGGGCCGGCGCGGCGGGCCGGCGGCGGCAGCGCGGATGCGCCCCGGCATCGCCCGCCGTCCTTGTCCGAATCGGCCCCCGGCCCGCCCGACGCCGATCCGTCCCCGCCCGAACGCCACGCCCAGGGATTCCCATTGAAAGATTCCGCCGCCGTTCCCGCTACCGACCCCGCCTCCGCGGCAACGGCTGCCGATTCCGCTCCCGCCGTTGCTGCGGCACGCGCGCCTGCCACCCCTCTCGCGGACGCGCCTGCCATCCCCGCCGGTGCGGCCACCTATTCCCTTCCTGCCACGCAGCCCCCTTCGGCGGCGGACGCCGACCTGGCCGCCTCCATAGACGGCCGCGCCCACGCCCTGTGGGCCCAGGCCTGGTCGTCGCTGTCGCCCGAGTCGGTGGCGCTGGCCTGGTTCGACTGGGCCTCGCACCTGGCGACCTCGCCCGGCAAGTGCGTGGAGCTGGCCCGGCTGGGCGGCGAGCAGGCCCAGGCGCTGGCCGAGTTCGTGCGCCAGTGCTGCGTGGCCGGGCCCACGCAGGCGCGCGCCTCGATCGAGCCGCCGGTGCAGGACAGGCGCTTCGGCGAGCCGCCCTGGTGCTGCTGGCCGTTCAGCCTGTGGCACCAGGCCTTCCTGCTGACCCAGCAGTGGTGGGAAAGCGCCACCACCGGCGTGTGGGGCGTGGAGCGCCACCACGAGAAAGTGGTCGGCTTCTGCGCGCGCCAGTGGCTGGACGTGTTCTCGCCCGGCAACCACCTGCTGACCAACCCGGTGGCGCTCAAGCGCACGGTGGACGAGGGCGGCGCCAACCTGGTCCGCGGCTACGCCAACCTGCAGGAGAACATCCGCCGCCGCCTGGCCGGCCTGCCGCCGGTGGGGGCCGAGGACTTCCAGGTCGGGCGCGAGGTGGCCGCCACGCCCGGCAAGGTGGTGCTGCGCAACCGGCTCATGGAGCTGATCCAGTATTCGCCGCGCACCCGCACCGTGCGGCCCGAGCCGGTGCTGGTGATGCCGGCCTGGATCATGAAGTACTACATCCTGGACCTGTCGCCGGGCAATTCGCTGATCGGCTACCTGGTCTCGCAGGGCTACACGGTGTTCTGCATCTCCTGGAAGAACCCCGGCCGCGAGGAAAGCGACCTGGGCATGGAGGACTACGTCGAGCTGGGTTTCGAGGCGGCGCTGGAGGCCATCGAGGCCATCGTCCCGGGCCGGCGCGTGCACGCCACCGGCTACTGCCTGGGCGGCACGCTGCTGGCCATCGCCGCCGCCGCCATGGTGCGCGACGGCCGCGCCGGCCGGCTGGCCTCGCTGAGCCTGTTCACGGCGCAGACCGACTTCAGCGAGCCGGGCGAGCTGGGCCTGTTCGTCGACGAAAGCCAGGTCAGCCTGCTGGAGGCGCAGATGGCGCAGACCGGCTACCTGCGCGCCGACCAGATGGCCGCGGCCTTCGAGATGCTGCGCTCCTACGACCTGTTGTGGTCGCGCCGGGTGCGCGAATACCTGCTGGGCGAGCGCCGCCCCATGACCGACCTGATGGCCTGGAACGCCGACGCCACGCGCATGCCGGCGCGCATGCATTCGCAGTACCTGCGCGGCCTGTTCCTGAACAACGACCTGGCCCATGGCCGCCACCTGGTGGGCGGGCGGCCGGTGTCGCTGGGCAGCCTGAACCTGCCGACCTTCTGCGTCGGCACGGCGACCGACCACGTGGCGCCGTGGAAGTCGGTCTACAAGCTGCACTACCTGTGCCCGGCCGAGATCACCTTCGTGCTGACCAGCGGCGGGCACAACGCGGGCATCGTCAGCGAGCCGGGCCACCCGCGCCGCCAGTACCAGGCGACCACGCGCCCGGCCGGCGGCGGCTACGTGTCGCCGGAGGAATGGCAGGCCACCGTGGCGGTGCATCAGGGCTCGTGGTGGCCGCAGTGGCTGGCCTGGCTGCGCGCGCGCTCGGGCGCGCCGGTGCGCCCGCCCGCCATGGGCGCGCCGGCCCGCGGCCTGCCGGTGCTGTACGACGCGCCGGGCGCCTATGTGCGGGAGAAATAGCATGGGCAAGCCGCGCGCCGCGCCGGCTGCGCTGGCGCTGGCGGCCATGCTGGGCGGCTGCGCCGCGCCCCCGGCCGACGAGACCGCGGCAACGCCGCCGGTCGCCGCGGACTGGCCCGCGGATACCGGGGCGGCCGGCGCGGCGCCGGGCGCAGCCTCCGCGGGGGCCGTCTCCTGGCAGCGCTATTTCGCCGACGCGCAGCTGCGCTCGCTGATCGCGCTGGCGCTGGCCAACAGCCGCGACCTGCGCGCCGCAGTGCTGCGCGTGCGGGAGGCGCGCGCCCGCTACGGCGTGCAGCGCGCCGACCGCTTCCCGGGCGTGAGCGCGGACGGGCAGGCGGCGCGCTCGCGCACGCCCGGCGACCTGAACGAGTCGGGCCGCGCCGTGACCGGCGGCGAGTACCGCGTCGAGGCGGGGCTGGCCGCCTGGGAGCTGGATCTGTGGGGCAGGGTGGCCAGCCTGAGCGAGGCAGCCCTGCAGGAATACCTGGCCAGCGCGTCGGCGCGGCGTGCGGCGCGCGTCGCGCTGATCGCCGAGGTGGCCGACGGCTACCTCAACCTGCGCGCGCTGGACGAGCGCATCGACCTGGCCGGGCAGACCCTGCGCAGCCGCGAGGCCTCGCAGCGCATCTTCGCGCGGCGCACCGAGTTGGGCGCGACCTCCCGGCTGGAGCTGGCCCAGGTCGAGACCCTGCTGCTGCAGGCCCGCGCGCTGGCCGCGCAGCTGGAGCAGGAGCGCGCCGCCCAGGCGCACGCGCTGTCGCTGCTGGCGGGCGCGCCGGTGGACATCCCGCGCGCGGCGCATGCCCGGCTCGCCGACGAGGCCGTGTTCGCAGGCCTGGATGCCGGGCTGCCGGCCGACCTGCTGGCGAACCGCCCCGACATCGAGGCCGCCGAGCGCCGGCTGGCTGCGTCGCGCGCCAGCGTGCGGGCCGCGCGCGCGGCCTTCTTCCCGCGCATCGCGCTGACCGGCGCCTGGGGCACGGCCAGCGCCGAGCTGGACGGCCTGTTCGACGCCGGCAGCCGGGCCTGGTCCTTCGTGCCGACGATTTCCCTGCCCATCTTCGACGGCGGCCGGCGGCGCGCCAACCTGGACCTGGCGCAGGCGCGCAGCGAGCTGGCCGTGGCCGATTACGAAAGAACCATCCAGCAAGCCTTCCGCGAGGTGTCCGACGCGCTGTCGGCCGGGCAGTGGCTGGGCCGGCAGGTCGCCGTCCAGCGCGAGACGCTGGCGGTGCAGGCCGAGCGCGCGCGGCTGGCGCAGCTGCGCTACGACAGCGGCGCGGCCGCCTACCTGGAGGTGCTGGACGCCCAGCGCGACCTGCTGCAGGCGCAGCAGCAGCTGGTGCAGCTGCGCCGCGAGCTGCTGGCCAGCCGCGTGTCGCTGTACGCGGCGCTGGGCGGCGGGGCGCCGGACGACGATGAAGCGGCCGGCGCGACGCCGGCCTACCAAGGGGAGTCCGTATCATGGCGTTAGCCCGACTATCGGGGAAAACGGGCAAGGCGCTGCTGGCCGCGGCGGCGCTGGCCGTCGCCGCTGCGGTGGCCTGGCAGGCCTGGACCTCGCTGCGCCCGGACGGGCCGGGCGAGGGCTTCGCCTCGGGCAACGGCCGCATCGAGGCCACCGAGATCGACGTCGCCACCAAGCTCGCCGGGCGGGTGGTCGATATCGCCGTGAACGAGGGCGATTTCGTGCGGGCCGGCCAGACGCTGGCGACGATGCAGGTCGACGTGCTGCAGGCGCAGCACCAGGAGGCCCGGGCCATGCACCAGGAAGCCTTGCACGCGGTGGCCGCGGCGCGCGCGCAGGTCGCCCTGCGCCAGAGCGACGCGGCGGCCGCGCAGGCGGTGGTGGGACAGCGCGAGGCCGAGCTCGACGCGGCGCGCCGGCGCCTGGCGCGCTCGCAGACCCTGGCACGCGAAGGCGCGGCCTCGCAGCAGGAATACGACGACGACCGCGCGCGCAGCCGCAGCGCCCAGGCCGCGCTGGCGGCCAGCCGCGCCCAGGCGGTGGCCGCGCAGGCCGCGATCGACGCGGCCCGTGCGCAGGAAGTGGGCGCCGCCTCGCGCGCCCGCGCGGCCGAGGCGACCGTCGCGCGCATCGCCGCCGACATCGCCGACAGCGAGCTGAAGGCCCCGCGCGACGGCCGCGTCCAGTTCCGCGTGGCCCAGCCCGGCGAGGTGCTGGCCGCCGGCGGCAAGGTCCTGAACCTGGTCGACCTGTCCGACGTGTACATGACTTTTTTCCTGCCCGAGACCGTCGCCGGCCGGGTGGCCCTGGGCAGCGAGGCGCGCATCGTGCTGGACGCGGCGCCCCAGTACGTGATCCCGGCCACCGTGTCCTTCGTGTCGAGCACCGCCCAGTTCACGCCCAAGACGGTGGAGACGGCCTCGGAGCGGCAGAAGCTGATGTTCCGGGTCAAGGCGCAGATCGCGCCGGAGCTGCTGCGGGCGCACCTGGCCCAGGTCAAGACCGGCTTGCCGGGCGTGGCCTGGATACGCCACGACGGGCGGGCGCAGTGGCCCGAGTCCCTGTCTCTGCGGGTGCCGGAGTAGGGCCGTGGCGAGCGATCCGGCCCGCCCGAGCGTCGCGCAGCTGCGCGCGGTGCGCCTGCGCTACGGCAGGACGCAGGCGCTGCGGGGCGTGGACCTGGACCTGCCGGCCGGCTGCATGGTGGGGCTGATCGGCCCGGACGGCGTGGGCAAGTCCAGCCTGCTGTCGCTGGCGGCTGGCGCGCGCGCCGTCCAGGAGGGCGAGGTGCGCGTGCTGGGCGGCGACATGGCCCGGCGGGCGCACCGGGACGCCGTCTGCCCGCGCATCGCCTACATGCCCCAGGGCCTGGGCCGCAACCTGTACCCCACGCTGTCGGTGGAAGAAAACCTGCAGTTCTTCGGCCGTCTGTTCGGCCACGACGCGGGCGAGCGGCGGCTGCGCATCGACGACCTGACCGCCAGCACCGGCCTGGACCCTTTCCTGGCGCGGCCGGCCGGCAAGCTGTCGGGCGGCATGAAGCAGAAGCTGGGCCTGTGCTGCGCGCTGATCCACGACCCCGACCTGCTGGTGCTGGACGAGCCGACCACCGGCGTCGACCCGCTGGCGCGCGCGCAGTTCTGGGACCTGATCGATCGCCTGCGCGCGGGGCGTCTGCTCAGCGTGGTCGTGGCCACCGCCTACATGGACGAGGCGCGCCGCTTCGACTGGCTGGTGGCCATGGACGGCGGCAAGGTGCTGGCCACCGGCACGCCCGCGGACATCCTGGCGCTGACCGGCGCCGGCACGCTGGAGGCGGCCTTCATCGCCCTGCTGTCCGAGGACAGGAGACGCGGCTACCGGCCGGTGGCCATCCCGCCGCTGCCCGCCGGCGACGGCGAGGACGACGTGGCCATCGAGGCTCGCGGCCTGACCATGCGCTTCGGCGACTTCACCGCGGTGGACCACGTGGACTTCCGCATCCGGCGCGGCGAGATCTTCGGCTTCCTGGGCTCGAACGGCTGCGGCAAGTCCACCACCATGAAGATGCTCACCGGCCTGCTGCCGGCTACCGAGGGCAAGGCCTGGCTGTTCGGCAAGGAGGTCGACCCGCGCGACATCGCCACCCGCCGCCGCGTGGGCTATATGTCGCAGGCCTTCTCGCTGTACGGCGAGCTGACCGTGCGGCAGAACCTGGTGCTGCACGCCCGGCTGTTCCACGTGCCCGAGGCGCAGGTCGACGAGCGGGTAGGGGAGATGCTGGCGCGCTTCGGCCTGGACGCGGTGCCCGACGGCCTGCCCGCCAGCCTGCCGCTGGGCATGCGCCAGCGCCTGTCGCTGGCCGTGGCCATGGTGCACCGGCCGGAGCTGCTGATCCTGGACGAACCGACCTCGGGCGTCGACCCGGTCGCCCGCGACGACTTCTGGCGCCTGCTGGTGGAGCTGTCGCGCCGCGACCGGGTGACCATTTTCATTTCCACCCATTTCATGAACGAAGCCCAGCGCTGCGACCGCATGTCGATGATGCACGCCGGCCGGGTGCTGGACAGCGATGCGCCCGATGCCCTGGTGCGCAAGCGCGGCGCCCGTGACCTGGAGGAGGCTTTCATCGGCTACCTGGTGCAGGCGCAGGAGGAAGCGGCGGGCGGCGCTGCGGCGCCGGCGCCGTCTCTGCCGTCGTCGCCGGCCGCCGCGCGGGCGCCGCGCCGCTTCAGCCTGCGCCGCCTGCTCGCCTTCAGCTGGCGAGAAGCGCTGGAGCTGCGCCGCGACCCGGTGCGCGCCACGCTGGCGCTGGCCGGCTCGCTGATCCTGATGTGCGTCATCGGCTTCGGCATCAACATGGACGTCGAGGACCTGAGCTACGCCGTGCTCGACCGCGACCAGACCACCGTCAGCCAGAGCTACGCGCTGAACCTGGCCGGCTCGCGCTACTTCGTCGAGCACGCGCCCATCGCCGGCTACGAGGACCTGGACCGGCGCATGCGCAGCGGCGAGATCTCGCTCGCCGTCGAGATCCCGCCCGGCTTCGGCCGCGACGTCAAGCGCGGCGCGCCGGTGCAGGTCGGCGCCTGGGTGGACGGCGCCATGCCGCAGCGCGCCGAGACCGTGCGCGGCTACGTCCAGGGCATACACCGCCTGTGGCTGGCCGAGCAGGCGCGCCTGGCAGGCATGGCCGGCGCGGCCGCGGGCGCAGCCTCCATCGAGACCCGCTACCGCTACAACCCGGACGTGCGCAGCCTGCCGGCCATGGTGCCGGCGGTCATGCCGCTGCTGCTGCTCATGCTGCCGGCCATGCTGGCGGCGCTGGCCGTGGTGCGCGAGAAGGAGCTGGGATCCATCGTCAATTTCTATGTGACGCCGGCCGCGCGATCGGAATTCCTGATCGGCAAGCAGCTGCCCTACGTGGCGCTGGCCATGGTCAATTTCCTGGCCATGAGCCTGCTGGCGGTCACCGTCTTCGGCGTGCCGGTCACCGGCAGCTTCGCGGCGCTGGCGCTGGCCGCCTTCGTCTTCAGCCTGTGCGCCACCGGCATGGGGCTGCTGGCCTCGGCGCTTACGCGCAGCCAGGTGGCGGCGCTGTTCATCGCCATGATAGGGACCATGATCCCGGCCTCGCAGTTCGCCGGGCTGATCGACCCGGTGCCCTCGCTGGAAGGCGCCGGCCGCCTGATCGGCGAGGTCTACCCGGCCACCTATATGTTCGCCATCAGCCGCGGCGTGTTCAGCAAGGCGCTGGACCTGGGCGACCTGGCGGGCAGCTTCTGGCCCATGCTGGCGGCGGTGCCGGTGATCATGGGCCTGGCCATCGCGCTGCTGAGGAAACAGGATGCATGAAGGGCCCACCCCCGAAGCGCTGCGCGCTTCCCCCTCAAGGGGGCGACGCTGGCGGCCCGGCAAAGCCGGCTCCGCGGCGTCCCCGATCGAGCGGCACCTGCTTCATGCGTCGTGGGGCGCACGGTGCACAGTGGAGTAATTGACGTGCATCGTCGACTTCTCAATATCTACCGCCTGGGCGTCAAGGAACTGTGGAGCCTGTGGCGCGACCCGGTGATGCTGGTGCTGATCGTCTACGTGTTCACGGCCTCGGTCTACACCTCGGCCACGGCCATGCCCGAGCCGCTGAACCGAGCGCCCATCGCCATCGTCGACGAGGACCAGTCGGCGCTGTCGGCGCGCATCGCCTCGGCCTTCTATCCGCCGCAGTTCGGCCGGCCGGCCATGATCGCCCAGTCCGACATCGACCCGGGCATGGACGCCGGGCGCTACACCTTCGCGCTGGTCGTGCCGCCGGACTTCCAGCGCGACCTGCTGGCCGGGCGCGCGCCGGCGGTCCAGCTCAACGTCGACGCCACGCGCATGAGCCAGGCCTTCACGGGCAACGGCTACATCCAGGAGATCGTCCTGGGCGAGATCGACGCCTTCGTCCGGCGCTACCGCGGCGGCGAGCCGCCGCCGGTGGACCTGGCGCTGCGCGTGCGCTTCAACCCCAACCTGGAGAAATCCTGGTTCGGCGCGCTGACCGAGATCATCAATTCCGTGACCATGCTGGCCATCGTGCTGACCGGCGCGGCGCTGATCCGCGAGCGCGAGCACGGCACGGTCGAGCACCTGCTGGTGATGCCCGTCACCCCGGGGGAGATCATGCTGGCCAAGATCTGGTCCATGGGCCTGGTGGTGCTGCTGGCCGCGGGGCTGTCGCTGTTCGTGGTGGTGCGCGGCCTGCTGTCCGTGCCGGTGCAGGGCTCGCCCGCCCTGTTCCTGGCCGGCGCCGCCCTGTCGCTGTTCGCCACCACCTCCATGGGCATCTTCTTCGCGACCGTGGCGCGCAGCATGCCGCAGTTCGGCATGCTGCTGGTACTGGTCATGCTGCCGCTGCAATTGCTGTCGGGCGGCACCACGCCGCGCGAAAGCATGCCGGCGCTGGTGCGCGACCTGATGCAGATCGCCCCGACCACCCATTTCGTCAGCCTGGGCCAGGCCATCCTCTATCGCGGGGCGGGCCTGGACGTGGTCTGGCAACCCTTTCTGGCGCTCGCGGCGATAGGCACCGTGCTGTTCGTGCTGTCGCTCAGGCGCTTTCGCAGGACCATCGCCAAGATGGCCTGAATTTCCCTCCCACCGATCAAGGAAACAGCCATGAACGCTCAAAGCGATTTCCCCTTCGGCCTGTTGCGGGCAGGCATAGAGCTGCACCTTCGCGTCACCAAGCTGCTGCACGAGAACGGCCAGCGCTGGGTCGAGCTCGGCTCGCGCGTCAGCAAGGAAGGCATAGAGGAATACCAGTCCGAGCTGGAGAACCTGCTGCACACGGACAACTGGCAGCGCCTGGCCACGCTGCCCAGCGAGGCCTTCTGGCGGCAGTTCCAGCAGCGCTTCGCCGACAACCAGACGGCCGTGCAGACGGCCATCGAGGCGCAGGCGGCCTTCACCCATGGCCTGCAGCAGGCGCTGCAGACCTGGCAGCAGGAGACCGCCGGCAACGCCGGCTCGGCCTCGGCCGCGCTGCCGTTCACGGACTTCTTCAAGAGCTGGGGCGCCGCGTGGACGGCCGACAAGCCCCAGCCCGCCCGCAAGGGAGGCCATCGTGCAAGCTGACGGCAAATCATCCGCAGGACGCACCGCGCTGGTCACAGGCGGCACCAGCGGGCTGGGCGAGGCCATCGCCCGCCGGCTGCACGACGCCGGCTGCGCCGTGCTGGTCACCCATACCCCCGCCAACGCCCGCGTGCGCCAGTGGCTGGACGAGCAGGCCGCGCAGGGCTACCGCTTCGAGGCCCACCCCGTGGACGTGGCCGATTTCGATTCCTGCCAGGCCCTGGCCGCGCAGCTGCTGGCCGGCGGCCGGCAGGTCGACATCCTGGTCAACGACGCCGGCATCACCCGCGACGGCACGCTGCGCAAGATGAGCAAGGAGAACTGGGACGCGGTGCTGCGCACCAACCTGGACTCCATGTTCAACATGACCCGGCCCTTCATCGACGGCATGATCGAGCGCGGCTGGGGCAGGGTGGTCAACATCTCGTCGATCAACGGCTCCAAGGGGCAGTTCGGCCAGACCAACTACGCGGCGGCCAAGGCCGGCATCCACGGCTTCACCAAGTCGCTGGCGCTGGAGGTGGCGCGCAAGGGCGTGACGGTCAACACCGTCTCGCCCGGCTACCTGGACACGCGCATGGTGGCGGCCGTGCCGAAGGACGTGCTGGAATCGCAGGTCATCCCGCAGATCCCGGTCGGCCGGCTGGGCCGCCCGGAGGAAGTCGCCGCGCTGGTCGCCTTCGTGTGCAGCGACGACGCGGCCTTCATGACCGGCAGCAACATCGCCATGAACGGCGGCCAGCACATGTACTGAGGCAGCGTCAGCCCAGGTACTGGGCCACGTCCACCCGGTCGATCTGCTCCGGCGGCAGGTAGGCCTGCGCATAGCGCAGGTACGTGCCGGAGCTCAGGAACAGGTCGAACAGGTCGGCGTCGATATGCTTCCTGGCCTTGAAGCCGGCCAGGATGCGCACCGCTTCGGACAGCGGCTTGGCCTGCTTGTACGGGCGGTCCGAGGCGGTGAGCGCCTCGAAGATGTCGGCGATGGCCATGATGCGCGCCGGCACGGACAACTGCTCGCCGGTCAGCTTGCGCGGGTAGCCGTTGCCCGTCAGGGTCTCGTGGTGGGTGCCGGCGTATTCCGGCACGCGCCCGAGCTCCGGCGGCAGGGGCAGCCGGTCCAGCATCACGATGGTCTGGACGATGTGCTCGTTGATCTTGTAGCGCTCCTCGTCGGTGAGCGTGCCGCGGCTCACGCACAGGTTGTGCAGCTCGCCGAAGTCGTACAGGTTCTCGGGCACGTCCATGCGGAAGCCGTAGCGCTCGTCGTGGCGGTCGTGGCTGGTGCGCGGCACGACGTGCTCGGGCCGGTCGGCCAGCAGGCGCTCGACCGCCGGCAGCGGCTCGGGCGGCCGGCCGCGCAGGCGCTCGCGCTCGGCGTGGGACAGGCCCAGGCGGTCGTCGAAATGGCGCAGCCAGGTCCGCGCGCCGATCTCGCGCAGGCGCTGCATGCTGTCGGCCGGCATGGATTCGTCGCCGATGTTGCAGTGGGCGACGAAGGCGAACTCCTCCTGCAGCCGGGCGCTCGCCTCGTCGTAGGCCCGGCGCGCATCGCCCGGGTCGGCGCCGGCCAGCAGCGCGTTCAGGTGCTCGATCCGGGCGTCGCGCAGCAGCACCTCGAAGCGGGTGCGGATCTCGTGGATGCGGTTGTAGATGGTTTCCAGCTTGGTGGCCTTGTCGACCACGTATTCCGGCGTGGTGACCTTGCCGCAGTCGTGCAGCCAGGTGCCTATGCGGAACTCGCGCCACTGCTCTTCCGTCTCGAAGCGGAAGTTCGCCAGCGGCCCGCTGTTCGCCTCGCTGGCCGCCTCGGCCAGCATGCGCGCCAGCTCCGGCACGCGCGCGCAGTGCGCGCCGGTGTAGGCGCTCTTGGCGTCGATGGCGCCGGCGATCAGCTGCAGGATCGCGTCCATCAGCTCGCGCTGCGATTCCAGCAGCTCGATGTTCTCCAGCGCGATGCCGGCCTGCGCGGCCAGGGTCTCGGCATAGCGCACCAGCGAGGGATCGAAGGCCGCGGCCGCGCCCGCCGTCCCGCCCGTATTGGCCAGCACCAGCACGCCCGAGACCTTGGCCCCGCGCGCCAGCACCGGCACGGCCAGCAGGCAGTCCGGGGTGGCGCCCAGCAGCAGGCGCTGCTTGCCCAGGTCGAACTCGTCGCCGGTGCGCTCCAGCCGCAGCGCGCGGCTGTGCCGCAGGACCCAGGCGCAGGGGTCGGCGGGCGACTCGGCGGGGGATATCGCCATCTCCTGTTCCGGCTCGCCCGGCTCCGCCCCGCGCGCTTGCGCCGCCAGGCGCAGCGTGCCGTCGTCGCCCAGCAGCCAGAACTGGCCGGCGTGCGCGTCGGTGAGCAGGCGCGCGCTCTCCAGCGTCTGCTGCAGCACGGTCGGCCGGTTGCGCCGCGAGGCGAGCTGCGTGCCGCTGATGACCAGCCGCTCCAGGCTGACCAGCGCGCGGTCCAGGGCCTCGGTGCGGTCCCGGATGGCCTTCCTGGCGGTGTGCTGGGCCGCGCCCAGCAGGTCGATCTCCAGGAAGGACGAGCGCACCGGCTCGTCGCCGCTGAAGTCCATGCGCTGGATGCGCTCGGCGTCGGCGGTCAGCCGCCGGAAGGTGCCGGACATGCGCTGCGCGGCGAAATAGGCCAGCGGCAGGAACAGCCCCAGGATCAGCAGGGCCAGCCCGGTCACGGCGGTGCTCGTCTCGTCGACCAGGCCGGTGTACAGGCTCATGGGCGCGAAGGCCACCACGTGCAGGGTGGAGTCGGGCGTGATGGCCACGGATCGGCTGGCGTAGGCGAAGGCGCCGTCGGCGATCTCGCTGATGCGCCCGCCGTCCCGGCGCAGCATGCCGGCCGCTTCGGCGAACAGCGGGTTGGCCGAGCGCGCGACCAGCTCCAGCGGCTGCGCCGTCGTCGCGCCGAAGCGCGGCGTGGCGTGCGCGGCCAGCACGCGGCCCTGGTCGTCGGCGACCACGATGCCGCCCTCGCGGCCCTCCAGCGAGGCGGCGGCATAGCTTTCCAGGTTGCCCAGCGCCAGGTCGGCGCCGAACACGCCGCTGCGGTCGGTCAACGCCCGCGATACGGTCAGCCCCAGGCCCTGCAGCGATTCGAACTCGTAGGGCTCGGTCACGTGCAGGCCCGGCGCGGCCAGGGCGCTGTCGTACCAGGGCCGGAAGTTGGGGATGTACTGGGCGCCGCGCACCGAGCTGGCCAGGGATTTCTCGTTGCCGGCCAGGAACTGCCAGCTTTCCTGCTGGCCGGCCTGGCCCTCGGGCGGGATGGGCTCGATGAAGCGCACCGCGAAATGCGTGCCGGCCGGCGCGCGCAGCAGGCTTTCGACGTGCGCGTCGGCGCGCACGCCGATGACCTGCAGGAAGGCGCCGTCGCCGAAGCCGTAGTACAGGCTGTAGATGTGCGGGTTGGCGCGCAGCGCCGCCACCAGCGCCGGCACCAGCACCTCGCGGTTGACCTGGCCGTCGCGGCGGATCTGCTGCGGCTCCAGCAGCGCCTGGGCCTGCACCGTGGTGCCGGTGGCCGACAGCAGGCCGTGGAGCTGGTCGGCGTTGCGCTGGGCGATGAGGGAGAAGACGGTCAGCGCGCTTTCCTGGGCCAGCTGGTTCAGGCGCGTGGTGGCGAAGAACAGCAGGGAGCCGGTCAGGACGATCCCGAAGGCCGCGAGCAGCGCCGTGGGCAGCAGGTGGAAGCGCAATTTCATGTCGGGCTCCGGGACGGCCGCGGCACGCCGTCCGTCGATTCATGGCGCGCGCGCCGGCATGGACCCGAGGCCTTCCATGGCCGGCATGCGCCCGCCCCGGCGCGAAGGGCGTCCTCCGGCCGGCGATATCCGCGGATGGAAGGATATGCGCAAATATGTGTGAATTCGTGACTATCGATGTTAGGAACTGTTACACCGATGTCGGCGCGGCCCGCGCAAGGCCGGCAGGCGTCGTTGCGCAGCCCTTGCGTGGGGCCGCCACGCGGCGTCCTGCGCGCCTAGCCTGCCGCCCGCTTCCCGGCCAGTGCGTGGCTCCTTGTAGCGTTAACAGGCCCTAGCGCTTGAGCTTGGCGAAGGCCTGGGCCATGGCGCCGGCCAGCGCCGGCTCGGGCCGGGCCGCCTGGCGCGGCCGCCCGCCGCGCGGGGCTTCGCCCGCGCCCGCGCCGCCGCCGCGGCGCGCGGGCTGCGCGTCGTCGTTCAGCCGCATGGTCAGCGCGATGCGCTTGCGCGGCGCGTCCACTTCCAGCACCTTGACCTTGACGGTCTGGCCCACCCGCACCACGTCGCGCGGGTCCTTGACGAACTTCGCGGACAGGGCGGAGATGTGCACCAGGCCGTCCTGGTGCACGCCGATGTCGACGAAGGCGCCGAAGTTGGCCACGTTGGTGACCACGCCTTCGAGCACCATGCCGGGCAGCAGGTCGGCCAGGGTCTCGACGCCTTCCTTGAACTGGGCGGTCTTGAATTCCGGGCGCGGGTCGCGGCCGGGCTTTTCCAGCTCGGCGAAGATGTCGCGCACGGTGGGCAGGCCGAAGCGCTCGTCGGTGAATTCGGACGGCGACACGCCCTTGAGCGCCTCGCGGTTGCCTATCACCTGGCGCACGTCGGCCTGGATGCGCGCCAGGATGCGCTCGACCACCGGGTAGGCCTCGGGGTGCACGGCCGAGGCGTCCAGGGGGTTGGCGCCGTCCTGGATGCGCAGGAAGCCGGCCGCCTGCTCGAAGGCCTTGTCGCCGAAGCGCGAGACCTCGCGCAGCGCCTCGCGCGAGGCGAAGGCGCCGTGGCTGTCGCGGTGCGCGACGATGTTCTTGGCCAGCAGGCTGTTCAGCCCCGACACGCGCGCCAGCAGCGCGGCCGACGCGGTGTTCACGTCCACGCCGACGGCGTTGACGCAGTCCTCGACCACCGCGTCCAGCGAGCGGGCCAGCTCGCGCTGGTTGACGTCGTGCTGGTACTGGCCCACGCCGATGGCCTTGGGCTCGATCTTGACCAGCTCGGCCAGCGGGTCCTGCAGGCGGCGCGCGATGGAGACCGCGCCGCGCAGGCTCACGTCCAGGTCGGGGAATTCCAGCGCGGCCGTCTCGGACGCGGAATACACCGACGCGCCGGCTTCCGACACCACCACGCGGGTCAGGTTCAGTTCGGGCTTGCGGCTCATCAGGTCGGCCACCAGCTTTTCGGTCTCGCGCGAGGCCGTGCCGTTGCCGATGGCCACCAGCTCGATGTTGTGGCGGGCGGCGATGGCCGCCAGCGCCGCGATCGCGCCTTCGCGGTCGCGGCGCGGCTCGAAGGGGTAGACGGTGGCGGTCTCGACCAGCTTGCCGGTGCGGTCGATGGCCGCCACCTTGACGCCGGTGCGGATGCCGGGGTCCAGGCCCAGCACCGACTTGGGGCCGGCCGGGGCGGCCAGCAGCAGGTCCTTGAGGTTGGCCGCGAACACGCGGATGGCCTCGGCCTCGGCCGCTTCGCGCAGGCGGGCGAAGAATTCGGTCTCGAAGGCGGTCAGCAGCTTGACCCGCCAGGTCCAGCGGCAGACCTCGCCCAGCCAGCGCGCGCGCGGGGCGGCGTCGGCGGCGAACAGGTTTTTGCCCAGGCCCAGGAATTCGGCCACCCGGGCCACGCAGGGGTGGGGCGTCTCGGCCTCGCGCTCGGCCTCCAGGCCCACGCGCAGTTCCAGCACGCCCTGCTGGCGGCCGCGCAGCAGCGCCAGCACGCGGTGCGAGGGCAGGGTGCGCAGCGGCTCGCTGAAGTCGAACCAGTCGCGGAAGTTGGCGCCTTCGGCTTCTTTGCCGTCGGCCACCTTGGAGATCAGCAGGCCGGTGCCCCACAGGTGGTCGCGCAGGTTGGCCAGCAGGTCGGCGTGCTCGGCGTAGCGCTCGGCCAGGATGTCGCGCGCGCCGTCCAGCGCCGCCTTGGCGTCCGCCACGCCGGCCTCGGCGTTGACGTAGCCGGCGGCCAGCGCCTGCGGGTCGCAGGCCGCATCGGCCAGGATGGCGTCGGCCAGCGGCTCCAGCCCGGCCTCGCGGGCGATCTGCGCGCGCGTGCGCCGCTTGGGCTTGTAGGGCGCGTACAGGTCTTCCAGCCGCTGCTTGGTGTCGGCCGATTCGATCTCGCGCTGCAGCTCGGCGGTCAGCTTGCCCTGCTGGGACACCGATTCCAGGATGGCGGCGCGGCGCTCTTCGAGCTCGCGCAGGTAGAGCAGGCGCACTTCCAGGTTGCGCAGCACCGTGTCGTCCAGCCCGCCGGTGGCTTCCTTGCGGTAGCGCGCGATGAAGGGCACGGTGGCGCCGTCGTCGAGCAGGTCCACGGCGGCGGCGACCTGGGCGGCGCGCGCGCCCAGTTCCTGGGCGAGCTGGGCGACGATGCGCGCGGCCGTGGCGGCGGGGTCGGCGGTGGCAGTGACGGTGGCGGGGGTATCGGGCATTCTGGGCGCTGCTGTCGGAAAACGGGACAAGCCGCGGATTTTGCCATACCGTGGCGCCGCAGCAGCGTGACGTTGTTGTCCCGCCGTGGCGCGGCCGGGATGGCCGCGGCGCAGTATCATCGGCCTGTCGGCCAGCACCGGCAGGCGTGCGCGCCCGCAGCCGCCCGTCGCCGCTTGCTCTTCCTGCCGCTCCCGGCCGCTTGCGCCGCGCCTGCCCCCCTTCCGTTGCCGATGCCCGATTCCGAACTCGCCCAGATCTTCGCCGCCGACGGCCCGCTGGCGCGTGCGCTGCCGGGCTACCGCACACGCCAGGCGCAGGTGGAGCTGGCCCAGGCCATCGGCCAGGCCGTGGCGCGCCGCGGCACGCTGGTGGCCGAAGCCGGCACCGGCATCGGCAAGACCTGGGCCTACCTGGTGCCGGCCTTCCTGGCCGGCGGCAAGGTGCTGGTGTCCACCGGCACGCGCACGCTGCAGGACCAGCTCTACGCGCGCGACCTGCCGCGCGTGCGCGACGCCCTGGCCGTGCCCGTCACCGCCGCGCTGCTCAAGGGCCGCGGCAACTACGTCTGCCACTACCACCTGGAGCGCCTGCTGGGCGACGACCGCGCGCTCAAGTCGCGCGCCGAGGTCGGCCAGCTGCGCCGCATCCAGGTCTTCGCCCAGCAGTCGCGCACGGGCGACCGCGCCGAGCTCGCCGACGTCCCGGAAGAAGCCGACATCTGGCAGCGCGTGACCTCCACCCGCGAGAACTGCCTGGGCCAGGACTGTCCGCGCGTGCGCGACTGCTTCGTGCTCAAGGCGCGCCGCCAGGCGCAGGACGCCGACGTGGTGGTGGTCAACCACGCGCTATTCCTGGCCGACCTGGTGCTGCGCGAGGAAGGCGTCACCGACCTGCTGCCCCAGGCCGACACCGTCATCTTCGACGAGGCCCACCAGCTGCCCGACACGGCCACGCGCTTCCTGGGCACCAGCGTGTCCACCCACCAGCTGCTGGACCTGGCCCGCACGGTCGAGGCCACCGGCCTGGCCCAGGCGCGCGAATCGGCCGACTGGAGCCAGGCCGCGCGCCGGCTGGAGCACCTGGCGCGCGAGCTGCGCCTGGCCTGCGCCCCGCTGGAAAGGCAGCCCGGGCGCAAGGCCACCTTCGAGGCCATGCCCGAGCCGCAGGGCTTCGACGTGGCCCTGGCCGAGCTGCGCGCCGGCATCGAATCGGTGGCGGCCATGCTGGACGGCGTGGCCGATCGCCACCCCGACCTGGCCGCCGCCGCGCGCGAGGCCGCCGAGCTGGCCGCGCGCCTGCAGCGCTGGAGCCTGCCGCCGCGCGGCGGCGCGGGGCGGGAGCTCGGGCAGGCATCCGGCCGGGAAACCCGGCAGGCGGCCGGGCAGCCGCCGCGGCAGGCGAGCGGCTTCGCCCCGGCCGGCGGCCTGCCGTTCGACCAGGACGCCCCGCCGCCCGCGGTCCGCTGGGCCGAGCTGGGCCTGCACCACGTGCGCCTGCATGCCGCGCCGCTGTCGGTGGCCGAGGCCTTCTCCGGCTACCGGCAGCCGGGCCAGGCCTGGATATTCACCTCAGCCACGCTGTCGGTGCATGGCGACTTCTCGCACTTCACTTCGCAGCTCGGCCTGGACGGCGCGAGCGCCCAGCGCTGGGAGTCGCCCTTCGACTATGCCGCCCAGGGCCTGCTGTTCGTGCCGGGCGACCTGCCCGCGCCCCAGGCGCCGGACTTCGCCGAGCGCTTCGTCGACACCCTGCGGCCCCTATTGGAGGCGAGCGCCGGCGGCGCCCTGGTGCTGTGCACGACGCTGCGCGCGGTCGAGAAGGTGGCCGGCCTGCTGGGCGAGACGCGCGATTCGCAGGGCCGCGCGCGGCCGCTGCTGCGCCAGGGCGGCATGCCCCGCCGGCAGTTGCTGGAGCGTTTCCGCGACCTGGGCAACGCGGTGCTGGTGGGCAGCGCCAGCTTCTGGGAAGGCGTGGACGTGCCGGGCGAGGCCCTGACCCTGGTGGCCATCGACAAGCTGCCCTTCGCGCCGCCGGACGACCCGGTGCTGGAGGCGCGCCTGCGCGCCTGCCGCGCGCGCGGCGGCAATCCCTTCGTGCAGTACCAGGTGCCGGAGGCGGCGATCGCGCTCAAGCAGGGCGCGGGCCGCCTGATCCGCACCGAGGCCGATTGGGGCGTGCTGATGGTGGGCGACGTGCGCCTGGTCGACAAGCCTTACGGCAAGCGCCTGTGGCGCGGCCTGCCGCCGTTCTCCCGCACGCGCGACCTGGCACAGGCGCTGGCGTTCTACCGCCAGCGGCAGGCCGGCGCGCCGGAATCCGGCCGGGAGGCGGGCCGGGACGAAGAAGCGGATGGGGACAGGGGCTTGGGCGCAGATGCCGCCGGCGGCGAGCCTGCCCCGGCAACGGGTGAAGCGGCCTGAGGCAGGCCCGGCTGCCCGGGCCCTTCAGGCGTTCAGAACCAGCTGGTCGGGTCCCACCACGGGCGGGCGCCGCGGCTGAAGCCTTCCTTCAGCAGGCGCGAGTCCGGGTAGTTGGCCGTCAGCACGCGGCGCGAATCGTCGCGCAGCTGTTCCATGCCCAGCTTGTCGTAGGACAGCACCATGACGTAGAGCGCTTCCTCGGCGGCGGGCGCGCCCTGGAAGTCGGTGACCACGGTCTGCGCCCGGTTGATCGCCGCCACGTAGGCGTCGCGCTCGTAGTAGTAGCGCGCCACGTGCACTTCGTTCATGGCGATGGTGTTGACCAGCCAGGTCTGGCGCGCGCGCGCGTCCTCGGCGTAGCGGCTGTCGGGGTAGCGGTCGATCAGCTCGCGGAAGGCGTCGTAGGACTGGCGCAGCCCCTTGGGGTCGCGCTCGGACGGGTCCTGGCGCGTGACGCCCGACAGGAAGGCGCTGGGCGGCGTGAAGGTGACCAGGCCCTTGAGGTAGAGCATGTAGTCGGTGGCCGGGTGGTTGGGGTAGAGCTGCTGGAAGCGGTCGATGGTCGACAGCGCCTGCTCGGGCTCGGCGTCGCGCCAGTTGACGTAGGCCAGGTCGATCAGCGCCTGCTGGGCGTACACGCCGAAGGGGTAGCGCGACTCGACCGCGGTCAGGCGGGTGCGCGCGTCGTTCCAGTTGCGGGCGTTGATCTGTTCCTTGGCGTCCTGGTAGAGGCGTTCGGCCGACCAGTTGGTGGTGGGATCCACCTCGGCTTTCTGCGTGCCGCAGCCGGCGATGAGCGCCGCGGCCGCGAACGCCAGCAGCGCGCGCAGCAGGGAGCCGACCCGCGCGGGGCGCGGCGGTTGGACGGCGGTAGGCATCACGAGGGGTTCCTTGGTGTTAGCATGGCGAGGCAAATTATATCTTTGTGCCCATGTCCCACACAGCAGTCCCCGAGACCCTGGCGCCCGACGACGAACCCCAGGTGCTCAAGGTGCCCGCCGGCGCCGGCGCCGACCGCCTGGACAAGGTACTGGCCGGGCTGCTGCCGGACCACTCCCGCAGCCGCCTGCAGGGCTGGATCGCCGACGGCCACGTGCAGGTCAACGGCCGGCCGGCCAAGCCGCGCCAGCCGGTCGGCCCCGGCGACGTGGTCACGGTATGGGAGCAGGCCGCCCCGGAAGACCTCGCCTTCGCGCCCGAGCCGGTCGGATTCGGCGTGCTGGCCGAGGGCCCCGACTGGATCGTGGTCGACAAGCCCGCCGGCCTGGTCACCCACCCGGGGGCCGGCAACTGGTCGGGCACGCTGTTGAACGGCCTGCTGCACCGCTATCCCGAGCTCGCCCAGGTGGCGCGCGCCGGCATCGTGCACCGGCTGGACAAGGACACCTCCGGCCTGCTGGTGGTCGCGCGCAACGACAAGGCCCAGACCCACCTGGTGCGCCAGCTGCAGGCGCGCACCATGGGCCGCGGCTACCTGGCGCTGGCGCACGGCTGGCCCGCCGGGCCCGGCACCGTGGACCGCCCGGTCGGGCGCGACCCGCGCGTGCCGGTGCGCATGGCGGTGGAGCGGCCGGTGGCCGCGCGCCCGGCCGTCACCCACTACCGGCCGCTGCGGCTGGGCACGGCCGACGGCCTGCGCGTGGCCGAGATCGCCTGCCGGCTGGAAACCGGGCGCACCCACCAGATCCGCGTGCACATGGCCTCGCTGGGCCATCCGCTGCTGGGCGATACGCTCTACGGCGGGCGCGCCGCGGCCGGCGCCGCGC
>Ga0182738_1001513_pt1 | contig 29050 bp, 20 predicted proteins | sample eDN5th30CBELigMG_FD_128876 | JGI IMG/M metagenome (GOLD analysis project Ga0182738, IMG submission 128876) | Enriched Miracle-Growth compost microbial communities from Emeryville, California, USA - eDNA 5th pass 30_C BE-Lig MG (version 2)... ...
ACTTTCTTTTGCGTTAGGCTTTTTCTCATCATTCCCAATAATAACGTGTAATCTCCTCGATATCCTGTTCCAATCGCCTCTCTGAAATAATCAATAAATGTTTGATTTATCTCAATCAATGCTGCAGCATCAATAACCTGAGCTGTTTCTTGTCTATAAAAGATTAAGAATAATCAATAAACTATCAAATTACTTTGTATAATTTCCATCAATAAGGGCTTCTTCACCAACACACTCACCAATTTGGCAATGTTTAAACACACCAAAAGCTCTACTTTTCAGGAAAACTTCTCCATAAAGAATAATATAAGAGTATTCATTATGTTCTTTTTCTCTGTAAATTTCCGTGTTCTTTAAATTCAGGATATTACAGCCTTGAATTATTTCTTTCAAAGCTCTGTATGAAAACTTTGAGAGGATCGGATGATGGGACTTTATCTCTTCGATAAACCTGCTCACCAGCACTTCTGGCTCAGCATCCCCAAGAGGATTTGAGTAGTTTGAGATCAGAGTCGATATTGTATGAGTAAAATTGCGATACTAAAGGGGATTAGAGGATTAGAAGAGGGGAACATTTACTGATTCTTCTCCCATAGGATTTGATCTTATTGGTGATAGTTTTTGTCTCCTTTGCCTTTGAAGTTTATTAAAAATTTCCTTACAAAATTCATACCTAGCAGCAGATCTTGATCTATAATTGTGATGATGATGTTCAGTATTCAGAAGAACTGATCCTTCCTCTTGAGTTGTCAGATCCAGAGCTGAATCATGCAAAGCTCTTTTTTAAAATTACACATTTCCTTTATAAATTGTTTCTTACCTTTCATGATGATTTCTATGACGATTTTGTACAGGAAGTGTTCTTTTTGAGCCAGCATCATCATAATAATCGTCATGCTGATTCGATAAAAGTGATCTTAAGCTTGCATCATTTTTATAAAGCTTCTCTCTTAAAATCGTTGGTAATCTATCCTCTCTTTGCTCCAAAGATCTTCCATCAACTCTTAGAGGACCCATTTCTTTTATTTTCTTGAGACTTGGATGCTCTTTTCTAGACACTCTGACTGCTGCTAATTTCTTCTTCCTTGGCACTTCCCTTGTAACTTCTTCTTCCTCTTCCTCCTCTTGGCTTTCTCCCTCTTCCTCTTCTGGTTCATTCAATCTGGAATCCTCTTCAATCTGCTGCTTCTTACGAGCAATATTTGGATTTCTAAGAGGAACTCTTCCTTCAAGAGGATCCGGTCTTTTTCTTTGTTCATATTGATGATGGTACATTGAACTGTCTTGACTGATTGATCTTGGAGTTGGTAATTTCTTGTGTGACTTTTCACGTCTTTCATGTCTATAAAATGGTTCTTGATGGTTTCTTTCTTCGTCTTCTTCACGGCGAGGTGTATAATTATTCCTCATTCCTCCTCGTTTCAAAATCTTTGGAGGAGATATATCTTGTTGGCTTTCAGGTAACTCATATTCCATTCCGCCAGATTTTCTGTGGATATCAGTGATACTTGCCTGCCTTTTCTTGATCGTAAAAGCGTTTTTCTTGGGAGGAGTAATTTCAGCTTGAACACCTCTATCATGAAAACCACTTTCTTCTTCTTCATCATCAGGAGGAGTCATTTGTGTCGCTCTATTCACTTTTCTCACTTCTTGGCTTCTTCCTGATCTTTCTCTAAGTTTCTGGTGATTATATTCGCCCTTTTTTATCGTTCTTTGTGCGTCTTGTTCGTCTAAAGATGCCTTTAAATTCATCAAAGACTCCTGATCACTCGGAGTTTGCTGAGTTTGTTGATAAGGCTGATGTTGATAATAATGATTATTCTTATGGGTCTGGTTATACTTATTCTCTCTTGCTGCAGAAATAGGAGAAATCTCGTTACGTGTAGGATATTTTGGGACTTTATGAAATGAAGGAGGAGTTTCTTTTTCAAGGTTTAAACCTTCATTACGAATCGAATGTTGAGATAGTCTGAGGCCTTTTGAAGGCGGTGTTTCTTGTTGTTGAGGAACCTTACGAGTTGCTGCTGGTGCTTTCTGAGATTGTCTCAGTCCCCCAGAAGGTGGAGTATCTTGTTGGATCACAGGCACAGCGTTACGAACAGGTTTTTGGTACTGTGCAGGTGGAGTCTCTTGCTGAATAACTGGAGTTGGGTTTTGGATATTTTTGAGATTTTTGGGAGGATTTCTGAGGCCTATTGAAGACAAGGTGTCTTCTTCTTGAGTCAGAAGAATCTCATTTTGAGGAGGTTTGTGGTCATTTGATTGTGATGGAGCAGTCTTTTGTGCATTTTTAACAGGGTTGTTGTTGAAAACTACAGGAGGTGGGGTTTCTTCTTGTATGATGACTTCATTGCGGGTGATTTTCTCAGGGAGTCTTTCGTTATTTGCACGGGAATTTTCGAGTTTAGCAGGCTCTGGTTCGGTCTTTTGGGGGAACTTGGATTCATATTTATATTTGAAAGAATCATAGATTCCTTTATATTCACTGAGCCTTTGTAAGAAAGGATCACGTCCTTTGTGTCGGTATTGATGTAAAGGACTCACTTCATTCTTTTCATCTTCTGCTGCTGGTTTAAATATATTGATATTTGGGCTGCTTTGATCAAGGTATTTATTGTTTGAAGGTTGAGAACTTTTATTATGACTATTATCAAGATGAGCATGCATAGACTCATCTGTAAACTTTTGGCCTCTTTGTGGAGTCAAGTAATCCGGTCTCAGAGAGGCCTTGGCAGGATTCTGATGATAATAATTATTCTCGCCATCAATGGAATTGTAATAATTATCGCTTTCAGTTTTGAAGGCCCCAGCAGCGGTTTCTGAAGGGAATGTCTGGAGTCTGGTATTTGAGATCCTTGTGTGAGATTTACGATGGCTTAAGCGAGATTCCATTTCATGACCGCCTAAAAAATTGAAGAGGAATTCACAATAAATGGCTACCTTCTGCTTGAAGTGTGGTAAGTTTGGATTTTAGAGTGCTAGAAAAGGTCAGATTTTTCAATCAAAAGGTATTACTTGGAGATGCGGGAGTTGGATTTGGAAGCAGAGGTCTGGATCCAAGCTCTGGGTTTGTCATAGGAAAAGTCGGTGGAATTTTTGTAATCTTGATAGATAAGAGCGATAGTTTTTGGGAAATCTTTGGTGGCGACTAGATTGACATTATGAAAATTAGATTCGGCGAAATTCTTTTCATAGTCTAGCATTATACATAAAGAAGATGGAAAAGAGAATTGTGGTGTTGTTGTAGGCTTCTATTAAGCCCTGTTGATCCAGAGATCTGTGTTTTATAAAGGTTTTATTGATTATAATTAAACGTAAAAGTTACTTTAATTTTCTCAATTATTTGAGGTTGGGCTGTGATACCGAAAAAATAACTTGGCTTTGATGATCCCTTTTGGTCTTATTGGAAAATTAAGAAGAATTGAGAGATTTCATTTGGATAGGTAAGAAATTTGGAATTAAAAAAATTTGGAAGGAAAAAAAAAAATTAACAAATTTTTAGGTCATTTTGATTAAGGGATTCTCTTGATGAAAAAACAAACTTTCAAGAGAAATTGGAAAAACAGGTTAGGAAAGTACATTTTTTTCAATATATTTGGGTCAAAAATTTCTGGGAAAAGAAAATATTGCAAAAAATTTTTTGCTGAAAAGAATGAGAAAAAAATATTGAATTTTTTTTTTCTCCTCTAACCTTGTTTCTTTTCTTTTTTTCTTCTTCCAGGTGTTTCTTGAAAAATTTTCTTGTTTAAATTTTTAAGGAGAAAAGAAAATATTTTTCATGAAAAATTGCAAAGATTCAATTTGGTGAAGGCCAATCAATCTTCTTTCTCAAAATATTTTGCAATGATTTTTGTCGTCACTGATTTTTTTTTAATCATTACAAAAATTTGGACGAATGCTACCTGAGTCAAATTCTCTGGTTTTTTGAGTTTCTTTTGAAAAGATTTATTCAGGAATTTGGTTTTTATCCTTTGAAATAAAATCCTTGGATGCCTCTCTCGATCAATTTTGAATTTTATAGAAGACCTAGTTTTTAGTCCTATTTATAAATTTAGATTTTCCTTCTCAAAAAAGGTTTCACTCTGATAAAAGCTATGACTCCCTCATTAAGACAAAAGATTCACCAAATTTTATTCCTTTTTCCTTGTTTCAAGGAGAAATCCTGGATCTCTTCTGAATGAAATCCAAAATCTAAAATCCGAAAATCCAAAATTAATTAATTTGTTTAATAGACAATATCAAATTTCTTTATGAAAAAAGAAAACTTTCTCTTTCCTCATTCCATTCTTCTCGCTCAAAGCATCTTGCCTGACGAATATTCTCCTCATATCGAAGAAGATATCGATTTAATTCCAGGCTAAAGTTGTAAAAAAGCTTCAGTTCTATTTAGACATTCTGCAGGGCTTGATTAATCGCATTATTAAGGGATATAATTTATTTAAAACTTTATATATCCGAATATATATTATCATGTCTGACAACGACGGCGTCACTCAACTCTTGAAGGCTGAAGCTGAAGCTAACAAGATCATCAAGGAAGCTCAAGAAGAAAAGTACTAGATGAATAGAAGTGACAGAGGCTAACTTTAGTAGGGATAGAGAAGTTAAAAAGGCCAGAGCCGCTGCTGCCCAAGAAATTGAAGAATTCAGAAAGCAAGAAGAACAAAGATTACAAGCCGAAATCAAGAAGGTAATAAAATAAGAAAGAATAGAGCTATAAATTGCGATAGAGATTCGGAAATACCCAAGAAGAAGATGATTTGGAAGCAAAGACCCAAGAAGATATTAAAGACATCAACAAAGCTTATGAAGCTAGAAAGAGCCAAGTTATTGATTTATTGATCGAAAGAGTCATGAACGTTGACTTGGAAATCCCACAAATCGTCAAAAGAGCCCTTACTCAGAAAAAATAAAAATCTATATTGTTTGCATGCAAAATGTATTTGATTAAATTCATTTATAGTTCATATATTTTGTCGTATGTGACCATAGCAATACATTGCGCCCTAAAGTCGTAAAAAATACAAAAGATTCTTATCTCGATTCATTTTAAAAACCCCTCTCTGTCTCATTATTCTCTTTCTCTTTTGAAGAGGAAATTTTTCATATGACTGTGGATATGAATTTTTTTGTTGACAAAAATCTTTTCGTGGAAGAAATCTAGATAATTCTAAAATATTTAATTGAAAGGAAAATCTCAGCAATATTGTATAGACAGAGAATCTTTAGAAGGAAAATATAATTTTATTTCATTTGTTAAATATTTATTGTTTGCATAATATCCATTCTTAATCGAAAAAATACGTGTTTTTGAATGTCACTCTGGAAAGGTTGCCTGAGGAAAGGCGATTAGAAAGAGGAAAAATTCAAGGATTAAATGAAATTTGTTCTTTTAGATTTTTTTAATAAGTAATAAAAAGGTCAGTTGCTTCATAGTGTTTTATGGCAAAACAAAAGATTTTGCAATGGTATTGTTCGAGAGAAGAGTAGGAAATTAAATAATTAATTAAGATTTCAGTATTAAGAAACGTAATAATATAGTGACACGCAATGGGAATACGCTAGGTTTCAAGGAAGAAGAGTTGAAGAAACAAAGAGAGGAGTTTAGGCGCAGGATTTGGAGGAAGTATAAAGGAAAGGATTAATATGATTTCTAGCGGGCTCGAAGATTTTACTGAATAGAGGGATTTATTATGAAAGCGCGGCAGCAATCCAAAATAAATTTATACAAAAAGTTTATGTGTTGGCATCTTAAAGCTGAAATTAATACAGGTGTCAAATAATAAATATATTAACTTCAATAATAAAAGCGCTATATTTTTGTCTGCCATGAGTGACGCCAAAGCTATCAACAAGAGCCCCGAAAAGGGAAAGAAGCAAGGTACGATCCTCGCACACTCAACGAATTTTAATATTTGTTTTAGATGCCGGAGAAACGAGAAACCAAGAAGAGAATAAGGAAGCAAAGGCCCCTTATCAACACAAGCCCAGAAAGCTCTATACTAAAGTCAATATGGAAATCACCTTGGACACCGTTGTCCCCGACCTTCCCAAGAAGAACGAGCTCATTCCCAAGCCCGATGATGAAGCTTTCCAAAATGAACTCGACAAGATCCAAAAGGACATCGATGAATGCTACAAGAAGATGGTATTTGATGATTATAGGAGAAGCAACTAATCTTTGTGTAGTCTGGAATCGCTAAAGAAGCCAGAAACAAAAACTATCTTCCCGCTGACAAGACTTTCGAAGACCTTATCAGCCTCTTGAAGGTGAAGCAAGAAGAAAGAAGAAAGGCTTATGATGAATTCCAAGCCACCGTTACTGAAAGAGATATGTACAAGAAGCAAGTTGATGATTATGTAAAATCCAAAAATACTTTTTTGCGGTATTAATAATATTAATAGCTCGACAGAGGTAATGATTACCGTTTCAAGATGAAGGTTCCTGGCAAGAAATCCGAATTGGAAGCCAGACTTAAGGAATTGAAGAACGTTCAATCTAAGGGTGATATCTCCCTCCAAGAAGAAAAGCAACTCATTAAGCAAATTGCTGACTTGGAAAGATCTCTTCCTTATGCTGGACCTCTCGAAGAACTCGATGAGCAATCCAAGGAAGTCAGAGAACAATTGAAGACCGCCAAGGCCAAGAGCAACCTTAAATTCGAAGCTTTGAGGCTCCTCAGAGAAGAATGCAAGGATGTTCAAGAAAAGATTGACAAGTTGAGAGAAGAACACGAAAAGAGAAAGGAAGAAACCACTCCCGCCATTGATAAGATGAAGGACGAATACAGAAACCAAATTAACGCCTTGAAGCAAAAGAGAAAAGACGCATATGATAGACACACCAACAACTGGAGAAAGCACGAAGAACAACAAGCTGAAATCGAAAAGATCAAGTTCATCAAGAGAAAGAAGGATAAACTCATCAGAGAAGAAGCCAGAAAGAAGAGAGAAGAAGAATGGAAGAAGCAAAGAGAAGCCGAACAAGAAGAAAATAAAGAAGTCCCCTACAGAGTTCAAATTGGTAACGCAGAATTTTGGCTATTATATCTTATATAAATCTAGAACTTTGCGAACTTTTGCTTAACTACTGCCATAAAGTCAGCCCCTCTACTGAAAATACCAACACCCAAGAAACTGAAGAACAAGCTAAGGCTCGTCTTGAAGAAGCCCTCCAAAGTGATGAATGGAAATCTTCTAAGGCCACCCTCCTTGTTAGTAAGAGAGATAGAAACGATGACTTTACCTCTGGCAAACAAAAGAAGAAGGGTCAAAACAAGAATAAAGCTCCCAAGGAACAACCTACTTCTCAACCTTTGAACCATCAAATTGAAACTTTGAACTACTTTGATGAAATCAAGGTCAGCCCTCCCCTCTTCACCGACAAGCTTCCCGAAACCATCAAGGTTCTCCAAGAAAAGAAAGCTTACTTCGAAAAGCTCTCTACTGAAGCTATCGCTGCTGATGAAGCCAGAAAGAACTTGACCGAAGAAGAAAGAAAGAAGTTGGATGAAGAAGAAAAACAAAAGAACGAAGAACAAGTAATTGATTTTTAAAGTGATTTGTTGTTAACTCTTTTTAATAGAAGACCAAGAGAGAAGAAAAGAGAAAAACCGCTAAGCCTGCTTTCAACGTTGAAAGTGAGCAAGATTTCCCCAGAATGTAAACATATAAACTCTACTTTTCCTCGTTCACATATCATTTTCAAACTGACGCTTTTCGATTATTTACAAAAGAATAAATGTTTGTTTGTTTAATTAAAGTAATTGTGCTTATCCTTGAATTCTGATTCTTCATTTGCAATTGAAAAAAAAAATTTCTTCTTTAAAAAATCATTCCATCTCTTCCATTCTCTGGCTATATATGAATTCTTTTGTGGGAAGGAAATTTTCGAATTTAAGAAAAAAGGAAAAAATCAGAGTAAGCGGTAGTTTAATTGTTGTCGAGAAACTAAAAATTATTTCTCACTCTATATCAAGTCGCAGGAAAAGAAATCCATTATTTTAACAAAAATACTCAGATTCTCATTAAATCCTAAGGTCCTTCTGTTGAATTTTTGTTAATATTCTGTTCAATCAATGATAAAAAGAGTAAACTTTCTTTGTCAGAAAATAGAAAAAAAAAATTCTTTTTTCTTGTATACTTTAAGAGTTTTCCCAAAAAAATCCAAAGAAATAAGGAAAGTCTGAAAAATGTCGAATCCTGAAAAGATTAAAAAAAATTACTTGAAAAATTTTTTTCTCACTTTTGGTAATTTTTTCAGTATTTTTCATGAAAAAATAAAATGCAAAAACAGAGACCAAATTTTCTCAATGGATCAAAAAAGGGGGAGAATATTTTTAAAGGGGCATTAATAGATATAGCAAGCAAGCAATATAGGTCAAATATGAATATTGATTAGTTTCATACGAAAATGAAAATGTAGTTTTTGAATAGAGTATTTATATTGTTATACTTAGGCATTTAAGTTATTGACTTGGCTTGCGGAGTTGTGAAGGTTGCTTTCAGAAACCCATTCACATCTCAAATTTATCTTAGGAGCAGCACCTTCTTCATCAGCCTATTTTAAAAGAATTAGCATAAATTTCATTATAAGATTTGAATAATTACTTCAGCTTCTTCATCAGCAGGAAGAACGTGTTGTATATATTCTCCTTTTTGGGTATTTCCATTTTGGAAAGCCCAGGTACCCTTACCCTTGGGTTTATTGTGTTCAAAGGTACCTTCATAGCTGACACCGTTGGGGAAGAGCCATTTTCCATCAGTCATTTTTCCTTCACTCCAGTTACCGACCAACTAGAAATTACGCATTAAATCTCTGAGTTTATGAAAAAGAAATACTCTCATGCCGGTATCTGAGAAAACGTAGGTGCCTTTACCGTGTTTTTTGCCATATCTCCACCAACCAGAGTAGATGTCCTTGTTGGGATAGGTGAACATACCTTCACCGTGCTTTTTACCATTTTCAAAGAAACCTGAAGGAAGTTAGATTTGAAACCTTTTTCATTTCAATTTACCATAATATTCTCCCTTTCCGTTATAAGTGAGTCTGCCAATACCGTGTTTCTTATTATCTTGGAATTCTCCTTCGTATTTATCGCCGTTGGCATAAGAGTACTTTCCCTTGCCAGTTCTGACCTTTTGAAAGTAAGTTTTAAAGTTTTTTGTATTGGTAGTTTACTCCATCAACAAAATCTCCGTCATAAATTTCTCCGTTGGAGTAGACAGCATTACCCTTACCACTGTAACCCCAAGAGGTTTTAGCGGTGGTACCGTCTTCCATAGTCAAAGTATAGGTTTGTTCTTCTTCGTCAGCCATGTTAGCAGTTATACAATTAAATACTTTTTTTAATATTATCTATAATTTGAAATAAGTAAGCTCAATACTTAATTCTTATTTTACGATGGATAAAAATAATGAGGATACTCACACATTAGAGCAAGAGAGAGCTCAAACGGAAATCGGAGCCAAATATGCCAAACTCTCTGTAAAAGGTGCTCAAGAATACAGAAACCTTCAATATTCAGCCATCAAGCAATTCGGTTTCTGGGTCTTTGTCGGCAACTTTGGTGGATTTATCTTGTCAAAATTCCTGGAAATCCCCTTTAAAAATAAGCCCCAGTTAAAGTTGAGAAGATACAAGTATACAACCTTCTTTGTGACATTAACTGCCTTGTCATACCATGGATATAAATTGTCCAGATTCCATTTCGTTAAAGGCAAAAAGAAGCTGTTGGCAGATCCCACAAATATTTTGGAAGAACCTTCTGAATATACCAACTAAAACATCTCGAGTCGAAAAAGTGCATAGAAATTATTTTACAGACTGCATATATTTGAATTGATTGTAAGATACAGAGTGCATTTTTTGAGAGAAATAGTAGATATGACAATGTACAATGACTTTTTCCTGCAGAAATGGTACAAAAGCTGGCAAAAAAAAGTCGGTCGTATATTGTCAAATATAAAAAATATGTATAACTACAATGTCTATGATAAAATGAGAACAGAATAATAATTAAAATCAGTTGAAATCTTAATATGGCATGAGCCCTTTCACGCTCGTTGTTGGTCTTTCCAATGTCGCGTGTGTCTGTGGTCTACTCTCATTCACTGGGTTTATCAACTAGGGGGAATGAGGATAAATTTCTCAGAACAATTTTTTACTTTTTTCTCATTGTAAAGAGTGACTTTTTGTGGTTTTCCATCTTCTGTATAAATATTAGCATCCACTTTTTGGATAATATCACTGTTCTTTGTGAACAAAACCGCCGTTGTTAAATTCATATTATTCTTTGATTCTGCCTCTGACGTTGCCATTCTCAAATATCCCTAGAATTTCAGTGAGTTTTTCTTACTAAATCATTGAAATCTACTCGATAGATGACGATATCATCACAAAAGATTTCGACTTCACGGACGCCACGAATAGGAGTTTTGCTATAATTCCAGAATTTGATACAAGAGATGATTTTAGGTTTGTCAAAAGTGAAGATAATTTCATTATGGTCGACCTTGAAAACTCCTTCATCTCTTCTGTCTAACAAAAGCGGTGCCAACCACATGTTTCTATCATCAAACGTGTTGTTATTCCCATTCACTAATTTGTCAATTGTTCTGATGTCATCCTCATGTCCTGTCAAACAGCTCACCTACATTGGGAATTAGGATTATTTCTTGGCTTAAATAAGATTTACAGATGAGGGTTCAGCAGATAATTTGTAATCTTTTTGGGCTTTTGTCAAGACAACTTCTCCTTTTTGATCATAGAATTCAATTCCATTCAATCCAATATAGTTAAAATCACCCCATGTTGACAATAACTTTAATTTGAAACAAAATCCTGTTGGAAATTCTGGCGTATCATACTCTTGAGTAAGGAAGCCAGACATCGGTTGAGGTTTCATATTCTTATAGAGTTTGACAGTCTCTTCATCCCAACCATCAAAGAAGGGCACAGGAACGAACTGGCTATAATCGTGATAATCATTACCAGGAGCTTTTCTAAGCAAGACGCCAGAAGGAGGAGTCAACATAATACCATCAGCAGAGATATTTATGTACTTGGATCCACGATAAGATCCATCTTCTCCTTTGTTGTAGTTCCAGAATCTGATTCCAGAAACCGTCTTGGCTTCATCAAAGTTGATGTAAATGTAATGATTTTGATTCGGAGTGAAAGGAATAAGCCACATGTTCTCGTCCTTGATTGTGAGGTTGTCATGATTAATGAGCTTGTCGAGAGTTCTGTGGTCTCCTGAGTATCCTGGGATTGAGTTCATGTCTTTGGGCTTCGCGTTGAGATTTTTCATTGATAAGATTATTTTATTGCCTTCTCCATCTTTGAAAAAGATTGTTTATAAAAGGGGATTGAATGTGAAATTACCATAGACTTCAAGGCCAGTGAGACCAACGTAGAAAGGATCACCCCAACTTTTGGTGATTGTAATCACTAAACTCTTACATTTAATCTATTAGAAAATGAAGCTCAGAGGAGTCGTTAATCCAAAATGTTACTTCAGCATATTGAGCACTAGAAGAGGAGATGATAGAAAGAGCTTTACTGATATTGGCTTTTTCTTTTTCTTGTCGAAGTTTTTCTTGTTGTTCCAATCTTTTCAATTCTTTCTTATTCTTTTCGATCTGATCTCTTATTTGGTTATTCCTATTCATTTTATTAAGAAGATTTCTCCCTGAATAAAGTTACACATTGATACGAGCCATTGTCATCGGACGGCCGTCAGGACCAAGCAAAGGCTGATTAAAAGCGTCTTTAATATCACGAAGATCGTTTTCATCAAACTGTCGAGTTCCTGTCATTGGCCTTTCAATTGTACTGTTGAGATCAGGCTTGATGTTTTCATTTTTGGGGACTCTATTGAGCCAGTCTCTATTCTCAATTTTACTGAGAATATTGTCATTTTCTGTAAAGAGAATGTATTCACAAGAGTCTTCAGCACCTTTTAACGAGCCTGGAGCTTTAGAAATTTCGCCCAAGAAAATTGGGGTCTCATCCAACTTTATCGCGATATCTCTAGCTCCTCTATATGAATGAATTCTGGACTTGTTATAATTCCAAATTCTGATCATCGAAATCGTTCTTGTCTCTCTAAAATCAATCTCAATCGTGTTCTCCTTGCCCTGATTGAATGGTGCTAACCAAACATGAAGATCATCACATGTAAGATAGGTTCCATCAACGATTTTATCGATTGTTCTGGGATCTTTACCATATCCTGGTAAGCAATTGATATCAGGAGGATTTGCTTTAATTTGACTGTTGACATCTTGTAATGTGATGGCTTCACCTCTATCATCAAATAATTCAATTCCGTTAAGGCCAACATAGTGGGCATCGCCCCATGTAGAATAAATGCAGATTTTGATGGTTCTGCCTTTGGGAAGTTCTGGAATACGGAAGCTCTTGTTTTCATAGAGGATCTTTTCGATTTTTTTCGTGGTGGCTGGTGTCTCCAGCTCGACATTTGATGCCGCATTCTTTGATGTCACTGATCCTTTATTGAATAAACTATCCAACGCATCAGGCACTGCCATTTCTATGAGGAGAAAATTAGATGTTTCACTATTAAAAAGGTTTTACTTGATTGGATTGAAGGAGTTTTTCTTGTTAGCCCACCAGCTTCTTCTTTCTTTTTACCGAGATTAACGCTGGCTTGTTCGACACTTTGTTGAGGGATTTTAAGTTTAGGTTGATCTTCTTTTGATCCTTTATCAAATTGGGTCAAAATGTCCATTTCTTCAGTGATAGGAGTTGTTTTAAAATCCAAACGTTTCTGCACATCCTGGACTTTTTGTATAACATCTTGTTGCAAATTAAACACTTGCATCAATGACTCTCTTTTAGCTGGCCTGAGACGTCCAAAATTCGTAATATTAAAGAATTCCACTGAGTTGATTGATGAGTTATCATCCTTCTTTCCACTACTCTGAACATTCGTATTCTCCTTCTGATCATTCGCCACACTTGCTCTTGGCGTCTTTTCCTCTGTTCTTCTTGATGGCAACACTGGATTCTGGTCAAAAATGTCCTTTACTATCGGTCCTTCACTCCTTGGCTGATTTCTTATTCTACTTGCAGACTTGTTCACATCTATACCCTTTCCTACGTCAGTTGCCGTCGCGCTCTTGACCACTTCTGGAAGCTTCAGATCTTGGGCTCCAGTATTATGGACTTTATCAGCGAGAGATTTGGTGGGTTCAAGCCCTAAATAAGCTCCTGAGGTTAAAGCTGAAGCAGATTTTTCATGTTCTCTTCGTGACAATCCTGTTCCAACGGAGCCTCTTGACTCAAAAGAGGAAGCAACAGGAGGCATGCCGCCTTTCCAGGTATCTTGAAGCCAAATAGGAACATCCGAGCCTTTTGGCTTTTCAGGCTCTGTTGTTTCGACAGGAGGATTGATAATTTGAGGCTGTTCGATGGGTGGAAGAGTTATGCCCTGCTTTAAGATGATTTCGGTGTGGTATGTTTCAAATTCGTTGCCGGGGCCACGATTGACGTTTCCTATCCAGACGAGATTTTTATTGTGGATAATTTCAAGTTTTTTGATGCCTTTGATGGAATCAATAAGACTTTTATTGTAATTCCAGATTCTAAAAGCACCGACTCCTTTGACATTTTTGAGAGTAATGAACATTTCTGCAGTCATTGGAGGAGCTGGCATTGAGCAAAGCCACATATGCTCATCTTCTGTTGTGTAGATGACTCCGTCGACAAGTCGATTTATCGTTTTTATGGAAGAAAGTCCACAATTTTTCAAATGGAAATCTGAAGGTTTAACTTCAATTTTCTTTCCTTCTTCGTCAAATAATTGAATATCTGTGAGGCCTGCCTGACTGATACTTCCCCAAGTTGACATTATTCTAAATTGCAATTGGTGTTCTTGTGATTGTGCGGTTATTTCACCGATTTTGAGTTCAGGGTAAACTGGAGGTTCGGTCTTTAAATTTGCAGAGGCTTGGTTTTTGGATTTGCTTAGAAGGCCAGGAAGGTGAACAGGCTCGGGATTGGAAGAGTAATTTGCTCCACTACTGGCTCGTTTCGTGAAGGTATTTTGCTCAAGACTGTCTTGTAGAGCATTTCGAGAGGACTTTCCAGAATTATCAGTGGTGGAGATTTTGGGAGTCTCGTTATTGGCTTTGGGAAGAGAGATTTTTTCTGTAATGGCTTCTTCAGTTTTGAGAGGAGCTGCTTTGGATTCGATTTTGGGAAGATCTGTGATTTTGCTGCCTGATTTTTTCTCGAGAAGAGGAGAACTCTCAATGAATTTGGAAATTTTGGACTCAACATTGGATGGGAGGGTGAGTTCACTTCTGGTTGGAACATGTTTATGATGACGGTCCTTTTTATCCCTAGAATCCCTACGTTGTTGTTCTCTTTGCTGTTCTTTTTGTTCTTTTTGTTCTTTCTCTTTCAATTCACGGCTTCTTCTCACCTCCTTTATTGGAAAATTATATTCAAATGCTCAAAAGAAAAGTAAACCTTTTGGGGAGACATTTCATTTTTGATGTTTAAGAAATCAAGATTTAACAGCATTTCTTTATTATATTCTCCCTTTTCAATTTTATCCAAAATATTCTCCAACAGTTGCTTCTTCTTTTCATCCAAACTCTCTATTCTCTTTAACAAACTATTCTCTCCTTTCGCTGACTTCCTTTCTCCTTCTTCTTTTACTGGCGATTTCACCACAGACTCTTCAGTTGGAGTCGGTTTTGTACTCTTTATTATCGCGCTTGGCCCTTTTGATGGTATCTCAGTATTACTACTATTCTTCTCTTTCATATTCGGCCTTTTATTTGTTGGCGATATCGGAGCTTTAAATGGGTTTGTTGACTGTCTGTTTTGCTGAGGAGGATGATCAACTGTTTTACGGTAGTCAAGTTCAAAACTGGGCTCAGCGATATTTTTGGTTTGAAAAGGGATTCCAGCATAAACAGGTTCAACGGGTTTGGAGCCTGAAATATCATGATAAGTAGCAGAAATTGGACGGGCTTTGCGCACGCTGATAGGTCGACCGGCATAGTAAGAGGATTCGACCCTGTTGGTGGATTTGTTGTAATCCTGGTCGAGTTCGACAGGATTTTCATCTATATCTTCTGCGATTTCTTCTTCGACTTCATCAGAAGTTCGTTTATTTTTGACAGCAGGTTTTTCATTGGAGATTTGAGACTGTTCTGCTTTGAGGCTTTGAAGTGTTTTTCTAAACTCATCTTCTTTCAAACTGTCTGCAACGCTTTGTCGCAATTTTTCTATATCTCCACTTTTCATTGATGAAATAAAGTTCTTTATTTCTTCGTTCTCTTCTTCCTCTTCTTCTTCGCCTGTTATTCTTCCTCTATTATCCACATCTTCTCTTGATTCGACTTCTTGGCTCTTATCACTGTAATCTGGGATATCTTCTTGAATGTCCCTTTTTGGGCTCACCAATTTCTCCATTTTATTCTCCTGTAAAAGCTCAAAATAATGTCTCACGGAAATGAGATTACTTCGCCTTCAAAAACTGGATCAGGACGAGGAACTCCCCAGCCTCTACGTTCTCTTTTGACTGGAGCTTCGGTGACTTCTTTCTTTGGATAATCTTCATTGTCATCTTCAGTGCGTTTCTAGCAAGAAAAGTGAGGAAATTGAGAAGATTCGTGATGTTTTACGGGTCGTTCTTCGCCTTCAACATCCCATTTTTTACGAGTATTTTTGCTTTTGCTACGATGTTGAGCCATTTCATGTTTTTCTTTTTTACGAAGGTCGTCAACTCTTACAGCATTCGCACCACTCACGTAAACATTAAATCCTAAAAAAAGGGATAAGAGGGAGAGCGAAAAGGTAAAAACCTTGTTCACGTTTCTCGAGGGTCTTTTGTTGGACTGCCTTTTTTCGAGTGTCCATGCAAAGGGTATTTTAAAAACTGTAGTACTTTAATAAATTAGGAAATAAAATTTGAACATCAAGCTGTTGCTGTTATAAAAAGAAAACAACAAGTATAAAATTGTCTTTGGTTTTGATTCATGAATTTATACATTTAGAAAACATTAATTCTTTTTTTTTTCCTCCCCACTTTTTTATGATTAATGAGAAATTTGGATCAAATTGTCTCTTCTCCTGTTCTGTATTTTGAGTAAAATGGGGTTTCATATGGGAGAATTTATTTTCTCTAAATATAATTTGTTGATAACTTTCAATAAAATTTATTGTGATATTTCCTTTAACAGAGATCGGAAAATTCGAGACGAATCAGGAATAAAGATGTTTTTTATTTAATTTTTTCTCAGTTTGGTTATTTTGAAAAAGAATTTTTGGAAAGAACAGCAAAATCTTTGTCTAAATATAAGTTTGGACCAAACATTTTTTCTCAGGCTTGTCAGTGACAAAGAGAGTTGAGTTGTATTAATTACGCTTTTCATTTAATTGAGATATTTAAATAAAATGAATATTATAGAAATAACAAAGTTAAAGTTGGTGTTGAAACTGAACCAATAGATCAGGCAATAAGTTGAGTCTCAGATCTGAAGAGGGATGATGAAGAAAAAATCAAATTTATTCCCAATCAATTTTTTCTTCTTTTTTCATCCTGATTTTTGAGGAGAATTTTTGCACAAAATTTTCTTTGTAATGACAAGGTTGAAAATTCCTAAATATTAACACAATTCGCGCCCAATAATCCAAGAAAAGTGGAGTGAAAAATTCTTTGAAAAATCCGGTCTTGGATTCCGTTGAACACTCCACCTTCGTGGGATTTAAAAAAGAAGATTGGCTTTCGTCGTTTTTGGTATTCCAAGAATATCAAATCAATTTCAGGTGAGAAAAGGATGGATAAGAAGAGAAAAGAGATTTTATTAATTAGTTGAGATAGGAGAGATTGGGGAAGTTTATAAGAGGCCCTCAAGCATCACATTCTAAATTAGCAAAACAACCCCAGAATATAAAATATTCTCTTAGGAGGGGTAATAACTATCTTCTAGACTTTGAAAAACTTACAGGTTCAGTGTTTTTGAAATTACTTCTTGAAGTTTGGCGTTTTGGCCCAGAAAAAAATTTGTCCAGACTTTTTTTGTCTTGAGGGTATCGAAACTCACCTTAGAAAACTTTGTCATTCTTTGAGAATCAGAATCAAAAAGTTTTGCAATTCAATTCTTCCTGAGCATCATAAGGGAAAAGAATGACAAATTTCCAAAAAATTCTCAATAAAGTGTTTCAAAAAACAAATACAAACAAATTAATTTTTTCTGGTCGAGAAGGATTCATCCAAAATGACCATCTTTTCAAAAAGTTGTCAAATTCGACCAGCCGAGCTTTTTAGAGGCTCAAATTCTCTTCGCAGGTTTTCGGTAAGCCTCCTGATTTTTCCAAAACCCAACAGGCTCTTTTTCACTTTAAAAATCCTAATTTTTCCTATTTTGAGGAAAATTATTCAACAAATTTTCTTGCACAAAAAGAAAAATCACTAAAAAACGTTTAATCATCAACTCATCATGTGAGAAATAAGAAGAAATGTTTCAACTGAATTCAGTGTTGCCGATATGCGCCTTTTTCCCTCAAGATCTGGTGGAAAAGATTTCCAGATTTTCTGACTTCCAAAAAAATTCTGTCAATTTCCTCAATAAAAAAAATTGAATACTTTTTTTTTTGAGAATTGAGTCTTTCAAAAATCCCAGAATTGTTCTATCTGGGGCAGAAACGATTTCCGACAACACGATCTGAATTCTCGTCAAGTCGGAAAATTTGGTGGGCAATCGACAACACTTACGAAATTTCAGGATCTAAAATATGTAAAAATTTGAAATGTTAAGTGCAAATCAATGTAAATAAATATGGGATCGAGAGATTATAAACTTTGAATTTTTTGCTAAAGTTCTTTGATTGACACATTTCTTTAGGCTTTGAAAATTTATACCGTCCTTTTTTATTCTGTCTGCGAATTGCGAGCTCCCGAAAAAAGTGGCTTTTTATAAAGTTTAAATCAAGTTCTTTTAAAAATGTTTGATTTTGCAATCTTCACAATAAGTTCTAATAAAAATTTATTGTTGAAGAATTAAAGTAAATACTTTAAAAATCTCTGTTCCAAGCTCTGAAATTTCTGAACTGACATCAAGTGATAACTTGTTTCTGGCCAACCTCTCATTCTAGCGTCTTAATATCCTTGAATCCTCAGAAAATCTGAAGGTCGAAATTTTTTGAGAAGAAAAGCTCAGCAAAGTCGAAAATTGATCTTTGCGATTTCCCGAAAATTTTTGCTTTTATAAAGATAAAAAAAATCAATCCCGAAGAAGACTGAAAAACAAAGATCTGGACAAGTTTGCAATTTGCGGACATTATAAAAAAGGACAGTCTCTTGGGATTTTATTAGTGAATATTGTTAATTTATTGAATACACACAAGAAAGTAATTTGTTGATTTTACTCTTTATTCATTATTGTTTTGGAGAATTTTTTTTAATCAAGTTTTTGAAATCTCGAATTTTTCCTTTGGCAAAACGACAAAATTCAGAGGATGAAGGTCTCTTGAAGGTGAGAGAATCTTTCAAGAAAAACTTCAATCTTTATTTCTGCAAAACTTCTTTGCTGAACTTTTCTCTTCTTTCTTTCAAAGCTATATTTATATTGAAGCCTAGATTTCAGGGAAAAAAGTCTGATCGAAATTTTCAGTTTTTTATTACAAATTGAGTTTGAAGTTTGAGGCTTGAACCCAAATAATTAATCTGGCACTCTTGAAATGGTAATGCTAAGTTTCAGTTTTCATGAAATTTCTTATATCATTACTGAATAAATAAATAATGAGGTAAATGAATCAAATAGTTATAAGTTTTATAGAGAATAATTCTCAAATCTTTTTAATTCGCTCCAAGCTTTGACGCATAGGATCTCGAATTGTGGCAAGCGCCGCCTTGTTAGATTTGGCAAAGATATCAAAAAGTACATATCTTAGGCCGTGCATTTGCTTGCCCGTTGGATTCCATACGAGAAGCCAGTCCATGCCAGCATATGGAACAGTTGGATCATGTGCATATCCCACTATCAACACAGCATGTTTCTGAGTCCTGCTGGCTACAATAATATTATTATTATTAATTTCTTGCTTCACATGATCAAAAGAAAATTTTTGTAAATCTCTTTTTTTATAAGAAAAGTTCTTTTCAAGAACATTTGAGACACTTTCTCCACCGTCTTTACATTTCGCTGACAAAAGAGACTCTTCAACACAACAAGAATCAGCGCGGACTGTACTCGCTACTTGGCATTGAGAAGTGAAGAGCCAAAGTGGATCAGCTTTTCTGTAGAAATTTAAGATGGAAGCTGAAGCAGCAGCCCAGCACCAATACTCCCTTTGCATGTGACCCGTAAAAAGAAAATCTTCTTCATTGGTATTAGTGACATAAGCACCAAAAGTGACATTTGAATGAGTCGGAGTGTTAAATATATGATTAATTACACCCTTATTTCTTTGCACAAAGACCGTGCTTTTGGACATTACAACATGGAAATCATGTTCTCTCCTATTTGGATTCACATCATCAAACCTGGATATCGGCCACACAAAAGGAGGCCAAAGAACATCTCCTAAATTTTTATCTGCGCCTCCGGAACCATACCAATTTTCAAACTTCTTCTTTTGATCATCCCAGAAGCTAAAGGCTGTGACGATGGCGTCTTCAAAAAAAGTTCCTTGGCTTTCATCTAAATACACCAATCTTAAATAGGGTTTGCCATGTTGAGCTTCAGCAGAATTATCAACAACCCATTCTAAGGAAATTGTTTGCAACCAATAAATGTTATTGATTTCCGGAACGATGCTTGGCTCCACTAACTGATTTTCCACCAAATTATAAGTTTTGATTTCGAGCTTCTTCGCCTCAAGAACAGGAATCAAGAGATAAGATATATTTGGAGTAAAGGCATAAAAGAACATGGGATTGGCAATAATGGTAGAGGTTTTAATACCAATGTTCTGGAAAGGAATAGGTGCCAAATCAACGCCTTTCTTCAAAATAGGAGTTAAATCAGCTCTCTCAATATCATGGCCAGTATTCAAGAAAAGAAGATAACTTTCATCATATCGCAGGAACTTGAGAGGATGAGACTTCGTGAGCTTAATATTTTCCCAAGTTGATGAAGGGCGGATCCTTGCTCTGTCAACAACTTCTCCAAATAGAAATCTGAACATCTGGATGCCTCCTTTGTAGGATAAGAATGTGAGATAGTTGCCAATAAAAATGTTTTTTGGGGGTATTTCTTGAAAAGTGTTGATTGGGAGAAATGCCACAATCGGAGTCGGAATATCCAACTGCTCAGGATCTGGCAAGTTCCCACACTTGGAATTCTTCCCATATGGAAGGCATTCTATGTTTAAAGCCCAAAACTTGTCTCCAGAAAGAACAAGAAGTCTTTGTATGTAAGGAGTAGAGGATTTAGAGGCTTTCTTTTCTCTCATAGTCTATGGCCAAATTTGGTCAACTTCAACAGGCATTTCCCGAATCACGTCGGGAAGAGAGTGGATACTCATAGCTTTGGATTCATAGTAAACCAAAATTTGTTTCTTGTTATCGGGATTCACAACAAAAAGTTTTTGTCCATATAAAGCCCAAATTCTTCCATCCTTATGAATCTGTTCAGGTACCTTTCCCTTGAAATTCGTCGCTCTCCAGATACCTTTTGTGTTCTGATCTAAAAAGATCAAGAACTCTTGTGGTTGAGGCTGTTCCCCAGCAAAAATAGTCCCTCCTTCTGAGTAGAGAGCATACTTCGAAACGTCTTGTTCTTTAAAAGCAGCGGCTACAACTTGAATCCAGTCTTTATCAAAATAACCTGGTAAGCCTGTAAAATAATAGCCAAAACTTTCCCAGTCATCCTTTTCAGCAAAGGTCTCCCAAATTTTAAAGAATTTTTTGGCATACTTCATTTCAACACCTTCATCCTGTATTTCAAAGTATTCAAGATGATAAGCGAGATCTTTTTCCAATAAAGGAAATTAGGCTTTCAGAACCAGGAGGAAACTATATATTTCGTCTCTTGAGACTTCGACAATTGTTTGGGAATAATTTGCAAGGAGGAGACAAGTATGATCTCTCTTCTCAATCAGAGCATGATAGTAACCTTGAAGGAAAGATATTTTAGGTTCCTTAAGCATTGAAGCAAAGCTGATGCAGATTAACGAAAAGAGAAAAATGAACTTTATCATTTTTTAAAAAAAAAGTATTTTATAAAAGATGAACTTCATTTCTCAATTATAAAGCATTGAATTCTCATATTAATTTTAATACCAAATTGAGACGTGTCTTGATTTTGGTTTGAGAAAAATTTTCTATTTTCAAATTTTGTTTTATAATAAATAAACTAAATTTTTAAATTCAATGAAAGGAAGGAAAATCTTTGACAAATTATGAACTTGTGAAAAAAAAAATTTCCCTTTTCTTATTATGTTAAGAAAGGAAGAGAAGATAATTAAATTGTCCTAGGAACGAAGGTGAAATGTGAATATTGGGAAAGATAGAAAAATATAGATTTTTATCCTTGTACCACTGTCCATATATTGGTTCTAGAAAAATCTTCAAGGGGATGTTCACTTTCAAGAAAAGCATAAAAATCAACATTGAAGAGATGTTTTTTTCGAGAAAGTCGAAAAATAAAGACCTCTTCAGAGATCTCTGCTCAATTATCCTCCATTTATGGAGATCTAAAAGCTTTCCTTGCTGGATCCTTGATTTGTTTGCTGATTTCTCAAGAAGGAAGAGTCATCTGAACCAAAACCATTAGATTTACTTGGGTTACAGTAGGGCTAACTCTTCCCCTCGAAATTTATAAAGGCCCTTCACTTCATGGAATGTCGAAAAGATTTCTTGCTCAAACTAAATTCCTTTCGCCTCTTGGAATTTACCTGGATGCCTTGACATTTTGTTGCGGAGTAGATTACGGTAAGCTATTTTCTCGAAAGCTTGGTCGATTCTTTCAATCTAGACATCCTTCTTTGAAGGAAAGCTTATTTTTAGAACCATTTTATCTGCGGTCATCCAAAAATTACAAATTCAATACGAATTGAAAATTTTTTCATTTAATTGTGATCAATGAGATGAGTTTTAATTTTTGTTTAATTTTTAAAAATTTAGCGCATTTATATTTTACTTAATAATGAATTAAATGTTTTTTTGCATCATAAAACTACGAATTTCTAGAGTGAATTGGGATATATAAATATTTATCAGGCTGATACGTGTTTTCATTCTTAAAAGAACCCCCACTGGAGTCCATTCCATATGCATCTGAAGTGCTGGGCTGAAATCACCTGTTGTGACCCTGTAAAGAAAGTGAAACTTGTGCCATCGTCTGAATAAATCGTAAGCCATTCTTCTGCAGGAAGATCTTTGCGAGAAGTCCATGTTTGATTTTCGTCAAGATCGTGCGTCACAAGCAAATTTCCTTTGGAGTCGAAAAGGGAAAATATGATAGGAGTTGACCTTCTGACTGGTATGTATCTGACTTCAAAAGAGGCGCGAAGGGAAAGCACCATTAAAAGACAACAAATAAGCCTAAGAAACATTATATTATTTAAAAAATTTATTATTAAAATGAAGCTTTTGTTTTTTATCTTGCTCTCGACCCTTTATTTCAGAGGGAATTGTACCTTGAACGAAGCTTCTGTTGCTTCCAAGTGGCCTTTCTGTACTGATATTTCACTCCAAGAGAATAGTTTAGTTGAACATTTCAGCAGCAGAGTTGGCGGACAGAGAGGTTCAAATTTTTTGACGTGTACTCTCAAGTACTGGCGAGATGCCTTTCTTGACAGTGGCGACGAAGAGCTCCCCTATGATTTCACTGTGCTGATCAACCCTGAGACAGAAAAGCCTCAGTCAGCTTATCTGTATGATGGCGGGGAAATAATCCCGAGTGCCGATCCATATCTCCTTGACAGCATCAAGGACAACCTTTCAACCTTTAATGGATCATATGATGAGCTTCATTACTTTGAGGATGATTTCTTTATGGTTGATGGCATCAGACTCGTGTTTAACGACCCAGAGAAAGAGAATTTAGTTCGCTTTTGGAACCTGCCAATTAAAAGTGAGAGCTGGGGAATTTTTATCCCTTCAAAACAATGGATACCTGAATCAAAGTTTTTAAAAGATATTCACAAGTTTAATGAATTTTATGATACGAGTCTATAATAAATAAGATTGCTAACATTTCCTTATACTTGCTATAATGCTATAAAAGAAATTCATTTTGATATTATGGTTGAAAATGAATAATTGATTGAGAGGAAATTATTATCTAAGTAAACGTTTCGAGAGTTTAAACCGATTTCTTTTCTGCTTAACATGAAATGATGATAACTTCGAATCCAAAAAGAGAAGAAAGGTTAGAAGTTGAGTAGTTGTTTTATCTTGTGCCAGGATCGTATTGATCCTTGTGACCTTTGAGTTCTCATCTATCTAATTGAACATAAATAATATCTTTGAAGTTCTCATTTCATCTTTTACCATACAAATGTAAATAAAATTGTAGAATTTCGATTGCCCTCTTTCTGATCTCCTTTTCAAAATTTTGTTCTTCAATTTAGAAATTTTGGCTTCGCGATTCTTGAGAGCAAGCTAGCATGATTCAATTAATTATTCCTTCCAAGTCATTTGAGCAAGAGCTTTTCTTTAAAGACAATGTTTTAGCATTGAAATTTTAAGAATAAATATCCAATAAAACAATAAAATTTTCATACAGGGAATTATAAAAAACCTGTGCAACCACTCACGTTTTGAGAAAAACTCATTTTCTGTCAAAAGCAATGAGTTCGGTCCTGGTGTAACTTGAAAGGTTTCACTTGAGATCAGACTTAGGATCGACTAGATATGGCTAGAGTAGTGGAAAACAAAGTGACAGACAGCACAAGCAGTGGACTCTCGTGGCTGTTGATTGTTGAAACATCTTGTATGCCTGTGTTTCCTCTTCTGAAATCTACATCAAACCGTTGACAATAAAGAACTAAAAACCTTTGCTCAAGCCTTTCGCTGACCTCTTGATAGGTTTCTATTTTTAGAAGAAATTTCTATCAAAAATTAAATTTTAACAATAAATAATAAATTGCGAAACTGTGTGGTGCTGATAAGATGAGACAAAATCGTTCTTTTTTTGTCAGAATTTCTAACTTCTGCTTCAAAAGCTTTTTCGTGTTCATTTCTTTTTGTAACTTGACTTTTTTGTCCTGGTTCTAACGCAACCTTTGTTCAAGTTTGTCCTTTTTATAAATGGAGTTTTTTCCAAACCTGCCTCAATTTAAATGAATTTCTTCAAAGGATTAGGCTGATTTCAAAGATATTCACGTTGTCACTCTTTGAAATTGTTTTTGAAAAATCAATTTTAGGTCTAAACCAAACCAATTAGAAATAAACAACACTTAATAAGACTGAAAAATTGAGAGATCTAAAGACAAACGAAAATTAACTTCTTAGAGAATTCAATATTAAATAGGAGAGGTAAGGAGTTTTTATGTATGCATGCGCCAGCAAGTATTTATCGGGATTTTTCTCGTCATAAAAGTTCTTCTCATTGAACATTGCCTGTATTGACGAGTTTGCAGACTCAAACAAAAATAAGAATAACATTTTAAGAATAAATTTCTCTAAAAATGAAAACTCTTTTCAAATTAATTCTGAACTCTTTTAGGGTAAGTATTATCATTGAGAGATCCAACAAAATTGCGTCATAACGAAGGACAAATTAAAAATCTCAAAAAAAAAGTTTTGCAAAATCAAAAAACCCTTGTACTCAAATAGTTTTTTTTCAATGGTTCCTTCCACCCAGATTTAAACAAAATTAATTTTACCATGAACTTCTAAATTTGGTAAATATGCAAACAAAGTATCCTTTTTTGGAGAATGAATGGAAAATTGTTCTTCGTACCGAAGTCATATTTTGAAGTTTTGTGGGGAAAAAGTTGAACTCATGTCTTCTTTTCCATTTGATTTTAATAGGTTTTCTTTTGAGGGTAAAGCTTGTTTGTCATTCTGCTCTTAAATTCAAGATCTCTTTATAACTTCTTCTTTTGCTCAATTCTCTTCAAAGGATTCCTCAAGTAATTATTTCACAAACTTCATATTCCTGAGTTGGATTTCCTTGATTGAAATTTTTACGATGGAAATTAAGAAGAAAAATTTATAAAAATGCGAGCCTTAATATTTTGGATTCAATTTTTCCTTATCTATATCGAGATAATGAAAGTCATTTAAATCATTAATTCACTAATGTTTATTTATACTAAGGTGGAACACACATGTATGTGTAACATATTTTCCAGCGATTGAATGACAAAGAATGAGGAAACGCCTCTGGCAGTTAATAGGTGAGATTCTCCTCGAGACTTTTGTTGGTTTGGATTTTTATTTTTGAGTTGAATAAAAAGGTTTTAATGTAAAAGTTCTTTTTTTCCTTTAATTCTCGGAACCTCCCCCACGCATGGAGTAAAAAAATCATCAAGTGAGAAATTTAGAGATATAATCTCAATTAATCTAAGATTTTTGGTTCAAGCAGTTTCTCGATGTCCAATCTCAGCCTTTCTTTCGAAGGATTTTCGTAAGGTAAAAAATCTCAAGGAGCAGACAGGAGAGGGAAAATTCTTTAGGGAATTTCTATGGAGAAAAAGGAAATATTGGCAACTTGGGAATAGAATTTTAAACCAACAAAAAGAAGGAGCATTTCGTGATTACACAATTCACAAAAACATTTCTGGAAACACTTTGCTGCTTTGGCTGAAAAATATTTTACACGGACATGTGTGCTCCACCATGATTGTCATGGATTTATTGAGGAGTACAAACAGAAGTTTTTTTTAACAATTATTTCTGTCCCTTTTCCAGGAAAGTACCCATTGAGATTCTGTATTTGAACAGGAAGGAAATCCTCAATTTCCATCAAGGCTCTCAAACTCCCAAGTCTTTGTTGGACTTGAAAGGAAGGAATTGAATCTTTTAAATTTCAAGAGAAAATGCCAATCTTGAATTCAAAAGAAGTCCTGATAAAAAAAATATGCCAACAAAATTTCAAAAAGACATTTAAAAAAACACTTTTGAGTTTTTTCTTTTTGAGATTGGGAGAGGAGTTTATCCCCACGTCTCTCCCAATTTAAATATTATTCATCTTCGTGTGTATCTATGGTCTCAAGTTCTATGAAAAAAGAGACTCCCTTGAAATATTTTATGGATTAAATCTAAGGAAAAGAAACTCATATTTTATGATCCTTGAAGTTTAAAGGCTGACTCACCTGTACAGGAATTATCATGACAGTCCTAGATAGTTGATTTCAGAGTCATCCAATTGCTTTGATATCTCTTGACACTGAAGCATTCTCCTCATGTATTGCTCACATCTTGTTTTTTTCATTGTTTCCTTATTGTCTGGCGGTGATATTTTCTCCGAGATACGAGAAGAGTATTCAAAAACCCACTTTAAAAAACAAAGAAAAAAAAAGGAAATAACAAACTCTCAGATTCATTTTTAAAAATTGGGAACGTTTGAATTGAGCATATTTTTTAAAGATCTGTCCAATATTATTTGCGCAATTCAGCAATTCAGTAAAATCAGTTCAACATTTCCTTCTGTTTCCCAACAAGAAAAGACTTCTCAAATTTTTTATTATTCATTTTTAATAATTTGAGGTAATTCGTGGGTCTGGCACCAAAAAGTTTTCTTTGAGTACAATAGAGACCAGAGATGAGATTTTCAAAAAAAATTTGAAAGAGCCAATTGGAATTGTGCCTCAAATAAAATTCATCTCCAAAGAAAGATTTTGTTCATAATACTTAGGCACTAAGGAAAATGCTAACAAATTCATTGTATGAAAGTGGAGTGTTGAACGGTTTTTTAAAAAAATGTTTTTCAGAAAAAGTTTTTGACGAAATAAAAAAGGCTGAACTTTGAATCCCCAATATTTTCTGAATCAATATTTTTTTGACGCGAATCGTGTTAAGAAATTTTTTGAAGAATTATTTTGGTGCAAAAATTTTTGAGAAATTCTTGTGAGAAGAAAATTGAGATTTCTCAAGAGAGTTTAAGGAAGTGAACGAATCTTCAACTCTTAGTTTCTCAATTCAAAAATCAGTCAGAAAAGCATCAGAAATTAAGGCTTGATTTTGTTCTACGTTATTGAGAAAGAAATATTATTTCTTGTCCAATTTCCATCTCAATAATAAAGTATAAACAAAACTATAACAATAAAACTCTTAAGAAAACAAAAAAAGGAAAGAAAATCCTTCCTCATCTATCTATGCACTGTTTACGTCCGATCAAAGTTTGGTCACATTGCAGAAAGGTATTATTATTGATGAATCTTCACATTCCACTCAGACACTAATAAATTTTATTTAGGCATTTCACACCAAAAAAACAAAAATGGACTCCCCAGGAAACTTCAACAAAATTCACCCACCTTCCATGGAAGCCTACCAAAAAGACTTTCTTCAGCTTATCGATTTCAAAGAAGAGCATCTCCTCTACAACCTCGACCGTCTTAGAGAATATCTTTTAGCTGAATTTCAGGCTAAAAAGGAAAAGGCAGTCGCAGATATTACCAAATTGAAACCAGATACTGACCCTGCTCAAGTTCGACATGACGTTCTTCATGTGAGCATTCCTTTTACGGACTTTACTCGCCATATGCAGGATAAGCTGACAAATGTGTTCCATACTAAACAATTCTATGTGAATGTGACAAATGATATGATAAATGCTGCAAAGATGACTGAAGAGGAGATTTCAGTGGCAAAGGATAATTTCAATATCGTGTGTAATTACAAGAAAAGAAGAGAGAATAATCTCAGCTGCGAAGATTTATATAATGAAGCTCTAGTCAAATATCTTGTTGCCAAAACCTTTAAAAAAAGTGCCACTGATACCTATAACCTCGCTTCTTGTTTCCCTGTAAAGAAATATTTCCCTGAAAAGAAGACCTTAAAAGTGGCTGGAATCGGAGGCGGTCCAGGCAGTGACCTCACTGGTTTGTTGAATTATTTATTGGAATGTGGGTATAGCAGTTTTGAATGCACTGTCTATGACTTTAATGCTGTGAATTGGGGAAAAGTTTGTTCAAGTTCTTTGGTCGAAATTATAAAGAAGCAGACTCAAAAAGTGTTTAGAAGAGAAATAGAGATCAGTATTAAGTGGGAGTTTGTTGATATGAAGAAAGATTGGGAAAGCAAAGAGGCTATCCCACAAGCTGATGTGTTTTCTACATGCTGGGCTTTGAATGAATGCTTCTTTAGTGAGAACTTTTGGAATGGGCTAATTGAGAATAACAAAGAGAGTCTGTTTTTGTTTGTTGATGGAGAAAGCGACCCTATACAACGATTCCAATACTTGGAAAGTGTTAAGGGGAGAAAATTGGCTTATGAAGATTTGGAAAATCCTCGTCGTTTAACTATCTTTCCAAGTCATTTATAATGTGAGTTTTTATATTCAAAAGGTTTAAATAGTTGATTTTGTATTTTTGATGGGGTTGATATGATCATGAAATAGAGAAAGGGAAAAAAAACCAATAATTGTATTTTTCGAATTTCGAATATTTATTTGCCTTTTATTAAAAACGCCTGTCGCCAAATTCCTCAGATGGACTTTTATACTGTTACAGCTGTAATACAATAGAAGCTTCTGCATTGTTTTTAGTAGATTTAAATTTATTTTTTTCCTTTTAAACGAGACTGAATTATGTCTTATCTACATGACCTATACTACCAAATCTACTATTACCGCAAGTTTAACTACCATACTTCTTTTGGTATTACACTCGCCCTTGAGTTTTTCATCAGAGGTGCCACCTGCCTTCTAGTATGTATCGCCATCCGCAAAATTAACGAATTCGCCCTCAACAGCTCCGCCAAGCCCAAGGAAACCCCTGAAAAAACTGAAGAACCGGCCGCTTCCTACTTCACAAACATCCCTTACTACATTTTTCAAGTGGCCTTTTACCTGATCAAGAAGTTTATGACAATAACTCACTGGGTCACTTCATTTTTGGCGACATTGTACCTCAGTCTGGCCCCCGCTTTCCTTCATGGCTTCCAT
>Ga0182738_1001514_pt1 | contig 29034 bp, 29 predicted proteins | sample eDN5th30CBELigMG_FD_128876 | JGI IMG/M metagenome (GOLD analysis project Ga0182738, IMG submission 128876) | Enriched Miracle-Growth compost microbial communities from Emeryville, California, USA - eDNA 5th pass 30_C BE-Lig MG (version 2)... ...
GCCGAATTTCGCGCCCTCGGCATAGTCGGGAAAAATCGACACGATCTTGGCGCCGCGATAACGGGCCTCGACCATGAAATGCGCGTCCGGCGTACGCGTCTGGGGCACGTTCGAGCCCCACATCATGATGAAACTGGAGTTGTACCAATCCGCTGACTCGGCCACGTCTGTCTGCTCGCCCCAGGTCTGAGGGCTCGACGGCGGCAAGTCGCAATACCAATCGTAGAAACTCAGGATCGTGCCGCCCAGCAGCGACAGATACCGGCTGCCCGCCGAAAACGACACCATGGACATCGCGGGGATCGGAGAAAACCCGATGATGCGATCCGGGCCATAACGCTTGATCGTATAGACGTTGGCAGCGGCAACGAGCTCATTCACCTCGTCCCAGGTCGCTCGGACGAATCCGCCCATCCCGCGCACGCGCTTGTATTCGTCGGACAGCCCCGGCGCCGTACAGATATGCTCCCAGGCCGCCAATGGCGCCATCGTTTTGCGCGCCTCGCGCCACAGGCGTGCCAGACGCCCGCGCAGCATGGGATATTTGATGCGGTTCGCGCTGTATAGATACCAAGAATATGACGCGCCTCGAGAACACCCGCGCGGCTCGTGATTAGGCATATCGGCCCGGGTACGGGGATAGTCCGTTTGTTGGGTCTCCCATGTCACGATGCCGCCCTTGACATAGATTTTCCAGGAACAGGACCCGGTACAGTTCACGCCATGGGTCGAGCGTACGATCTTGTCATGCTGCCACCGGTCACGATAGGCTTTTTCCCAGCCTCGGTCTTCGTGAACAACGGCGCCATGCCCCTCTGAAAAGGATTCTTTGGCACGCGTAAAGTATTTGAGGCGATCGACGAAATAGCTCACTATCTGGCTCCTGGATGCATGAGGGGAAAAGCAACATGCTCAGAAGCTAGGGCGGAGGCCGGTCACGTCTGCACGAGATAAATGCCATCGAAACTCCTTGTCGACGATCAAACACCATGCAAAACGTGACAACCGTACAGCGCGCAATAAATAACGTCAAGGTTCGCAATAATTAATAAGAATCATCATCGTTGGTGACGGCGATCGTTACCAAAGCGACACTGCTAGGATAAGCCTTATCCAGCTTGGACTCAGACGTAAAACCCTCTCAAATTTGATAAAAGTCAAAGTTCCCATTCAATAAGGTTTTATCCCTGTCTCGCACACAGCTAAAAGACACACTATTGCATTCGCGCCCCTCATACTCAGACAAAAAAAGATACAGCCCCATCCCCCATCGCTTGCTAAGCTAGCCGGCTCGATAGAGAGGGAACCAGCATGCAAGGGATCACCGCGCCGTTTGCATTGACCTTTCGCCTACTCCGACGCTTTTGGCCACAACTGGTCGCGCTCGTTCTGATCGGCAGGCTGGCCCACACAGGGTTGCTGCAAGTAGCGGTACACACGGGATTCGCCAATCACTTGGCGGGGCTGGCGGTATTGACACTCGTTGCCTTGGCCCAGTTGGTCGTCACCGTGACCATGTTTCAGGTGCTGCTGCCTGGGCTGCCTGCCATCCGTGCCGCCCAAGACGCCGCGCGCGGCGATTCATCGCCAGACACAGATTCAACCCGATTGCTGTCGGCGATCACAGTTTCGCTGCTGCCCTTCTTTGCCTATTACGCGGCCTGGGGATTCCTTGGCAATACCGTCCGGCAATACTCACGCCTGGCCCTCGATCTGGATCCCCTGGGCGAACACGGCATGATCCTGGATGCGCTGGACTCACGATGGCTGTTGATCTCGGTCGTTATCTCCTGGGCCTTGCGCAAACTGGCCGTACGACTAAAAGCGGCCACGGGGCGGCCTTTATGGCAAATCGTTGTCGTGATCTGCGAAACCAACTGGATTCTGGTCGGTTTGTATGTCATCAGCCGCTGGAAAGACCAGCTCTGGACGTGGATCGCCCACAGCGCGGTCTGGGAAAATCTGGTGTCGCTGCTGAACGTTGTGTTGACTCCCGTCGCCACGGCCTGGGCGGCAGTCGCAGAAAACGGACCGCCCATCCCCGTCGAAGACATGAGCGACACGCCCGGAAAACTGCTGGTCAGCTTGTTTTTCTATGCGTTGCTCCCCGTCGTCTGGTTGGTCATGACCGCGTTGGTATACGGCTATGACGTGCGCAACGATGAAGAGCTCCTGCGGTCTCACCGCCGCATCGAACGCTTCGGTGAACGCTATCAAGCTATCCCGAAATTTTTGCGTGACTTCGTCTCCCACTTCATCGGCGGATACCGATCGCGCTATCTGCCCGTGGCCAACAGCGTGCGCCTCACCTTGAATTCCGGTGTACTGCTGCTGATCCTCTTGATTGTGGGCTACCGCGTAATCACATGGGGCACCGATTGGCTGTGGATCGGCGGCGTTCGCCTGATCGGTCCGCACGATATCGCGACAGCGCAGCTTATCGGCGAGGGCCTGACGCTGTTATTGGGCAGCCCGATCGGAGACTCGTCCACGGGGCTATTGATTGAGCCGCTACGCATCTGCTTTCTCGTGGCGATCCTGGAAACGGCATTTTCCCAGCCTCGGCCGAAGCGCGCTGCGGAAACCACCAGCGCGGCCCAACCAGCCTGATCCGTGGTTACTGCTTCATCTGCATTAACTGCGGCGGCTGCGCGAAACGCAGATAATGCGGCTGCTGCGGCTGCAACGTCACGGCCACTCTAAGCGATGCCGCGACGTCTCGCGGAGCGAGAAAAACCTCACGCACCTGCACCGTCGAGCCGGGCTTTACATCAGAAAACATGGTCCGGGTACAAGACCGCGCGTCTGAGCGAGGCAACTGCACCGCGTCCGTCGCCGACCAGCGCCGGCCGTCGGGACTTTCCAGTGAGATCGCGCAATCCCGCCAATCCTTGGGCAAATCAGCCTGTTGTACTTGAACATCGAACTGCGCCAAGACCAGCATGGCCCCGTCTGGCACCTCGCCCCCCGCGGGCACTGGCAACATCCGGAATTTACTCAGTTTCCATTGCGAGCCGCCAAATTCAGCACTGGCATTGACTGCGACCTCTTTAGCCAATCGATCCCGACCTACCCACCAGTCATAAATCGTGTCATAGGCACTCACGGCAATGACGAGAGGGATCAACAGGATCAACGCATACAGACTGCGGCGGCGCCAACGACTCTCATCGTCCCTCATTGGGCAGTCGGTGCGTCCATTCATCGCCGCGCTCCATCAGGTCGATTGATAGAAACCACGTCCATCACCGCTAGTTCGCCATCCGCCGTGCGAGGCAAATCATCCAAGGCAATGTGCACCTCATCATCCAAGCGTGGCGGCAACCCCTGAGGCCACACGACCAGCGTCGCGCCGCCCGCTTGATCCGGCCGGATCTCAAACAGAAAACGCCCGACTCTTGGCAACCCTGGATCCAGCCTGATGGGAGGCATATCCGGCGGATTCACAGCGCGATCGGATAGCTCGTACCTCAGACCCTGCGGCCCATCCCAATACCCTCTCATAATGGACATCGACTCTGAACGCGCTGTCAGCGTCGCAGTCACGACTGCCCACAGGCCGGACGTCGTAAACACCTGGTCCTTGCTCAGATAGCGATACGCGATTTTCCGGGCAAATTGCACCTGTTGCACCTTGATATCAAACAATCGCGTCGATACCGCCTCATGCATACGGCCACGCACTGGAATCGCCCCCGTCAACTCGTCATAGCGCAGGGTCGAACGCTGCATCGCGAACAACACGACGGCGGCGATCACAATCAGCGCCAATGTCGCCAGGCGCCGCTTCACGAGCCTCGCTCCGTCGCGGATGCCGCCGGCATGCCGGCTGAAGGCTCGCCATCAGTGGGCGTGCCGCCCTCAACGGGGGCCTCGGCGTGCCCCAATGGCAAGGTGAATTGCCCTACGACCTTGGGATTCGTCCAAAGCGGCGTGCCATACAGGTTATCCATGCGCTTATAGGTTTGGGCGATCACGTCGACAGGCAGTTTTTCCGGCAACGTGACAGAATCGGGCAACACCCAGACATAGGCTACGCGTTCGGGCATGCCAGGATGCAACAATGGAATCAGTTTCGGATCATCACGCAACAGCGCCACATCCGGGTTTTGGGGTTTGGTACCTGCCGGCCATTTCGGTCTCAGCGTCTCATCGTAGATACGGCTCGAGGACGCCGAACGATTATTCAAATCGACCTCTATTACCAGCGCCTGTTGTCCTGGTTTCACCCGTACCCCATAGACGCGCTTTTCGGTACTGACCCACGCGCGATGCGGCACCACTTGCCACCGCCCTGCCTCGATTGGGGCGCCGGCTTGATACTGCGCCACAGGCGCAACGGACCCCGCACCCATGATGGTGTAGACAGTCGCCGTACAAACCGCCACCGTAGAGCCCACTCCCGTGGCAATCCGAGTTTTGAGCTTGCCCAGTGCAGAACTCATCCGCGCTCCCGTATCAACGAACGTAGATTGAGACAGTACTAAAAGTCCGCCATCGTAGCCCCGTTGACACGGAAATGGTCTTGCATTTTTGTTTCTAGACGTACGGCGCCATTTCTATTTTTCAAGCCTCATTTGCGGAGGAACCGAACAGTCGCCTCGCCAGTGTTCAAACGAAGTCTTGTAGCGTAGGCTCTTGTGAAGCTTGAGCGGCAGAGACTTGCCGCTGTGCGCGGGCAGACCTCAGATAATCGCGCGCTGTCATTGAGCCTTCATCCTTGAGAGTCATGTTCAACTTAGACTGCTCTGCGAGCCATTCGATATCTGCTTTAGAGGTCTCACTCTTGGATGCCAGCATCATGAGTGCTGTTTTGCCATCCTCATTCTGCGCGTTGATATCGGCACCTAATTTAACCAACGTCTTCATCACGTCGATATGCCCGCATTCCGCGGCGATCAAGAGCGGCGTGTTTTTTTTCTTGTCCCGGTGATCGAGTAAGAACTGCCGTCTACCACCCCTCTCATCCGGTACCTCGTAGCCCAGCATTCGTTCCACCGCATCTACCATGCCAGAAAATGCTGCAAAAAAAAGCGCCGTCCAACCCTGATCATCAACCGCTTTCACATCTGCACCGGCATCTACCAGGGCATCCATAACTTCCACGTTCCCGGACATCGCCGCGACGTGCAAGGGCGTTTGCCCCTTGTTATCAGCCTCCAACAGAGCTGTCTTCCGCACATGTCGAAACAGCTCGTCTAGCACTTGCTTATCACGCTTTTCCTCGGTTGAACTGCCCTTATCTCGCGGCAGGGCCGCCAACCAGTGCAACGGCGTATCCCCACTTTCCAAGTGTTCCAGCAACGCCTTCCCTTTGTTATTTTCAAAAAAGCCGTGAATTCCATCAACGTCCTTTGTAATAACCAACGACTTCAGTTCGTCCATGGCTGGAGTCAAACCCTCATCGATCGTGTCAGACTTACCCGCATTGGAGGCCTGTGCCTTCTGTGACAGCGCGGACTGCCCAGGAGAAATCCCAGGTGGGGAAGGTTTAAGTATATTCATGGGTCGATCTCCTTTGACTGGCATGCGTTGATCAACTTGATGCGAAGCTTATCGACGCACCAATGGACGCATTTTTTGGTAACTAGGAATGGTCCTAGGTTCCATCTCAAAGGATTGACCAGGCCCTGCCAACCTGTTGATCACCTCTGAACAGCACCCAGCGTCACGCAAACGCCGCACCCCGGTCAGCCAGGAGCGCCCGCAACACGCTGCGATGACAGCGGTGTTCGTTTTCGCAATAGCAACCGACCGAAAAATTCGTCGTCGCCGACAGTGCGGCCAATACGTCCAACACCTTTGCGGCATCACCATGGTTCAATTCGGCATGCATTTTCCGGGCGACAGCGCGCCACTGGCCGTCCGTCGTCACAGCCAGTGCTTGGCTGACCAATTCGGGGCTGGGCGACAGTGTCGGCAACCATACGTCATAGTAATTGCGGCTGGCGAATTCTGCCTTGGGTACGCCACGTGGTGGGCGTCGCACCGTACCGATCCGCAACCCCTCGCCGTCGACCCGGGGCGATCCCAACCGCACGATACGAACGCTCATCATTGATCTCCTGCCTGGGTGTGCCTCATCGGCACGATCGGCTCATCAACACAGGCCTATTGCGGTGTCCCGTAAATATGCCTATTCCGGCCTACGATTGGTCCGATGCCATGTGTTTCGTGACATCGAGGTGGCGTGTAAATGCGGTAGGCCCAGCCCCTTGAACCCAATCGGGCCGGCTTCGCGCTAACGTTGACCCGCCAATTGAAACACCAACGTATCCAATCCGGTCAAGCCTCGCTCTTTGAATTTGGGTTCTTTTTCCAGGATATCGCGCCGATCGATCACTGTCGCTGTGGAGTGGCCGGCAAATATCGTCTGCACCTCATCATCCTGCACAGAAAACGGCGGCCCATTCATCTGGGTCTGATCGTAGTCCAACGTGATCAGCAACCCACGATAATCCGCGGACAACTGACCGTAAACATGCTTCACATAGTGCGCACGCATTTCCGCAGGCAACGCCACCAGCGCCGCGCGATCATAGGCACCCACGCATTGCCCAAGCACATCCGCCCCCAGCGAAAAAATGTCGCCGCAATAGATCTCGATATTCCCCGCCGTGTAATACCGCCCCTGATCGCCATCACGCACGGTAGGTGCCAGGTTATTTTCAGCAAAGAACTGCTCCACCGCCAGTGCCGAGAGCTCCGCCCCCAACACCTGATGCCCTTGCTCGGCCAACCACACCATATCCAGCGTTTTCCCGGATAGCGGCACCAACACTTTGCACCCGGCAGGCAGTTTCAGCGCCGGCCAGTATTTTGCCAATAGCGGTGTCACGCGCGTCTGATGAAAATGCGTTTGCCCCTCACGCCAACGCTCCAGCCAGAAATCTGCGTCCATCCTCGTATCCCTTACTCTAGGTGTTGTCGACATGGCTATTATTGTAGAGACAACGAGCGGCTGCCGCCCTGCATACGCTACATGACTAGCGCGTCGTGTCTGTCTGGACTTTCCCAATCGGCCATCATCCAGTATGCTGTCACCCATGGAATATACAAATGCCTACTTCGGCGACACGCCGTCGCGACGAACGACTCGACGTTATTGTTGAGTGGCTTTGTCATGTCCTGACACCTTGATCGGTGTTTCCCCAAAAGGCCACGGTACCGCGTGGCCTTTTTTGTGTATAACGTTTTTTGCCCCGGGTATCTGATTTGGTCTTTGTTTTTCAACCTTGAAGGAACAAAGCGTGAATGATCCCGAGTTTTTGATCCGGACTTTTCAATCTGCCGATGCGGATGCCGTGGTTCAGCTGTGGACAGACTGCGGTCTGACACGCCCGTGGAATGACCCCTATAAAGACATCGAACGTAAATTGACGGTACAGCCTGAGTTGTTTTTGGTCGGTACGGTGGGTAACACCATCGTCGCGGCGGTGATGGGTGGCTACGATGGCCATCGTGGCTGGGTGAATTACTTGGCTGTTGCCCCGGCATACCAGCGGCGCGGCTATGCCGCAACGCTAATGGCAGAGATCGAGCAACGCCTCATCGCCATAGGCTGCCCCAAAATCAATCTACTCGTACGCGGCGGCAACACGGCGGTAGTGTCGTTCTATAAAAAGCTCGCTTTTCAACAAGACGATGTCATCAGTCTGGGCAAGCGTCTGATTCCCGATACTCCGCCTGAACCTGCGTCAACGACGTCGAGTGCGGTTTTACCCTGGCCATAAGCAAAAAATCGTCGAGTGTGGTTTCGTTAGGGAAACCAACTCGACGCGTGTGAGTCAGCGACTGACTCACTGGGTATTAAAAAAATTACTCCGTCAGACTCGCCTGGTACCACTCGATACATTTACGAACTTGGGTACCAAGGCCTTTTTGATCAGCGTAACGTCTCACCGTATCCCCGTTATTGTCCTCTAGTTCGCAATTAGCTCCCTTTTCAATAAGCTGGACGACCAACGGCAAGTCATTCTCGTCTTTAATGCTTGACATCAGATGCATCAACGCTGTTCTTCCGGCATTGTCGCGCTCATCCAATTTAATATCGTCTGCCTTTAACAAGATCGGAACGATATCGTGGTAATGTTTATTCTTGGACACAGTCATCAAAAACGTCTCATTGCTTGAGGTTGTTTTGGAGTTAGGGTCAACGCCGACGTCCAATAGCACCTGCACGTTTTCTTTGCGAAAATCACTGTTTCCAAGAGTCCACATCAAGATATTCTGCCCAAGTGTATTTTTATGACTCAGATAGTCCTTTTGCTTTTCCGGGCCCATGCCTGACATCAAAAAATGCGCCATGCCATGAGTTAACTTAGTGCCCCTAGCCGCCATCATTAGATCGGTGTTTTGTGATTGATCAGGTCTGATATTTGTGTCAGCCCCTGCCTCCTTTAGTGCTTTTGCTGCATCCTCATGTCCGTTTTCCACCGCTACACAATAAGCGGTGTAACCCTTACTATTCACAGCATTAATCTTGACAGTCGAAGCAGATTCGTAACCGAGCAATGTCTTGATTGCGTTCACTGCGCCGGAGAATGCGGCCCACATGAGCGCCGTCCAGCCGTTGTTACTTTTCGCATTCACGTCAGCATTCTTGCCCAATAGGCTATTCAGGGCTGACACGTTGCCCTCTTTTGCGGCATACGCCAATGGTGCATCACCCGATTTATCCGTTGTGTTCACTAGATCTGGATAAAAGCCCAAAATCACATCCACCTTGGCGGAGTCTCCCTTCTCGGCCGCCCGATGCAATAGCGTCGCCTCCTCACTGCCAAAGCGTGCCGTGGCCAACCGCTCGAACATCGCAGGTTCTTCTCGCTTGATATCGGACAACAAGTTCTCGAAGTCTTTATCCCCTCCTTCAAGAACGGATTCAAGCAACTTATTTTTGCACTCGTCAAGTGTCATATTATTCTGCCCCCCCGTCAGAGAGGATTGCGAAAGTGAGTTAAAGGGCGAAAGACCTGATACTTCGTTCGGCATGGGGACTCTCCTTGATGAGTATCGTCCAACAAAGCTCCGCTTACCTTGCGTAGCTAGGACATGGGAATACAAAGCGTAGGTAGCAATTACTCCAATCCAGTTCCCAGCTCTGTGCGGTAACCATGCATACTGATGGCTGCTGCATTTTGTTGCTTGCCATCACTCGTTCACGCTATGTACTCTGATCCTTATCCCTGTAGGTTGCTCAGTATTCGACGGCGCTGCGTCGTGGACGAATACACTTCACGGAGGAATTATGAAACATCACCTGAAATTCACATTGTTGGCGGTAATGCTAGGTCTGGCCGCGAATGCCTATGCGGACGTCACGGTCCCGGTTCAGTTGGCGACCGATAAGGGCCCCGGCCAGGATGCCGGCTCGGTCAGTCTGACGCAGAGCAAGTACGGTCTGGTTTTGACGCCCAGCTTGAAAGGCTTGCCGCCTGGGGTACACGGATTTCACGTGCACGAAAAAGGCAGTTGCGATGCTACGCAAGCCGACGGCAAAACCGTGCCGGCAGGAGGGGCGGGCGGGCACTATGACCCGGATGGCACAAAAAAACACGGCACACCCTGGGACGATGGTAGCCACCGGGGCGATCTGCCTGCGCTCTATGTCGGCGCCGACGGCACCGCAATGACGCCTGTGCTCGCCCCCCGCCTGAAACTGTCAGACGTGCAAGGACGAGCACTGATGGTGCATGCGGGTGGCGATAATCACAGCGATCATCCGAAGCCGCTAGGCGGGGGCGCCGGGCGTATTGCTTGCGGTGTGATTCCTAAGTAACCTGCAGCTCTGCGCAGGGTGTCGACCCCTTGAGGCCTACGCCCTGTGCATCACTAGCGGATCACTAGCGGAATTATCGGGAATCCTCAGAAACCCTCACCGCACCGGCGGTCAGATCACTGACAAGTTGTCAATAAGGGAGTTTTTCTCTGGCACATTGGCACCCAATCGCGTCAGTGCGGTGACCATTTGGCGGATGGTGCTTTCATCGCATTCCGCTTTCGGCATGCACGTCGCATAGATCAATGCCGAATGTCCTTGGTGATCTTTGGCACTGATATCCGCGCCGTTCGCGGCCAAGAGCTCCAGAACGCTGATGTCACCCGTCGCGGCTGTCAGCATCACGGGTGTTACACCGTGATGGTTGGTGGCGTTGACGTTTGCGCCCATGTTGATCAGCACCTTTGCGGTGGCGACGTGCCCGTGTTCGATGGCAACCATGAGCGCCGTGTTGCCGTCGCTGTCAGATGCCTCGATATCCGCCTGATTGGCAGGTACTACATACGGCTGCGGCCGGCTCCACAGGAGCGTTTTGATGGCGTCGATCGTGCTGGAAAAAGGCGGCCAGAACGCGGGCCGCCTGCGCTGAAGCCTGGCTTCCGCCGAGCCATTTGCGGTGAGTAACGTACGAACTACCGCGGTATGCCCGCTTTTGGCCGCCACGATCAGAGGCGTGTTGCCTTTGTAATTGACGGCGTTGATCGCGTCAGGCAGATATTCGAGCAAGAGGGTGATGAGTTTTGCATCTGGACGATCAGCGGCAATGTGTAGCGGGGTATATCCCTTTGATAGCCCTTTGCGCAACGCGGGCGGGTGATTCTTCTCAAAGAATGCTCGGATTCGCGCGATCTTGCCCACGATGATCAAACTGCCCAAGGTGCTCTTGGCGCGCGAAATATCAATCTTTTGTTCTGGCCGGTCCGGCAGGACGGGCTCTGGAACATAATCAGACGACGGGAAAGCCGCTCTACCAGTGATATACGTAGGTTGCATCGCTGTGCCTCGACGGAGATATTGAGGAGATGCCTCGAGATCAAACCGACGCAAGCGTAGGGTTAAATCCGAGGCCGCAACGATGAGTAACGCGCCTGCGCCAATCGTTCCATGCTTGGAAAATTAAAGTTACATATTTTGATATCACAGCGCGGCGCTCGGGACGGACATCATGATCGTGCCCTGTCCCGCCCGCTAGATTAGAAACCTAGCTTACTCCCCGCTCGCAGCCACCTGAGGTTCGTTGTCCGCAGCTTCGGTTTCCTGTCCATCAATAGCATAGCGAATGGCGTCCTCTATACGATCCAGCGGCAGGAACTTCAATTTCTGACGCGCTTCGGCGGGTACATCTTCGATGTCCTTTTCATTACGGCGCGGGATCATGACGGTCGTGATTCCTGCGCGCAAGGCGGCCAAGGTCTTTTCCTTTAGTCCGCCGATAGGCAACACCAAGCCACGCAGGCTGACCTCTCCAGTCATCGCGACATCCGACCGGACAGGCCGCCCCGACAGTAGCGATGCCAACGCCAGGAACATCGCCACCCCGGCACTGGGGCCGTCCTTTGGCGTCGCGCCCGCTGGCACATGCACATGCACGTCGATTTTTTCCAGGGAGTCGCCACTCCATATTTTGGCTAGCGTCAAGGCGGTCTGCGCAGACTCTCGCATGACATCACCCAGTTGGCCGGTCAAAATCAGCCGGCCGGAACCCGGTGTTTTGCTCGCCTCGATGAACAGAATCTCGCCCCCCACCGGCGTCCACGCCAATCCTGTGGCCACACCGGGCACGCTGGTGCGCAAGGCGATCTCACTCTCAAAACGATGCGCCCCCAGAATCGCGGGCAGATCAGGCGCGTCCACGACCATGTGTTCGCACTTGCCCTCGGCTACCAGCATAGCGACGTGACGCAATACAGCACCAATTTCACGCTCGAGCTGACGCACACCAGATTCGCGCGTGTAGTCGCCGACGATGGACGATAGCGCGGCATCTGTCAGGTCGGCCTGCTCAGCCGTTAATCCGTTAGCCTCGAGTTGGCGGCGCACCAAATACCTGCGCGCGATCTGGATTTTTTCCTCTTCCGTGTAGCCGGGCAGTTGAATGATCTCCATCCGGTCGCGCAGCGGCCCTGGGATCGTATCCAGCATGTTCGCCGTGCAGATGAACATCACATGCGACAAATCGAAATCCACACCCAGGTAGTTATCGCGGAATTTTTCATTTTGCTCGGGGTCCAGCACTTCCAGCAACGCGCTGCCCGGGTCACCATGAAAGCCTCCTGCTCCCAGTTTGTCGATCTCGTCCAACATCAGCACCACATTGTTGGTTCCAGCGCGCCGCATGGCCTGAATGATGTTGCCCGGCAGGGCGCCCAGATAGGTACGCCGGTGCCCGCGGATTTCAGCCTCATCATGCACACCACCCAGCGACACGCGCTGAAAGGCACGCCCGGTCGCACGCGCGATGGATTGCCCCAGCGACGTCTTGCCCACGCCCGGCGGGCCGGCAAAGCACAGAATCGGGCTGCGGCCTTGGGGGTTCAGTTTGCGCACGGCCAAGTATTCCAGAATACGGCGCTTGATCTTGTCCAGACCGAAATGGTCTTCGTCCAGCACCTTCCGTGCCTCGGCCAGGTCGATCGGGGGCTGCGGGGTTTGTTTCCATGGCAACTCGGTCAGCCATTCCAGATAGGTACGCAACATGGCGGACTCGCCACTGGCTTCGCCCATGCGTTGCAGACGGCCTAGCTCCTTACGCGCGTGGCTCAGCACCTCGTCGGGCATGCCGGCAGCCTCAATGCTGTCTTTCAGGCGGGCGACCTCTTCTGTGCTGTCATCCAATTCGCCGAGCTCTTTCTGGATCTGCCGTAACTGCTCGCGCAACACTGTCTCACGCTGACGCTCATCGAATTGCGCGCGCGTGCGATCGCCGATTTCTTTGGACAATCGCAACACCTCGACACGCTCTGACAGCAACGCGATCGATTTATCCAGCCGGCTTGGCAGGTCAAACGTTTCTAGAATGTCCTGCTTTTGCTGGGGTTTGATGTCGATCATGTGCGTGACCATGTCGGCCAGCAACCCCGGCGACTCGATGCCGCGCACCACGTCCGCGAGCTCATCGGGCACGTTGGGCAATAGCGCGATAGCGGCGATCGCCTGCTCTTTCAGTTGCAGGAAACGCGCCTCGATCTGGCTGTCTTGCTCTGTTGTTTCCTTGACCTCTGCCACGCGAGCCACCATATAGGGCCAGCCAGTCAGGAACTCCAGCACGCGAAAACGCGATTGCCCCTGCACCAAGAGATGATGGGCTCCCTCTTGCCCTGTGATGTAGCGAGCAATGGGGCCCTCGGTCCCTACCCAGCACAGGTCGTCCGGTCCAACGTCGTTTTTGGACGGATCGCGTTGCAACAGAAAGCCAATGGGACGCTCGGTTTTCACAGCCTCCTGGGCCGCGGCAACCGAGGCCTCCCGCCGCACGGTGACGGGCGACAGGACGCCGGGAAACAACACGGCATCACGCAACGGAATAATGATGCGTGCGTCGTCGGGCAGGGTGCGGGTTTCGCTCATCTCGGCTCCCTTACTTTGTTCAATGTCAAAACCAGGCAGCCATCTGCCAAGTTGGAAGATTCAGGTTCCAGTGCGTGTAGCGGTAATGCGATGCGGCGTCGGAAACGACCGTAGGGGATTTCAAAACGATGAATGCGGGCGTTGGCCGCACACGGCATGGGGCGCGTGCCCGATACGGTAATCCCGCCGGGATCAAATGCTACGACCAAGGTGTCCGAAGGCACGCCTGGCAGCGCCATATAAACCATGACCGCTGTCGTGGTTTCGATGATGTCCACCGGCGGCTCCCAATGAGGAGCATCGGCGGGGCCGGCACGCAGTAGTTGACGATGCAAGCGGTCGGCGTGTTCCAGCAGCGATAATGCATCGCCCCAGATCCAGGATGAAAAATCTCGCGATCTCATGAACTTGCCCTCTTGGCCATAGTTCGTATGTGGCGGCGAGTCAGCACATTTCAAGCCCGGAGGGTCATGCCAACCGGCCGCTGTCAGAGCGAACAGGATATCGCCCGCCCACATGACCCCGCACGGTTCGGCAGGGCCGCTAGTGTCATGATGCGCCCGGGACCAGATACATGCAAGTCAGCCCCCCTATCGCGCGGCGCCGGCTCCAGCACGGCTGACGCGAGGGCAGATACCGGCCGTCGACTGACAGAGTGTGATCGATGTAAAAGCGCCGCCAGCCAAGTTGGCGGCGTACAGAAACACCTTTTTGTCGTGATTGCTCAAGCCCTCTCAGCCACGGTCACCGGGCGACCATAAAAGGGATAGCTGGGATCGATATAGCCGTGGGTAGACGCATGCCCAGGGGTCACCCAGGCATTGACCATGGCTTCTTCTTCGGGGGTGATCCGCACATCGAGCGCCGCGTAGTAATCCTTCATCTGATCCAGCGTACGGGGCCCGGCAATGACAGCAGACACCAACGGATTTGCCAATACCCACGCCGTCGCAAAGTGACCCGGTTTGATGCCGCGGCCCTCGCTGTAGGCGACCAGTTCAGCGGCGATCTTCAGTGATTCCTCGCGAAACTCCGTATCCATGATGCGCTTGTCCCCACGGCCCGCTCGCGTATCTGGCGCGGGTGCCTGGCCCGGCAGGTATTTGCCGGTCAGCACGCCACGCGCAATCGGACTGTATGGCACCACGCCCAGCCCATAATGACCGCATGCGGGCAAAATCTCGACCTCCGGGCCACGATTGAGCATGTTGTAGTATGGCTGGCACACGACCGGTTGTGGCACACCCAGCTCGCGGCACAAGCGAATGATCTCGGCGATCCGCCAGCCACGGAAGTTTGACACCCCAAAACTGCGCAATTTGCCGGCGCGGATCAAATCACCCAGTGCGCGCACCGCCTCCTCGAGGTTTTCGTTGTGAAAGTCCCGATGCATGTACAAGATATCGATATAGTCTGTCGCCAGGCGTGAGAGACTGCGATCCACGCTTTGCATCATCCATTGGCGGGAGTAATGTGACTGGTTCGGCGCCTTGGATACGGCATTACCCAGTTTGGTCGCCAGCACCCAGTCATGACGCTGCCCGTTCAACAACTTGCCGACGACTTCTTCCGAGCGTCCGCCGTTGTACACGTCGGCCGTATCCAGAAAATTGATCCCCGCATCGCGGGCCGAGGCGACGATACGCTCGGCCTCCTCAAATGGGGTCTGTTCGCCAAACATCATGGTTCCCAGGCACAAAGGGGAAACGCGCAAATTACTGGTGCCGAGGCGGCGGTATTTCATGAGTTGCTCCGCAGTTGAATGAACGCAGTTGAATAAAGTAAGCGCCTCCTCCCGATCTCGGATCTTGGGCCGGGAGACAATAAATAGAGGTGTACTTAACGAGCCATTGAGCCAATTGGTTGGGGATTGCGACAAACAACAGCTTAGCGCAGCACGCCGCCGAGCGCCCTCCAGTTGATGATGGAGGTATTGTCACAAAGCCTCAATGCGCTCGTACTATGACTTCACGATCTGTAAACCCCTCTTTACGCATTGTCGCTATCAAGAAATGGAGACTACTCTTACAGTAGTTGTTATTGATCGGTAGTAATGCTGTTTCTACCCCCGCCTACGGAAACTAAAAGCTCATGACTCAACCTGGCACACTGCAAATCTCATCCATGCGAGACCGATGCTCCCCCTCGGAATGGCAGGCTCGGGTTGATCTGGCCGCCTGTTACCGGTTGGTCGAGCTCTACGGCATGGCCGATATGATGGCCAACCATATTTCCGCGCGCGTTCCCGGAGAAGACGGGGCATTTCTCATTAATGCCTACGGGATGATGTACGAGGAAATCACGGCATCCAGTTTGATCAAGGTCGACTTGGCCGGCAACATTTTGTCCAAACCGGATTTTGGTGACTTGGACTATGGCATCAATAAAGCAGGCTATGTCATCCATAGCGCAATACACGGTGCACGCCACGAAGTCGACTGCGTCATTCATACCCATAGTTGGGCTTCGATGGCTGTTTCATCACTGGCCTGTGGGCTGGTGCCCAGTACACAAACCGCCATGCGGTTCCTGAAAATCGGTTATCACGACTATCAGGGTGTGGTGCTGGACACCAAAGAACAGGCCTCTCTCATCGAAGACCTGGGTGACGGCGAAGCCCTCATTCTGCGCAATCATGGCGCGCTGACCGTCGGCCGCACCGTCGGTGAAGCCTTTAACTGGATGCATCGGCTAGAGCTGGCGTGCCGTAGTCAATTGGCCGCACAGGCCACGCAACAACCCTTGCAGCAAGTCTCTCCCGAAGTCCTAGAAGAAACCTGGAACAACTATCAACCCGGCACGCGCCGCCCCTACGGGGTCATGGAATGGCCCGCATTGCTGCGCAAACTGGATCGTTTGGATAGCAGCTATCGCAGCTGACGCGCGCCTGCCTTTGCCGGACGCGCCAGGCCGCCCGGCAAAGGGCGCCTCGTAACATCGATTTATTGCAGTGCATCATGTGGCGATGCATACCCGGAGCCGCGACTTTTCGCGCGGCAGGGTGTGTATACGCCGTTGCTCGGGCTGGCACATCAGCCTGGCAGGATAACGATAACGTAGAGGAGACCGCCATGAAGACACGCTATATCTCAATATTGGCCGCCGGCATGCTCACGCTAACCTGTGCCCTGCCCGCCCAGGCCGCTTATCCTGAACGTCCCGTCAAAGTCGTCGTCGCTTTCACTGCAGGGGGCACGACGGACAAGCTCACGCGCAGTACCAGCGAGGAACTGGCACAGCAATTAAAGCAACCATTCATCGTCGAAAACCGGCCTGGTGCGGGCGGCAATATCGGTACCGAATATGTGGTGCGCGCTGACCCTGACGGCTATACGTTGATTGTTGATTCTGTAGGGCCGATTGCGGTCAATCCCTCGCTGAACAAACTCAGCTACGACCCGTTGACAGATCTGGCACCCATCATTCAGATCGCTACCGTTCCCAATGTGCTGGTGGTTCCGCCGGAGTTGCCTGTCAAGAATTTCGATGATTTCCTGAAGTACGCGAAAACGAAAAAAGGCCTTAACTATGGTTCCACAGGTGTCGGCACCTCGTCCCACCTATCGAGCTATTTACTGATGCAACACCTTGGGGCAGACGCCACGCACGTGCCTTATAAGGGGGCCGATGCCGTCACCGACCTGCTGGCCGGCCGTCTGGACTTTATGTTCGCCACGGCCCCCTCGGTCATGGGACTCATACGTACTGGCAAACTTCGCCCTCTGGCGGTCAGTACCAAAGAGCGATTGGCGTCTTTACCCGATGTGCCTGCTGTCGCGGAAAAAGGGTTTGCCGACTTTGATGCTGGATCCTGGTTTGGATTCTTTGCCCCGAAAAACACCCCGCAAGCAGTCATCGACACAATCAACAAGGGGGTAAATGAGGCCCTACCGAAGCTGAAAGCCGCCATGCTGCAAGAGGGGGCCATCGCGGTCGGAGGTACCCCCAAAGACTTTGATGACTTTACCCATCTCGAGCATAAAAAATGGAAAAAAATCGTCGAGCAATCAGGTGCGGCAGCGAAATGACCGAAAATCGGCCCATCTATATTCTTTGCTCTGAACGAGAAGCCGTCGCGCTTGGCCCCCGCCTGACAGAGGTGGGCCTGCCAGTAACCCTATGTCATCCGGGCGACGCACATGCGGCTCTGGCCGAGGCCGCCTTTATCTCGCGCGACATCACGGGCCGGTCGACCAAGTTCGAGGTGATGCCTGAGACTGAGCAGTTTTATGCCGCCGTGCGCGCTGCGCCAGGCCTGCGATGGATGCACGTGCACTCGGCGGGGGTGGATCGGGACTTTTATCAGGAACAACAACAACGCGGTGTTCGTATCACGGCCTCTCACGGTGCGTCGGACGCTGTCGTCGCCCAGATGGCATTAGCGGGCGTACTGACTCTAGCGAGAAAGCTGCCACAATTAATGCATGCTCAACAACATCACACTTGGGCGCCGTTGCTGGGCGAGGCGGCGCCGCGCGATCTTCTGGGGCAGCATGCGGTCGTTGTCGGCTGGGGCGGCATCGGCCAGCAGATCGGACAATGGCTGCAAGCATTGGGCCTGACTGTGTCGGTCGCCAGACATGGAGATGAGCCGGCAGGTGCAGATTATCGCACCGTGCGTTACGACGGGCTGCGCGATGTGTTGCCCGAGGCGTCCTGGTTGATCTTGGCGTGTCCGTTGACAGACACCACCCGGGGCCTGATCAGCGCCGAGCTGCTGAGCGCCCTGCCTGCCCATGCCTGTCTGATCAATGTGGCGCGGGGCCATGTCGTAGATGAGCCAGCTCTCATTCAGGCATTACAAAACAAACGGCTCGCCGGCGCCTTTCTGGACGTATTCTGGCACGAGCCCCTGCCCGCCGAGTCGCCGTTGTGGGATTTGCCCAATGTCATCGTTTCCCCCCACAGCGCGGGTTTTTCCGACGGCAACGCTGCCAGGGTACGACAGATATTCATCGACAATCTGCAGCGCTGGCTACGGGACCACGTGTGACGTAGCGCAGCTTTTTTCGGCGTGGTTAGGATATCGATATCAAAAGACGCCTAAAGCGTTATCCGTTGGATAGAGTCATTGTCGACAACTATTCGAGTGGTGTGAAATACCGGGAATCCAGCATAACGCGCCGCGCGATGTTGACCAATGCTTCGAGTCCATCTGAGCGTGATGTCTTTCGGTATGCTGCACAAATCCGTAGCGGTTTGAATGGGATGGCCTGGCGGTAGGTGATAACGGTGCCGCGTTGCAGTTCGTCGCGCAAAATGCAAGTCGGCAACACGCCTGCGCCCACGCCGCTGGCAACCAACCGCGCGAGCATCGCCAGACTATTGCAGGTATTGATTCTCAGCGATCCTCCTTGTTCTTTGTCCCACCAGTCGATCAACATATCGTGCAGTGGCGAGGGCTTTGGCATGCACAGAATTGTGGATTGAGCCAGGGACTGTGGATCAGCGAACGATGTGGGCAGTGGTAGTGATTGATGTGCTACCCAGGCAACCGGCGCTAACGCCAGCGGATCAACTTGCGTATCCGCTAACGTTCCTGGGGTCGCCAGAATCGCCAGATCCAAATGATTGGCCGACAACTCATTCAACAACACAAAACTATTGCTGACTGTCAGCTCGACTTTCAAGCGTGGATAGCGTTCGCCTAATAACGTGATGATCTTGGGTAACACAGCGATGGCAACGGTCTCTGACGATCCGACACGTAGGATGCCTTGAAGGGGGTCCCCGGTACGTAACCGGGTTTCCAGCTCATCCAGCAATTTCAGGATTTCATCAGCGTAGTGCAGCGCGACAGTGCCTTCGGCATTCAGTTTAGAGCTGCGTCCGTCTCGTTCAAACAACCGGGTGCCAAACGCCTCCTCCAGTTCGCGTATACGCAATGAGACCGTGGGCTGCGTCACGTTCATATGCTTCGCTGCTGCCTGAAACGATCCCTGTTTTGCAATGGTCGCGAGTGCTTCTATCTGAGCCAGAGAGTATCGACGCATCAGATTTTCCTATGAAAAACCTATAAAAACTTTAATTAGTTTAATGATTGACGCCGAGCTAGGATAGTTTTTTGGAATCAAGGGACAGCATTCCCATCGGAAATACGGCTTTTTTCCGGTTTGAAGGAGCAAAAGGTGGTGACTAGAGCAAAACAACGCAGGGACGCGATTGATGCGCCGGAAATCCTTGTGCAGTCAGGCGTTTTTGACCACTTCGGTACCTGTCTGGTCGAGCGGATTAACGTGATGCTTGCGGCGGTCGTGCGAGGTATACATGAGTAATACGGCCCACACGCCCCGAGTATTACCGCCGCACTCGGCCGATTGCCATGCACATGTCATCAAAACGAACCTGCCATTAGTCAGTGAGCGACACTCCCAGCCCGCCCATGACGCGTCAGTGGAAGACTATCTGGCTATTTTGTCTGCGCACGGTGTGCAGTATGGATTGCTGACTGCCCCTAGTTTCTATGGCGCGAATAACGAGGTGTTGTTGGATGCGTTGCGAAAATCCTCTGGCAGACTTCGTGGCACCGCGATTGTCTCAACGGATATCAGTGAGGCATCACTGGCCTCGATGCAAAGCGAAGGTGTTTGCGGTATCCGGTTGAACTGGGTGAAACGCGATTCCCTTCCCGATCTCCGGTCCACGGACTATCAAGGGCTATTGGCCAAAGCAAAAAACCTGGGCTTGCATATCGAAGTCTACCTAGAGGGTGAGTATTTGCCCCCTGTTTTGGCGGCGATCAATGCGAGTGGCGCGCGCGCCGTAATCGACCATTTTGGTCATCCGGACGGCCCCGAAGGCATCTACAGTGAAGGTTTTCGAGCACTATTGAATGCGCTTGAGGGTGGCAACACCTGGGTCAAACTATCTGCTCCTTATCGCCTGCGTGGCAGCAACGCCCAGGCTTTGGCCGCCAAGATCGTCGAGCAATGCAATGGCGAGCGTGCATTATGGGGCACCGACTGGCCCTGGGTCAGCCATGAAGGCAAGTTCACCTACACCCAATGCATTGCGTCTTTATTCGAATGCATACCCGACGAGCACACTCGAAACCGAATTTTGACCCTAAATGCCCACGAGGCATTTGGATTCGGTTCGTAGCAAACCAGATCGCCCGATCGATTCGCATATTTCACAGGCTTTTATACAGGAGACAACATCATAATGAAAACGCATAAGCTTCTTGGTGCAGCACTTTCCGCAGCGCTCATCTGCATGGCCAATACGTCGGCTGCCAATGATGTCGCAGATATGATTATTCCCACCGCCCCAGGCGGCGGGACGGATTCCCTGTTTCGAGCTCTCGCGCGCTACGCAGAGCCATATCTCGATGCGACACTGGTCGTGCGGAATGTGGGCGGCGCGGGCGGTACGATCGGGGTGGGCCAGATGGCACGGGAAAAATCCGGTGGCTTGAAGATGGCAGGCGTTTGGATGAGCCCCATAACCGTTGCGCCGCATACGATCACTACCACCTATGGTTTGGACGACTATATTCCGGTTATCCAAATCGATGCTGCGCCATATGTGCTATGTGTGCGCTCCGATTTTCCTGCCAACAACGGCAAGGAGCTGCTTGACGAACTGAAGTCAAACCCCGATCAATACACCTTTGGTACTGATGGTCCGGCCGGCCCTGGCCAATTGGCCGCCGAGCGTGTTTTTCAGGCCTTCGGCGTGAAAGCTCGGGATATTCCGTATCGCGGGGCGGGTGAAATCATGCCTGCTTTGTTGGGTAGCGTTGTGGATATTTACGTGGGTTCGATTCCGCCTGCCACTGGCCTGGTTGAAAGAGGAGATATCAAGTGCTTGCTCGCCACGGGATCTGATCCGGTTAAATCGTTGCCCAAAGCCACCACGCTGACCGAATTAGGCATTCCTGAGCAAGAAACATTGCTGTGGCACGGCATCGTTATGCCCGTCGGCACGTCGGAGGCAGACGTGGAGCGCGTGGCTGATGCCTTCGAAAAGGCCGCAAACACCCCGGAAATGGCCAAATTCTTTGAAACCTCCGGCGTGGAAAAACGGATTCTACGTCGTAAAGCATTTACGGAACATATCCGCACGGAATATGCCTCGTTTGCTGAGTTGATCAAGAAACTGGGACTGAAGAAACAATGATAGATGCATATGCGCTGCCGGCACAAAAAGGGGACGGCCTCTGCTCGATTGCGCATAATTTGCGTTCTTTTACCGATTTCAAGGGCTAAAACCACCTAAATGCGGTGTGACGCGTGCCCATCAGCGCTACACCTTGTAAACTGCCGGATTTTGACTCCGGCCGTATGGTGCAAGAAGTACCCCGGCGAGGTGTCAGCGGCCCTACGCTTATCCGTCTGCTTGCTCGCTTGACGGACGCTGACGTTTCCGAATCCCGCCAACCGCTCTCAGATCGACTCAGCCTATGGTTAGGCTGGACGGACGCGATCGCCCTTTCTACGGTACTAGAGGGCGGTCCGCTGGCTGTGACTGCCAGTCCCAAGTCTCTGGACAGCGCGGAAATGCGGGAATACGAACGCATGCGCGCGGCCTTGACCTACGCCATCGCCGACGAAAAGGCATATGCTGCGGACGTTTTTGTCCCCACACAGCGTGGCGCAAAGGCGCCCACCCCGACATCGCCTCTGGAGACGGCTGCGGACTACAAGATGTACCGTCAGCGTTACCAGACGATCCAACAAGCCATGGAAACCAGCATCGCCAAGCTGCGCGGCAGCTTACGGGCGACGCTGGCTACCCAGACACCCGAACGGGCGAGGCTGGCCGTCGTCGACGCGATTCTCGAACGCTCCTTGAGTATCCAGGAACGTCAATTGCTGTCGGTGATTCCGGGCATGCTGGAAAAGCATTTCAAACGCCTGCGCCAAGCGGCTGAAAAAGCCGAAAAGGAAGCAGAGGCACGCTTGACAAAAGTGGCCACGGAACCGCTAGCGGCGTCACAATCTGCGACGGTTGACTCGGATGCCCCCATGCCCCAACACCATACACAGGCGGAGACGCTACCCACCGATGTCCCGCCAACCGATGTTTGCGCACAGCAAGCCCCGGCTACCCCAGCGCATAACCCTGTGATATCTCAACCTGCTGCAACCGCCGCCGAGGCCGCAGCTGCCGCGGCAGGCGACGCTGCCGTTGTCCAGAAGACAAAGCGCGCCGTCCCGCTGGTCAACACTCGCTTCAATGCGAACCGCGCCAGTAAACCCGCCGCCCCCGTCATACCGCTATGGCTCTCCACTTTCCGCAAAGATATGCGTAGTGTGCTGCTGGCCGAGCTGGATATCCGTCTACAACCTATCGAAGGTTTGTTGGCCGCGTTGCGCGCCAACTGACCGACCTCCCTATGACCCGAACTATCATCTCTCTCGTCGTTTTCCTGGCCGGTCTGGCCGTTGCAGGCTGGATCGGTGCCGGCTACATAGGCACCAATCTATTGGCGCTGGCCGTCATCATTCTGATAGGTATCGTCTACTTGACAGGCGTGGTAGAGCTACAGCGTTATCAACGGGGCACCGATACCTTGTCAAAGGCCGTGCGCGGCCTGACCGTCGCGCCCGCCAGCCTCGACAGCTGGCTCACCCAACTGCAGCCCAGTCTGCGCGGTGCGACACGCCTGCGCATCGAAGGCCAACGTGTCGCCCTGCCCGGCCCCACCCTGACGCCTTATTTGGTCGGCCTGCTCGTGTTGCTGGGGATGCTGGGGACATTCCTCGGTATGGTGGCCACATTGCGCGGCACCGGCGCCGCCCTGGAGAGTGCCGTCGACTTGCAGGCGATCCGCGCCTCGCTCGCCGCGCCCGTCAAGGGCTTGGGCTTTGCTTTTGGGACATCGGTCGCCGGTGTGGCGACCTCTGCCGCACTCGGATTGCTGGCTACGATCTGCCGACGTGCGCGGATACAGGCCGCGCAGCAATTAGACGTCATGATTGCGACCACGCTGCGTCCCTATTCCAAAAGCCATCAAGGCGAACAAACCTACAAATTGATGCAGCAACAGGCAGAAGCCATGCCTGTCCTGGTCGAACGCCTGCAAAGCATGATGACGGCCATGGAAAAGCAGAGCCTCGCCCTGCATGATCGCTTGGCTGCCAGCCAGGATGCGTTCTATAACAAAACCGAAACCGCTTATACCGGTCTGGCCACTTCCCTGGAGCAATCGCTCAAGCAAAGCATTGCGGATAATGCCCGCGTGGCTGGCGAGGCTATTCAGCCTGCCGTACAGGCCACCCTGGCGGGCCTGGCCCGCGAAACCAGCGCCTGGCAAGACACCCTGGCCATCGCCATTCGACAGCAACTTGAAAATCTGTCCGGCCGATTCGAAGCCACCACCACCTCCGTGGCCAACATCTGGAACCAGGCGCTGGATCGACAGCAACAAAACAACAACAAGCTGGCCGAGGACAACCAACGCGCGCTCACGGCGGCCACCGAACAATTGGCACAGCGCACTTCGACGCTGCTGCAGAGCGTGGATCAATCTCATGCCGCGCTGCAAGACAAACTGGCAGCCCAAGATCAACAACGCCTCGCAACTTGGACGACTGCGCTGGATCAGCTCGCAGCCGGCCTGAACCAGTCTTTCGAAGGCACCGCCGCCGGTTTACAAGCATCTTTGGCGCATGTCGTCGCTTCGCTGGATACTTCGCTGAAAGATACCGCCTCGACCATGCGTCAAGAATGGCAGCAAGCCAGCGTCCATGCGGCAGATCACCAATAGGCAATCTGCGAAACGCTGGCCCAGACGGCTCAGGAACTGACCACGCAAACCCAAGCGCACGCTCGCGACACAATCACCGAAGTCTCACAACTGCTGCATACCGTCTCCGAGGCCCCAAAGGCTGCCGCGGCGGTCATCACTGAACTGCGTCAATCGCACGAGGATCTGCAAGCCAAATTGATTGCTCAGGATCAAGAGCGCCTGAACAACTGGAAGTCCTCGCTTGACCACATCGCATCGAACTGGAACACCACGCTGGAAACGACGGCGGGTGCGTTGCATGCTTCGATGGAAAACACAGCCTCGTCATTGACGGCTTCCTTGGCGGGCACCACTGCGTCCTTGGCCGCTACATTGGAAGGTACGGCATCGACCCTGAACACCTCGCTGGTCAGCACGACGTCGACATTGCATTCGTCGGTCGAAGGCATCGCATCGTCGCTGGATGCTTCGTTGAAAGACACCGCCTCGGCTTTGCGTCACGAATGGGCGCAAGCCAGCGCGCAGGCCGCCGAGCGTCAACAAGCCATCTGCGATACGCTGGCCAAAACCGCTCAGGAGTTGACCACGCAAACTCAGGCCCACGCTCGCGACACGATTACCGAAGTCTCACAATTGCTGCATACCGTCTCTGAGGCCCCCAAGGCCGCCGCGGCAGTCATTACCGAGTTGCGCCAATCGCATGAGGATCTGCAGGCCAAACTGATCGCTCAGGATCAAGAACGCCTGGACAACTGGAAGTCCTCACTCGACCACATCGCATCGACGTGGAACACGTCTCTGGAGGCCACGGCGGGCTCGTTGACCCATTCATTGGAAACGACCGCGAGCGCTTTGACTGCCTCCTTGGATACCACCGCATCAACGCTGCGAGACGAATGGACGAAAACCAGCGCCCAAGCCACCGAACGTCAACAAACCATCTGTAAAACGCTGGCCCAAACCGCTCAGGACCTCACCTCACATACGCAAGCTCAAGCTCGCGATACGATCACCGAGGTGTCGCAGCTACTGCACACCGTCTCCGAGGCGCCCAAGGCCGCAGCCGCGGTCATCACCGAATTGCGCCAATCGCACGAGGATCTGCAAGCCAAACTGATTGCCCAAGATCAAGAGCGTCTGGACAATTGGAAGTCCTCGCTCGATCACATCGCCTCGACGTGGAACACGTCTCTGGAAAATACCGCAGGCACCTTGAATACGTCGCTGGAAACAACGGCCAACGCACTGAGCGCCTCGCTGGAAAAAACCACCAGTGCGCTCAACGCCTCGATGGAAGATACTGCGGCATCCTTGAGTGCATCGCTGGAAGGCACCACCTCAACGCTGACCGTCACGCTGGAAAACACGGCTTCCACGCTGCATAACGCCTTCGACGACATCGCGTCCTCAATGAACGTTTCCCTGGAAAACACGGCCTATACACTGCGCCAAGAATGGGAACAGGCCAGCACGCAAGCCGCCAATCGGCAACAAGAAATCTGCGACACCCTGGCCCAGACCGCACAGGAACTATCCTCACACACACAAACCCAGGCACGCGACACGATTGCCGAGGTTGCCCAGTTGGTACAAGCCGCCGCCGAGGCCCCGCGTGCCGCCGCGTCCGTGATTTCCGAGCTGCGTCAAAAACTGACAGACGGCATGGCTCGCGACAACGAATTGCTCGACGAACGCAATCGTCTGATGGAAACACTCAGCACCCTACTGGACGCCGTCAATCACGCATCTACCCGACAGCGGGACGCGGTCGACCTACTGATTTCCAACTCGTCCGAGCTGCTCGAGCGCGTCGGCTCGCAATTCACAGGCAGCGTCCAAGCAGAAACGAGCAAACTCACCGATGCCGCCGCCACCATCACCGGCAGCGCCGTCGAGGTTGCCAGTCTGGGAGAGGCATTCGGCACAGCGGTGCAGGTGTTCAGCCAATCTAACGACAAGCTGGTCGAACACCTGCAACGTATTGAGGAAGCCCTGGATAAATCGATGGCTCGCAGTGACGAACAATTGGCCTACTACGTCGCCCAGGCGCGCGAGGTCGTGGACCTGAGTGTCATGTCGCAAAAGCAAATCATCGAAGACCTGCAATTGCTTGCCAGCCAACAAGCTCCCTCCACTAGCGAAAGCGCATGAAAGACGAAATCGATGCGGGCGTAGAGCCCTCCGCACCGGCTTGGGCGGTTTTCGGCGACTTGATGTCGGTATTGTTGGGATCGTTTGTTTTGATCCTGGTGGGTGTGATCGGGATGCAGTTGGAGCTGTCCACCAAGCTGGAATCGGAAGTCAAAAAGCGGCTCGATTTGTCCAGCAAACTGCAAAGCGAAGTCCAACAGCGTGAAGAAGAAACCCAGCGCCGCGAAGCCCTGGAACACGCGCTGGCCGTACCGCTGGCGGCAGGCCAGGTCACGCTCATCAATGGTCGCATCGGCATCAGCGGCAGCGTGTTGTTTGCACTGAACTCCGATCAATTGCAGCCCGAGGGCCGTAAAGTCCTGCAAAGCCTGATCGAGCCGCTGACCGCCTATTTGAAAGAACATGACGAAGTCCTGATGGTCAGCGGCTTTACTGACGATCAGCCTATTCATGAGAACAACCGGCGTTTCACGGATAACTGGGAACTCTCGGCACAGCGTGCGCTGACAGTGACTCGCGCCTTGATCAGCGAAGGCATCTCGCCCGGCATCGTGTTTGCCGCAGCGTTTGGAGAACAGCGCCCCGTTGCCTCCAATGCAGACGATGCTGGCAGGGCCAACAACCGGCGCGTAGAAATCGCTCCAATCCCGAAATCCTCCAACGCGGCAGTGGCTGCCAGTGACAGTGAATAACGCATCTGCCCTCCACATTCAGCAGACGCTGGACGCTTGGCGCGAACAGCGTTCCGATCGTCTGGACCCGGTGCGTTTTCAACTGATCCAAGCGATGGCCAATCGGGCTGCCGGTCTGGCCGAGAGCGAGGCCAAACGCAAGCTCAATAGCCGCCTCGCCGAGCTGATTCAGCAATATGCCGCGCATGTGGACCAAGCCACGACAAGCGCGGCACACACCACACGTGCCGCCGCGCAACTGCCATCGTCGAATGCCACGCTGGCGGGGCTGATCAAACACTTGGAAAAGCTCACCTTACCGTCGAACACCCGCACCGTTTCCAGCAGTGTTGGTCATCTACGAGAGCGCTATCCCGAGCTTCCCGTACTAGACGAATTTCGCTCGACATGGTCCCGTGTCAGTGCCAACCGCCAAGTCCGTCAATCCGAAGAGCAAGTCCACGAGAACGCCGGCCCGCTCAATTCGAATCATCTCGTACACCGCGCACTATCCATGATGCGCGACGTATCACCCGGCTACCTACATCAATTCCTAAGCTATTTGGACGCCCTCGCATGGGTGGAACAACTGCAAATAAGCAGTGAGCCAACCGCGAAAGATAGTAAACGCGGCGCTAACAAGGGCGCGAAAAGCATGAAACCCAGCAAGGCCACGCCCAGTAGAGCGAAGAGGAAAGCGCCGAAGACGCAAGCTTAGTTGCAACACGCTCGCGGGTCGCATTCCGTTGCCCGCAGCGCCGCCGGAGAACCGTCGCTCATAAAACAGGTCTTGGACATTGACACCAAGAATCCATGAATACCTATGGCGTCGCGGCGCGGTAAAATTGTTTACTCGCCCTTGCAATTACATCACTGCTCCCAGGCGGATTCCCGCCAATTGTCACGCGCGGCATACAGTCGGTCACGAATTTACGCATTGGTCACGATTAAGTGATTTCTAAACGATTTCAAAAATGAATATTGCCCCTTGCTCTATGCCTAAATAGGCGCGTCGGTGCATCAATCGCACCACGTTGAAGGAGCTACATCATGAGAACCATTGCCATATTGCTAATCGCCGCGAGTACCCTGGCCGGATGCATTGTGGTACCCCGCCACGGCGGGCACGGCCACTATCACGGTGGCCATGGTTTTTCCCATTCCGGCCCCTCGCCGTACTATCACTATGGTCCTCGTCACTATCGACGTTGATTTTCCATCCGGGAGATCATCATGCATGCATTCAAACGCCTATCCGCCGGTATCTTGATATCGGGCTCATTACTCGTTGCACTGGCAGCGCCACTGCCCGCTGCGGCAGCCGATATCTCGATCAGCATCGGTGTCAATGCCTGGAACGCGCCACCACCACCGTTACCTGTGTATGAACAGCCTATGATTCCGGGCCCGGGCTACATCTGGACACCCGGCCATTGGGCGATTAATCCGAGCGGCTATTATTGGGTACCCGGTGCATGGATCATGCCGCCGTTCGTCGGTGCACTATGGACGCCAGGTTACTGGGGATATGTCGGCAACGTGTATCGCTGGCACCCAGGTTACTGGGGCCGCCAAGTCGGCTATTACGGCGGCATCAATTACGGTTTTGGCTACTTTGGACGTGGCTATGATGGTGGACACTGGAAACACGACCACTTCTACTACAACCGCGAGTTCAACCGTATCGACGAACGTCGCATCAAAAATGTCTACCACCGCAAGGTCGTCAACCACATCGACCATCGACGTATCAGTTACCACGGCGGCAAAGACGGCATTCAGCGACGCCCGACTGATCGAGAACGCCAGATCGATCGCGAGCATCGCCGTAACGCCGACGCACGACAACGGCAAGACCATCGGCGCGACGCGGCATCACATCGTCCAGATGACGGGCATCAACGCCCAGGACAACCACAGCGCCCAGGAAACGACCGCCATCCCAATGGACACCCAGATCGGCACGATTTGCGATCGGATAAGAACGTAAACCGAGATGATGACGCGCGACGCCAGCAGGAACAGCGTCAGCAACAAGCCCATCAACGGCAACAACAGGAACAACGTCAGCAACAAGCCCGTCAACGGCAACAGCAGGAACAACGTCAGCAACAAGCCCGTCAACGGCAACAGCAGGAACAACGTCAGCAACAAGCCCGTCAACGGCAACA
>Ga0182738_1001518_pt1 | contig 28908 bp, 20 predicted proteins | sample eDN5th30CBELigMG_FD_128876 | JGI IMG/M metagenome (GOLD analysis project Ga0182738, IMG submission 128876) | Enriched Miracle-Growth compost microbial communities from Emeryville, California, USA - eDNA 5th pass 30_C BE-Lig MG (version 2)... ...
GGATGAGAAAGAAAGTATCATAGTAATGAAGAGAAAAGAAATTAATTTTTTTATTATAAAGAGAAGGTTTAATTTTTGTAAAAAAGGGCAGTTTTGCATAATAAGATTTAAATTGAAGCAATCAAAAGTGAGCTAAAAATCAAAGAGGTAATATCGATTAGAGAGGGAAATCAATCAAAGCTAATGGCCTTTCCTTGATCCGTTAGTTAATTAATAACATCCAAGACTGGCGAAATTAATAAATTGCCCTTTAATAAATTTGTCCTTTTGATCCAAATTTGTTCGAAATTCCATTTCTATATATTTATTCCCAATCAAATTGTCTCTTACAATCTTAGGTATCCTATTGTCTTTGTAAAAATTGCCTCTAAAGATTAAATTTCCCTCGCTATCTGTTATTTTAAGCTATATTTTTATTCCCAACAGGATTCCCCTCCAACTCAGCAACAACTTCTTTTTTGGCCAAAACTCCTTTGATAAATAGGCTAATAAACGCTCATGATTCACCTCGATTCACCTGTTTTATTGGCCTTCGCATAGATATTAATCTATTCAAGAATCGATCAGTCCTTCTTTGACATCGACATAATCGAAATCAAGGTTAAATGTGAAAGAGTTAAAGCTTAGAATTAAAGGAAAGATTGAAAGAGGACGTGTTAATATTTTGAGAAAGATTGGCATCAATCGAAAAATATTAATGGAAATTTCCACTAGTTTCGAGCAAGTGTTCGTTAATTCTTCTATTTTTAAATTCGGATTTCAAAAACGCTCATCATACCTTGAGATATGGAGTTCCAGAAACCGTATCTGGGATTGTCCAATCCAAGCCTTTGAAACAAAAGGAAAGGAGGTTTTAGAATGAATGCTCCAAATCATGCTTATTCTGGATCAAAAAAGTCTAGCTTTGGTTTGACTAAGGTTTTTTTCTTCATTATTATTTGCTTGCCGCTGGGCAGATTACTGCATGGCTTTTTTGATGGACAAAAGGAGGCAAATAAGAATTTAATGGAAAACAGTAGTTTCTTCTTTTGATCAAACTCATTTTAGATTCAAATATCAAGGAGCCAAAAATAAGATTTTCGACTCAAAATTCTGTCAAAATGTTTTCGATGCTGCCTACTTCACCCATCTCTTCCTTTCAACATCTTTCAAATCTTATTAAATCTTCTTTGCTTGCTTTTTCATCTCCATTTTCGGACAAACAGCCTCTAAATCTTTTCTAAGTACAGCACACTTAATCACTGTGTTTCAAGGGCATTCTTCATGAACTCCTTAGCCTTCAGTCTCCTTAAACTAACATTTATTCTTCAGATTAAGGAGAAAGCCTTTTTATAAAACAGAAATTCGAATAGAGCTCGTTTTCTTCTTCGAAACAATTTGAGAGTTTAAAATGGCGATAGAGTCAGATATTTTCCATCTATCGCATAGAAAATTAAATTTATCTCGAGATTTTTTAAATCGCTTTTAATTGGAAATAAAGGTTTTGACGATTTGGAAGAATCTTCGAGATTATCAGCAGAAAAATTATTTTGATTACAGAATAAAAATTTCTTAGTATATCTCTTATGAAACTTCAACTGAGAAAAAAGATCATAGGAAGCTGAATATACTTTGAAGAATTTTCTTCTGTTGAAATTTTGTTGAAAAAAATTGACTTTTCCTTCATTTGCTGAATAAAAACTTGGTACTCTCCTTAAAAACTTTGTGAAAAAAATCAAAATTAATCTTTTATAAATGCAAAGTTGTGAAACGCCATCGCCAAAAAAGGCCCTTTTTGGTCAGGTTGGACGGTAAAAAAAACCGTCACCATTCCCAAAGCCACCTCCAAAATTTTTTCGGAGGTGCTTCATTTTTCTCGACTCTCTTCTTTTCATTCACAAAGGAAGAGTGAAAAAGTTTTCAGAAGAATTTTTTTTCGATGCTTCGAGAAAGATTGATTTATTTTTTTTTTTGTGCTCAGAAAGGAGAGAAAAATGGATCCATCTTTCATCTCAATCTTGGAAAGCAATATTTTTCCACAAAAAACAAGAACAAAAAAAGTTTCGCAATTCAAAAAAAATTTGAAAATATTTTTAGAGAGAAAAAATATAGGCAAAATAAAATCAAAGTTTAAAATTCAAGGTTTTTTTTTTGCAAAATGCAGTTTTTTTCTACAAAACAAAGTTTTTTCGTAAAAACACAGTTTTGATGCTTTTAACCAATTCTCTTATCAAAAAACAAATTTAAGTTAGAAGACTCATGAAAGGATACATATTGAAATCTTCTTTTCATGGAAAAAATTTTTAGATTAATAACCCGCCGCAAGTTCATGGACCCAATAGACGGTCAAATTCTCGCAGAAAGTCTTTTATGGAAAAGTTTTTTTTTTAAAGCTGAAAAAAAAAGAGGAAGGATTGGGAAAAAAAAGGAAAAGAAAGAAATGAGTAAAAGGAAAAGGAAAGAGGCAAAAGAGAGGTCAGAAGAACGAGCAAGAAGAAACCTTCTCTTCAGCGAATGCTCTCCAAAGATCCCAGAGATAGAAAGACATTAAAGACAGACAAGAAGAAACTCTTTCAAGAAATCCTCAAAAGAGATCGCATAAGAGAGGAAGTCCGAGTTTGAGCAGAGCTGACAAAAAAAAACCAAGAAGGAAGAGTTGGGACTTGATGGAAAGATATGAATAGGGAGCTTATTGATAAATTGTTGGACCTATCACAAGAATATTGATAATTGAATGTAAATGATTAAACACTTTTAAAATCTGTGTTTTTCCAAAAAATCTGTCCTTTGCCAAAAAAAAAAACTGTATTTTGTAGAAAAAAACTGCGTTTTGTTTAAAAAATACTCAAATTTGAAACTCTGATTATAATTTGCCAAAAATTTATTGATGATAGTGACGGTGAGACGGTTTGAAACCGTCAATTTTCCTCAATTCTGATGTTTTTTGGGTCTTTTTAACAAGTCTGGATAACTGAGATTGTGTTTCAGAGATGGTCTTGAAAAGAAAAAAATTGGGAAAATGCTTTTGCAGCAGAAAATCAGAGAGAAAAATGATGTAAATGAAAGGAAAAGTGATTGATTGGTGCTAATTATTTTTCTCTGCAACAACCCCTTTTCGCTACATTTACCCTTCTTTGGCTCTGATTACACGATTTTTCTCTCTAATTTTTCACTGCAACTCCACAAGTCCAAAGGAATTTCTCAGAAAAACTCAACAAAGAAATTTTTTTTTTTATGAAAAGAAAAAATTTATCCCATAAATCTCATGAAAAATCTTTGCCTCAAAAACAAGCCCCAAGATGGAAAAACCAACATTTTCTCAATCCTGGAAAAGGTCGTTTTTTTCTTTAGAATTCGGAGAAGGAATTTAAAAGTTCGAAATTTAATGTGGAAGTATTTAGTAAAAACTTATTTCAGCATTCCTTGTTGACAAACTATCAAAGGCGATAATTCTGCGATTTTAGCTCTGAAAGAACCTCTAGAGTGAAGACTTCAATTGATCTCATCAGACTTCTTAGACGATTTCTCTTCAAAGAAACTATAATAGCCATCAGAGAAGGGAGTCAAGCTCAATACTTTTACTCTTATCATCAATACATCCAGTCTTGAGTTCAATTTTCTGGAAAATGAAAAGCAACTACACTGCACAATCTAAATGAGATCTCCATGGTTTGAAGTGAGGCAGTCATTTTTCTTTGGAAATTCATGATCAATATCTCTTCTTGAAACTTTGAATGAAATACTTCAGCCCTCTAATCAATCACTGACTCTACCCCTTCTCTCATGAAAAGAATCCACTGCCCTTGAGAATTCAAAATAAGGTCAAAACAACCTTGCTAAATTAATTTTTATCTGTTTTAACATGTTTGAAGCTTGCTTTAATTTTATTTTCTTGATACTTCATCTTCGAGGGCCAAGCATTTCTTTCAAGTTCATAATCTTCTATTACAAAAAGAGCTATGAAGAATGGGGTTTTACTCATGGCGTTGAACAACTTCGAGATTTGGGAAAGTTTTAAAATCAGAGGCTATCAATTGGTTTGAAAAGCTTAGATCAGCAGTTTAGAATTAGTTTGATAAGATTTACACGCTTTCTGGTTGTTTCCTTTGGAAAGTGGGCAACAAAATAGTTCTCGACTCTCCAAAAATTTGCTCTTTGATTGCACAGAATAGCTCCAAACCAAGGAAAAACTTGAAGAGAATCAATAGAAATTTAGAAATCTTTGACCAAAAGACAGTGAGAATTTTTTCTCTTAAAATATTTGAGAACCCATGCTTCTTGTTTTCTTTCCTCAAACTCATTCAAATTTCTCTTCCCATGAGCCAAAAAAATTCAAATTTTACCTCAAAAATTTAACTATACACGTGCTTATTTGATGAAAGACTCAAACTTTTCTCATCTTTTTGAAGCTGAATTCTTTCCTAAAGAGTGGTAAGTTGTTGTTGAGATTAAGTTTTTTCCCTACTTCAACCCTCTGGGTCCAATTTCGCAAAATTACAAGAGTTGTTTTTTCAAGCAAAGCCCCGCCCCTCATTTTAAATTAGATAAATCTGGAATCAAAGATCTCGAATTTCCGTTAAAAATATCCACAAATATTATTTCGATTCCTGTCATTATTTTATTTATTCAGCTTATTTGCCAAAACATTCACATGAAACTCCCTCACAAAATCATTTCACAGCCTGAGCTGACTTGATTTAACCTTTACAAGGTCCTCAGAGTCAAAGGATTTTCCTAAAAGCCAGTTTTTTTGTTAATCAGCAAGAAACTTCGTTGAAATTCTAAAAATCATTTTGGAAAAAAAATTTCTCTAATTCCTTTTCTTCTGGCTTTCTTCGGAGATAAAGAGAAACAAAAGATCCCACTTTCAGGCCTTTTCAGGCTATTCATTTCTTAGAGCTCGTCATGTAGGTCTCATGAACCTAACAATTCAACAAAAGATTTTGTTTGAGTCTTTGAAGCATTGGCTTGAATGAAGAAAATTCAAAAATTTACTTTCGTTATTTTTCTTTCTGGAATTAAATGAAAACTTCGCTTATCAATTTCGAAATCGAATCCAATTTGAATGGACCATTAATTCTAATTCCTGTAATATTCCTATGCAAAAATTTCGATTTTATCTTAGGATAAAAGTACTAATTCCTCCTTTCCTCCATTGCTCTCGATTTATACTTTCTCATTACTTTAATCTGAATATAAATTTTCCTTATCCAAAATCAACTATTTCACCCCTCAAAGACCCAAACCCCTTTCATTCATGCTTGCCTTATTTCATTCCAGCAATTTTGACACTGTATTTTCTTTTCGAAATCTCCTTCTTTAGCCTTATAGAATTTCCATTCCGACCTTATAGACGACAGCAACAAAGAAATATTCACCAAGAAAATCACTGCTTCCTTTGAGACATTGCCTGATGAAGACCTAATCGACCCTTCAGCCAACTTGAGCCCCTCGATCTCTCTTGAATTTCTTGATGAGTAATTCTTATTTTTTACTTTTTTAAAACAATCCTAGCAACTCTTTTTCTGATGGCCTGAGCCTGCCGTCAACCTCAGCATCTTCTTCCTTTGACTCTCTTCAATTTTCACCTCCTGAGAAATCTCAAATCTACAATGGCTCTCTTAATTGGGTGGATAAGAGGAAAAAGAAGAGAAAGTGTGTGCTTCAAGTGAGTTATAAAAGGAAATTAAAGACTGAAGTAAAAGAGTTTTTAAGGAGGAGCTTTTATTAACATTTAATAAGTTATGTAAACTTTGGTCTCAGTATGGCATCTGTAAATATGGAGAAGAATGTGCTTTTGCTCATGGATATGAAGAAATTAGGGAAAAGGTACACATAGCCTCAAATTATAAAAGCAGAAAATGTTGGCAATTTCATGAAAATGGATACTGTATCTATGGAGCTCGTTGTCATTTTATTCATTCTTTAAGGTAGAAATATTAATTACACCACCATCTCATTAGAAACAGAGGAGATGCAAAAAAGAATCCAAGCCTTCTTGGGGATTCTTATGAGAAGGACTTGGAGAATTTAGAAGTCTGGTTCAATCAAAATGATGATTGTGTCTGTATGCGAAGAGCCAGCAGGTAGCGATTATTCTATGGAAGATCTGATGTAAAGGCTAAAATTTATTTAGAATTCGACTCCCTTGCTTCTCAAAATTAGCCGTCTGCTAATAGAAAATCGATGAAAAGAAGCTTCCTTACTTTCGTATATTATTGAATTAAAATTCAAACTGCCTTACTACTACTTACTACCATAAATTTTGAAGATATAAAGTTCTTATATGTTTCTCAAAATTTTTATTCGGATATTTTCTTCGTTTATAGCCTTATATTTAAATCTATTTTGGAAAAAAAGACGATGAAAAAAATGTTTTCAAACCTTGAAACGCTTAAATAAGAAACCCCTTGAATGTGAGAAAATCTTCAGGCCACTGTTTCCTCATTTTCAATTCAATATATTTCCAGGGGAAATATTGAAGTGGAAAAGTGATCTGAAGAATGCTTTAGAGGATGCCTGAGAGTTTAAAATGGCGGTATCTTAGAACGTTTTCCATTTAGCGCAGTTACAATTTAATTTATCCTTACGCGTTTTAAATGAGTTTACATTCAAAATGAATGTTGAGATATAAAAGAATGTTCTTAATCATCAACCGAAAAACAGTTTTTATTTCAGAGCAAAAATTTATTCGTATCACCTTTCAAACACTCCTTAAAAATCGTACTCTGCACTCTCAAGTTTGTTCCTCCCAAACAAAAAATTTTCTTCTCTTTGAGTCTAAAAATAAATTTATCAACATCAATTTTATGTTTTTTCAAAGATGTTCCCCTTTTATCTTTTCCATTTTGTGGAGCTTTCAAGTTTTTCAAATCAAAGAGAATTTAAAGAGGCCAGAAAGCGTTTCAAGATAGAAAGAGAATTATCAAAAAAATCCAAAAGAAATATCACAAAAACAATTCAGGAGAGAGAGAAGTTTAGGACAAATAATATCCAATACATGGATTTCTCTTCAAAAATATCACCTTTCTTTACAAAATAACTCCCTCTACGTCTCAAAGAATAAACATAGGATCACAGGGCTGAATTTGCTCATTATTCAAATACTACCTCTCTTTAACAAAAGGAATAGGAGGCCTTTGATCAGCTATTTCAACTTAATATCACACTTTAATCATGAAGGGAATCCTAGTTCAATGTCTAATCTTTTCAAAAGAAACAACTACACTGAAAAATCTCACTCCGCTCTTCCTTTCAAATATGATTTTTCTTGTTCAAATACAGAACGAGCATTCTTTCCTGAAACTTTGAACGAGAAATCTTTACTCATCTTCTATGAACCAATTCCCCCTTCAAATTCATGTGCAAAAACCCCATAACCCTTGAAAACGTCAAGATAAAGTCAAAACAATTTTGCTAAATTTATTATTGTGTCCTCTCTAACGTTAATTAAACTTGGAAAACAATTTTTTCTGTTTTGCCTTCACGCTATTATTGGGATTTCATAATCCGAGAGCCAAACCGTTTCCAAATCTATGCGTTTCCACGCTAATAGTCTTTCATAAACCAAGAATGACTCCTAAAAGACACCCTTTTCATGAGGGTTCAGGAATAAAAAAACAGAAATCTCTGGAAAGATGTAAGTTGGGAGCGTATTAAGAATCAGGCAAAACGTGAGTGACGATAGCAGAAACAGAAGAATTAAATGATTTTGCTTTCTGGAACATAGCGATGAGCAAACCAAAAACTGCTATTCGATCAAATTTAATTTGAGTGGCTCGAGTCTTGTCATTTTATTAAAAAGAACAAGCATATCGCTTTAACACTTTTCTATTTTATCTCGGGACAAAAATATCAATTATCCCATCTCTCTGTTGCTTCATACATTCTCAACTTCTTTAATCTCGACCCTATTTCTGCGAATATAAAACAAATAATTTCTCTCTTAATTCACTCTCGGCGATCGCCCTATGCTTGTTTTATTTCATTCAAATGATTTTGCCAACTTTCAAAAAGTATCTTCCCTTTCAAGTCTCCCTCCTCATAGCTTCCAATCTGATTTCACACACAATAATAACAATGAAATGTTCTTCAAGAAGACCACAGCTTTCACCCCATCAAAACCTCCAAGGCTTGATAATTCCCCTAACAAAATGGAAATCTCACAGAGTCCTTCTTTGTCTTTCGAAGATAATGATGAGTAAAAATCTTTTAGAGGTCCTTCTCACCTTATTTTAGCAGCTCTTTTTCAGAGATCTTCAGCCTTGCATCAACTTCAGTATCCTCTTCACTAGAGTTTCTTCCCTCTTCACCTTCACCAAATGCCCAAAATCTTCAAATTCTCAACAACGATGGTGAGATAAATGCAACAGATAAAAAGATAAAAAAGAGGAAATGTGTGCTTAAAGTTGGTTATAAAAAGAAGTTCAAGACTGAAGTAAAACCTTTTGAGTTCTCAATTTAAAAAAATCAAAACTATAGATATGTAAATTCTGGTCCGAAACTGGTGCCTGTAAATATGGTGAAGAGTGTGCCTTCGCCCATGGATCTGAGGAAATGAGAGAAAAAATCCATACAGCCTGTAATTATAAGAGCAGAAAGTGTGTACAGTTTCATGAAAATGGATATTGTGTCTATGGAACTCGTTGTCACTTTATTCATTCTCTCAGGCAACAATAGGATTGAATCATTATTTTAATCATTTTAAATAGAGAGGACGCAAAAAAGAATCCAAGTCTTACTGAGCATTCTTACGCGAACGATTGGGAAAATATGGAAATTTGGTGTTGTCAAAACGATGATTGTGTCTGCAGACGAAGAATCAATAGGTATCCATTCTCTGAAAAATGCCATTCGAAGGCTAAATTTTATTTAGACCAAGACTTCCATGCTTTCTAAAAATGGCTATTTGTTGTAAAGAATAAATAGGTAGTCTTTTGATTTCAAAAGTGTATCATAGAAAGGATTTTTAACCAATTTCGTAGACTAATTCCTGTATTATTAGAGTTTACTCCAGAGGCTAAATTCTGCTATCTCTTAATATCAATCTACAAGATATCTCAGTTTTCTCAGCACTTTTCCTCTCAACTGAATAGGAATAATTTTTTTTAAAGTTTTTCTCAAAAAAATAGGAAAATAATCAATAGGTTATCCACCTTTTTCCACCAAATTTCATAGAGAAAAAATAATCCTCACATTCAATTAATATTTCGCGCCTATCTCTTGTAAAATCAAACAAATTCTTTCTTAAAATCACCCTTATTCTGACTATTATTAGACTTAAATGTATAATCTTATTGACACAACAAATGGGTAAACCCTCATATTCCCTCCAGAACCTTGTCATTATCTTCACATTAGCTACCATCGTGCATCTTTCACAGACCACCACCACTCCTACTCTCCCTAATTTTGACCTTTCTTCTACACCATTAGATCCTGCGACCACTGGATTCATCATTAGAGGAAACGAAGGTTACGGGGATGTTGGAGGAGTTGTTGGGGCAGCTGGAGATGTTGATGGTGATGGATATGACGACATCATTGTGAGTATCGGTGGAGTGACCTCTGTAATCTACGGGAGATCAACTTCTTCACTATCGGATATGAAACTCAGTCCTAAGACACTCGATCCTGCCACTACAGGATTTGCTGTCGAAGGAAACTTTCCTGGGATGTTTATTTACGAATACCTTGTTGATTTTGCCAGAAAAGGTGGCGATGTGAATGGCGATGGATACGATGATATTATTTTTGGAACAAACATTGGATTTGATGATGCTTATAACGATGAAGAAGTCGACCAGGAAGGAAGAGTTTATGTAATTTTCGGAAGAGAAAGGTTTTCTGAAGATCCAACTGTAGACTCTGAGGATTCTTCTCCAGGGAAAGCGATCCCAGGATACATCATCAAAGGGATTCCAAGAAGGCGTGATTTTGGATTCTCAGTAAATCTCGCTGGAGACATTGATGGAGATGGATATGATGACATCATTATTGGGACTGCCTCCAATCATAATTACCAAGGGGTTGTCTATATTATTTATGGTAAGCCGACTTCACTTGGAGAGACTACTATAGAGTACCGTTCAGATATTTTCGATGAGAGTGATGAGCAGGGATCACCCACAATAAAAATTGATATCAGCCAAAAAACCACAAAGTTAGATCCTGCCATAGACGGATTTACAATCACAGGAGACGCTAAATTTGATCAGTTTGGAATCTCAGTAAGTTCAGCTGGAGATGTAAATGGCGATGGCTATGATGATATTATTATCGGGGCTACTCGAAAGAATCAGGCTCAAGAAGCAGCTTATGTGGTTTATGGGGGGCCAAAGTCCTCCCTTCAACATATGGACTTAGGCTCGACGCCATTAGACCCTGCCAACACTGGATTCATGATCAAAGCAAATTCTGTAACAAACCAATTTAAAATCGTAGTGAGTACAGCTGGAGATGTCAATGGTGATGGATACGACGACTTGCTGATTGGAACTCCTTACAAAAATCGCTATCGAGGTATTGCCTATGTTGTCTATGGCGGACCAAACTCCTCTCTCCAACATATCGACTTGAACTCCACAACATTGGATCCATTGAGCACAGGATTTATGATCACAGGGAATATTGATGATCAGGTTGGATACTCAGTGAGTACGGCAGGAGATGTTAATGGTGATGGATTTGATGATATTATTATCGGAGCTCCTTATACAAATAAGTCCCAAGGAGCAGCCTACGTCCTCTATGGTGGACTAAAATCTTCTTTACAAAATATTGACCTGAACTCCACAACATTAGACCCTTTCAGCACAGGGTTCATGATCAGAGGAAATGCGAATTATGATGATTTTGGATGGGCAGTGAGTACAGCTGGAGATATGAACGGTGATGGATTTGACGATATTATTATTGGAGCTCCTCATAAAAATAAACGTCAAGGAGAAGCATATCTTATTCATGCAGGTAGTTTTATGTTTATTTATGATAATAAAATTCTAGCTTGTATTCCAAATGAAACCAGTTCTTGTACTCAACGTGAATTCAAGAGTCCAAGACCTGAGAAAAATTGTGAGCAAGGGTATTATCGATCAAAATTCAAGTGTAAGAGATGTCCAAGACACTGTCCAGATTGCACCAGCCTGACATCCTGTAGAAATATCAAAAACTCCTATCATGATGAGCGAAGCGTGAATATCGATCTTGATCCCGATTTCGATCTCTGAATAAATTTGTGATGATCAAAGGAACTTTATTGGAATTTTAAAAGAAAATATTCTGTAAAAAAATTTAAAATGTATTTTTCTCTTCCCCACTAAATGAAAAAAAAAATCTCATAAAATTCTCAAAAAAATAATTGAGAATTTCAATAAAACCCAGAAGATTCACAGCTAAAAAAAGAAACTTGACTACTCCTTTCCTTCATTCCCGTTTTTGGCTTCTTCTTTTTGGATGCTTTTTGACTCATTTTTGTATCAAAGAAAAACAACCAAAAATGAGAAAAGCTTTGGTTATTGCTATCCTTGCTCTCTTCGGCTCTGAAACTCTTGCTCAACACGGTTTCAGACCCTTCACTAGACCTGGAAACCCTCTCCCTTCAATCCTTCCTCTGGCCGTCCCGTCCTTCTTGATGCTGAAGACAATGAAATGGACAGACCTATTGGCTCCATTCCTCCCTTCAACCCTTCCCAAGGACCTTTGATCAACAGACCCATCCTCACCAACACTTTTGATGATGTTGAAGACAACGAAATGGCTGCTTTCAACCACAGACAAGATATTTTGATCAACAGACCCATCCCCAGAGTTGCCTTAGATGATATCGAAGACAACGAAATGGCCTTGGACCTCCGTTTACCCAAAGAACCCACCTACAGAGTCAGATTTGCTGAAGATGATGACGAATTCTTCGGTGTCCCCATGGGTAATGGTGGAACTGGACTCTATGCTAGCGGTGGATCTGCTCCTGGAGGCGGTATTGCCTGGGGTGCTGTTGGCCAATATTCCCACCCTATCGGAAAGAACACTAATGTGTTTGCTGGTGCTCAAGTTTCCCACGCTCCTGGAAGCAAAGTTAATGTCGCTCCTCACGTTGGCGTCCAATTCCGTTTTGATGACGAAGATAACTAAATTATGAGGTTAAACTTCATATATTTATAATAATTAATAAGGCTTATAATGAGCAAAAATTAAATTAATTCGTTTAATTTTTTTATTTGAAGTATTGAATGCGGCGTTTTTCTAAACTTTAACAAAATGTTGAATGAAAAGCCTCTTACTCAAATCTGAATTTTTCGAAAGAATTCTTTGGTTTTTTTTTCTGGACGAAAGAAAAAGTAAAAAAATTGTTTTAAACTTTTCTCAACATTGTTGCCAAGAACCTTCCTTCCAAATTGTCAAAGTGCTGATTGTCAGGAATAGAGACCTTGGAGAAACAGGGATTCCAAAATTTCAACAAAATCTTTCTCTTGAGAATAGAAGAAATTTCTGGTAAAAATAATTTTCCTCCTTGGATCAAAATCCTAATTTTTGTCTGTATGACCATTTATTTCCTGAGCTTTAGGGAACTAGAAAACCTTGAGTGATTCTTTTCATTTCTTATTCTTTAATTTTCTTTTCTTTCCCAAAGATATTTTTCAATATTTTTGATCCTTCTCTTTTCCCTTCACAAAACCCTCTGTTCCTTCTCAAAACTACACAACAGAGAAAACAAAGACTTAATTCGTCCTTTTTCGGACCCAATTATTATTTATTCCTCTTTTTCTTTTATGATCTATTTGGATTAAACCAAAACTCTTATCTATCTTCACCCCTTCAGGCATATTCTTTCCCACTTCTCTCATATCTTGCAAACCACTTACCTATTCAATGGCCCTTCTCATAGATTCAAGTCAAAGACAAGGGTCAAAAGTTTTTTAATTACGAAATCTGATGATGAAAAAGCATAATCACATCAAAGTTTTCCTTTTATCCTTTAATTCTTCACTTTTTGAACTTGAACTTCTCTCATCAATACCATAAACCACCAAGGATTCTGAAAATGTCCTTCTTTCTCCCATGGAACTCCTCCTGAGGATGATTAAATACTTCATGGTTGAAGAAGAAAACTCCTTCCAAATCAAGATGTATTTCATCATTTTAGATGAGATTTTGAGAGAGAGTGGCACCAGCAATTTTATTCGAAAAGAAAGGAGGTCTAGAATAACATGGATGTTGCAGAGAATCTTGGAATCTGATACAGATTTTTCTAGTTTTAAAATTAAAACCTGTTTTGATCAATGAGAGAAGTTCGAAATTTACTTTTATATTGTATGTAAAATCTTTCCCTCCAAAGTTCTCCAACACTTTTTCTTTGATTCCTCTGAATCCTCAGCAATAAACTTTCTTCGATCCTAAAGAAACGCCTGACATAGTTTTCTTGGGTGTTCTCTGATATTTCAGAGGGATACTAGGGCAAAGTAGAAAATTCAAAATCATCTCAATAAATCATCAATATAATCAAAAGAATTTTGGTTTCGAGACTTTATCTTCTGCAATTTTCGCTTCTCTTCGCTCAGGACTTCATATCTCGAATCTTCCATGGATAGCCTCAGTGACTCTTCAGTTCTTGTCGAGATTTCCTTATTGAAGGACTAGAAAAATAAGAAACTTCTCAGTCTCATACAGACATTTCTGCCAAAACATCGAACCAAAATCTTATCTATTTTCTTTACCTCAAGCTTAGTCATGTCCAAAGAACCAAGACCAAGTCTCTCAAACCTTGAATTTCCCTAAAATCTTCTTGATACTCTTCAGAAAAGAAAGTCTTTGGAGGATTTTATTGGGGTTGCCTCTCTCCCATAGAGACTTCACCCATAGCAAAAACTCACAAATGCCCATTCCAATTTTCACAAAATGAGAGAATGAAGTCTCTGATTCACCTATAATTCATTCCCAAGTCTCTATTCACCTCTTCCACAGTCATAAAACTTCTCCAATCAAACCTTATCTAGAAACCTCTTTTAAATTTATCTCTATGTGAATTCTCAAAAGAAGTGACTCTTCTCCTTATTTCTTGATTTTCTTCCGAGACTAGGTTCATTTCAATCATTAGACTTGCTTCAAGCCCTCTCATCTCAGATTTCTTAGTTGGGAAAATTGAAAGGGGAACTGCGTGGAAATGTGTTTTCTGGATCTCAAGGCACAAATGACCCAAAATATCAAGACGAAACTCCAGTCTCATCATTAGACCTCGTGGAAATCTCCCAATTCTTCTGTTTCAGAACAATGTAAAAGAAAATGGTTCAAATGGTCCTAACTCAGTCTGCAATAAATTTTTGCATAGTCCTGGTTGGACTCTTTAATTTAGTTCACTAGACTTCTGTTATTTCACACTTACTCTGTATGATAATCACTTTTCATTTGAAAAATATTTTTCAAACCATTATTTTACCTCCTATCTCTCTTGCTATAAATTCCCCAAGTTTCCCAAGTTTATAATCATTTGTCAAACTCAAATTCACAAGATGAACAAAACCCTTATTCTTGTCATTCTTGCTCTCTTCAGCGTAGTGTCTTTTGCTCAACTCAGACCTACACCCATTCCTACCAAAGTTTACACCCCTCGTCCAGTCCGTTTCGATGATTTTGAAGACGACACTCTCTTCACCCAGAGAGACCAAGCAGAATGAGTAACTTTTTTGAACCAAAACAATATCCAATCATTGCACAAGGAGGATCTGTTCGTGGTCAAGGAGCTCGTCCTGTCGTTGGCCTTGATGTCCAATTCACCAAAACCATTTCAAAGAACCTTGATGTCATTTATGGTGGCAGAGTCGGTCACACCCCTGGAAACAAAGTTACCGTTGAGCCTTTTGTCGGTATCAAGAAATCTTTCTAAAAGGTCCAAATAAGATTAAACTTCTTCATACATTATAATAAGTATTATTTATAGCTCACTAATTAATAATAATTAATTGATCCATCTTTTTCTTTTTGAGTCCTCAGACTCGGCAATCCATACAACTTACACGAATGTGTTTTCTTAGGTCAAATGACATTTTTAAATAACAAAAGATCTTGAGCTAATTTTCGCAAGATCTCTATGGTGAAGAAATGAGTTCTATTCTTTTCCTTTTTCGAAAGACGAACGAAGCTTGAGGCTTTTGACAAGCATTTATTGAATATTTTCACTTTGAAATTCGGGGAGGTTCTTACTTTTTGGCTGGTAAAGTTGAAAGGGGAATCGTTCGGACTCATTTCCAAAAATATTTCGAGTTCGCTTTCCACAACAACTAAACTCTTTTAACTCTATTTGAGCATTTTTATCTCATCAATAAATTCTGTTCTCAGCCATTTTTCATAAAAATCAAAATGAGCAATCATCCTTCCATGTCGTCCTCCCTCTCATTGGTGCCATGTCTTTCTCTCAACGCACTTTTAATCATGCTCCAGCGATTGCTATTGATGATTTTGAAGAATACAATCCAGAAATCTCTTCGCATGAGTCCAGAAGAAGTGAGATTTGAGAAGGGTATGGATCAATCTATTGAAAACAAGAGATTATATCCTATTTTTTCGCTATTGAAGAAAGGAATGAAAACTTTTCGAACTTTGAACAAAAATCATCAAAGTAGTCGGACTGAAAAAAAATGTTTTTCATCAAAAGAAAAGATTGATAAAAAGTGAACATCGGACAAGATTTCAGTTTTTTTCCTCATTTTTATTTTCAAACAAAATTTTGATCCGAGAAACTTGGATTTTCAAGTGTTTTTTTTTTTAACCTATCTTGGCGATAGCATATTTCAAGTGGCTTTTTATCTTTATTTTTTTTAACTTGAATTTTCTAAAAGTTTTTCCTTGAAGAATCTGTATTTTTGCTCTCTCTTTCTTTTAAATGGAAAGTGTTTTTCCTCGAAAATTGAAAACAAAAATCGGAGATTTTCCAAAAGAATATTTTTCATCGATCTTTGTCAAATGAAAACAAAAAAAATTTGTCATCGAAATTGACTTTAAAGCGTTTGAACAAAGTCTAACAAAAACAACGAAACCTCTCATTTTCATAAAACACAGTAAAAACTAATCATGATTGAAAGGAGTTGTAGATTTGAAAGAGGGAATCTTTCGATAAAATAAACCCTCAATGTAGATATCATTTTTTCGATTGCATCACTTCACAATTTTCGCTCTGGAAGGAGATCTATTTCTCAAATTCATCATCTCTGTCAAGCCTCAAAAATCCTTTGAAATAAACTGAAATTGTCATGCTCATGCATTGAGAGTAAGTCTTCTCTTTACAGGTGAGTCTTTTGATCTGGGTAAAAGGCAACAAGTTTTGAGCAGTGATGATTTCTCGACTTAACCAATACCTCAACACAAATAAAGTTTATAACTTAATATTCAAAGACCAATATCAATGATTTGATTTTCTTGAGCCTTTTGAAGGGAAACAAGACCAAAGAGACCACCTTGGCTCAGTAGCATGCCTTGCTTTTTTTTCTTCAATGTCTCAAGAATTTGCTCAAAAGGCTGAAGAGTTTGACAACAAAATGGACAAAAACAAATAAAAACTAAAAAAAAAATTGCATCGCAAATTTGTTGAATATTGGAAATAAAGTACATAGAGTAAAATTTCTTTCGATATGACGTCAAGAGTTTGAACTTAAGCGATACATTTTTGTTGGAATATATTTTAATCTCTCATATGAATATAACCTTTATTGTCTCGAAAACTAACTATCCCATCTGATCCATTTGCTCCGTTTTAGCAGAAAGTCCTATGCAAAATCCGAATATCACAAGTGTTGAAAGCTTCAAGCAACGGACAAAAGCGTTTTTATGGCAGTCTCTCGTTCGAAGAAAATTCAAATTTTCAACAAAAAATTCAGTTTTGCTTTTTTTTTCGTTCACATATAATCTTTCACTTATCTGTATTTCGGTCGAATTAATTAAACCACTTCCTCACTCGCTCTCTATTTAAACCTCGCAAGCCAGCTCATTTAATAATAACTAATCCAAGCATAACATCAAAGATGAACAAAGCCTTGATTCTCCTCGTTCTCGCCCTCTTCTGTGCTCTTTCTTTCGCTCAACATAGTTCCTTCAGACTCCCCAGAACCGTGGTTGCCCTTGACGAAGTCGAAGACAATAACTTGGCTAAATTGAAGCTCAATCCTAATTTTGGCATATCAGGTGCATCATCCCATGGAGGAATTTCTTGGTCAGCTAATGGAGGGGTCACTGGCAACCTTGGAAACCATGGAGCTACCTGGAATCTTGGAGGCAAAGTCTCTCACAGCCCTGGTGGTCGCCCTGGATGGGGTGTTGGCGGCGGTATTCGCATTCCTTTCTAAAGATAGAGGAGTGAGAAAGTCATGAATTCACAAGTTATACCTAATTTGATAATAAATTTATTAAGTTTTACTTAAAACATTAAATATTTATAAACCTTATTAAATTTGAAGAAGTTGGAGAAAAGTATATTTGGTTGCAAAATCAAGAAATTTTATAGGTTCTCTTTTCTCTCTTTCTTAGATTTATCAGTGCTTGAGAGAGTTTTTGATATCCCAGATCTTGCTTGGGTTAAGTTTCGAAAAATTTTTTTCAGAAAAATTGAACGGTTCCCAGAAAGTCTGAGTCCATGAGAGGTGAGACTTTTGAGAAAGAATTCTCTCAATCTAAACACCAAGGGAAAGAAAAAACATCAGAAGGAAAGATCCCAGAAAAAACCTGTTCTTTAAGAAAAATTTCCATTTTTAAAAAACCAAAGTCGATAAAAATAAAGAAAAAACTTTCAATTTGAAAAGAAGTTATGAGAATTACCAAACTCAAGGAATATAAAACTTCTTAAAAGATGAGCTCCCTTTTAGTTAACCTCTTCGTAATTTCATTTCCAGCAGCGTTCCTCTCATGAAGTTTTACAGAATTTTTGATCTCCTTAAAATTCTAATTTCCTCAAAATTTTTTCAAACAAAAATTCTCTCTCTGAAGCCAAAAAATACTTTTGAGCAAAATTAGTAAAATTCTAAATGATTTTCCGACAATTTTTTTCAAGAGTTCCTTGTTATCCAAAAAAAGTCAATTATTTCAAAAGATTTAAACAATGAACTGATTGAGAAGACCACAAAAATTCAAGGTCAGACAGAGTTAATAAATTCTCATAAAACAAAAACACACACCACAAATCTGTATTTATTGCCATGAAGTAAGTTCAATCAACAAAAAACTTTCTTCACTTCAAGCATCAAAATTTTTAATTGTTTCTTCTTGACAAGCCTGGTGTAATTTGGCCTTTAAAGCTTCAACTGAAAAATTATTGAAAAAAAATTTCTCATACAGATAAAATTTCTTTTGAAGCAGGTTCACAAATATTTCAAAAAACATTTTGTTCTTCGATAAATTTGTCGGTTTGAAAAAGGTACTCAGCTGATCAAATAGACTCTCAATACAAATTTCATTTAGCTTTTGCCAAAGCATCAGCTTCATTTTTACACAAGCTTGGCTTTCAAAGAACATTCCCATCAAGAATAAATCCTTGATTCTAAGCCTTCAAAACTTTTGTGGTCAGACCATTGAAAGCTAATAATATTCTCTCAACAGGCAAGTTTAGAATTCTTCAAATTAGAATAAAAGGTAAAGGGTTCCATCAGTGGCTTTTGACTGGCAGAGTCCAGATCTCTTTTTGAAAAGATTAGATGACGGGATTTAATATTAAAAATATTAATTTCAGTCTTAGTTTTTGTTTTCTTGAGTAAATGAAATTTAATTTTTTTATTGAATTTGGACCGATTAGTCAGTGGAGCAGCGACTCTCCTTCTTGAGTTTTTGAAGCTAAGCAATAGCCAGTTGACTCTATCAGAGAAAGTAATGACTCGAGAGTCGTAGATTCGATAATTTGACATCATGAATTTGAGCTGTAAAAACTCGTTTCGTTACAAGAGATAATATTAATTGGCTCGATAATTTACAAATCATCTTCTCTATTCTCGGTTTCTCAGTAGAAAGAATCTGCTGATCCGTTCTTCATATCTCAGTAGAAATTTCCTCTTCATATTTGGGTAATTAAAGTCCTTTTAACCTTTAAAACAAGTTATAACAAAGCCTTTTTAAAAGACAGTCTCTCATCCAAAAGGAATTCAAATTTTCAACAAAAATGTTCTTTTGACAACTCTTTTATTTCACAGCTTATCTGTATATTGATCTAATTAATAAAACCACTCTCTTACTTCCTCTCTCTATTTAAATTTCTCACACCTCAAATACTTTTATAATTATTAATTAAAACACAAAAACACCATCCCAAACATGAACAAATCCTTCATTCTCCTTGTTCTTGCCCTCTTCTGTGCCATGTCTTTTGCTGAACGTACCAGCTTCAGAATGCCCAAAAACGTCATCGTCCTTGATGAGGCTCAAGACAATAACTTGGCTAAATTAAACCTCGGCAACCTCACTCCTCACTTTGGTATGTCAGGTGGATCAACCGGCAGAGGAATTGGTGGTACTTTTAATGGAGGAGTTACTGGACCTCTTAACAATCATGGTGCCACCTGGAATCTTGGAGGACATTACACTCACACCCCCGGCGGTCAACCTGGATGGGGTGTCCGTGGTGGAATTAGCATTCCTTTCTAAAAAGAGGAAGTGAGAAAAGCAGGAAGAGAATGGCTACTCTTGCTTAATTAGATAAAAAATTTATGAGCTTTATTTGATTTATATAAAGAAATATATTTATAAAATTTTACTTAATTAAAAAAAAAATCAACAAAAAATGTTTCGTCTATAAGAAACTCAATTTTTTTTGATACATTAATGATATTCGGTGCGGGGATCTTCATAGAATTTTTGAATATCTTGGTAATTAGCCTAATTAGAGTAGTTTATGTTAACGGGGGAGAAGAGCCATAATTTTATTTTATCTCAAATGAAAAAAGTTTGAGATGCCAACATCAAACATGAAGGTTAGAAGCCTCTGCAAACAAAAAATAAAAGAATAAGGCATCCAAAAGTAGATTTAAATTCAAAAGTTCTTAATTCAAGATTGTTTAATGAAAAGACTTTGATTTTTCATGTCAAGAAAGATAAACAATCTTGAAAACAAATCAATGCAAATTTTGAGTAGAGATTTCAGTAAAAAAAATCTCATTAATCAGAGAATCAATGATTCATTTCTTTCACAGTATTATTGTGGGTGTACAGGGATCAGGTATTAGCATTATATTGAAATTGATGGAGACCACTCAAAATTAAAAGCTCCTCAATATTTAGGAGAGCCGCTCATCGATTTTGATTCTGTGAAACCCAATAAATTTTTAGAAGGAGAACCCCAAACTATTGTTTGTGAAGGGTTAAATGACTCAAGAATCAAATAGTTAGAATATTTTCAAGAATATTTAATTTGAACTCATAAGAATTTCAGGTCAGCCACCTATTAATTATCGTATGTTTTTCATATGAATTATTTTTTATGAAATATTATACCAAGAGGTAAATTTAAAATGTGGCTATCATGAGCAATTACCCACCTATGACTGACCCGGTAGCCAGAAAAATTCCCTGGAAAACTTTATGCAATGACCACATTTGAAATTTTCCCTCCTCATAGGGATCACATTCTGTCATTCCCTTGTCAAACTAACAGTGATAGAGTTTAAACGTGCAATATAAGATAGTTTTACCCAAATCAATATACAAATGAAGAATATGATGGAAGTTCAATCTAAATAATACATATATGTAAACAAAATGATTTGTTTATTTGAAGCTGCAGGTCCTTGAATCCAGATCTGAGTTTTCGGAAAATCTTTTGTTTTTATCTGAAAATATTCGATAATTTTTTCTTCATTTTATGAATACAGCCAATCGGGCCTGAGTAATATTCCTTCTTCGCAATTGAAAAGAAATAGTGCACCTTTTCGCAATACTCTTCAAAAGACAAGGGTCCAGCTTCAAGTATTTCATCTTTCAATTGTTGCTCTCCCATGAATAAGACAAGCTCATCAGCAATCATTGAATCAGTGATGAGTTCATCTGTATGCGAGCTGGCTTTCCACATCCTCCACAACATTGTTCCAAGAGCAGGGCCAAAGCCTGAGTATCTACACAGTCTTCTTCCCAAAGAGGTGGACTCTATCCCCTCATGATGCCATACAAAGCGACGGCTCATTCTGTTGAATATGGCCACGAGTTCTGGAGCAACACTCATAATGATCGATATGTACTCAGGCAAGCATTTTGGTCCTTCATCGAATTGTTCGTCAGAGGATGGGTCTTGAGTAATTAGTTGTGCTTCCATGGAGATAAATTAATAAATCTTTTTAATTTTAAGTAGAATATTTCGAAGCTTGTTTAAACAATCTTGAATTACGAGGACTTTTAAATTTAAATCTACTTTTGGATGCCTTATTTTTTTATTTTTTGTTTGCAGAGGCCTATAACCTTCATGTTTAATGGTGGCTTCTCAAACTTTTTTTTCATTTGAGATAAAGTAAAATTATGGCTCATCTCCCCCGTTAACATATACTACTCATTGGGACATAGTTTTGGAGCAAATAAAGACTTGGATGATTTCTTTTGAGTCTGGGTCTTTCTTATTTTATTCCAAAAATAAAAAAATAAATTTAATTAATTTGGATCTGTATGCTTTGTAATCGAGATTTTTGAGAAAAATGTATCAATTTGATCTTCTCTTTTTTTTCCATCTGATGACAAAAAGTGTTAAAAACCCCCAAAACATTTTTTGAGAGTTTGCAATGGCTTCAAATTTATTTGTTGACTTTCTGAAATAAAATCAGGCTAAATTTTCACTTTAATCTCCAACTTTCAATCCAATACTCAAAATTTTTCTTTCTGGTTCTGGAAAAGTTCTCACTTAGAACTTTTCTCTTTTCTTCAAATTTCATATCCAGACAAACCAAAAAAAATTTAAGACCAATATTTAAAAAAATTCCAGGAAACTCTTTGTATCATGAAAATTTTTGATTATCGTAAAGTCGAATATCATGAGTGAATGGAAAATATTTAAACCCCTTCAAAATGTTCAGACAAACGGCCCAAGAAAAAAAATCCTTCTGCTCAATTTTTTCTGAAATTCTCTCAAAAATAAAACCAACCATTTTTTCAATAAATTTTTTTTTATTGTCCATTTTTCCCTCGACTGATCGAATCAAAGCCCAAATTTTTCAAAATAGTACAAGAACCCTGTTGGAATGTCAATGATACTTTGCAACCATCAAGGTGAGAGACAAAAAAAAAATATTTTCAGAGCAAATACAGGTCCAAGGAATCATTTTCATTTTTTATTTTTTTTAAATCAGATAGGACCAACAAAAGTGGAGGTCATTCTTATTTTAATTCAAATGCATATAACCATAGGGAGATTACACTTCAATGTGTGCATGTTTGTATAGATAAGATACAAAGTGAGAACTAATCTCATATGAAAAGTAGGTACATCTTTTTTTATTTCCAGGGCATTTTTGCTTATTCGCTTTCATGCCAACTAGACAAGAACGATTTAAATAAAGTCTGCATAGGTTTTCTCATAATCCGAGATCGCATTCATTGCATTTATCAAATCATTTGCTATTTCCTAAATGTCGGGTTAGGAGGAACGTCAAATTTGTATTGTTTTACAGGAGTTATAATAGAATCTTTTCCGTATTTAGGATGTTTCAAAACAAAGCTTCTGATCCAAGCAGCCACAGTTGGAGATTCACCTTTATTTTTATAAGAACATTTTCAATCAAAAATTCTTTACCTCTGGCTCTTCTGCTGAGGATGTTAAACAGTCTGATATTTTCAGCAATTCTGTGAGGTTCATAATCAGCGTTTTCTTTCATCTTTTGGGCTTCTTCTCTCATATCCACTCCGTATTCTTCTTGACAGAAATCATAGACAAGATTTATTAAGCCCACAAACACATCAGTCTGAAGGGGTAAATTAGAATGTTTTCAACACAAAATGATCAAAACCTTTCCGTGAAGAAGTTCGTCAAGGGTAAGTTCAACCCATTCATCAGCAGAATTTTTATTAACATCCTTTCTGAACCAGAATTTCTCCTTCAAAATCGCGTCTCTCTTATGCCCTCTTCTCATATTTTCATCCACCTACAGGAAATTAGGACCCTTCAAATAATAATCTCAGTACCTTGGACATGGGAATGTAAAAGTTGTATTCTTTTTTCATGATCATTTGAGCCACAAAATAAGAAAACATTGTATAGGCAGCATTTTCATCGGCGGTCAATTGTCCTTCTGGAGTTCTCAACTCCACTCTCCAGCCAACTTCAGAGTTGAAACTTGGAGGTGGCTTAAATCTCACTGAGTTCCAATTCATACTTTGAATGTTCTAAAAGAAATTAACTCTGCAACTTCTAAATAAATCCCCAGTACCTCAAAATGGTTAGTATTGAGAGAATCATCAACATAGATCCTATCAGAAAAGATAATCATGGGGTCTCTCATGAACAAGAAGCCGAGATGATGTAACAAACGATCATCAAGTTCTAATCCGAGGCCCTTGGCTTGTTCAGCCGCAAACTTCATGATTTCCTCATTAAGAGGAAATTTCAAGTCGTTATACTCATCTTTACAGACTGGACTGTTTGAGATATATAGACTGATTGAATCGTATCTTGACTTTGGAATATATTTTGCGTTATTTGGCTTTAGAACGGATTAGAGGGGAAATCTTATCAAAATCTTATTACATCACGTTCTTCGGGATTTCTACAGTCAACACTGGCAGCGATACAGTCCCATCTGACATCAGTATCAGCTAATTTTCCTTTAAATACAACAGAAGCAGCTGACAAAGGAAGCTTTAAAAATCTCATTAGATACAAAACTAACCAAAAACACATACCATAATAGAGGAGAACACGGCGAGTTGATCGACGAGATATCTGGCTTGATCGACATCTCTTGTGCCATAGGTCAATTGCAAGCAGCCACTGCCCATGCCGAAATGCTGAGCATCCATGTAGATATATCCGGGATATGGCTCATCTTTCGTAGGCTCATTGCTGGTCTTTTCATCTTGATAAATAGGGACTTTAATGCAGACTTTCTCGCCTCTTCTTAATCTGATGTTTTCCGCCATTGTTGAAAATCTTGGGTGAGGATTGATGATCTCATCGTGAACAAACTGAGACTTGGAGGCTGGGTTGGTATCGTTAAAGAAAGGATCGCTGTCATCTTCTTCGTCTTCGTAGTCAGGCTCTTCTTCTTTGACTCTTGGAACGAAATAATCGCCAACGCCCATCATAGGGTAAACTGTTCCAGCAAAAAGAACATCGCCTTCTTTACACATATTTCTAATAGTAAGGCGACGTTCTTTCATATTCTCAAGGACAACTGCTGGATCTCCGGTGCAGGCGTAAGGAAGAGTGGGGACAAGTTCGATCATCCAAGCACCGAATTCAACTTGAAGGGAAAAATTAGCGGGAGGATGAGCGGCAAACATGTATTCAGTGTTTGGTTGAAGTTTGGGGAATTTGGCGTTGGGATCGCTGTGAAGAAGGTGGAATTCGATTTCGTCGCCCCAGAAGACGACATCTTTTTTGTCATCTTTGAATTTTTTTAAAAGGAGAAGAAACTGGATGATGCCATGCTGTTTAATGTATTCGAGGAATGGTTTTGATTCGTAGTAATTGAGAGTTTGGCCAACGTCAGCAAGGAAACCCATTTGTTTATTGTGATGTTTTTAAGAGGAGAAAAAAATTTTGTTTGAGAGCGTTGTTGAATTAAAGAATATTGGCGAAATTAATAATGAATTATTAAGGAAAGCCTTTGTTCTCAAGCAAAAAAATTACGTATTTTTAATAATACAATGCAAATTACAGAATTACAGATTAATAAACCGCGTCCGAAAAAACTCATTTCTGAGATTTTGCTACTGAATAAAAAAATCCGGGGACTTTATTTTATTTTTTTCTCCCGGGCTTACGTATATTCTCAATACTTATCCCTCTCAAACTCATCCTCTTTATTCGGTTTTCTGTTTGTTTTTTCCTGCATGATATTTTTCTCACCTACTTTTTCGCCTACATTAAGCTTCTTTATTTACTATTTTCATCTGACACTAAACATTATCTTCTTCTGGGATCAGTCTGCCTTGTTCCTTTATGCTTCAAGAATCACAAAAGGCGCGGAATAAATTGAGTTATTCGTCAAATTTAAGCTTTGTTCTCGGTGTAGTGATGTACTCAAGAGCGATTTAAATCGATCCCATATTGGTTTTTGAATTAAAAAGGGTAATCCAGAATATTCTCGAAGCTATCCTTTGAAGATCGACAGGCAGGCGAATTTCCGGCAAATTTTAGGAAAATACTTTTGATCAATAAAATTTAATTCCTTGAGATATGAATATCACAATCGATTTTATTTCGTATAATTTATTTATTTGTTCCCAGAGAGAAAAGGACAATAATTGGCACATTTATGACGTCAATCATATCAAACAAGAACATTATTTCAAACTTATATGAAATGATATCGTTCGGGCCATCGTACTAATGGAACTTTGAACACAACAAGAACTAAAGGAAATTAGTATAATAGCCTCTTTCTTATCAGGAGAATGAGAAAGGAGAATAACAAACGTGAAAAAGAGCGCAAGACGAAAAAGATCATTTGGCAGAACAGGGCGTTGATTTGATTGAAATTGACAGGATTTGAGTCTTTTGGGAGGGATTTTCAGAGTTTGAAGGGAGATGCAAAGCACTATTTTGTAAAAAAATTTTTTATTAATTTTGAATTTTTGGAGGCTTTTCGGTTCAAAAAATGTGAGAGTTATAATGAGAATAAAGAAGGAATAAAATTTAACGAACTATTTTCAATAATTCTTCTCTTAATTTTCTCAAAGACTATTCAAAAGTTTTGCCAGCTCGATCTCTATGAGAATAAATTTGAAAGGAAAATTGTTATTCGAAGGGAGAAAGCCATGAAATGGCTTCTCAGCTCGAAAAGAATTTTTAACGTCTAAAATTTTTGGGTAAAATCTTCATCTTTAGCTTGCCAAAAAATAGAATGAATTTCAGTCTCTCATTAATATTTGAGAATTATATTAAGGTTTTGTCTAAATCTTAAATTGTTTTATTCACAAAAAATTATATTAATAATCATCAATCAAATGTATCTTTTACATTTCAAAGGCCTCAATATCTTCCCATCGAACTCATGAGCTTTTATGGATGCAATGATTTGGATTAAAAAACTCCTCATCGGCTCTCAGGTGATTGGATGTGATAAGGGCTGCCAAAGCTCCAGACTTAAATAATAATAATAATCAATAAAATAATTAATTCTTATTGTACATTGCAGTTTTAATAAAAATTATTTTTTGTATCAATTAAAAAGTAAGCAACAAGGAAATATAAATCAGTCTTACCAAGACAAAACGCAGATTCACTATTTATCTATTTCTAATCCTCTGGAAAACACAAAAATGCTCCCCAGTCCTCATTCAAAATTATATGATGTTATTAAGGTCTTAATTATGAAAAGATCTCTATGAATTAAAATTTGGACTTTTTTGGATTTTACAATACAAAAAAATTTCTTGCAACAAAAAAATTTCGAATTAAATCCAAATCAAAAGGGTTTTTTTTAATTTTTTTAAAGAGAGGCATTATGTGTGAGGATATTCTACAATCTATATATTTTTTAATCAAAACATCTAAATCCTAAAGGGACAAAATACAACCCTATATGGACACCACACCTGAAAACGTCCAAATCGTAGATCCTAACAAGTCTCACGATTCTCTTCACAATACTTCCAATCAAATTGAAACTCTTCCTGCCACTGAACAAACTGCCCAACAGGCCGAATATCCTCCTGAGAATGAACAAAATCACGAGGAAGCTCCCCAGGTCAACCCTGAACAGCCTCAAAACGCTGAGGAAAACGCTCCTCAGCCAGTTGAAAATGCTGAAGCAGAACAAATACAAGAAGCCGTTCCCGAAGAGCAACAGCCTGTAGAGGAAAAAGCAAATGAAGAAATAGCAGTCAAAAATGAGGAAGTTGTTCAGCAAGAAGCTATTGTTGAGGCTGAAGTAAAGGAAGGAGAGCTTGAAAATGTCGTTGAAGGGCAAGTGGAGGAAAAGCAGGAGGTTTTGGAGCAAGAAGCCCAAGTTGAAAAGGTTGAAAATGTCGAAAATGAGGCTCCTGTTGAAAATATTGTTGAAGAACCAAAGGAAGAGGTTCAAGGCAAAGAAGAGAAAGAAATAGAAATAAAACCTGCTGAAGAAGTTGTTGAAGCTCAACAACCCGCAGGAGAAGCTGTACAAGAAGGAGAGAATCAATTAAATGTCGAATATAAGCCTGAAGAAGGAGTAGTAGCAGAAAAGAAAGAACCTGAAGAGGCTGAAGGGGAGAATCATCTCGAAAAAGAGAAGTCTGTTGAAGTTGCTCAAGAAGAAAATGGAGCTGAAGAGAAAGCTGAAGAGATTCAAAATAATGATGGTCAAGAAATTAATGCTGAGGCTGAGGTGGAAATTCAGCAACAACCTGCTGCTGAATTAAACCAAGAAGAAATCGTTCAAGTTCAAGAAAATGAAATCAACCATGAAAATCAAGAAGAAGGCCAAGCTCAAGTTCAAGAAGTTGCTGCTGAGAATTTAGAAGCACAACCTGAAGAACAAGAAGTCAAAATTGAAGGTGAAGAAGAAATTCAACCTGAAATTCAAGCCGAAGCTGAAGCTGCTGAAGTTACTGAGGTTCAAGTTCAATGTGAAGAAGAGCCAAAAATTGAAAATGAAGCTGAAGTTGTTGCCCCTGAAGCAGTCGAAGGCCAAGTTGAAGGCCCAGTTGAAGTTGTTGAAGAAGAACAAAGACAAGAAGGTGTTGAACAAGCTCCTGAAGAAAATCAAGAAGTACAAGCTGCTGAAATAAATCCTGAAGAACAAGCCCCAGAAGAAAATGTTGTTGAACAGGCTCCAGAACTCCCAGAAGAAGAGCAACAAGAAGAAATTGAACCGTCTGACCCCTCAGAACACTCTGAACATCATCATGATGATGAAGAGGTCTTGGATGCGATAAGAGAGACAGAAAGAGAACAAACCCAAGAAGATGATGTGACAGGAACCAGTCAAAGAAGAATGAGAACAGATAACACAGGAGATGAAACTGAAGAAGGAGCAGAAGAAGTGAATTTTGATGATGACGAGGAAGACGAAAATGATAGTATAACTGAAGAAGAAGAGGATGATGATGAAGAAGACGATGTCACAGGAACAAGAACCAAGAGAGTTGAAGGAATCCATGAAACTGAAGTTTCTCCTCATGACAGTCCTGCTGATGAAGATCATGAAGATCTCGAAGAAGACGAAGTAAAAAAGGTTTTTTTTTCTATTCCTAATTTCATTAAAGGAGAAATTGGTGAAAGAATTAAAGGAATTGATCAAAGGAACTCCCACAAAGAAAGATCAAAAAGGAACTACAGCAAAGAATCAATCTTCGGCAAGTCCTCATAAGAGTTTCAGCCCCGGAAAGAAAGCCAACAGTGGAAACTTTGATGATTACTATGAGAAATACTGTGTTGGATTTTTGAAGAGAAGAGAAAAGGAGCTTGCCAAAAGAAGACAAGAGAAGGAACAATTAGAATTGGCGCAATTACAAGATAAGCCAACTTTGGTTACAAGACCTAATGAGAAGAAACACATTCCTTTGCTCCAAAGAACACCAATTTTGAATGCTAGAAAAGAGAAACAAATCGCTAAGTTGAGAGAGGAAAGAGATGCTAAGCTTGAAAAGGAATTCTTGGAACTCACTTTCAAGCCTAAGCTCAACGAAAGATCCCTCGCTTTAGCTTCTCCTGACCGTGAAAAAGTCAGAACCAAAAGCCCTAATAAAGCCACCGCTGAAGAAGCCTTATTCAAGCCTAAAATCGACAGAAATTCTGAAGCTCTTGCTGTAACTTTTACCATTAAATAAACCCCCTAACCA
>Ga0182738_1001520_pt1 | contig 28856 bp, 27 predicted proteins | sample eDN5th30CBELigMG_FD_128876 | JGI IMG/M metagenome (GOLD analysis project Ga0182738, IMG submission 128876) | Enriched Miracle-Growth compost microbial communities from Emeryville, California, USA - eDNA 5th pass 30_C BE-Lig MG (version 2)... ...
GATACCCACCTTGAAAAGGTCGAAGACGCTCACTGCCATTGATATCTCCCCGCTCGGCGAACAAAATGAAATGTCCTGAATAGACGCTCCCGCCATGCAGGTTTCACACCTGTTTCAAGAACGTCATCAGAAAATTTAAGAATATCTGTATCATCATGTCTACTAATGTTTTCTGAATTAATACATTAGATTATCTGTCCTATTTATCATGAAGCGGAGCACCCCCCCATGGATCTGAGTCGTTTGAAAGTTCTGCTTGAACTATCCAGATGCGGGACGATGGCAGCCACCGCTGACGCGCTGTTTCTGTCGCCGTCAGCCGTCTCTCAGCAGATCTCCCAGCTGGAGATTGAGGCTGGTGTCTCACTTACCGAGCGCCGTGGCCGGGGCGTTGTACTCACCCCGGCGGGTCAGGCTCTGGTCGAATATGCGGAACGAATCATGGTTGTGCTGGAGGAAGCGAAATCCGAAATGGCCCAGCTTCGCAAAGAAATCGCCGGGGAGCTGAGGGTCGCGGCGTTTCCCTCTATAGCCTGCGTGGTGCTGCCACCGACGCTGAAGGAACTCAAGCGCAAGTTTCCCCGCCTGCATATCAGGCTGGAAGAAATGGAGCCGACAGACGGCTTGGCCGCGCTCCGGTCCTGGCGAGTGGATGCTGCGCTTATCGACAATTTGTCTTCAGGGCATGAAAAGGAACAAACCGGTGTGGAAAGCATTCCACTCACCGAGGACGTTCTGTATGCTTTATTGCCCACTGAACATGCTTTAGCAGGTAAACGGCATATTTCCTTATCCGATCTGCGTGACGAGCAGTGGGCGCTGGACGCGACATCCAGCGCATATGGCGAATTTGTATTGAATCTGTGCCGGCAAAGCGGCTTTGAGCCCAAACTGAACGCCGCCTGCGCCGGCTTTCAAATGGCCTCGGCAATGGTTGCATATGGATGCTCTGTTTCCGTGGCGCCAGGGCTGTTGCTAACCAGCAAAATCAAGGGCACTAAAACAGTACCGCTGCAGCCAATGGTTCGACGCAACATCTCGGTTGCCTATCGAATCGGTGAACGAAATCACCCAGCCATCAAAGCCTTTCTCGAAGAGATACTGCGCTGCTCGGGTTCTTTGAGGACGTCCGCTGTAAATTGAGGGGGGCAAGTAGTTGTTAACCTTGCCTCGGTTTCACGTACAGGCAATTTATGCTGCCTTGAGCATCTTTGCGATGTGCACCGGCGTACGATAGTCGATGGCTGAATGCAAGCGTATTCGATTATAGAAGCCCTCAATCCAGTTGACGATATCGAGCCGGGCCTGGCGCGGGCTTGTGCTGCCAGTAGACTGTCTTCAGGGCATTGCAGACCAGATCAGACGTCATTCGCTCACTGAAGGACCAGCCCGCAATGCGCCGACTGCCTGAGACTGGATGCTTCGTTGTGGAACTCGGTGCGGGTCAGAGGTCGTTTGTCCCGCTCACGCCTGTGCCATACTGACCATCCATTGCCGAAACGCCATCAGCGCGGGGGATGCCGTGCGATCGGACGGCATGCACAAGAAATAGCCTCGCTTAAGCGTGATGGGCAGGTCAAATAAAACAGCCAGCCGCCCCGATGCCACAACTTCCTCGACCAGACAGCGCTGCAATAGCGCGATTCCCATATCCGCCACGGCTGCCTGGATCAGGATGGATACCTGGTCGAACCCAGACACCAGGTTTGGCTTGGGGGTCTTTACCCCCGCCTGGCCGAGCCATTCCTTCCAGTTTCCCGGTGCGGAGGTGTGATACAGCAGAGGCTGATCCATCAGGTCGGCAGGGCTGCGCCAAGCCCGCGCCCGGGCACGGTCAGGGTGGCAAACAGGCACCATCTCACGGCCGATGATGTAGGTGCAGTCCCAGTGCGGCCATTGTTCCTCCCCAAGCCCGGTCAGGATAGCGGCGTGCGGTGTGGTACCCGAAAAGTCTTCGTCCTTGCGGTAGGGTACGAAGTTGAGCTGGATGCCTGGGTGCCGGCGAGTAAAGTCCTGCAGGCGCGGCATAAGCCATACGCTCGCCAGCGTGGGCACCGATGACAGGACCAGTTCGCGCGGTCCAGGCCCCCTGCGCAATTCAGCGCTGGCCGACTCAATTTGCGCCAACGCGCCTCGCACTGACTCAAACAGCTTATGGCCAACAGGCGTCAGTTTCAGCCCATGCGCGTCCCGCTGGATCAGTGTTTGGCCAAAGTGGCTCTCCAGACGCGCCACCGCGCGGCTTATTGCACCCTGGGTCACGCAAAGCTGTTTGGCGGCGCGCGTGAAGCTGCCGGTCCTCACCGCGACGACAAATGCGTGCAGCTCGGACATCGATGGCGAATGGATACGCATAGCAGGATCTACCATCATGATTTTTGGTAATGATACCAAGCCTGTTTGTCGCTTGAACGAGTCATCGCGCCGCAAGCATACTAAGCGCCGACTTGTACAAGAATACTAACCACAACTGAAGAGAATCGATATGAATACCTGTTTCTCCGCTTCCAGGTTGTTCAAGGCCGCATTGGCCGCAGCCCTGTCGCTGACAGCAGCCAGCGCTCTTGCCCAAGGCTTTCCAGACCGTCCTATCAAACTGATCGTACCGTTCGCCGCCGGCGGGTCGACCGACCTGGCAGCGCGTCTGGTCGCGCAGTATGCTGGCCCCGAACTGGGCCAACCCATCGTGGTGGAAAACCGGGCCGGGGCGGGCGGCTCACTGGGCATGGAAGCAGTCGCGCGCGCCACGGCCGACGGCTATACCCTGGGCATGGCCACGATGAGCACACATGGCACCAACCCCGCCGTGTACGAAGGCCGCCTCAAGTACGACGCCATCAAGGACTTCGCACCCATCACAAACGTGGCCACGGTGCCCAGCGTTCTTGCCGTGAACGCCAAAGTTCCTGCCAAGACCATCCAGGAATTCATTGCGCTGGCGAAAGCGTCACCAGGCAAATACAGCTTCGCCAGCCCAGGCGTCGGATCGCTGGGCCATGTGAACATCTCGTATTTTTCGGCGCTGGCTGGCATAGAGCTGCTGCACGTTCCATACAAAGGCGCTGGCCCGGCGATGAACGACGCGCTGGCGGGTCAGGTCGATGCCATTACCGACAATTTGCCGTCGGCATTGCCACACATTCAGGCGGGCAGCTTGCGTGCGCTTGCCGTATTGTCAGAAAACCGCTCGCCCATGCTGCCCGACGTCCCCACCTATCCCGAATTCGGCTTTCCACAAATGGGTGGCGGCGGCTGGTTCGGCGTCGTGGCCCCGGCAGGCACACCCGTCGATGTCGTTAACAAGCTGAACAGCGCAATTCACAAGGCAATGCAAAAGCCGGAATTCATCAAGAAGATGGACGATGTCGGCGCCACACTGATTCCAGGCACACCCGATGAATTCGCCGCGCAGATCAAACAAGCGGTCGACCGCTATAAGCGCGCGGTGGAAATGACCAAAATCGTGGGGAACTGACGTGGCCGATTTCGAACCCTATTCAATCCAGCGTCCGGTCGCGCCAGCCATAGCGCTGGTCTGCGACTCACCTCATAGCGGCACAACATACCCGCGGGACTTTGGACACGCTGTAGATCGTGGCTTGCTGCGATTGGCCGAAGACACGCATGTCGAAGCGTTGTGGGACTCCGTCCCATTGGTAGGCGGAGCCTTGCTGCATGCGCATTTTCCGCGCAGCTATATCGATGCAAACCGAAACATCGACGACATCGATGCGCAGTTGCTGGACGGTACCTGGCCAGGGCCCGTGAACCCAAGTGAAAAGACCGGGCTGGGCTATGGGTTGATCTGGCGCAATGTGAGTTCCACCACACCAATTTATGACCGCCTGTTGTCGGTGGCCGAAGTGCAGGCACGGCTTGATACATGCTACAAGCCCTACCATGCAGCATTATCGGACATGATTGACGACGCGGCGCGCGCGTTCGGTTCGGTGTGGCATTTGAATCTGCACTCCATGCCCAACAACGCCTACGAGCGCCTCAAGATAAACAGCGATCATCCCCTGGCTGACTTTGTGCTGGGCGATCGCGACGGCACGACCAGCGACCCCGCGTTCGTCGACCTTCTGGAACACGAGCTGCGTGAGCGCGGTTATACCGTTGCCCGCAACGATCCGTACAAGGGCGTGCAATTGATCGCCACGATCGGCCAGCCTGCATTGAAGCGATACAGTCTGCAGATAGAGATCCGCCGCCCGATCTACATGGATGAGGTCACGCGCGAACGCAACGCCAACTTCAGCATCGTGCAGGCGGATCTGGCCGCCGTAACACAAACGCTGGCGCGCTACGTTACCGAGCAGACTGCTTTGAGGTGATTGCGAAGTGCGAGGCATCGTGCAAGGTCTTTGCTGTTCCTCGCTGGATCATGGAGGGTAATCCGGCCCTTTGGGAGCGCAATTAGAGGCCCGCGGCGCAGTGAAGCCAAGGCGATGGCAACCACCTTCAGCTTCAAGTAGTCTTCAATAAACGTTGCGCCAATCGGACGAAATAGGTCGCTCCAATTGGAATGATATCGTCATTGAAATCATAAGAAGGGTTATGCACAAGGCAAGGGCCAGGGCCATGACCGGGCAGCCTGTGATCTCCACCGCCATTGCCGAGAAACACATAGCAGCCAGGCCGCTCGAGCAGCATAAAGGAGAAATCCTCCGATCCCATGACTGCCGGGATGTCGGTACTGACTTTGTCAGTGCCAACTACTTCGCGCATTACCTCGGTCGCAAATCGTGTTTGCTCCAGATCGTTCACTAGCGCCGGATAGCAGCGTTCGAAGCTCAATGAAACCTGACATGAAAAAGCCATCCCCGCACCGTTTACGATTTCGCCGATTCGGTGCTCTATCATGTCCAGCGTTTCGTTACGGTGCGTGCGCACCGTGCCCGACAGCCACGCCGTCTCGGGAATAACGTTCACCGCATCGCCCCCATGAATCTGGGTCACAGACAGCACGGCAGCATCATCGGGCGTGCGATTCCTCGAAATAACGGTTTGCAAGCCCAGCAGTATATGACCGGCGCACATCAGTGGATCGACGCCCAAATCAGGCTGCGATGCGTGGGCTCCCTTGCCAGTGATGTCAATTCGAAATCGATTGCTTGACCCCATGGCCGGCCCGGCACGAACGCCAAACCGCCCCGGTTCAAAGCCGGGCCAATTATGCAGCCCGAAAACCGCATCACAAGGAAAGCGGGTAAACAAACCATCGTCTATCATGGCTTTAGCGCCAGCCTGACCGCCCTCTTCAGCGGGCTGAAAAATACAATGTACGGTGCCATCAAAGCCGCCGTTCTGTGCCAAATACCAGGCGGCCGCCAACAGCATGGTGGTGTGGCCGTCGTGGCCGCACGCATGCATGCGGCCATCATGGCGCGATCGATGTTCGAACTCGTTCGCTTCATGCATAGGCAAGGCATCCATATCGGCTCGCAATCCGATTGATTGTCGGCTGCTGCCCCGGCGCAATGTACCGACGACCCCCGTCTTTCCCACGCCACAGGCAACCTCGTAACCCCACTCTCGCAAGTGCTCGGCTACCAGGGCTGCGGTCCGATGCTCGTTAAAGCCCAGTTCCGGATGCGCGTGGATATCACGACGAATCTGCCGGAACGCCTCGTTTTGGGCTATGGACGATAGGATGGACGCGATGACGGACATAATTGAACTTCCTTTTCCTTGGTACGCTGGCGCAGACGATGAATGGAACGCCGTCTGCAAATACGCCGTGAACAGATATCACTCAAACTTGAGATTCAAGCCACGCACTTTCTCGGTATCCTGTTTTACCCGTTCGGCCATCGTCTTTTGCTGTTCTGCATCCGCTGCCTCCATCCCAATATCAGACAAGCGCTGCTGCACGTCGGGATTGCTTAACGCAGCCTGCACAGCCAGGGCAAGCTTTTGCTGGCGATCGTCTGCTAAACCAGCCGGCGCGAACAGGCCTACCCATCCGATCATCTCCACATCGTCCAGATATTTGCTTTCGTTGAATACCGGAACATCGGGAAATTCCTTCAAACGTTTAGCCTGAGAGATGCCCAGCGCTTTGATGCGACCGGATTTCAGGTGCTGTACCGCAGTGCTAGGCACCATGACCGCCATATCGACCTGGCCACCCAGCAAGTCATTGATCAATGGAGCAGAGCCTTTATATGGCACATGCAACATGCGCACACCAGCCTTTTGCTGCAGCTCTTCAACCACCACATGCTGCATGGTTCCATAGCCCGGACTGCCGTAAGACAAACTTTGGGGCTTCGCCCGCAACTGCTCGATCACTTCATCCAGGCTGGATTGCGGCAAATCCGCACGTGCCACGAGCATGGGCGTCGAGGAAATCAGCATGCTGACCGGCACAAAATCCGACGCGCGATATGTGACGTTCTCATTCAATACCGGTGCCATTACCATGTCATTGTTGGAACCGGCCAGCAGGGTGTAACCATCGGAGTCTTCCTTGGCTGCTCGTCCCGCGCCGATAGCTCCCCCTGCTCCGCCGGCATTCTCGACAACAATAGTTTGGTGCAGCTCTTGGGACAAATGCGGGGCAAGTATCCGCATCATCGTATCCACCGATCCGCCGGCTGGAAACGGCACGATCACGGTAATAGGCTTGTTCGGATAAGCTGCGGCGTGAGTTGGCCCCGCGACCATCGTAGATACGACAACCATGCCTGCGCTAAACAGCCTACAAGCCCAACTCGTCCTAAAAGAGGCAGCAATGTTATGAGTCATATGTCGTCCTTACCGATGATTTTGTGCTGGCATTGCCCCGGCGCGGGGCTGCATTTTCTTCATGTTGCCGTCGGATAAATTTATGATATAAAGATATTCCTCACTAGCGAAAAATGTGCGGCAGCTATTCCAATAATGAATTCCTCAGCCCAGAGCAGCCCCACCGCCAACGTACTGCTGAACCGCCTGACAGGAAGGCTGCGGATGCGTCAACTGCAGCTGATCATATTGGTCGCGAATATGGGCAGCATTCATAAGGCCGCAAATGTCGCCGCGATGACCCAGTCGTCAGCCACCAAGGCGATTGCCGAAATTGAAAGCATCATAGAGACGCCATTGTTCGAACGTCACGCGCGTGGTGCACGGCCAACCCTCGCCTGCAAGGATCTGTTGCCCCTGCTGCGAAGCATGCTGCAATCGCTTCACCAATGCGCCGAATCCTTATCAGCGAGCCACGCAGGCGTGCAGGGTATCGTTCGAGTGGGTGCTATCAGCCCAGGCATCACCGGCCTGCTGGGATCAGCGCTTCCCGCGTTTCTATCCGGCCATCAGCACGTACGCATCGATTTAGTGGAAGAAACCCAGTCCGGCCTGGTATCCCGATTCGCGGACCATACGCTTGACCTTATAGTGGCGAGGGCGCCCGCGGACCTGGTAGCCGACTGGCGCTTCATCCCCCTGCGCCCCGACCAAAGCATTGTGCTTGCCCATAAAAAGCACCCTTTGGCAGTTGCCGGCCCATTGAAACCCAAACAACTTATTGATTATCCGTGGGTACAAGCGCCGCTGGACAGCCTTACCCATCAGTCAGTCTTGAAACTGTTCTCGGGCTGCGGACGCCTTCCCCAATGCACGCCTCTGACATCTCGATCTCTGCCCGCGACGGTGATGTATATCCTTAATCAACCTCAGACATTGATGATGGCCCCGCGAAGCTATGTGCAGCCATTTCTGGACTGCGACGCGCTGACAAGCCTCGATGTCCCGCACGACGACACGCTACCGCCCATCGGCATGCTGGTTCGAGACGAACCGCGCAATACGGGCTTGGCAGCACTGCGAGATTTTCTGCAAGCTCAAGCCTGCATGTAATCGCGCCGCTGTATAGCCGGTTCATTTCCGCTTACGCATATCGGTCAGTATGCTGAACATGGCTCGTTGCCATCGGCTCCTTCATAATGTCCAGTATAAGACCGGTGGCACCCGAGGATAGGCGCACGCTGCTGGCCGAATTGTTCAAGCCCATCACCCTATTTTGCGTGGAGGGCAATGGCGACGCGCATTTGAAGAATTTTCAGCCTGCTCTACGATGATCCGACTCAAGAGCCACATCTGGCGCCTGTGTACGATGTATGCTGCACCACCGCCTACATGAAATCCGATCAGAACTGGTGGAGGCTGCCTGAAAGTCGCCGGATAGGTCTTCGGGCTGTTCAATATCAAACTCCACACAAGGGCTCAAAGAGAGAAAGGCCGAATTTTCCGGCCTTTTTCTGGTAATCCTCCCAGAAAAGCAACGGTCTTAAAGGTAGAGCTTTCTAACAACAGCACTGAGGAAATTTTGCATGACGACCTCACGCTTTACCGACAGCCAAATCATTCCCATCCTCAAGCAGTCCGAATTGTACTGAGCCAATTCCTAGCTTCATTCCAGATTTGAGGCGGCGACTAATCTGACACGGGGGAGTCTGGGTTTGTAACCTATGTGATTCATTCGGCGCTAATGTGCTGCTCCTCAATGAGCTTAGCCCATCGTTCGGCATCACTCTTTGCGAGGGATTGGAACTCAGCCGGCGTATCCCAAGCGGCACTTAATCCCTGTGCGTCTAGTGCCGCTCTGACATCTTCTTCCTTCATTGCTTTGGCGATATCCGCATTGATTTTTTCGATAATAGGTGCTGGCGTGCCAGCGGGTGCAACAAGTCCGATCCATAACGATGAGTTAAACCCGGGCAGAGCTTCTGACGCAATGGTTGGTATCCCAGGTAGACTGGCGACTGGCTCGGGGCCACTAATAGCCAGGGCTTTGATTTCGCCACGCTTGACGAAGGGCATTAATGAGTTGGGAATGCCGAACATCATACTTACGCGACCTGCGGAGAGATCTGTGACTGCTGGCACCGCACCACGATACGGAACATGTAGAACATTAATATCAGCCATGGATTTGAATAATTCGGCCGTTAAGTGATGCGGTGTTCCTACTCCAGCGGATGCGTAGCTCAGTTTCTCTGGATTGGCCTTAGCGTATGCAATCAGTTCACGTACAGAGTTGACAGGCAAGTTGGAATTTACGGCCAGAAGAATTGGGCCGGTTGCAATGAGTGAAATCAACGCAAAATCTTTCAACGGATCGTAGCCAATACCAGTTTTTTTGTACATGGCTGGATTCATTGTCAACAGATTGTTGGGTGTGATCAGTAAGGTATAGCCATCGGGTGCGGATCGAGCGGCCATACTCGCCCCCAGATTACCTCCGGCTCCAGGCTTGTTCTCCACGACGACAGGCTGATTCCAATATGAACTTAGCTTTTCCCCCAAAATGCGAGCGACGACATCGTTGCTACCGCCTGCGGTGTAGGGGACTATAAAAGTCACCGGGTGGGTCGGGTAGGTCTCCGGGCTTTTAGCCTGGGCCGATGGGACCTGCACCATTGAAAGCAGTATGGCGGCACAGGTAGCGATTGACGTCAGCATCTGATTCAAGTTCATCATTGTCTCCAGTTATCTTATCGTGTTGTCTAGGTTCATCGAGCGCCGCGAACAACATCGGCGATCAAATATGCATCGTCTATGGCATCAGCGCGCCAAGCCACATGGCCATCAGGCCGAACCAATACGAAGCGGCGCTCATAAAGCGCTGCGATGTCCGGCTCCGTCAGCGTCACTATCTCCAAGGGTATTTTTCGGGCCGAGAAAGCCTCAATTAACGCGGCCGCACTATATTCGCCACTGCCGAACTGCAGTAGTACAAAGGACCGGCCGAAGAGATCAAGCGTTGAACGGCCATCCCTCAACCAAGCATGCGGCGCGCGTGAGCCCGGCCGTGCAGTGGGGACGTACGTTCTAAAATCATCGGGCGTCGGAGCGCTGCCATCGGGCACGCAGATCGGTGAGTCGTCATATCTATGGCCGAGCTGCAGTCCCATAGATTCCCATTCCACGCGAGTCGAGTCGCGAAGCCTTTTGCCTATGGCCGCTCGTACGGCAGCGCCTTGTGGAGTGTTATCGCAAACCGCATCAGGTTCCGGCGTATCCTGCCAGGCCTTAAAATTCTGTGTGGAAAAACTGATGTTACGCATGGCGATGGGACGCCTTTCTATTTCATAGCTATTCAATAGATTGGGCCCTCCCCAGCCATTCAGCAGACCCTGCAGTTTCCAACCAATATCGAGTACTTCTTGTATGCCCGTGTTCATTCCCATTCCTCCGGTAGGGGACATCGTATGCGCGGAGTCACCCACTAAAGCTATGCGACCATTCACATAGCGGGTTGCAAGCATCTCACTGCGCCGCCATGGCGTTACAGAAAGAACCTGAAATGGAATGCGGGCTGGATCATCAAGCGTGCCAAACGCCTTGCATACCCAATGGTGAGCATCGAACGTCTCGAGCGGCATTTTGCCCTTGGACCCCAATACTGTCAGGCGCCATGTGTCCGCGCCGTCTACTACGGTGAGGTTGCCCCACATCCCCGTCGGGCCGACGAACATATAGCGTTCACCCTGGCCCATGCGGTGCTGAGCGACTAGATTGGGTGCATGGATAAGGATATTGATCGAATAACTCAGCAGGCGGCCATCCATTTCGATACCGGCCTGCGAGCGCACGAGGCTAGTGGCTCCGTCGCAGCCCAGCAGGTATTGCGCTCGTATCGTTTTCACTTGGTTGTTTTCCAAGTCCTGAGCAACCGCAACCGCGTGGGCTTGCGTTTGTTCAACTCTTTGGAGTTTGTGCTTGAACATGAGGGATGTGAACGAGCTGTCTTGGGCTGCTTGCAGCAAGATGGGTTGAAGCCAGAGCTGGGGGCATCGCTGCTTTTTCTCGGGTGTTTCAGGCGGTGTTGGCGCGTCACGCATGCTGGGATACTTTTCGCGATCTAGCAATAAACCGGTCAGAGACGTGCAAAACACCATTGATAGTTCATAGCTTTCAGGGAAGCCGCAATCGCGGACTTTGCCGGCGATGCCCCATTGCCTGAATGCTTCCATCGTTCGCACAGCCACCAGCCCCGTACGAGGGTGTTCAATGGAGCCGTCGCTTTGTTCTAACAAAATATTTGGAATGCCGCGCTTGCCTAGTTCTATAGCCATGGCCAATCCAACTGGTCCCGCACCGACAACAAGCACAGGGGTTTCGATTATTTCTTGTGTCATTCCTAGCACCTGGAAAGTGAATCATGCAGCACTATGATCGCGGGATGGGATATGCTATGTCCAATCAATATTTCATACTATTGATATTCACGATATGAATATTAAGAACTTCGACCTTAACTTGCTGCGAGTATTCATTGCTATTTACGCGACTCGCAATGTGTCGAAGGCCGCCCAGCAGATCGGTTTGACGCAGGCGGCCATGAGTAATGCCTTGCGGCGTCTTCGTGATCAGTGCGACGATCCGCTATTCGTTCGTTCGAATGGGTCCATGGAACCGACCGTGCTTGCTACGGCACTCGCCCCTTCGGTGAAGGAGGCGCTGAGCGTCATCGAGCGCTCTTTTATTAACTCGCTGGGTTTTGATCCTTGCACCAGCTCCCGGACCTTTCGTTTATTGACTTCGGACGTTGGGGAGCGGGTGGTGTTACCTAAATTGATGGTGGCGCTGGAATCCGTCGCACCCGGCATCTGCGTCGAAGCGTTACGTTTGTCGCATGTGGACTATGCTCAGGCATTACGTTCCGGTGACGTTGACCTGGCGATTGGAAATATTGCTTTCTTGCAGCGTGGGTTTTACCAACAGCTTTTATTCGAGGACAGATATTTATGCATTACCCGCAAAGGCCATCCAAGTGTGCGTGGAGAATTGACTTTAAGCGCTTATCTAGCTGAAAGCCACGTCGTATCATTGGCGGGCAGCACCGATAGCTTGGTTGAAAGCGCCTTGGCCTCCATGCAACGGCGGCGCAATATCAAGCTGACAGTCACACATTATTATGGGGCTTCGGCCATCGTGGCTGAGTCAGACCTAATCGCTACCGTACCGGAGAACGCCGTGTCGGCCATGCCCACTTTACAGAAGCTGCCGCTTCCCTTTGCTGTTCCAAACGCTCGGGTGCGGCAATTTTGGCATAGGCGCGCCCATAAGGATCCAGCTAACCAATGGTTGCGGGCTTTGATTTCAGGGCTTATTAAGAATTGAATCAGATATAGCGCCAGTCATTTAGCCGTCGTTCCCCATATAACGTGCGCGAGGCCTCAGCATGGCACCCGACAGTCGCTGCTCAGCAGCATGCGCAATCCAGCCAGCACTTCTGCTAAGAGTATGCAGGAATGCGGCGCTACCGCATGGCAAGCCGAGAGACATGGAAAAGATGACCAGCGCAGCAAAGAGGTTCGGGTATTGGGACGTGTTCTGGTAAGTACGTTCTACGAACTTCAGCAGTTTCGTCCGTATGTGCGATGTTCCATCCAGTGTAGTTAGTTGTTCAAGGATAAGCTCTGCCCGCGGGTCCTTGGTATATAGAGGGTGATAGAAACAAGGAATATTCAGCTTGGTGCCGGCGCTGCCATCGAAGTTGCTCAGTATAGATTGCAAGTATGATTCCAGGTGAGCCGCTCCCCCCATCTGCATTGGTCCTGATTGCGCCATCAGAGCAGCTGCGACGCAAGAATACAAGCCTGCGCCTGTAGAGGCACTCATACGTGCACAAAAAGTGGGGGTGGAAAGTTCGTTGTCAACACTCAGCACGAGTGCGACATTCAGCGCCTGCTGGATGCTGGTACTGTTCTTGTCCTTATCCAGGCCGAATCCTTTAAGCAACCGCTCGGCGACAAATTCTCCAGGCTTGCGGGGTTGAAAGACGCGTTTCGGGCCAAAGTATCCACAGATGCCAGCGAATGCATTCAGTAGACGAATACCGGATGGCCGTGCCTCCGAGTGTTGCAGATCGTTGCCATGGAGCTGTTCTTCAGTTGCCAGCTCCACTGCAATATGAGCCAGGATGCCCAGCAAAGAGCCAGTTGATAAAGGAACCTTAACTAGTTTACGGACGTAGGCGGAATTCATTGGGCCAACATCGTTCCATGGCAGATCTTGTAGTGGCGGCATCCCTGTCCAAATCAAATCTGCTGTGTACTCGAGCGTGTGTCCGTCGCGAGCGAGCTCTGTCGCAAGACGGCCACGGTAACGCGGCCCGGCGTCGGTGATATCGCAAACCCAGGTTTGAACCACCGGATCTCCGTACCGCAGGCTCGGTGCGATGCTTGGGCCGCCCGATCTCACGCCTGCGCGCGTCTTCAGTTTTTCAATATCTGACTTCCTGTATAGGTGAGTCCTTTTTCCAGGTTGAGATAGGGTGCGTATCAGCCCTCTGCTGACATAGGTGTAGAGCGATTCTCTCTTGATTCCTAATATGGCCAAAGCAGCTTCGCGATCTATGTACTCGACATCATTGACGGCGCGAGCGCCTGCCTTCAACGCCGTTTTCGCTCGTGTTTCCGACTGATCTGGGCGGTTCATATTGTTTCCTTCAAGGCTGCTCTGCGTTAGTGGTTATAGCTGCTGCTGTTAGTTGCGAAAAAGCTCTTAAAACATCGATTATATAGTCGATCTATACATCGATCGACCATGTGCTTAGAATCGATCCTACCAACTGATCTTGCTAGTCAAACCCTGATATGGAGACGTAACATGGAAACAGCCACTACCCAGCTTAAACAACTTGGCCCCCGCTTCGAACTTACTCGGAAAGATTTGCTCAATGCTCGCCATCTTCCTGGAGGGGTATATAGCTCACCTGAAATATACGAGCTGGAAAAAGAGCGGATATTCATGACGCACTGGCTATCCGTTGGTCGAGTCGACGAAATACCAAACGTCGGAGATTACATGACCTTCGATGTGATGAATGAGCCTATATTGATTTCACGGCCTGCGGAGGACGAGATTAATGTCTGTATGAACATGTGCCTGCATCGGGGCGTTGCCGTCGCAAGCGGATGCGGGCACGCCAAGGATTTCAGTTGTCCCTATCATGCATGGCTCTTCGACGTGGGAGGAAAATTGATCGCAGCCCCTGGCATGAAGGAGTCAGAAGTAGACCTCAGTGGCGCCCGTCTCAAACCCCTACCGGTGAAAATTTGGCGTGGCTGGATCTTTACTAATTTCTCGGAGAATCCTAGGCCTTTCGAGGAGTTTATCGATACATACGAAAAGAAGCTGTGGTGGTTCCAATCCGGTGAATGTAAAACAGCACACAAAGTTGAAATAGACATAAAGTGCAATTGGAAGTTTCTAGTAGAAAATCTGATCGACATTTATCACGTTGGAGTGATCCACAAAAGCACCTTCGGCGGATTCGTTAAGGGCGAGAAGATTAAGTTCAACTTGGAGAAGGATGGCGGGTGGCATACGCAGTACGAAGCACGGCCGCATTCTAAATCGGGCGAGCAAGTCTTTCCGACTCTGCCATGGGCGCAAGACAAGTCCTCTGGGATTGCCTGCAAGGCGGGCATTTATCCAAACCTGAATCTTTCAATGCGTGCAGACAGCTTGCGCATGTGGCATGTTTGGCCTACCTCCCCCGGCACAACACGGATTGTTTGTTATCTATTGTTCCCTGAGGCTGCATTTTCGATCCCCAACTTCGACGAGGAATTGAAGAAGTACAGTGGGTTCGTTGAGCAGATTGTCTATGAAGACGCGGCGATGGTTGAGTCACTGCAAAATGCTTCAGGCTCAAAATTTTTCAAGCCCGGGCCTATGGCTCCATTGGAAGAGGCTTTGCACCACTTGGAGAACCATTATATTGACGTCATGGTGGGAGAATGATAATGACACAGCAATGGGTTGCAGTAGCGACATGTTCTGATATCAGTGAGGACGATACTTACGCAGTCGAGGTTGATGGAAGGCCGATTTGCCTCTACAACGTCGCTGGCGAGTATTTTGCAACGGACAACAAATGCACGCATGGTGATGCAGACTTATCGGATGGCCTAATTCAAGACGGACATTTGATCGAGTGTCCGTTACACGAAGGAACGTTCGATATACGCTCTGGAAAACCCATGCGTGCACCCTGCGTCGAGGCTATACGTTGCCATAAGGTTCGCGTGCAACAGGGCGTCATCTACCTTCAGCTCGAAAATTAGGGGTGGAGCATGAGAACGATCGTAGTTGGCGCAGGACAAGCCGGTGCCTGGGTTGCGAGGACATTAAGGGAGCTCGATCCACATGAGTCTATTATCTTAATTGGCAGCGAAACCGACGCCCCCTATGAACGTCCTTTACTGTCGAAAGATGTTCTAGTGGGCAAAGCTGAGGCGCCGCCCTGCTTGCTCACGGTAGAGCAGGCGGAAAATCTAAATATTATGATGCGGCTCGGATTATCTGTTTTGGCGATCGACCGATTGGCCAAGTCGCTGACACTTTCCGACGGCACCACTCTGGACTATGACAGGCTCGTCCTTGCAACAGGTGGGCGACCGCGAGTGCCTGAGTTGGCCGGTATAGATTTGGCTGGCGTGCATACACTGCGTACGATGAGTGACGCCCGACGTCTCAAGAGCAGCTTGCGAGCGGAGAAACGCCTTTTGGTTCTTGGTGGCGGGTGGATCGGTTTGGAGGTGGCCGCTTCAGCGAGATCATTGGGTTTACACGTTACCCTCATAGAGGGTGGTGATCGCTTGTGTGCACGTTCAGTGCCTCACGAAATTTCGATGTTTCTGCTTGAACGACATACTCGTGAAGGTGTGGACGTGCAGTTAAATGGATCATTGATCTCTATCAGCAAGTCAAAGCACGGCAAGTTGTTAGCCATGACCCACCAGGGCATACAAGAATTTGATTCTATTGTAGTGGGCATTGGACTACAACCGAACACTGAACTGGCAAAGGCCTCCAATCTTAGCGTAGATAACGGTATTATTGTTGATACCTATGGACGTACTTCCGACCCCAGTATCTTCGCGGTCGGCGACGTCACCAACCAATCCTGTTCCTGGATGAATGCTCCACCTGGTACGAGGGTTCGTCTTGAATCATGGGCAAACGCGCAGAATCAAGGCATAGGTGTGGGTCGGGCATTAGCTGGACTGGAGCCCCAGCAACAGGAATTGCCATGGTTCTGGTCGGATCAATATGATGTGAACCTCCAAGTGCTTGGTATGCCCGACAATCAAGCGCTGACGGTGCGCCGGGGAAGTCAACACGAGGAGAGATTTTGCCTGTTTCAGTTTGTAGACAGCCGTTTACATGCTGCTGTAGCTGTGAATATGCCACGTGAACTAAAGCTAGCCAAGCGCTGGATGACTGCAGGGGTGAATCCAAGTCCTGCAGAGTTGAGCGATCCCGATTTTAGGATTGATAAGTTTAGGCCGGTGACGGCTACATGAAAGGCCGCTTGAACAATGCATAACCGACATATCGAAAGCCAGCAGGCTCTGTCAGAGCATACGTGAGGTTCCTCCGAAAAAACGGACATCATCACGATAGGCGTGATGTTGATTATTGAGGGAGACGTCGAATGCAAAAACGGCGCAGGTATACAAAGGCTTATAAGGACGATGCAATTCGGCTTGCTATGCAATCAGGAATTAGCCAAGCGCAAGTTGCCAGGGATCTGGATATTAATGCTGGACTACTGAATCGCTGGGTGGTCGAAGCTCAGAGAGCCAACGGTAGCTCACCGGAGTCCCAGGTTGATTATTCTTCTGACGAGAAACTCCAGCGCATGCAAGACAAACTGGACAAGGTCAGAACCGAGCGTGACATACTAAAAAAGCGCTCTATGTTCATTAAGTCAATGACTGACATGCAGCGTCAGATACCTGCATACCACTCATAGCCGCGATCTTCCCAGTAACCGCCTCGGCCACCCCACAAGGTGTCGAAGGCAGAGACAACTTCAATTCGCATCAGGTACTTCGCGTGCTTGTAGCCCAGTTGTCGTTCAACCCTGAGGCGTAGTGGCGCGCCGTGCGCCACGGGAAGGTTCTTGCCGTTCATGGCATAGGCAAGGATCGTCTGAGGGTGATAAGCATCGAGCAGATCAATGCTCTCGTAATAGCGCCCGCTGCCATCAAACGTTTTCTCGCGCTGGTAGAGGCTGAACGAAGCCCCCTACTCCACCGTCACACTCTTGGCCAGATTCCTCGGCTTGTCCACATCCGTTCCTCTCGCGCAGGCCGTGTGATACGCCAGCAGTTGCAGCGGGATGGTATGCAGGATGGGTGAGAGCTTGCCATAGTGCTCGGGCATGCGGATGACGTGTATGCCTTCGCTGTTGGTGATCTTGGTATCGGCATCGGCGAAGACGTAGAGCTCGCCGCCGCGCGCATGGACTTCCTGCATGTTGGACTTGAGCTTTTCCAGCAGCTCATCGCGCGGGGCGATGGTGACGACGGGCATGGCTTCCGTGACCAGTGCCAGGGGGCCATGCTTGAGTTCGCCGGCAGGATAGGCTTCAGCGTGGATGTAGCTGATTTCCTTGAGCTTGAGCGCGCCTTCCAGTGCTATCGGGTAATGCATGCCGCGCCCCAGGAAGAGAGCATTTTCCTTGCTGGCAAAGCGGTCTGCCCAGGCCATGATCTGGGGTTCCAGCGCAAGCACGGCGCCAATGGCGACGGGCAGGTGGCGCAGGGACTTGAGCATGGCGTCTTCCTGCGCGTCGCTCAGATGGCCTTTGGTCTGTGCCAGCGCCATGGTGAGCAGGAACAGGCCTGTCAGCTGGGTGGTGAATGCCTTGGTCGAGGCAACACCGATTTCAACGCCCGCACGGGTAATGTAGTTCAGCTTGCACTCGCGCACCATGGCGCTGGTGGACACATTGCAGATAGTCAGTGTGTTTTCCATGCCAAGGCTGCGGGCGTGCTTGAGCGCAGCCAGCGTGTCGGCAGTTTCGCCCGACTGGGAAATAGTGACAACAAGCGTGCGTGGGTTGGGCACACTGTCACGGTAGCGATATTCGCTGGCGATCTCGACGTTGACGGGGATCTTGGCGATGGACTCTATCCAGTAGCGCGCGGTCAGGCCGGCGTAGTAGCTGGTGCCGCATGCCAGGATGAGGACGTTGTCGATGTCCTGGAATACCTTGTAGGCCCCGTCGCCGAAGAGCTCGGGGTTGACGCTTTCGATGTTCTGCAGGGTATCGCCGACGGCGCGGGGCTGCTCGAAGATTTCTTTCTGCATATAGTGACGGTAAGGCCCCAGCTCGGCGGCGCCGGTGTGCGCCTGTACCGTATGCACTGCGCGCTCAATCGGCTGGCCTGCGGCATCAATGATCCAGACACGGCCAAGCTGCAGGTCAACCACGTCGCCATCTTCCAGATAGATGATCTGGTCAGTGGTGCCGGCCAGAGCCAGTGCGTCAGAAGCAAGAAAGTTTTCGTTCTCGCCACGGCCAACGACCAGGGGCGAGCCATGGCGCGCGCCGACGACACGGTGCGGCTCGTCGCGGCAGAAAACGGCAATGGCATATGCGCCGGTCAGGCGGCGTGTGGCTTGCTGGACCGCCTCGAAGAGGTCGCCGCTGTACAGATGGTCTACAAGGTGGGCGATGACTTCGGTGTCGGTCTGGCTGGTGAACACATAGCCAGCGGCCTGCAGTTCAGCGCGCAGCTCATCATGGTTCTCGATGATTCCATTGTGCACGAGCGCGATGCGGGACTCACCTTTGCCTGGTCCGGAAAAATGCGGATGGGCGTTATGGGTGGCTGGCGCGCCGTGGGTAGCTCAGCGGGTGTGGGCGATGCCGGTGAAGCCCTGGATACCTTCTTGTGCAACCTGGTCCTGGAGCTCGGCAACACGATGCGTGCTGCGGGCGCGGCGCAGTTTGCCGTCGGCATGCACGGCAACACCGCAGGAATCGTAGCCACGGTACTCAAGGCGCTTGAGGCCTTCAAGAAGAATGGGGGTGATGTCACGTTGCGCAACGGCGCCGACGATACCGCACATAAGAGCGCTCCAGCAAAAATGATGAAAACGCTGGTATTGTGCGCGGAAGAGAAAGAAATTTGATTTCTTATTTGTGGCTGCTATGTTATTTTATTTCTGTCACATAAATCAGTGCAATTTTATTTCATATTAATATCTTTTCTTCACTGTAATGTCAGATTCACCTGATATTCCTGCGCTTGACGACCTCGATCGACGCATTCTGGAACAATTGCAGACAGACAGTTCCCTGACCAACCAGGAGCTGGCCCGGCGCGTGCATGCGTCGGCGCCCACCTGTCTTCGCCGGGTACGGCGGCTCGTGGAGGTAGGCATCATCCACAAGCAGGTGGCATTGGTGAACCCGGAAAAAGTGGGCAGCAGCCTGACCGCCATCATTGAGATCACGCTGGATGTGCAGACGAGCGAGGCTTACGATGCGTTCGAGGCAAACATTGTCGGTGTGCCTGAGGTGCTGCAGTGCTATCGCGTGTCACCCGGGCCGGATTTCATTGTGATCGCCCAGTTGCGCGACATGCCTGCCTATCACGCGATGGCGCACCAGGTATTCACGTCGCAGGCGAATGTACGCAATATAAGGACGTTTTTCTCGATAAACCGGGCAAAGTTCGAGACACGCTCGGTGATTGCAGGCAATTAGCACGGCGCCCGGCATGCATGCTCCAGGCTCGTACGAGTAGCCACAGTTCACGCGCCCGACGCGCCCGGCACGACTGTGCTCTAGGCCCTTGCGCCGCCATGCCTGGCCCGCCGGGCCTGCTCGTAAATGCCGATATATCGTGCCGCCATAATGGCCGGGTCATGCTCGCGCCGCACATAGTCTTGCGCCCTCTCTGTCATGCCAGCCTTCAGGGGCTTGTCTGACAGCAGCCGGTCCATGGCATCAGCCATGGCGGCATCGTCGCCGACCTCGCACAGCAGGCCGCGCCCTTCGGCCAGCGTCTGCGCCAGCCCGCCCGTATTGGTGGCAACCACCGGCACGCCATACAGAAAGGCGTCCAGCACGCTGGTACCCAATGCTTCATGGCGCGAAGCCAGCACAAACACGTCCATGATGCGATAAAGATCCTCGACACCTGGCTGGAATCCGGCAAATACATAATGGTCTCCCAGGCCCAGTTCCCGGTGCAGGGCCTGGGCTTCGGCCTGTGCATCTCCGTCCGCGCCCAGATGAAGGAATACGAAATCATCGCGGGTCTGACGCAGGCGGTGGACGGCACGCAGCAGTGTGCAGGGGTCTTTCTCGCGGGTGAGCGCTGCAGCGGTGGCCAGCACGCGGCGGCCATGCAACGCGTGCGTCTCGACGAAGGACTGGAGATGATCGCGGTTCAAGGGTCGGAATTTGACAGCGCTGGGAATCACGCGCACATCCAGGCCCATGCGGCGCGGCTCGGCGGCAGCCGCCTCGCTGATGGCGACGAGGGCGTCCACATGCTTCCATTTCCACCCCGTGCGCTGTTCACGTTTTCGCGGGACGGGAAAGGCGGTGCGCCGGGTGAACACGCAAGCGCCTAGGCGCCCCCTGAGCAAGGCAAGCCAGGTGACCATATTGGCGGTCTGGGCGTGCAGAATGTCGTAGTCGCGGCCATGCCGCAACAGGTATGCGAAAACGCCGGGAACCGCAGCGATGGCATGCACCCTAAAGCCAGCTTGTGCTGCCTGCCCAGCCAGCTCCCCACCCTTGCGCGCCAACAGCTCGACATCATGCCCTGCTTCACGCAACTGCGTCATGGTCATAAGTGTCTGGCGTTCGCCGCCGCGCCAGCCGCGCTCAAAGTTCAGCTGAAGAATATTCATGGCATCGGGGATGCGGGTAGCGTAGGGTTTGATGAGCGGGCTCCTCATGTGTGCCTGTTCCTACAGATCGAGATCAGCAACAGGGCTGAAGTAGCGTGCAATGTTGATGCCCATGGCTGTCAGCGCGCAGACGATGGATACCGAGACGCCTATGGCGACGCCATGATTCTGGCTCAAGGTAAAGGCAACGCCAACCAGGGCCGTGCCAAAGCTCTGGCCAAATACGCGTGTGGTCGCCTGCATGGCCCCCGCCGCACCGCTACGGTTGCGGGGCGCGCCAGCGAGCAGCGCCCGGTTGTTGGGGGTCTGGAAAAAGCCGAAGCCGACACCGCCCAGCAGCATGGCAAGCATGGGCCACATAAAGATAACATCCGCAGGCAGCAGCAGGAGCAGGAATATCCCTAACGCCATGGCTCCGGCGCCAATGCCGCACAAAACCGCCACCGGGGATCGTCCGGACATATAGCCTGCCACAGGCGCCATGACAGCGACGCCCACGGACCATGCGCCCAACAGCAGGCCAACCTCCGCGTATGAATAGAGCATGGTCTGCTTGAAATAGAACGGCAGGGAAACAAACGCCGCCATCTGGGCGGCAAAGGAAAACCCGGAAGCTCCGACCGCGTAAGCAATGGGCGTAATCCGCAACAAATCCACAGGCACGATGGGCGCGGTCTGGCCGCGCGAACGCCGTACCAGCGCCCACCCCGCCAGCGCCGCCCCGACCAGGCACAAGGCCGCCAGCGCGGGTTCGCTGACCAGCGCGTCCAGCCCCGCAATCGTCAGCCCGAAGAAGGGAATGCTGAGCAGGCAGGCGACCCAGTCGAAACGGCCAGCGTTGCGCGGCACGTCAGGCAACTGGCGTACACCGAAGAAAGCGATGACGCAGATGGGAACATTGACCAGAAAAATCCAGTGCCAGGACGCGGCGGCGACGATGAAGGCGCCTATGGTGGGCCCCAGCACCGACATGACGCCCACGACCATGGCATTCAGGCTGATGCCCATGGCCAGCTTGTTAAGTGGATAGATGTTGCGAACAAGGCCGCCGAACAGGCACATGAGCATGGCGGAGCTCAGCCCCTGGGCCATGCGCGAAGAGATCAGCCAGGTCAGCGACGTGGCTGCGGCGGAGGCCAGCGAGGACACCAGGAACAGCGACATGCCCAGTGCGAACATGCGCCGGAAACCTATGCGCTCGGCCACGGCGGACAGCGGCAGCAGCGATACAACCACGACAAGGCTGTAGGCGATGACCACCCACACGACGCGTGCCGGGTCAATGTCCAGAACGCGGGCGATTTCCGGCAAGGCCACGTTGACCATGGAGGCATCGAGCACAGTGACGGTCAACGCCAGCAGCAGGGTGGCAGCCGCCCAATGGCGTCGCGGAATCTCCAGCCCATCAGGCAGGCAGTGCGAGGACTGCGGTCCTTTTTTCCTGCCCTGCCTGTCACGCGGCTCCGGCGCTGTGTTCACGGCACGACCATCCAGCGAGGCGGCAGCGCCTGAATCGGAACTGCGTGCATGCCCGCGGCTGCCGGACTGCTCCGACCGGCTTGCCGCTTCATCGGAATTCAGATGGAGTATATCGTGGTCAATCACTTCAGGATTTCTTGACGGGACGGCTCCAGCCTTCGATGGTTTTCTGCGCAGGACGGGAAATGGTGAGCTGCCCGGCAGGCGCATCCTTGGTCAGGGTCGTGCCGGCCCCCAGCGTGGCGCCCTTGCCTACCTTGACGGGCGCGACAAGCTGGGTGTCTGAACCGATAAAGGCGTCATCTTCAATGACGGTAAGGAATTTGTTGACGCCGTCATAGTTGCAGGTGATGGTGCCCGCGCCGATGTTCACGCGCGCACCGATTTGCGCATCACCGATATAGGCCAGATGATTGGCCTTGGAACCTTCGCCCAGAACGCTTTTCTTGATCTCGACGAAATTGCCCACGTGAGCGCTGGCGCCGACATCCGCGCCGGGACGAAGGCGGGCGTATGGGCCTATGCGGGCATCCTGGCCAACACGGGCCTGCTGCACATGGCTGAATGCCTCGATCTGTGTGGCCTGCCCAATGACCGCATCGCGAATGACGCAGTGCGGGCCAATGCGCACGCCATCCGCCAGCTCAACCTTGCCCTCGAAGACGCAGCCGACGTCGATGAAAACATCCCGGCCGCAGGTGAGGGAACCGCGCAGGTCAAAGCGGGCCGGATCGGCCAGCGTAACACCCTGTTCAAGCAGGCGGCGGGCCTGCTCGGCCTGCCAGAGCCGCTCGAGCTGGGCCTGCTGGACACGGCTGTTCACACCCAGCGTTTCCCAGGAGGCGCCTGGCTGGGCGGCATGAACCGGCACGCCATCGGCAACAGACAGACCCACGATGTCGGTCAGGTAATACTCGCCCTGTGCATTGTTGTTGTCGATGCGGGCAAGCCAGTCTTTGAGACGGGCGGTGGGCGCGGTCAGGATGCCAGTGTTGACCTCATTGATGCGCTGTTCTTGCGCAGTGGCGTCTTTATGTTCGACGATACGTTCCACCTCGCCGCGATCATTGCGCACGATGCGGCCATAGCCGGTGGCGTCCTGCAGCACCTCGGTCAGCACAGCCATGCCGCCGGCACGGGCATCAAGCAGCCCTCGCAGGGTTCCGGGCTGCACCAGGGGCACATCACCATACAGGACGAGCGTGACATCGTCGTCACCGCCTTCCACCAAATAGGGAACAGCCTGCTGGACGGCGTGGCCTGTGCCCTGTTGGGGGCTTTGCAGCGCAAAGGCAATTTCCGGACGGTCAGCAAAGGCTTCACGCACGCTATCGGCACCGTGGCCGACCACGACAATAATACGGTCAGGATTCAGTTCGCGCGCGTTATCCAGTACGTGGGCCAGCATGGGCTTGCCCGCCAGGGGGTGCAGGACCTTGGGCAGGTCGGACTGCATGCGCTTGCCGAGGCCGGCAGCCAGGATGACGATGTTCAGCATGGAAACCTAAAAGCTTTTTATGGGGAAGCCTAGATCATACACAGCGCATGTGCTTTCGTGCATGACAGCCAGGCTTCCAGACGCAAAGCTTTGTTTCCGGTCCCTTGTCCTCATTGCCCGCCCGCTCGGGCCGGAGGACGGGCACGCTAAGCCTGCGGATCGGTCTTGCGGGATCCCTTGCGCGCTGCCGTGGTTTTGCGGGCCGGCGCCTTGCGTGCGGCGGCCTTGCGCGCCGTCCTGGGGGCTGCGCTGGCTGCCTTCGGCGTCTTTTTGCCCAGAGTGGTTTCCGCCGCAGCCGTGCCGCCCGGGGGCACGGCCTCTGCCGCCTGAAGCGTGGCCGCGGTGGCGGCGGCAAGGTTGTCGAATTGCTGCTGCACCATGTTCCACCAGTTCTGCGAGGCGGCCAGAGCCTGGGCCGCCACATCTGGCGACATTCCGGGCACGGCGCCGGCTGCGCTGTCGCCGCCAGCCTGGGCGCCCTCCGCGCCGGGCGTTGCCTGCTTCGGGGCATCGCCACCCGCCGCAGGCGCGGCTTCGCCAGGGCCAGTACCTTGCCCGCTACCCGCTTTCTTGCCCTGTGCGGCGGCTCCCTTGCCCCAGAGCGCCTCAAAGGCATTCGGCGAAGGCGTTTCGGCGCCGCCCATGAACGATTTGAGCGTGGCGATGGTGGAGCGCTGGACCTCCAGGCCCTGGATGGTGCTGGTCAGCATGGACAGGTTCAAGCGCAGCCAGTTCTCGACGGCCCGCAGGTCGCTGATGCGGCGGTCAAGGTCTTCGACCGACATAGGCACGCCAAGATTGGACTCGAGGCCGCCCGCCCCCGCCAGCCCCTGCCAGGCCTGGCGCATCATTTCCATGCTGGCGATCAGCGGATTGGATGCCATGTCCCCGCTCTGGCCTAGCCCGGGAAGCACGAATGGATTCTGGTTCTGGTTTTGCATGGCGAGCCTCCGTATGCGCAAGTGTCCCGGTCAGTGGCCCGGGCCTCTATTTACTTGAATGACAAGATTAAACCGAAGCCGGAGCGCCGTCCACGTGGGGCTTGCCCGCCCCCCGGACGGCCCTTGGCCTACAATCGCCCTATCCGCCTGGAATCTGGAAGGAGTTCCACATGAGCACTGGCCAATGGATCGTCCTGGCCCTCTTTGCGGGAGGCCTGGCCTGCTCGCTGACCCTGTTCTGGTGGCTGGTCCGCAGCGTGCGCCGCGACCGTCGCCGCCACATCGAACCGCACGACACCGCCGGCTGAGTCGCCGCGCGGGCCTGCGTGCGCTGCAATCCCTTACAAGTTGCGGTAATCTAGCAGCTTCGACTTGCTCTTTCTTGGCACACTGGCCTTTCTATGGATTCCTATTCTTTACCCTACACTTTTTCGCAGCGCGCGCAACAACTTACCAGCTCGACCATCCGAGAAATCCTGAAAGTCACAGAGCGCCCCGAGGTCATTTCCTTTGCCGGCGGCCTGCCTTCCCCAAAAGGCTTTCCCGTCGCCGCTATCCGCCAGGCTTTTGATCGCGTGCTGGAGCAGTCGCCCCAATCCGCCCTGCAATATGGCCCCACCGAAGGTTATGCGCCCCTGCGCGCATGGGTGGCGGAAGATCTCAAGCGCACCGGCGCTGACGATGTCTCGCCCGATGAGGTGCTGATAGTCTCGGGATCGCAGCAGGCGCTGGACATGCTTGGCAAGCTGTTCATTGACGCGGGCAGTAAAGTGCTGGTCGAGGCGCCCAGCTACCTGGGCGCCCTGCAGTCGTTCTCGATGTTCTCCCCGGTGTACGAGTCTGTGCCCACCGACGCGGGCGGAATGATCCCGGAAAGCCTGACCCCGGAGCGCGCGGCTGGCGCACGCTTCATCTATGCGCTGCCGAATTTCCAGAACCCCACAGGCCTGACGCTGGATCTACCGCGTCGCCAGGCGCTGGTGGAGCGCTGCGCGGCGCTGCAGGTCCCCATTATTGAAGACGATCCCTATGGTGAGCTGCGCTACGCTGGCGAACCGCAGCCTGGCCTGCTTGGGCTGGGCCGCAAGGTGGGGGCCACCGTGATCCGCCTGGGTACGTTTTCCAAGGTGCTGTCCCCGGGCCTGCGCCTGGGCTATATCGTGGCCCCGCGCCCCATCATCGCCAAGCTTGTGCAGATCAAGCAGGCGACTGACCTGCACACAGCCACGCTCACCCAGATGGCTGTGTACGAGGCGGTCAAAGACGGTTTCCTGGCCGAGCATCTGCCGGTCGTGCGCCAGCTCTATAAAGAGCAGTGCGGCTATATGCTCGACGCCATGGAAAACGAATTTCCCGACTCCGTGTCCTGGACGCGCCCCGAAGGCGGCATGTTCATCTGGGTCACGCTTCCCGCGCATATTGACAGCGCCGAACTGCTGGGCCGCGCCATCCAGCGCAATGTAGCCTTTGTGCCGGGCGCATCCTTCTTCGCGGGCGCCGAAGTACATTCGAACACCCTGCGCCTGAGCTTTGTAACCGTATCAGAGGAAAAAATCCGCGAGGGCATCGCCATACTTGGCCAGCTCATCAAGGAAAGCTGACGTATGACGGGGGGCGAAAGCCCCCGCACCTTATTTGCAATGACACCTGCCGCACAAGACCCCAACCCGCAATCAACGGAAACGTCCGCGCAACGCCCGCCCGATCTTTCCGACATGCGCCCTGACGACTGGGTGGAACGCTGGCTGCCCCGCTCATGGGGCCCGTATGCCCGCCTTTGCCGCCTGGATCGCCCGGTCGGCACATGGCTGACGCTGCTGCCCTGTCTCGCCGCGCTGGTGCAGGCGGCCGACGGCTGGCCCACCCTGCTGCGCATCTTCATTTTTTCGCTGGGCGCACTCATCATGCGCGGCATAGGCTGCTGCTTCAATGACATTTTCGACCGCGACTTCGATCATCAGGTGGAGCGCACGCGGTTCCGTCCGCTGACCAGCGGGCAGCTGACACTGCGCAACGCGCTGTGGTTTGTCTTCGGCCAGCTGGCCGTCTGCGCCGTGCTGCTCTTCTGGATCAACGAGTACAGCCGCTGGCTGGCTGTCGCGCTCGTGCCCATCGTCATCATCTATCCGCTATGCAAGCGCTTTACCTACTGGCCGCAGGTCGTTCTGGGCATCGGGTTCAACTGGGGCATGCTGATGGCCTGGTCGGACACGCAGAATATCGTCCCTCCTGGCGCGATCGCGATGTGGCTGGGCGCGGTGCTGTGGCAGGTCGGCTATGACTCCATCTATGGCTATGTCGATATGCGCGACGATCTCAAGCTCGGGCTGCATTCGACGGCGATGCGCTTCGGCGACAATGGCCGGACCTGGATCAGCGGGTTCTATATTGCCACCATCGCGCTGTGGGCATATGGCGGCGCAAGCATGGGCATGGCCTGGCCGTACTTTCTGGTGGTAGCGGCTATCGCCGCGCATTTCGCCTGGCAGATGCGCGTCTTCAGCGTCGACCGGCCTGATCGCAGCTTCATGCTGTTTCGCGCCAATATGGCCGTGGGCGTGATGCTGCTGGCGGCCGCGCTGGCTGGGACAGTACTGCCTGTATGACGCAAGCGCCCGCCGCGTCGGGCTCCCGGAATAATCAACAACGACCGTCTGCATGACGGCGAGGGGATGAAATGAGCAGTTTTCTGGAATACCTTGCCACCGCGCTGTTTGCGGTGGCGATCATCCACACCTTCTCGGTGCCGGTCTTTGCCCGGCTGGCCCACCGGAATAGCCCGCATGCGGGGCTGTGGCACCTGCTGTCCGAGGTGGAGGCGGTATTTGGCGTATGGGCCTGTGTGCTGCTGGCATGCATGGCGCTGGTGGCCGGCATGGACACCATGGTCGAATATGTGGATACGCGCAACTTCACCGAGCCGGCCTTCGTGTTCGCGATCATGGTCATCGCGGCCAGCCGCCCCATTCTCGAGCTGGTAAGCCTGATGGTGCGCGGGCTGGCGCGCATTCTTCCCCTGCGCCGCGAACTGGCCATGTATTTTGTCACCATGTCGTTCGTGCCGCTGTCGGGCTCTTTCATCACCGAACCCGCAGCCATGACACTGGCGGCGCTGCTGCTGCGCGACGCGTACTTCAGCCGGCCAGGACAGGCAGGGTTCAAGTATCTGACCTTGGGCGTACTGTTCGTCAATGTTTCCATCGGCGGCGTGCTGACGGCCTATGCCGCGCCTCCGGTACTGATGGTGGCGCATACCTTCAACTGGGACACCGCCTACATGGCCACGCATTTCGGCTGGCGAGCCGCCCTGGCGGTATGCATCAATGCGGGTCTGCTCACCATCATCTGCCGCAAGCATCTGCTCAACGGAGACATCGGGCGCGATGAGCAGCCCACAGCGCGGCCGCCTGTTCCGTTTATTGTGATTGCCATCCATACAGCCTTCCTGGTTGGCGTGGTGCTGTCCGCACACCACCCCGTACTCTTCCTGGGCTTCCTGATGCTGTTCATCGGTTACGCCCACGCATACTCGCGCCACCAGAATCCCCTGCTGATACGCGAGGGCCTGATGGTTGGCTTTTTCCTGGCCGGGCTCGTGCTGCTGGGCGGGTTGCAGCAGTGGTGGCTGCAGGATCTGCTCGCCGGTCTGTCGCCCGTCGTCCTGTACTGGGGCGCGACCGCGCTGACGGCCATCACTGACAATGCCGCCCTGACCTATCTGGGTTCGCTGGTCACAGGCACCGATGAAGCCTGGCGCTATATGCTCGTGGCAGGGGCCGTCACAGGCGGCGGCCTGACCGTCATTGCAAACGCCCCCAACCCGGCAGGCTTCGCGATCCTGAAAGGCTGCTTCCCGGACGGCGCCATTTCCCCGCTCAAGCTGCTGGGCTCGGCAGCGATTCCCACCCTGGTCGCCGCCAGCATGTTCATGCTGCCCAAATCGTTCTAGGCGGCAGGCAGAGGGCGGACTGCGGATGCGCCCGGCGCGCAAGGCCTCTTGCATAAGCCGCATTCCGCCCCCATTCTTCATAAATGGCCCCACGCCGGGACCGCAGCATATCGTTCCCGGCAAAAAAGGCTAAAATCATCGTTTTTGCGCCTCACCGCGTTTTCCCGTTCCAACGCAGGGTAGGCGGTCTCAGGCGCGTATCATCAAGAACTCTTTCGGGATTTCTGTCGTGCCTATCTATGCTTACAAGTGCAGCGCCTGTGGCCATGCCCAGGATGTCCTGCAGAAAATGTCTGACCCTGTGCTTACCGTCTGCCCCGAA